>JACCDV010950289.1_pt1 | contig 11390 bp, 12 predicted proteins | sample 7446131 | NCBI WGS metagenome assembly JACCDV01 (sample SAMN15323448, study PRJNA562643) | freshwater metagenome | isolation source: river surface water | place: USA:Blue River Watershed | collected 2017-08-17
GCCGGATCACCAAAAGTACTATGCTGACATGGACGCATATTTTAATGACAAAGCGCACATTTTTCGTCATCAGAAAGAAGGCGATGCCTTGTTTGTCGGGGAATCTCTCATTGAGAGTACGTGCGCTGCATCCAAACGTAGAACCTCACGTACCGCGGCCACTTCCAAAAGAGAGGGACATCGCAATTCCTGGAGAGCACAATCGTTTTAATGCCGCATGTGCAGCGGAGGTATTGCGAAAGCTCGCGCTTTCCGAAGAAGAGATACAAGCGGGGATTGAGTCATTTCAAGGAGTTGAAGGCCGATTGCAGCTCGTGCGCGAGATTCGAGGCGTGAAGATATATAACGATAACAATGCCACGACCCCAGAGGCAACGATCGCCGCACTCAAAGCGCTGCATACAGAGAAGAACATTATTTTGATAATGGGCGGTTCAGACAAAGGACTGGATATGAGTACGCTTTTGTATGAAATAGCAGGCACGTGTAAACGCGTCATTTTACTTGCGGGGAGTGGTACCGATCGCATCACGCCGTTTATGCAGGACTTTTCCGTCTTTGATTCTCTTGATTCTGCCGTGAAAGAAGCGCTGCAAAGTGCGACTGAAGGAGATGTTATTTTATTTAGTCCTGCATTTGCGTCGTTCGGTATGTTTACCAACGAATATGAACGCAACGATCAGTTTCTCTCTATCGTTGAATCACTATGAAATTACCACAGCATGTACACATGGTCGGCATCGGGGGGATTGGTATGTCCGCGCTCGCTCAATTCCTTACGAAGCATGGAGTTCAGATAACCGGATCCGACAGAGATGTATCGCCGACGACTGATTTACTGAAAGAGAAAGGTATTACCGTCGCTATTGGTCATGGATCAGAAATACCTGAATGGACAGAACTCCTCATATATAGCGATGCTATTCAGGCAGATAACCCCGAGCGCTTGGCAGCCCGAGAGCGCGGCATACCGCAGAAATCCTACTTCGAAGTGCTCGGCGATATCTCAAAAACGATGCGCACTATTGCGGTCGCAGGAACGCACGGAAAGACGACCACGACAGGGATGCTCACGAAAATACTCGTCGATGCAGGAGAAAAACCGACTGCCATTATTGGTTCCATAGTGCGAGACTTTGGGTCAAATTTTGTCGAGGGTAGGGACGATCTCTTTGTCGTAGAAGCGTGTGAATACCGCGATCATCTCCTCACGCTTTCTCCAGAAATTCTCGTTATTACAAATCTGGAGCTCGACCATACTGATTTCTTTCCGTCACTCTCCGCACTGCAAAATACGTTCCGCGCAGCAATTGAAAAAGTGCCAGCGCATGGCATCATCATCGCAAATCCAAATGATCCACATTTCGCTGACGTTTTAAAAGGAGCGAAAGCCCGCATCATTGATTACACACAAAAAGCAATCGGGTCTTTGCAGTTGGTAGGGGAGTTCAATCGTGAAAACGCGCGTGCGGCGCTCGCGGCTGCGCACGCAGCATTCCCACTGCTTTCTCTCGAGGCCACCGTTCATTCACTTTCAGAATTTAAAGGCTCGTGGCGACGTTTTGAATACAAAGGCGAAACGCCAAACGGTTCGCTTGTGTATGACGACTATGCGCATCATCCGACCTCGGTACAAAAGACTATCGAGGGAGCACGCGAAAAATTCCCAGAGAAAAGAATTGTGGTCGCATTTCATCCCCATTTGTACAGTCGCACCAAATCGTTCCTGAAAGAATTTGCGGACGCGCTTTCCAAAGCAGACAAAGCAATCGTGGCTCCTATTTATGCCGCGCGTGAAGCGCATGATCCGAATATCTCACATCACTTACTCGCCGAAATGGCAGGAAAAAATGCAATAGCCCTCGATTCGTTCGACGAAATTCGCGACGCACTTCTTCAAGAAAAAGAAAATACGCTCATTATTACCATGGGTGCAGGCGATATCTACAAAGTCGCGGAGCAAATAACTCACCAATAATTTAGACCTTTCCTTAGATGCTATCGTGTGCGAGAGTTAGTGCATGGGAACTCTCTCTATTGTTGCAACACCAATTGGAAATCTCGAAGACATCACGCTTCGTGCACTTCGCACACTTAAAGAAGTGGATGTTATCTATGCGGAAGATACGCGTGTGACTGCAAAGCTCCTCGCACGGTACGAAATTGAGAAGCCTGTGTACCGTCTCGATGCGGAAAAGGAAGCTACAAAGGCGCGCGAGATTATCCAACGCCTCGAAGCGGGGGAGAATATTGCGTATGTATCGGATGCCGGGACTCCGGGTATTTCAGATCCGGGTGCGCGTCTCGTCGCTGCGGTGCGTGCGGCAGGGCTCGAAGTCGTTGCAATTCCGGGACCTTCCGCACTTACCGCTGCACTTTCGATTTCCGGACTCGATACGAGCGAATTTGTCTTTCTCGGTTTTCTGCCGCATAAGAAGGGGAGGCTTACCGCGCTGAAGGCTATTGCTCTCGAAAAGCGGCCCGTTATGCTCTACGAATCTCCGCATCGTATTGAGAAACTCATGAGCGAACTTACGACCCATGCGCCTGAGAAGCACATCTCACTCTTTCGTGAACTCACCAAAATGCATGAAGAAGTATTGACGGGGACTGCACAGGAACTCTGGGCGCGACTCGAAACTGATGGGTCGGCGCGCGGCGAATTTGTCGTTCTTGTGGCATAACGCGAAGAAAGAGGTACTTTTTCCCTTGTTGGTTACTGCATACCCCTTTATACTTCCTGAATGACTCTCGACATGTTGATTATGTTCTCTGGTGCATTTGTCGCACTCATTCCTTTTCTCGGATTTCCGCTCACCTGGGACAATGTCATTCTTGTCGTTATGGGTGTCCTTCTCATTGCATTCGGTATTATGGTTCGACGTCGCGGTCTCGTGCGTCGTAGTGTCGTTAAGACACGCACACAGCCAGTGGTCGAAGCCGCTCCTCACGTGAGGGAAGGGGAGCATGAAGAATAATCAACCGAATAAAGGTGGTGCAACCTCATCGCATCGACTGCGTATGGCGATCATGGTGAGCGCCATCGTCATTTTTCTCGCACTCATGATAAGTGGTGTCGGAGGGAAAATCGTATCTGCCCTGAGCGGAGTATATGATTCCGTAGCTCCCTCCTCGGTTACATTTTCGCGGACACAGCCTACAGAAGAGCCGACTGGGGGGATCGAGGAAGTGCCAACAAAAAATCCAGACGTACCGCATGTACCGACGCCGGATGCCGTAAAAGCGGTGTATATGTCGCAGTGCGCAGCGGGTACTCCCTCGTTTCGCGAGTCACTCATAAAACTCCTCGATACGACGGAATTGAATGCACTCGTTATTGATATTCGTGACTACACAGGGTACATCGCCTTTCCAACCGACAATCCGCTATTGAAAGACTATGTCTCCGATGCGTGTGGCGCACGCGACATGAAAGCGTTTTTAAAAGAGTTGCATGCAAAAAATATTTATGTCATTGGCCGTATTACCGTCTTTCAGAATCCTGCCTACACAAAGAATCATCCTGACCAAGCAGTGCAGCACAAAGGGGGTGGCGTGTGGAAGGATCGTAAGGGCCTCGCGTTTGTGGACGTTGGCGCCACGCCCTATTGGGAAACGGTCGCTGAGCTTGCAATAGAATCGTACGCAATCGGATATGATGAAATAAACTTTGATTACATTCGCTATCCCTCGGACGGTGATATGGCTGCGGCAGTCTATATCAAGCGCGACGGGAAGAATAAGCAGGAGATGCTCGAAGATTTTTTCAAGTACTTGCACGGAGAACTGAAAGACACGGGGATGAAGACGTCGGCTGATCTTTTCGGAATGGTGACGACGAATTATGACGACCTTAATATCGGCCAAGTGTTGGAGCGCACGCTTCCGTACTTCGACTACATCGGTCCCATGGTGTATCCGTCGCACTATCCAAAAGGCTTCAATGGTTGGAATGACGTAAACGCGGTCCCGTATGAACTCATGAAATATGTTATGGCCTCTGCCGTAAAGCGTACGGTATCCACCACCTCACCGATTTCCTCCTATGCGTACACGCGTATCGGTACTTCTACGCCCGCCCTCTATGCGAAGCCTTCGTATCCGGCGACGAAGATGCGTCCCTGGATTCAGGATTTCGATTACCCGGTAGAGTACACACCGGCCATGGTAGAAGCGCAGTTGCGCGCGAATCGCGAACTCGGTCTGAATTCATATATGGTATGGGATCCGGGAAATAAGTACTCGAGCTTGAAGCAGGTAGTCGCGCCAGAATAGGCATTGGTACTCTGAAAAAAATCTCCATGAATGGACTACTACTTTTTCTAGGGAAGTTTTTACGTCACGGTACAAGAATTGCGAGTATCGTGCCAAGTAGTGTATGGCTTGCGCGAGCGGTCACTTCAAATATTAATTGGTTAAGCGCACGCGTTATCGTTGAGCTCGGGGCAGGCACGGGTCCAATTACCGAAGAGATACTCAGGCATGCACCCACTGAATGTCGCGTGATTGCGATCGAACGGGACGCTGACTTTGTGGCGCTCTTAAGGAAGAGGTTTGAATCTGCAACAAATCTTGAAATAATTCACGGAGATGCACTTTCTCTCGCGTCACTGCTTACAGAGCGCGCTATTGATTCGGTAGATTATATTGTCTCTGGATTACCGGTACCTTCTTTTTCCAAATCTGATCAGCAAGCTCTGTTTACTGTTATTGGTTCGATATTGCGAACACGGGGTAGTTTTAATCAGATTACTGAATTTCCGCTCGTGTATAAAAAGGTATACACACGATTTTTTCACGATGTTCGATTTGTTTTTGAACCTCGGAATATTCCACCTGCAGGAGCATATCTATGCTCCACTATAAAGAATAGTGAGTTTGTCGCATGACGAGAGGCTACTTCACCGCTATACTGTAGTCATGCCCCCATTTCCGCAGGGATCCGGAAATAATGGAAACGATGAACGCAAAATCACGTATTTTGCGTCGACGCACACACGCGGCAAGCGCGAGATGTTTGGCATTCGCGCGGTTGATCGTGGCAAGCACATGTATGTCATCGGTAAAACGGGTATGGGTAAATCAACCATGCTCGAGAACATGGCGATTCAAGATATTCAAAATGGAAACGGTATTGCGTTTATCGACCCGCACGGTTCAACTGCGGAAAAGTTGCTCGATTTCGTACCTGCAGATCGTGTTAAAGACGTAGTCTATTTTGCACCGTTCGATACGGAGTATCCGATTGGATTTAATGTGATGGAGGATGTGGGATTTGATAAGCGGCACCTCGTTGTCTCGGGGCTTATGGGTGCGTTCAAGCGTATTTGGGTGGACGCGTGGAGCGCGCGTATGGAATACATTCTCCAGAATGTGCTTCTCGCGCTTCTTGAGTATCCGGATTCGACGCTCCTTGATGTGAATCGCATGCTCACCAACAAACCGTTTCGTGCGGCCGTGATTGAAAAAATAACCGATCCTGTCGTTCGCTCGTTTTGGACGGAAGAATTCGCCACATATACCGATCGCTATACGCAAGAGGCGACACCGGCAATTCAAAACAAAGTGGGACAGTTTGTGGCAAATCCACTCATTCGCAATATCGTAGGGCAACCGAAATCTACCTTCGATCTGCGCAAGATGATGGACGAGAAAAAGATATTCATCGTCAATCTCTCGAAAGGCAGGATGGGCGAGAGCAACGCCGCGCTCCTCGGCTCGATGCTTACCGTGAAAATATATCTCGCTGCGATGTCACGCGCTGATGAGCCAGCTGCGCGTATGGCGGCACTTCCACGCTGCTACTTCTATGTCGATGAATTCCAGTCGATGATGAACGAGGCATTTGCCGATATTCTCTCTGAATCGCGTAAATACAAACTCGCACTCACACTCGCCAACCAGTACATCGAGCAGATGGAAGAAAATGTACGTAACGCCGTTTTTGGCAACGTGGGAACACTGATCACGTTTCGTGTTGGGCCGTTTGACGCAGAAGTCCTCACGACCGTATTTGAGCCGACCTTTGAAGTCGAGGATTTAGTGAATCTCGGCCTCGGTCAAATTTATCTCACCCTCATGATAGATGGCGTGGGCTCGGTTCCTTTTTCCGCCGATACCATCCCGCCAATTGAAGCGCCCCCTATTTCATACCGTGAAGATGTGATTCAGTCTTCACGAAAGAATTTCGCACGCACTCGCGCGGAAATGGAAGCGATAGTGATGAAGCGTCAGAGTGATTTTGCGCCCGTTGCAAAAGCACCGCAGGCATCGCGAGATTCACGTGACTCACGAGGAGGCAGTGGCTACCAAGGCCCACAGGGAAATAGCGGAGGAAACAGCGGCGGACAGGGGAATTCATCGCGCAGCTCGTACGCGCAATCAGGGCGCTCGGAGAGAGATCGTTCCCCTGCGCCGTCGCCACAGAGTACGCAGGCTCCCGCTAATCCTCCTGCGCCCGCGCCAACGCCAACTCCTGCGCCAATACCTATGCAACCGCGTCCTGGACAAACCGCCGCGCCACGTCCCGTAGAAACCAACCCTCGTCGAGAGGAAGCGCGGAGTCATTCATCAAACAGTGCGCGGCCTCAAGAGGTAACGCAGGATTCTCTGAAAGCGGCTATTGCTTCAGCAAAACAATCACTCGATACGGGGCGCTCACCGCTTGAGGTGATGCGTGCACGATATGGTTCACGAGGACCGCGGCCTCCCCAGACTGGATCGACGTCTGCACCGCATATATCGGGAGAAAAAAGAGAGGTGCCACCAGCGCAATCGTCCCCACCAGCACAAGACAAAGAACATTCTGCAGAAAGAGAAACGAAGCAGCGTCCGCAAAATAGAGAGGTACCTGCTCGTCCCACAAAATCGGACATCGAAATCTCAACTGAGGAATTACGCAAAATCCTCAATGGATAATGAAACGAGTCGTATTCTTTCTGTGTATTTTCTGTAGTCTCATTCCTCTCAGTCTGCATGCGCAAATCCGCGTATCTGAAATCATGTACGATCTAAGTGAAGGATCGGATTCGGGGCGCGAATGGATAGAAATCTATAACGCTGGGGATGGGGAAGTCCCGGTGAGCACAATTCGTCTTCTTGAAAATGGAAAGAAGCACGACCTTAAAGGCAGCGACTCTTCCTCCATTCCTGCGCATACCTACGCCGTCATTGCAGATTCTCCTGAAAAGTTTAAGGCCGATTGGCCAGGCTATTCCGGTCTCCTTTTTGACAGTGCGTTTAGTTTGAACAATTCAGGAGAGACGATTGCACTTGTGACGGAATCCGAAGTGCTTATGGACTCTGTCGTGTATACGAACGCAAGCGCAAATGGAACGGGGGATTCGCTCCAGCGCGAGCCTGTTTCAGGAACGCTTTTTGGAGCAGGAGTGCCGACTCCAGGGCACGCGATACCTCAAGAAGGGCTCACGCAAACACCGGTGCCTCTGAAAGCCAGTACAAAAAGAGCATCGGGAGTGAAAAGTCAGCTTGCGGCCACATACGTGCCTGACATTGTTGGAGAGTCAAAACCTCCTCAAGAGGCATTGTCTGATGAGGGCGTACGTAGTACTCACCGAAAGTCAACACGTGATGGATGGTGGTGGATCGCGCCTCTTCTCGTAGCCTGTACTGCAAGCGGCGGCATCATCGTTTCTCGTCAGTATAAAAAAGATGAGTGGGAGATTGAAGAAATGCCGTAATCAGGCTAGTCTTCGCGTTATGAATGGGAAGCTTATACTCGTCACCGGGGGCGCAGGGTTTATTGGTTCGAATCTGATTCGTCGCCTCGTGGACGAAGGGAACCACGTAATCTCCCTTGATAATAACTTCGCTGGCGATGCGGAAGCTATAGATGGCGTTATCTATCGTCATGGCCATACCAAAGACATCAACGAACTTATTTCCGAGATGCCCGATTGTATCTATCACCTTGGTGAATACTCTCGTGTCGAACAGAGTGTACTTGAACCAGATCTTGTACATGATTTAAACGTCGTTGGAACGACTGCAGTAATCGAATTTTGGAGGAAGTGTAAATCAAAATTGATATATGCAGGATCGTCAACGAAATTTGGCGACGGCGGTGATGCGCGCTATACCTCGCCCTACGCGCGCTCGAAAGCGGATAATACCGAGAGGATCAAAAAAATTGGGGAAGCGGAAAATCTGCCATTCGCTATTACGTACTTCTATAATGTATATGGCCCAGGGGAACGATCGGGTGTGTATGGCACCGTGATCGAAAATTTTAAAAGCATGTATCTGCGGGGCACGCCGTTGATAGTCATTGCACCCGGAACCCAAGAGCGAAACTTTACGCACGTGGATGATATTGTGGATGGCCTTATGATAGTCGGCGAAAAAGGTAACGGAGATGAGTTTGGGCTTGGAAATGCAACGTCACACCGCATTATTGAAATCGCACGTCTCTTTCAGACAGACATTATTTTAGCGCCTGAGCGCGAAGGAAATCGCATGCAATCCGGAATTGATACGTCAAAAACGAATGCGCTTGGCTGGCACGCGTCTCGCAGTGTGGAAGAGTACATTCGCACATTTCTTGCGCAGAATCCGCGCGGTGCGGCGCTCGAGAAACGTATACTCGTCCTTTCAACAACCTTTCACCCCATTGTAGGTCCCGCGGAAAATGCTCTGTGCGACACTATGGCGTCTATGTCGGATGTGCATTTCGATATTATAACGACGGTTTTTTCGAAAGATGCACACCTTTCTATTTGTCCCGTTCCAAATGCACACGTCTATCGTGTGGGGAGCGGAAGAAAGAGCGACAAGTATCTGCTTCCCATTCTTGGTCTCAAAAAAGCACGTGAACTGCATCGGGTTCACCAGTATTTGTTTGCGTGGAGTCTCATGGCGAGTTATGCCGCACTTGCAGGAGTGCTTTTAAAGAGAACGACCAAACTGCCACTTTTAATCACCATTGCGGATCAGAATTTTGTAGGGCTTGCGGGTATGAAGCGCGCCATTCTTTCACTCGTGCTCTCGAATGCTGATCAAGTATACGGTGGAGAAGTGCGCGAGGAGGACGCGTCCCACCCCACGACACCTCGTGCACTCCGTCGCTCCATAGGGGATGGTGATGCTTTTGCAAACATGATTCGTTTCGCATATGCGGACTTTTTGCGTAAAAGAATTGTTAAATAGTAATTTATGTGTTTAAATATATAAAGACCTAAAGTGGTCATTTTTGTTGCAACAGCGGAGGCTAAAGTGAGCATCAATGAGTCGGAAGTCGTAAAGTTCCTAAACGACATCAAGTGGCCAGTTTCCCCGCACATGTTTAATGCCCTGTTTAGGGCATCCCCGACAGTGACGTTTGAACTTGTCGTCTTCCAAGAGTCTCCTTCGGGAGAATTGGAAGTCGTACTTCTGAAACGTCCCGACGACGATACCGAATTTCCCGGAATGCTCCACATTCCTGGCACGGTCATGCGTCGAGGCGACACGAAAGAGAAAGCACTCGATCGTCTCCGTAAGGAGATGGGGGCGCTCAATTGTCGCCGCTCAAATTCGTTGATGTGCTCGATTTCCCCTTGGGGAACGGACCTGACGAATGCTCGCGTGGTCAGATAGTCGAGCGCGTGTATGTATGTCACCTCAAAGGCGGCACGCTTCCGGATGGTGCCGTACTTACACCTGTCAACAATTTGCCCGTCGAGAAATTCGGCTGGCCATTCCAACGGCATCTGGTAACGCGGGCGCTCGCTTCCAAGAAGGGTGATGGCATATGACACGCGAAATGATTGCTCAACTGCTTCAATTTCACGAGAAGCGGCAGTTCGCGGAAGTACTCGACGTGAATACGGTTGGTGTTCGAGAGAACACCAAGACGCACCCGACGCTCCATCAATTGGTCAATGTACGGTTCGATCACGGTATTCGGCGTAAAGATGTCTCCCCAAATACGCATGACATGAGGGACAGTGAGATTGGACTTGGTGTGATATAAGAGCTCATTTGCAAATGCCGTCGGCGACATACTGCCGGATTCCAGCATCTTTTCCAGATTTTGAGCCGCTATAATTTCACCGATCTTTTCAGGTGAATAACAACTGTCGACAGATAAGCGTTTCCATGCTTTTTTCTTGTCGAAGTTTCCAAGCACGCGTCCGAAGTCAAAGAGCACAGCTTCGATAGTCATGTTAAATCTCCATTGCTGATTTGGGCACATTGTCTCGATTTAGTATTAATGTCAATATGAGCCCCATGAAGTCGGCCGTTCTTATTCACGGACACCATCTGCACACGATGGACTGGGAACGCATCGAGTGGGGCAATCCAGGCGAGGGCGTGTATGGCAATATTCCCCGAGGACTTGTTGAGGCGCTTCGCCTTGAGGCGGATACGATTATTTTAGGCACGGGCGCATCTGAGAAAGAGGGTCTCAAAGAGGGGGAATTTGCGCTCAAGGTGGCACACGAGCGCATCCGCGAGATTCCTGAGTTTACGCAGATGACTCCTGAATCTGCGGCGGCATGGCTTGAATCGCGAGTGGTTCTTGAATTGACAGCGCAAAATACTCCGGAAGAAATACAAAAAGGCGCCGCGATTGCGAATGCACAAGGGGCACAGCGATTGATTCAAGTTGCCTGCAGGACGCACGCAGCGCGGGCATTGAAAACCGCACTCTTGGTTTTGCACGAGGACGAGTCAATTCGTCATTTTCTCACCCACTGGTATTTTGTCGCGTCAGACACTATCTACGACGGTGCGGATGTGGATACGGTGGTCGTGATTGAGCCTCCGCATCGCCCTGACCGGCTGGCAGTCTCCGTTAATGAGACACTTGCGGAAGTCGTACGTCATATGAACCATCCGCGTGCGGGAGAATTGAACGAATCGCTCAAGCGTGCGATTGCGGCGTTTACGCAAACAGCATGAAAAAAGTACTCATTTTTTCACTCGCTTATTTTCCAAACGCGGTTGGTGGAGCGGAAGTGTCGGTTAAGGAAATCACCGATCGCATGCCAGACATTGAATTCCATATGGTGACGAATCGGTTTGACTCCACTTTGCCTGCAGTCGAAAAAATTGGAAATGTGCTGGTGCATCGAATTGGCATTACGACGTCGAAGCCCTCAATGACTGATTTGCGAAAGTGGCCGCTCCACCTTAATAAATTTCTCTTTCAGTTTATGGCGGCGTGGAAAGCGCATCTATTGCACCGAAAATACCACTACGACGCGACGTGGGCGGTGATGGCACACAGCTGCGGCATTCCTGCAGTTCTTTTTAAACTCATGCATCCAGAGGTGAAATACATTCTCAATTTACAAGAAGGGGATCCGCCCGAGCAAATTGAGCAAACGATGCGACCACTTGCGCCCTTGTTTCGCCTTGCCTTTACGCGCGCCGATATGGTGCAGACA
>JACCDV010719002.1_pt1 | contig 11387 bp, 10 predicted proteins | sample 7446131 | NCBI WGS metagenome assembly JACCDV01 (sample SAMN15323448, study PRJNA562643) | freshwater metagenome | isolation source: river surface water | place: USA:Blue River Watershed | collected 2017-08-17
CCAGTTTCGTTGTTCGTGGGGCGGGTGTCCTACGAGAAGAACATCGATGCCTTCCTGCAGATGGACGTGCCCGGCACCAAGGTGGTCTGCGGCGTGGGCCCGCTGGAAGCAGACCTGAAAGCGCGCTACCCGCATGTGCGCTGGCTGGGCGTGTTGCCGCGCGACGAGCTGGCCAAGGTGTACGCCGCCGCCGATGTGTTTGTCATGCCCAGCCGGTCCGAGACCTTTGGTTTGGTGATGCTGGAGGCCATGGCCTGCGGCACGCCCGTGGCCGCCTTCCCGCTGGAGGGTCCCAATGAAGTGGTGGGCGTTCCGGCGCAGGGCGGGGTCTTGCAGGACGATCTGACCCAGGCTTGGTACGGCGCGCTGTCCGTCCCGCGGCACGAGGCGCGGGCCCGGGCCTTGCACTTTGGCTGGGCCTACGCCGCGCTGCTGTTCGCGGGGCACTTGGTCCAGGCACGTACTGCGCCAGCCAGCACCGTACTGGCGGCGAACGATGTCACATCACTGTCATCTTAGACGTCAACAATTCTTCACCATAGTGTCACAAATGGGTGAGTCTTCATGTTGTCCGTGCTTCGCAAACGCCTTGTCAAAACCACCCTCGCTGCCCCCGACCTATTGGACCGTGACCACAGCCTGTTGGCCTTCAATGAGCGGGTGCTGAACTGGGCCGAACGTGAGGATGTACCGCTGCTGGAGCGCTTGCGATATCTGTGTATCGTTTCCTCCAACCTGGACGAATTCTTTGAAGTGCGCGCCGAGCCCCACCTCTCGGCCAGCCAAGCGAACGACCACAAGGGCCAGTTCACTGTCGAGTCGTTCGAGCGTTTGGCTGACGCCCTGCACACGCTGGTGGCGCGCCAGTACGCCTTGTTCAATGAACAGCTGATGCCCGCTTTTGAACGTGAGGGTCTGCGCATCGTTTCGCATGGAGACCGCAGCGCTGCCCAACGCGCCTGGGTTCGCCAGTACTTCGAGCGCGAGGTGCGTCCCTTGCTGATTCCCGTGGGGCTGGACCCGGCCCACCCGTTCCCGCAGGTGGCCAACAAGTCGCTCAACTTCATTGTGCGTCTGGGGGGCAAGGACGCTTTTGGGCGAGAAAATGAAATCGCCATTGTGAAAGTGCCGCGGGTGCTGCCGCGCCTGATCCGTATGCCTGACAAGGTGGCTGGCAAACGCACCCTGTTCGTGTCGCTCTCCAGCATCATTCGCGCGCATCTGGACAGTCTGTTTCCTGGGCGTGTGGTGGGGCAGTTTTCGCAGTTCCGCGTCACGCGCCATTCGGACTTGGCGGTGGACGAGGACGATGTGCAAAACTTGCGTACCGCCCTGCGCCAGGGCCTGGTACATCGCCACTATGGGCAAGCGGTGCGGCTGGAAGTTTCTGCTGGCTGCTCCGAGCATTTGGCGGATTTTTTGCTCAAGCAATTTGCCCTTCCTGCCAAGGCACTCTACCGCGTGCACGGTCCGGTCAATCTGGGGCGTCTCACCCAGCTGATTGATCTGGTAAACCGGCCAGACTTGTGTTTTCCGGCCTATCGTCCGTCGTACCCTGTGCAGCTGCAGCAGGGCCAGTCGCTGTTTGCGCAACTGCGCCAGGGCGACATCCTTATGCACCAGCCCTTTGAGAGTTTTGACGGGGTGTTGGCCTTTCTGCGCGAAGCTGTGAACGACCCCCAGGTGTTGGCCATCAAGCAGACCATTTACCGAACGGGTGCGGACTCCGCACTGATGGACCTGCTGCGCGAAGCCGTGCGCCGCGGCAAAGAGGTGACGGTGGTGGTGGAACTCAAGGCACGCTTTGATGAAGAGGCCAACATTAATTGGGCGGAGATGCTGGAGTCGATTGGCGCGCAGGTGGTCTACGGCGTGGTAGGCCTCAAGACCCATGCCAAGATGATGCTGATCACGCGTCGCGAGGGCAAGGCACTCAAGCGCTATGGCCACCTGTCCACTGGCAATTACAACCCGCGTACCGCCAAGCTGTACACCGACCTGAGCCATCTGACGGCGGACGCCGCCATCACCACCGACATGGAGCATGTGTTTGTGCATCTGGCCAGCCAGAGCAAGCTACCACGCCTGTCCAAGCTGTGGATGGCGCCTTTTCACTTGCACCGCAACCTGGTGGCCAAGATTGACGCGCTGGGCGACGCAGCCGGGCGGGGCGAGTCCACCCGCATCGTGGCCAAGATGAACTCGTTGACTGACGAAGCCCTGATCCGCAGTCTGATGCGGGCAGGAGAGCAGGGCGTGCAGATTGACCTGATTGTGCGTGGCGCCTGCATGCTTCCCGCCCAGGTGCCAGGCCGCACCGAGAACATCCGGGTGCGCTCGGTGATCGGCCGCTTCCTGGAGCACTCCCGGGTGTTCTACTTCCGCCAAGGCGAGGTGGAAGATCTGTACTTGTCCAGTGCCGATTGGATGAACCGCAACATGGTGCGCCGCGTGGAGCTGGCCTGGCCCGTGACAGATGCGGCCTTGCGCCAGCGGATTGTGGATGAGTGCCTGGTGGCATATTTGCACGACGGCGTGGATGCCTGGGATTTGGGCGCCGATGGTCGTTACCTACGCGTTCCACACACACCGCATGTGGCAGCCCATGGTGCACAGGCCGCACTGATGGCGCGCTATGCACGCAGCGACAAGCACTGAACCTGGAGGGCGACCGCGATGGATTTGATTCTTTGGCGCCATGCAGAGGCGATTGATCTGGATCTTGTGGGCGACGACATGCTGCGCACCTTGACCAGCAAGGGCGACAAGCAGGCTACCCGCATGGCCGCCTGGCTGGACCGGCAGCTGCCGGATGGCGCGCGTATCTGGGCCAGCCCGGCAGCACGCACGGACCAAACGGCGCAAGCGCTGGGCCGCAAGTTTAAAAAACACGCCGCCCTTGCCCCGCTCGGGAGCGTGGACGACTTGCTGAGTCTGGTGCAGTGGCCGCATGCCAAGGGCTGTGTTCTGGTGGTAGGCCACCAGCCCACGCTGGGACACACCATCTCGCGTCTGCTGGGCCTTAGCGAGAGCGAATGCGCCATCAAAAAAGGCGCAGTGTGGTGGTTGCGCTACCGAGAGCGCGAGGGGGTGGGGCAGACGGTGGTGGTGACCGTGCAATCCCCCGAGTTGCTGTAGCCCCCTTCCACGCTCCACCGCTGCGCGGTTCGCTGCCCCCCGAGGGGGCTAATTTGGCTATCGCCGCTGGCCGCCAAGCGGTCCAGACGCCTTGGGGCGGCTCAGCGACAAATTGCCGTTCACCTGGGCGCTCAAGCCTTCTTGGCTTTGGCGGGGCGGCCGGTCTTGAGGCTGGGTACTGCCAGCAGGGCCTGCTTGAAAGCGGCGTCCGACAAGGCTGCAATGGCCTTCACGCCAGCACGGATCAGCTCGGTTTTTTTGACCGGATTGCCCAGCTTGGCTGCGCGCAACTTGAGCACGTCCAGTACATCGTATTCCGGCTTGGGGATGGTGAAACTGTCGCGCACCATCTTGGGTTTCTTGGCCTTGGGGGTCTTCGCGGCTGCGGGCTGGGCTGCAGGTTTGGCGCTGGCTTTGGTCTTGGCGGCGGCCGCACCGGCTTTCTTGGTGACATTGGCTGCTGCCTTTTTGGCCGCTGGGGCCTTTGGCGTTGTCACTGCTACGGTCTTGCTGGTTTTGGCAGCTGGTTTGGCAGCCGCGGTGCGTGCAGGCTTTTTGCTGGTCGCGGTTTTGGCGGGTGCTGAAGGTGCTGTGGCGACGACGGGTGTAGCTGGTTTTTCAATCGGTGTCATGTGGAAAGTCCTTGCGAGAAGTGAAACTGTATATACGGTTTATACCGTTTAATTTTATGCAGAAAATTCGTCTGCAAGCACTGTCATAACTCTGTCACCAAGGGTTCATAAACTCGCCAGCCCGAGTGTTCTGGAGATCCTGCCATGCAAGCACAACCTTTGCGATTGGTGACGCGCCAAGCACCTCCGGCTACGGTGCCGGGGCCCTTGCAGCAGGTGTTGCAGAGTGGCAGTCTGTACCCCGTGTTTCAGCCGATTGTGAATCTGGCGGATGCTTCCATTCATGCACACGAAGCCCTGATTCGCGGTCCTGCTGGTTCGCCTTTGCACACCCCCGATTGTCTGCTGCGTGCAGCGGCACAGGAGGACCTGCGCTACGAGTTTGAGAATGCTTGTGTGGCTTCCACCTTGCGTCATTGGGGGTACCTGCGTAGCGGCGGTCGCCTGTTTGTCAACATCAGTGCCAATGCTCTGGTGCGGGTGTTCAACTTGCGCGGACGCGAAGGCTTGCTACGCTGGATTCTGGAATTGCGTGTCATGCCACGCACCTTGGTGCTGGAGATCACCGAGCACGAGCGCGTGGACAGCATGGACCGCCTTGCGGAGGTGGTGCAGGAGATTCGCTCCGCAGGAGTATCGTTGGCACTGGATGACTTTGGCGATGGCCACTCCAGCTTGCGCCTGTGGTCCCAGCTCAAGCCCGAGATCGTCAAGATCGACAAGTACTTCACGCGCAATATCAGCGCCCATGGTGACAAGCTCAAGACCATCCAGGCTTTGCAGCAGATTGCGACCATTTTTGGCAGTTCACTGGTCGCGGAGGGCATAGAAACCGCCGAAGATCTGCGCGTGCTGCGCGACCTGGGTATTGAGTATGGGCAGGGCTATTTCCTGGGTCACCCGGATCGCAAGCCGCTCAAGTACTTGGGTGTGGACCCACAGCGGGTGCTGGGTGAGCGCCAGGTCGCCGTGTTTCCGGAACTCGGGCGCATGTCCCAAGGCGGGCATTTGCGCAGCTTATCGTTGCTGCGTGCACCCACAGTGACACCAGACACACCCAATGATGCCCTGGCCGAGATTTTTCTGGACCATCCCACCTTGCATGCGGTGGCAATGCTTGAGGGGGAGTGCCCGGTTGGGATCATCAATCGGGCACTGTTCATGAACGAGTACAGCAAACTCTACTATCGCGAGGTGTGGGGCCGTAAACCCTGTGGCATGCATGCCAACCTGGAGCCGCGCCTGATCGAGCGGGAACACAGCGTCGATGAGTTGGTGGGTATCCTTACCTCGCAAGACCAGCGTTACCTGAACGACGGCTTTATTGCCACCGAGAACGGGCGTTACGTGGGGCTGGGTACGGGTGACCAACTGGTGCGCTCCGTGACGGAAACCCGTATTGAGGCGGCCCGCCACGCCAATCCGCTGACCTTCTTGCCTGGCAACATTCCCATCAGCCAGCACATGGAGCGCCTGCTGAAGAAACAGGTGCGATTTGTTGCGTGTTATGCAGACCTGAACAACTTCAAGCCCTTCAATGATTACTACGGCTATTGGCGTGGCGATGAAATGATCCGCTTGTTGGCGCGCGTCGCCATGGAACAGTGCGACTCGCAGCGCGATTTCCTGGGGCATGTGGGGGGTGACGACTTCATCATCCTGTTCCAGAGCCCCGACTGGAAGGAGCGTTGTCAGCGCTTGGTGACCGAGTTTGCTGAGCGCGCCCTGGCCATGTTTGACGACGAGACCCGTGCGCGCGGTGGCATTGAGGCTGAGGACCGCCACGGGGTTCTGCGCTTTTTCCCGTGCACCACGTTGTCGATTGGCGCGGCAGTGATTGATGGGAGCCAGTTTTCGCGGGCAGAGGATGTGGCCAATCTGGCGGCCATGGCCAAACATGCAGCCAAACAGGCAGGGGTGGGGTTGTGGGAGCGTGAGGCCCAGTTGTCCTGATGGGCAGTGCTTGGGCTTAAATGAACAGTGTTTGGCCCGCCACCCGTTGCACACATTCGCTCAAACGAGTCAGCTCAGGCAGAGGCAGCTTGGCGACCTGCCAATACAGTGGAATATCCAGCCTTCGCTCGGGCAGCAGCTCCACCAAGTGACCGGTTTCCAGTTGGTTCTTGACCAGCAAGGTGGGATTCATGCCCCAACCCACACCCGCCAGGGCGGCGTCCACGAATGCTTGGGACGAGGGCAGGCGGCGGGCCGGCAGGGGAACGTCTTTGCGTACTGCGCGACGGACCCACTGCTCCTGCAAGCGGTCGTTGCGGTCAAACACCAAGCTGGGAGCCCGGGCCAGGCTCTCCGCATTAACGCCTTCGGAAAACCAGCGCTGCACAAACGCAGGGGAGGCAGTGGCGCAATAGCGCAAGGCTCCGAGCTTGCGACTTCGGCAGCCTTGTACCGGCTTGCCCAAAGAGCAGACAGCGGCAAGCACCTGGCCGCGCCGCAGCCATTCGCTGGTCTTGTCCTGGTCGTCCAGCACCACGTCCAGTAGTGTGTTGCCGCCTTCGCAAAAGAGTTGCAGGGCGCGCACAAACCAGGTCGCCATGCTGTCTGCGTTAATGGCGATGCGGATCGTCGCGGATGGGGCGCCTTCGCTGCGCAGCGCTGGCATTTCTCGGTGCAACTCGCTCTCTAGCAGCACCACGGTATCGGCGTGGCGGCACAGTCGGGCTCCAGCCTCCGTGGGCATGCAGGGCTGGCCGCGGACGACCAGTACGGTGCCCACGCGCTCTTCGGCCAGGCGGATGCGTTGGGACACCGCGGATGGTGTGATGTGGAGGGTACGTGCGGCACGCTCGAAGCTTCCTTCGCGGACAACGGCAGCCACAGTAGCCAGCAAAGCGGTCTCGAGCATAGGTATGCGGTATTTAGTTTTGCTGTTTCTACATTAGCAGCTTTCACTAGCCATTGGACGGTCAGAGGTGGATACTTGCCAAATGTTTTCCTCCTTCAGTTCCTCTGTTTTCCTGACGGGCCTCACGCTCAGTTTGTCTCTCATCATGGCCATTGGTGCGCAAAACATGCATGTGCTGCGCCAGGGGCTTCGACGTGAACATGTGGCCGCCGTGGTGGCTGTGTGTGCTCTTCTGGACATCGCCTTGATGGCCGTGGGCGTCAGCGGCCTGGCGGCCTCATTGGTGCAGTACCCGCAGGCACTGGATGCCTTGGGGTTGCTCGGGGCATTGGTGTTGGTCGTTTACGGTGCACAGGCTTTGCGTCGTGCGGTGCGGCCCGGAACCCTGCAGGCTAGCGCTGGCGGCGCCGCAGTACCAGTGGGGCGCATGGTGGCGCAGACCTTGTCCCTGAGCTTGCTCAACCCCCATGTCTACCTGGACACGGTGGTGCTGGTGGGGGCGGTGGGTGCGCAGCAGCCATTGGGCACGCAAGGAGCCTTTTTGCTGGGTGCAGGGGGCGGGAGCGTGTTGTGGTTTGTTTCGCTGGGCTTTGGTGCACGCATACTCAGGCCCCTGTTTGCCAAGCCCTTGGCATGGCGTCTGCTGGACCTCCTGGTGGCGGGCATGATGTGGAGCATCGCCGCCGGCTTGGCGGTGCGCAGCCTGCACCTGTGAAACTCAGCCGCCGGCCATGAGTTTGTGAACCAGGTCGGCCGTGGTCGATGCCTTGTACTTGCGCATCAGCCGGGCGCGGTAGATCTCCACAGTGCGATGGCTGATCTCCAGCGTTTTGCCGATGTGTTTGGAGGTCAAGCCCTGCATGAGATGGGCAGCGACCTCGCGTTCACGCGGAGTCAGCTCGGCCTTCACGGGGCGGCGTGCGCTCAGGTCTTCAAAGCTCCAAATGCCGGCTTCGTGCGGCGCCTCGCGGTTGAGCGCGCGCCCTGTCACATGGCACCAGAATGTTTCGCCCTTGAAGCGGCCGTCCAGCCGTTTCATGATGCGGTCATCGGCATAGGTGCCGCTGCGGTTGAGGATGGGGCTGATGCGTGCCCCGGTGCGCTCGTACTCGTCTGCGCTGGGGTAGAGCACCTGGAAAGACTGGCCGATGAGCTGGTTCCGATCGGCCCCGAACATTTCACACAGGCGCTGGTTGCAGTCCACGATGGCGCGGTTGCGTGAGAGTGCCAGGCCGACGGGAGCCATGTCAAACGCTAGGCGGTAGTCAATGTCCATAGGGTTGGGCTTTACGAAAAACTACGTAGGGTCATACGTAGTATCGTAGCGGCCATTGCTTCTTTTTATGGAGACCCTGCTGTGAACAAAATTTACCCCAGTGCAGCCAAGGCACTTGAAGGCATTGTGAAGGACGGCCAATTGCTGGCCGTGGGCGGCTTTGGCTTGTGCGGCATTCCTGAGGCGCTGATTGAGGCACTCAAAGACAGTGGTGTTAAGAATCTGACCGCCATTTCCAATAACGCAGGGGTGGATGGTTTTGGTTTGGGCAAGCTGCTGGAGACACGCCAGATCAAGAAGATGATTTCGAGCTATGTGGGCGAGAACAAGGAGTTCGAACGCCAGTACCTGGCGGGTGAATTGGAGCTGGAGTTCACACCCCAAGGCACCTTGGCTGAGAAGCTGCGTGCGGGCGGTGCCGGCATCCCGGCTTTCTTTACCAAGACCGGTGTGGGCACCATCGTGGCCGAAGGCAAGGAACTGCGCGAGTTTGATGGCGAGACCTATGTGATGGAACGTGCTCTGGTGCCTGATGTGGCGCTGGTCAAAGCGCACCGGGCTGACAAGTCTGGCAACCTGCAGTTCCGCTTTACGGCGCGCAACTTCAACCCTGCCGCAGCGATGGCCGGCAAGATCTGTGTGGTGGAGGTGGAAGAAATCGTGGAAACCGGGACGATGGCGCCGGACGAGGTACACCTGCCCGGCATTTACGTGCACCGCATTGTGCTGAACGCAAGGCCTGAAAAACGCATCGAAAAACGCACCATCACCGAGAAAGCAGGAGTCTGATCATGAGCTGGAGTCAAGACCAAATGGCCGCACGCGCGGCGCAAGAGCTGGAAGACGGCTTTTATGTGAACCTGGGCATTGGTATCCCCACCTTGGTGGCCAACCATGTGCCGGCCGACAAGGAGGTGTGGCTGCAGTCCGAGAACGGCATGTTGGGTATCGGCCCCTTTCCCACAGAGGACGAAGTGGATGCTGACCTGATCAATGCCGGCAAGCAGACCGTGACCACCATCAAGGGCAGCAGCATTTTTGGCAGCCACGAGAGTTTTGCCATGATCCGCGGCGGCAAGATCAACCTGTCTATCTTGGGCGCCATGCAAGTGAGTGAGAAGGGTGATTTGGCCAACTGGATGATTCCCGGCAAGATGGTCAAAGGCATGGGCGGGGCCATGGACCTGGTGGCCGGCGTCAAGCGCGTGATCGTGCTCATGGAGCATGTCGCCAAGAAAAAGGATGGCACCACCGATCTGAAAATTCTGCCCCAGTGCACCCTGCCGTTGACCGGCGTGGGCGTGGTGGACCGCATCATCACCGACCTGGCCGTCATGGACGTGACGCCCGAGGGCCTGAAGGTGGTGGAGCTGGCGCCGGGCGTCAGCCGTGAGGAATTGCAAGAGAAAACAGGGGTTCCCCTGCTCTGAAGCGGCGTAGTCCCGGGGTAAGATACTTTTGCCAAATTTCTAACCCCGGGGAAAACATGTCCAGAGCGCTCAAATTCCTGATGTTCATCTACTTCGTGGTGTTCCTCACTACGGGGACCTTCATGGTTCTGATCGTCAATGCGGATGAGGGCTCGCAGCCTTGGGTCACCCTGTTGGTGCGCAACCATGCCATCGTGTACGCATGGCATCTGGTGTGCTGGATGGTGCTGGGCATGTTTACCAACTACTACTGGGATCTGTTCAACATGGGCAAGGGCATCGAGTCCATGCAGGTCTTGCGCATCGTGCTGCCACTGCTGGTATCACCCTTTGTCTTCATGCCGACCTACAACCTCTGGCTGGCCTCCAGCTCGCAAAGCTATATGTTGTTTGCCGTGATTGCCATCCAAAGCGGCTTTTTCTGGCAGGCGCTGTTGGCCAAAGTGGCTCCCTTGGACAAGCCCGCCAGTATCCCTTGGTCGGTGAACAACGGCGCCAGCCGCGCCAGCCGCGCAGCTGCCACCCCAAGTGGGCCAGAGCTGGGTTGAGTCGGACTGACTGAAATACAAAACGGGGCCTCGGCCCCGTTTTTTTGCGCCCGCGTTGGCAGTCCTTCTAGTGGGCTGCTGCGGCAGCGTCGGCCGCCGCACCGCCTCCGGAACCGGCCCGTTGCGGGCGAGACAGCCAGACCAGCGGAATCAGCAACACGAAGATCGCTGCCGAGGCATAGAACACATCGTTGGCTGCAAGCGTGGCAGCTTGTTGGTCGATCATGCGGTTGATCTGGCTGAAGGTCTGCTCGGTGCTCAAGCCTGCGGCGTTCAGTCCGGCGATGGCTTGGTTGGACGCCACGCTGCCCCGGTTGATCAGCTCTGTGAGCTGGGCGTGGTGCAGGGCCGTGCGGTCTTGCCACACCGTCACAGAGATCGAAGTGCCGAACGATCCGAACAAGACCCTGCAAAAGCTGCTGAGGCCAGAGGCCGACGCGATCTTGTCGCCCGGCAGCCCCCCCAGAATGATGCTGGTCAGCGGAATAAAGAACAGCGCCAGCGCAATGCCTTGAATCAATGTCGGAATCATCATGGTGTTGAAGTCCGACAAGGTGCTGAAGTGTGACCGCATCCAAAGTACCAAAGCGAACACCAGAAAGGCAACGGTCGCCAAGCGGCGGGTATCAAACTTGGCAATGTTCTTGCCGATGATGGGCGAGAGAATGATGGCAAACAGGCCCACCGGTGCCATCAGCATGCCGGCCTGGGTGGCTGTGTAGCCCATGAAGCTCTGTAGCCACAGCGGTAGCAACACGATGTTGCCCATGAACAGGCCATAGGCAATCGACATGGCCACCGTGCCGGTCAGGAAGTTGCGCCCCTTGAAGAGCTTGAGATCCACCACGGGGTGGTCATCCGTCAACTCCCAGGCAATCAGGAAGGCAAAGGCAATCACCGAGACCACGGTCATGATGATGATTTCTTCGGAGTGGAACCAGTCCAGCTCCTTGCCGCGGTCCAGCATCAGCTGGATGGCGGTCACGCCAATCACCAGCAGGGCCAGACCCGTCGTGTCGATCGGCAGCTTGCGGGTCGGCGTTTCGCGCTTGTGATAAATCGACCAGGTAATGAAGCCTGCGATGAAACCAATGGGCACGTTGATGAAGAAGATCCATCCCCAGTGGGCGTTATCGGTAATCCAGCCACCCAAGAGTGGCCCCATCACCGGAGCGACGAGCGTTGTCATGGCCCAGAGGGCCATGGCCAGACCCGCAAGTGCCGGAGGGTAGCTGGAGAGCAGCAGGGTCTGCGCCAAGGGCATCATGGGTCCGGCCACAAAGCCTTGCAGTGCACGCGCGCCGATCAGGAAAGGCATGTTGGGTGCAATGCCACATAGCCAGCTGGAGATCACAAACAGCAGCACGCTGGTGATGAACAGCCGCACCTGGCCGAAGCGTTGCGAGAGCCAGCCCGTCAGGGGCAGGGCAACGGCGTTGGCCACACCGAAGCTGGTGATGACCCCGGTGCCCTGGTTGGCGCTGACACCGAGGTCGCCAG
>JACCDV011218815.1_pt1 | contig 11378 bp, 15 predicted proteins | sample 7446131 | NCBI WGS metagenome assembly JACCDV01 (sample SAMN15323448, study PRJNA562643) | freshwater metagenome | isolation source: river surface water | place: USA:Blue River Watershed | collected 2017-08-17
TAATTCCATCCCACCACACTAAATCTAATTGAAACGTAACATCGATGATGCCGATGACTAATAGGCCTTTCATGAGGAAAGTCCACGTCAGAGATTCTGAAACTAAACCGCGCTTCAAGTTCCCCTTAGGTTTTCTCCCTCTATGCTTCTCGATCAATGCTTGTTGGTCAGGGCGATCCCACCACGCGTTGAGCATTTGATCAAAGGTATACTCGTTTATATTGAACGCTTCGAGTATACGTTCAAACAATACGGATAGTCCCTCGTTGTGATCAATCTTGACAATGCGTTTAACGCCCTTGTCATTCCTTAACCCCAAGGTTAGACTGAATCGCCTAACACATAGCAGAATGAGTCCAGATTTAAATACTCGCCAAGTGATGTGATCTTGAGCCACGGCACGAATGGATGCTGAACGAATGCGTGAGCGTCGTTTCTTATTCATGTTCGCACGAGCGTTGTCTTCTTCCCACAGCTTAAAAAGTTTATGTAATGTTAAGACCGTGATGTCACGATCCCACATCGTTTGTCTGTAAAGTTTCGCTAATACGTTTTGCGTATCGCTGATTCCCATGTCATCGGTTTTCACCAATTTCGACAGGTCGTTTTTGAGTTCGCGCATTTAGTGACAGTCCTACTAATTTGCAAATTAAGCTATAACAATCTTCCAATACTACGTGACTCATGCGGTCAAAATAGGATTGTACAGATTCATGTAATTCAACGCCTTGATGTGCGTTGAGTAATTTCCCAATGCGCTCCAACAACTCAGCATGTAATACCGCTGTGGTGAGTCTTGGTTGCGCTTCCATGAAGATGCCGCCGACCGCATATTCTCCCCATTCCTTCGGATAGCTTCGCGTCCCAATGGGGGTGTATTTCTTCGGCGTATCCCCAACGGCTAGTTTTTCATTGTGTACCTGAACCGTAATGTAATTCACACATTCATCTAAATGTTTCAATATGCGCCAAATGTCCCCGCAACGTAGCTCTACGGAAGCGTTTAACTCATCCCCACGACTAACCATGTCCAACAACGGCTCAGGGATTGACGTGAGTATCATATGACATAGTGTGAACGACAAGTCCAGCTTACCGCTGTCGATGTCCCGATTCAATAATAAAAGTTTGCGACCCAAAACATATTGGTGTCTCCAAGTGATAATTCTGGCGATGCTATCCCAGAACCATCGGCTAATTGCACCCATGTTACTTTCTCCAGTAATGTAGTAACTACATTTAGATAATATAGTTCCGATTAATTTTGTATTGAGGTAATTACAATGAGTTCAGACCTAATCATTGCGCCGCCGCATCCAGACACTATACCTGAAACAATCATGGTAGATGTTGAGCCATCTGGTACGGTTGCGGTCACAGAAGATAATGACGTCATCAACCACGTACAGCGACGCCGCCTTGCACTCATCGAAGACATCTCACCCGATGGTCGCGTGGCAAACCCGAAAGAGCGCTACCTTTACATGGCACTTCTTAAAGACACTGCCGACTCTGCACAGTCTCGAATCACTGCGCAGAACAAAGCGGATGACAGCGAACGCGATCGTCAATTGGTTGCAGCAGCAATGGCGCAACTTAAAGGCGAGCGAGTAGTTGGCGAACAGTTGCCAGAAACGGGCAGTATTCCAACGCCGCCTAAGCGAATGACTACCCGTGAGATCGACCCCGGTATCTTGGCTAAAGAAACCCGTGAAGAAACTCACGATGAGTTCCGTGCCCGCATGGATGAAGAAATGCATAATAAGCTTCAAAACGAAGAATAACCTGATCAGATGGTGGGGCTATACCTCACCATCTGATTTTACTGCTGCCAAGTCATTTGGGTTGTTCTTGTCGAATAGGTATTTGTCCGCCACCACATTCGGTTTCTCCTCCGGTACTTTCTGTTTCTCTTTCGGGAAAAGAATACTTGGGGAAATACTATAATAGGTAGGCGTTACCCATTCTAAGCCAAAATAACGACCACAGAACAACTTCAAGTTCTCACAAGCATCAGGTACTTGACCTAACTCACGCTCACATTCAGCATAGACTTCAGGCGCTGTTGCGTCTGAGGTCAGTGCAGGTAAATAGAACGTCACATCAGGACAGGGCTTAAATTGTTCCCCGCGATTGATTCGATCGGTGATAACCGTCTCAATCCATTCCTTGTAATTGTAGATATATACTGCACCATATTCCCCTTGACTAAAGAAGTCCGTTGTAAGACGTTCAGTTGGGATGGAGAATAGTTTTACTTCACTACGACATTTCAAAATCGTACGAATCACCTTAGTGAACTCTACCACTTGATCAGCATTTAGAACGTAAGGGTAATAATTCACATGTACGATAGTGAGGTGCGGTACTGTTGGATCACCTGCACTATGGCGCACTTCTAAATCAGTGATAATTTCATGCGCATCTAAAGCATGGTCTGTTGGAAAAGAGATCTTCAATGTATTAACGTCGCGCTTAGCATACGCTTCGGCAAACGCCGCAGAGTCCACCGCAGGCAAGTATGCTGCGGGGTCATCTGTCCAACGATCCATATATCCGTTCATCAGTGCATAGAATGCGAAATCGTCATCTAGCTTTGCTAATGTACCAAGTCGAGTATCGAGTAAGGTATCAATGCAGAAGTAGATGGGAATGCGCTTATCGCTCATTAGGACCACCCTGAGGGTTCTGCTCCCCGTCGTCGCCCATGTTAATATACGTATTGCGTAAAATCGCAACGAACATCAACCAAGGGTACTGCACGACGACGTCCACCCACTTTTCATGACTTAGCAATTTATCTAATGGTCGCTTTGTTTCCGCAGAATCACAAGCAACAAATGTTGAGGCGAATGCGATTGCTGAGGTTGTTTGTAATTCGCTAACGCGGTCTGGCGCGTACTCGTTAACGAAATGAATCATTAGAAAAGCATAACCACGTTCGATGAATTCACTAAACGCTGAACCGTAAGCTTTAGCGGCTTCTTGATACCATTGGTATATGTCACCAGTCTCAACCATAACTGACCATCGTGTCGTCTTAATGAGATTGATTATGCCTAGGGTTTGATCCTGTGCCGCCTTTGTGATGTTTGGGGCTTCTGAACGATGAAGAAGCTCATCGAAATACATATCCACAAATGCCGATACGCATTCGCGTAGATTGTAGACGTTTAGGCTAGATTTACGCATAATCGCTCCTAGATATTATTTTCAATGTGCATTGAGGTTAGGATCGTACTAAGTGAATCCGTAATCTTTGCACGGCTACCGTCGGCCAATACCGCCTCAAGTGACCCGTGTCCCGATTCAATAATGTCGCGATCAAGAGTATTCATCGCCCTTAGGTTACCGCCACGTACAGATAAGAACTCATGTAGCGTTGCATTCATGTCACGTGCAGATAGACCGCTGATCTCAGGTGTGGTAATACGTGCTTTGTTTGCATCGCCTACTGGTTGGTTGGTTAAGTCATCTGTAGTGACCTTTGTTCCCGGGACAGAAATACTTGACTCACTGGTCTGTACTTGTCGACGTACTGGGATGTCAATGATCATGTACTTTTCATTGGTACAATAAGTGACGTTGGATGAGCGATCTTGAAGTACGACGTTTTCAAAGAACTCAACACCGAACTCTTTAGCGATCTTGAAGTTGTTCTCAATATCTAAGTTGTCAGATGAGAAGTTGGGTGCAGAGAAAGGTACGTAAGTGCGCTTGTTTGCAATGTCTAAAAACCACGCAGTCAATTCATCCATTGACATCGCCTCTAAACGCTCCTTGAGTGCCATCGCTTGCGGCTTACCTTTAGTGGTTTCAATTAACGCCACGCGATGTACGATGAGTCGGATGGCATCGGCACGATCTTGTTTCGTGATTTTACTGGTATCAATGTCGCTACGCTTTAACTTAGTCATGGTAGTCCTCTAACTGTGCGTATATGTCTACTAAGAGACCTAATACATATTGTTTGAAGTTGACGACCCACTGACGACACGTATCTGTATCGTTAAGTGCGCTTAATGCAAGGCTACGTTCATATTCGCGGAAATTACCAGCCGAAATGAGATAGCGCCACATCTTCGTCATAGTACAGATTTCAGATTCGTTTACGTTCCCATGCCGTGCTCGAAATGCATGGAAGGCTGAAGCGAACTCCGCCCAACCTCCGACGCACTTCTGACGAAGTAGTTCAACCACCTCGTCAAGAATGCATACTCGCATATGTTACTCCTTATGTTTTTTCGGATCGAAGCCCGGCTGTTGCCAGTATGGGATATAGTCACCATTCGCCATGCGAATAATGTCCCATGCAGATAACGCTTTAACTTCGTCTGTGTAATGATGTTCACTCCACCATTCACGTGTCTTATAAATTTCTTCCCAATCGAAACCACGATCAATGATTGCTTGGTACAGTTGCGGTAATCCACCTAATTTCATGAAGTCTGCTTTGAACTCACGGTTACCAGTAATAAGTTGAATCATGATTGCTGTAGTGATTTCTAAAGCGCGCTCTACGCGGTAGTCCGTATCTGCTTTATCGAAAATGGTTGTACGCGACAATTTAACGTCTGGTAATAGTTGTAGGTTTAGCCAAGTGCCGCCTAAGCCCTCTAGCCCGAACTTATACTTCTTGATGAAGTGAAAGTGTGACAATGGGATGAAGTAGCCATCAGTTTGTGAAATGACATAGCACCACTCAACGCCAGTCAAACCCACTTTAGAGCGCAGCGTCATCATGTGTAATTCCATGAGGTCGATGTCTTTCTCTAACGATAGTCCGAATTCATCCGGTTGAGGATACATTGGTGACTTCTTATCCGACTCATTCATCAACGGCTTCAAATGGTTTGAATACAGGATGTATGTCGTTAAGAACGTCACAGGTTCTGGCGCATGCTTCAATGACACCTTAGCGTTAATGAATGCAAGTTTAGATTGAACGTGCCCAGACTCCATCAACTGCATCTTATCGCCCATGTGTGCCGTGATGATCCACGCTGAACCGCCGGCACCCGCTAGGCGCGGAATCTCACGCATCATACGACCCTTGATCAAGCTTTCACGTGCCGCGACAATGTTCTGGTCGCTTGAATCGGTCGCTGCCTTATCAATGACTTCTTGCGTTAAGTCAATGGTCGCTTTAGACATGGAGTCCATGAACGGAATAACAAGCTTCAATAACTTAATGAATGACTTACCGCTTTCATCCATAGGGTCAAGGAATGGAGTCGTGATATAATCCGCTTTAACGTTCTTCTTCATGCGAGCACGAATACGCTCACTTAAACGGTCAAACCATTTTGTAGTGGTCGGTTCTTTCTCAGAAGACGAGTTAGAAATACGATAACGGTTAGTATCGTAGAATGCACGCGTTTTAACCAAGCCCGCAGCGATACGCGCACTTAGGTGCTCAATACGGAAGATACCAACGATTGAATCCTCAGTATCATTCACGGTACCTGTAGCGCTCGGATAACGATCCATCACGCGAGTCTGAAGCATCAGCCCCGTTGTTGACTTAATGGTGTTACCACGACCAGTAATCAATACAGACGAGTACAGACCCGCAGAGAGTAACTTATCCCCGTACATCCCGTCATGGTATTGACCGGTAAAGTTATCAAGCATTGTTTCTACGTTGTAGCCAATTCGCATCGTTTCCGATTCGCTTAGGTCCCCAACAATATTGTTACCATTAGATGTTTCTTCTTTCTGTACCTTAGCCATAAAATTCTCAATATCGGACACATTCATAACAGAGTATTGGTACTCATTTTAAACACTGGTCAAAAAAAAAACAAAAAAAAGAAAGAGTCGAAACTCTTTCTTTAGTTGTTACTTAGAACACGAGCCCTTGTGCGCGTTCGTTAAGACTGCGCACTTGTGCGATTATCGGTTGAAGTCTATCGCCTTCATCTTGAAGACGATCCCATTGTTCGATCACGTGCTCGTGTGTGAGCGTATATCTTTGACTGGTGAGTGCATCGTATGCTACGCGTGCGCGTGCGCGTAACTTACAGTACAAGTTACCATTTGGCTTCCCAGCGTCTTGTGATGCGCGGAACTCATCAGCAATTCGGGCGATGAAATCGCACTCAGTCTCCCAAGGGAACATATCCTTGTCACCCGAGGTTTCATACGTTTCCCAATCAGCTATATCATCAAAGGTTTTCGGGATGTCGTACGATAGTCCTTCGATGTCCATTTGGAAGCGGTGGCGAGAGCCGTCGTATGCAATGGCGTAGACCACGTCATCTAGGTCCCCAGTGTCGATGTCGATGAACCCGTGCACTAAGATATTGTCGCTGGATGTCTTGTTGACGGACAGTATCGTCTTGCCCCAATCACCGGTGACAACAACGTCACTGCACATTTCTTCGTGGAAACCAACGGCGGGTTCCGTTTTGGCCCACTCGACGACTTGGCTTAATAGTTCCCCGAAATTACTGGCGGTTAGATGTAATGCATCTACAGCCTTGAAGTTTTCTTTGAACATCTCAAGCTTCTCCGCCATGTCTTGATCGATGTATGTAGTTGCAATAAATTTCATTTTAAAATCCCTTGATTTCCTCTATAAATAAATTGATCTACTTGCTGAGGATACGCGAGTAGAGTGATAACTTAATATCTTGTTCACCTTAATGATATATACTTGAAAAAATCTGCATTGGGTTTAATTATGAACAGTAATAAACAAACGACATGGGAGCCATCATGTTTTATTTTGAAGACCTAGACCTCGAAGAACAATCCCGTGCCGCGGGCATTGAATCATTCACTGCAAACCTTGGTGATAAATCTGCACCACACATCATTCAACGCTTTGTTAACATCTACGACCATTTAGCGTCGACCTTATTTAATAAGGACATGTTACAGAAACTTTACCCAGAACAAGCAGGGAAGAAGTTCACCATCCAAGAACTCACCTATGCTCAGCGTTCGTTTAAAAACCACGTAGAGCGTTATGGTTACATGAACATGGCTGCGTGTCCTGTACCATCAGTAGTGGGTCTTAAAACGTCAATCCTCGATTACTCAATCGCGCTGGCAAACTATACTGACTTTGGTATTCGTGTAGAGAAAACATTATCTACACTATATAAGCTTCTTGCTGAAATCATGAATGCTGACGATGCCTTACGCTCTATTAGTACAGTTGCTCGTTTAACGTCCATTGATACACACCCTAAGTACCGTGCTCGTTATAATGACGAAATGCAAAAGCACATTGGTGAAACTAAACCAACGACTGAAGTCCCTTACGGTAAGCTTGTACGTTCGAATAAAGAAATGCTACAAACGTTCGATCACCGTAACGGTTTCGAGAAAGCTCTGGATGAAAAGACCAAAGACCAAATCGAAAACCACGTGAACAAAATTGCATATCTCATGAACTCGGTTGCTGATCAAGTTGCCGATGACGACACTGAAACAAACGGTCGCGTCGTCTCTGCTTTATCTAACACGTTGTTTGAGGTCGGTCAGATGACTCGTGACTACGGCACTTACTTGTTCCGTATTAACGCACTCATTGGCGTTGTAGATGGTGTTGTTGCAGAAGGCACCAACTATACACCTGCGCACGTTAAGCAGGCTGTGGACGAAGCAGTGGCGGCTGGTAATAACGGTTTGGAAATTGCTGAGTTTGATGCTGGCTTAAATGCATTCAACATGGGCTCAGTGGGTAAGTTATTGATCGGTGCAGTAGTTGCAGTCATTGGTATTGTCTCAGCACTGTTACTTCGTGGTAAGAGCAGTGGCGGCGAATCAAAAGGCCCAGTCGCGGCAGAATCTGCGAAGAAGCTAAACGAAGTAATGGAACAGAAGCCAAAACAGAAAGCGAAAGAAGCAATCGCTAAAGCGCCTGAAGTTGTTAAGCCTGCTGTCGTTGCCGTTAAAGCCGGTAAGGATGAAGTCGCAGTTTCGAATACTTCTAGCGGCGCAACTACTGAAGTGGCCGTGGCAGCTAAATCTCAAGCCGCACTAAAACACTTGAAGAAGATCGAACGCGTTTGGAATCACTTACACGGTGTTGGTGAATTTGACGCTGGTCCTAAGTTCGATGCTGACTCATGGGTTCGCGATCCTAAGATGCCGTATGAAGTTCGTTCAAAACGAATGGACATCAATATGGCTAACTGTCTGTGGTATGCGGAGGACACAAATAAGGCTAAGGCCTTAGAACAAACGTACGTGGATTTGGCGAAGAAGTTTGCTGAAGAAGTTGCAGCGTATGAAGTTAGCTATAACTCGTTCGTTAAAGACGTTTCATCTGGTAAGTTGGAAAGTAACTACGCTTCCCAATACATGCTAGATGACGCTGAGAAAGTAGCAGAAAAACTCCGCAGTGAAGTGAAGTCACATTACTCAACTAGCGACTACGATGAAAACGACCCAATCATCAAAGCGCGTTTAAGTAAATATACGCATGACGACACTGGTCGAGTGGATGGTAAGTCTATCGAAGCGTATATGAACTCGGCATACGAAGCACGTAAGGTTTCAAATGCACACGTTGATGTGGCTCAAGCTAAACTGAATAAGGTTCGTGATGTTGCGAATAAGGCATTGCGTGAGATCGAACATGCTTCTCGAGATGATGCGAGTAAGGCTAAGGAGATTGCGCCGCACCTTCGCGATTTGCGTAAGGTCGGACTTAAACTTGCAGATATGGCGAGTGCTTTGAGCTTCTACTACATCATGACGACTAACGTTGAAACTTTAGTCATCGCGATTCTTGACCAATACTATAGTTTTGGTAAGGCGGTGCTTGAACTTGACAAAGTCATTGGCGGTGAGTAGTAATGAAGTCACCTAACTTCTCACCGATCTTCGCATCTATGTATTGCGGGTTATGTGAGGTTGCCAGAGAACATGGTTATGCTTTAACCGTTCATGGGACAATGAGTTTAGATTTCGATCTCGTTGCCATCCCTTGGACTGATGAAGCGGTTGAACCTCAAGAACTTGTCAATGAGCTCGCGAACCTGATGGGCCTATGTGCTGGAGAACTCTTTGAGGGCGTCAGCGCCAGCCCTGAGTTGAAGCCGCATGGTCGACTTGCTTGGTTATTGCAATTCGGTAGCGGTGCACAGATAGACCTTAGCGTCATGCCTAAAGCAAACAAAAAATAAAGATCAATAGATTCTACTGGAGCCTAGGCTCCAGTAGAATCGCTTATGACGATTAGTCAATTAAGTAATTCATGAACAAGTCCATACTTGCCGTATCGTTGAAGTATGCGATTGCATGGTAGTTATGTTCTGCGACGTTAATCACGTGCTCTACGTGTGATGCCCCAATCACCTTTGCATTCAATTCAATGGCCGCCGTAGACATCTCCAACGCCCCTCGGTGTAAGTGATGTAATACGACGGAGTTGTCGCGTAGTTTCTTTTCGTACAACCACGCGTTGCGACGGATGATGTCAGTGGTTGTCGCTAAGAACATCCCCGGATGTGAAGTTTGAATCATTCCATTTAACATTTATTCATCCTCCCCATTGACGATCAATTTCGTCTGACAAGATATCTAAGGCCGTCTTATGGCCCTCGATTACGAGCTCGTGTTGCCCATTGCGTATTTCGAGTTGCGCATCCGCAATAAGGTTCTTTTTGTTCAGTTCCCCAAATGTACGGTCTTGTATGTCATCATTCTTCATGGTGACGAATAGTTGGGTTGGCGATAAACACCAATCTTCTACCCCATTTGCAACGATAACCTTTGCAATTTCAACTAAGTTATTCATGGTTGTTCCTCTTATTTGTTACGTTTAAATTAAAGCGACGGACATTTGCCATCGACTAAGTGACGTTTACTGCGGATGCAGCCGTATTCAATCATGCGACGGTTGATCTTATCAACGTGCATATCATCAAAAGGTACAATGCGCACGTATGGCTTGCGCATCAGTGTACCTGCCATTCGATTGATGCAGTAGACAATGTCGGAGGCTTCATCTTTCGATGGGCCTTCTACAAACTCAACCACTTCATCGACCAATCCCCAGAAGCCCTCTTTTAATGTCAGGACTCCATGACATTTACAATAACGAATCATTAAGACGCCTCGTATTCCGCCCAGTTTTTATAGATCGCGTAAGGTTTAGGATACGCAGGTAAATAACGTCCTGCAATTGTTTCATGGCCAAGCATCATTGCTTTAGCTATTCGATGCCAACCATCGACAACCCCGTGATCATCGCTGTAGATGATTGAATAAGAAAGGTCAGCTTCTTCTACGCGTTTCCAATCCTCAACGTCGAACTTATTAAGATGTTCGTTAATGTTCCGAGCCATATCTTCAACGTCGAATTGGATGGTAGGTGATCGTGCTGTAGCCATCCACAATTGTTCGACTTGGTGGCAATGTATTTTACCATCTGCTGCTTGAAATGCATGTGTGTGCATGACTGTCCCCTATAAAGATGTTGATTAACCTCAAGGAAATAATATATATCTGAAATAAAATGCAATGCGGGATGCCTAAGCACCCCACATCGCGACGTATTTATTTTGTATTGGCGAGTTCAGCCTTACTGCGGATAGCAATGGAGCTGACATCGCTTTGCATTTTAGCATCGCCATATTTCACCCAGCTTGGAGCTGCATGAATCATGTTCGTTGCCAGTCGTTGAATGACGTCGTCCGTAGGACATAAATCACCACGACACAATGCTTCACGATGGTTCACTACAAAACCATCCACTTTCTGTGGATCAAGAATACGATCACCAAAACGTTCTTGCATGACTGATAATACATCAGTGTACTCAACGAGGTTTAATTTCGCATTGAGTTTATCCACTGTTGGATCGTGAAGTACACGCATATTCGCGAGCTTAACATTTACCGCTAGGGCAAACATTGAGCGCTTGAACCGTAATGGTAACAATTGCCCAATGAGCCATCCAAAGAACGAACAAATAATATTACGCATAGTTGTAACCCTCAAGGTTTCGCACCACGTATGCTTTGATTCGAATACAAATCAAGCCAGATACCGACATCGCCCTTATTGGTTTTAACAATAGTGGCGTAGCGAATCTTAGCGCGAGACTCATGCCAAGTTAATAGATATACTTTAGGATCATCATCAACGATCCCGAGGAACATACTGCGTCGAGGAAGATCAAGCCCACGCGTTAAAATCACTTTGTGAGTTTGGTATTCTTCGTCCGACTTCATACGATGTCGTGCCGCAACGATCAGAGACGCGTCAGTGTCTGGTAGGGTTATGCGCGTCTCTTTATCTTTAACCACCTTAGTGGCGTAGATTTGATCGGTGATGTCAGTCAGTGCATGGTTGCCCGGAAGACGGTCATGAATGAAATCCATGAGTTTCCGTTCGATCTGTTTAAAGTTATCGAA
>JACCDV010920191.1_pt1 | contig 11377 bp, 12 predicted proteins | sample 7446131 | NCBI WGS metagenome assembly JACCDV01 (sample SAMN15323448, study PRJNA562643) | freshwater metagenome | isolation source: river surface water | place: USA:Blue River Watershed | collected 2017-08-17
CGTCAGCCACCTGGGCCGGCAGCTGGACCTGGACAACGGCCAGCACATCCTGATCGGCGCCTACCGCGACACGCTGGCGCTCATGCAAACCCTGGGCGTCGATGCGAATGCCGCGCTTGCTCGGATGCCCTTGACGCTGCAGACGCCCGACGGCCAGGGCTTGTCGCTGCCGGCCGGCTGGCCCGCCCGCCTGGCGGTGCTGGCCGGGGTGCTGGGCGCGCGCGGGTGGTCCTGGTCCGACAAGGCCTCGCTGGTGCGCTGCGCGCTGGCCTGGGAGCGGGCGGGCTTTGCCTGCGAGGCCTCGCTGTCGGTGGCGCAGCTTTGCAGCCGGCTCGCACCGACCGTGTTTCACAGCCTGATCGAGCCCTTGTGCGTCTCGGCGCTCAACACCCCGGCCGATCGCGCCAGCGCCCGCGTCTTCCTTAGGGTGATGCAGGACGCCCTGTTTGCCGAGCGCGGCGGCTCGGACCTGCTGCTGCCCCGCACCGACTTGTCGGCGCTGCTGCCCGACGCCGCCATCGCCTGGCTGCAGGCGCGCGGCCATGCGGTGCACCTGGGCGCGCGCGTGCAGACCTTGCAGGCGATCGACGGCGCCTGGCAGCTGCACACGGCCGCAGGCCCCTTCGAGGCCGACGCCGTGCTGCTGGCCAGCGCCCCTGGCGAGGCGGCGCGGCTGGTGGCGCCATTGCCCGGCGGCCAGGGCTGGGCGCGGGAGGCCGGCGCGCTGCGGCACGAGCCGATTGCCACCGTCTATGCCTGGGCCAGCGGCGCTCGCCTGGCCCGGCCGCTGCTGGCGCTGCCGGCCCATGCCGAAGCGCCCGCACAGTTCGTGTTCGACCGGGGTCAGCTGGGCGGCCCGCCCGGCCTGTTGGCCTTTGTGGTGAGCGCCAGCGAGGGCTCGCGCGAGGCCATCGAATCGCGCGTGCTGGCCCAGGCCCGCGCGCAACTGGGCCTGCACGCGCTGCAGGCGATTTGCACGGTGGTGGACAAGCGCGCCACCTTTGCCTGCACGCCCGGTCTGCAACGCCCCGGCCGCCAGCCCCTGGCTGCCGGGGCCTCGCTGCAGGCCTGCGGCGACTATGTGGACGGCCCCTACCCCGCCACCCTGGAGGGCGCGGTGCGCTCGGGCCTGGCCGCCGCGCAGGCGCTGGGACCGGCCGCCACGACGAACTAGGCCGCTTTGCGGCCGAGCGCGCGCACCTGCTTTTGCGCCTCGCGCGAGAGGCAGCGCTTGAGCCAGGCGTCGACCTGCGGCCGATCGGCCAGCAGCGCGGGCACGGGCTGCAGCCAGCCCAGCACCGAAGCGACGCAGACATCGGCCACCGTGAAGCGATCGCCGGCCAGGTAGGGCCGACCGGCCAGGTGCTGCTCCAGCACCTTGAGCGGCACCTGGATGCGCGCGCCGCTTTCGCGGGCGATCTCGGGCTTGCGCTGGTCCTCGGGCATGACCACGCTGTGCATCAGCACCGCCAGCGCGTCTTTCTCGCATTCGGTGACGGCCCAGAACGTCCAGCGCAGGATCTCGGCCTGCTCGGCCGGCGTGTGGCCGGCCAGGCTGTGGCCGTCGGCGCCGGTGTATCGCTGCGCCAGGTACAGCGCGCAGGCCATGGACTCCCAGACGACGATGCCGTGGTCGTCGACCACGGGAATGTGGCCGTTGGGATTGAGCTGGAGGAACTCCGGCGTGCGCGTGGCGCCGCCCGCATACGGCGTGGGCACATGCTCGTACGCCAGGCCCAGCTCGTGCGCGACCCACAGGGGGCGCGAGGCGCGGGAGGCGGCAATGCCGTAGATCTTCAGGCTCATGGGTGGGTCTCCTTGGAATAAGTGGGGTTCAGGTCAGCAGCGGCGGCAATTCCAGCAGGCTGGTCACGGTGACATGGGGCCGGGCCTCGTGCGTCCAGAGGTGGTCTTCGCGGTTGACCCACGCGGTCTGCATGCCGCAGGCCAGCGCGCCCAGCACGTCGAGCGCGGCATCGTCGCCCACATGCAGCACCGCCTGCGCCGGCACGCCGGCGGCCTGGGCACCGGCCTCGAAGATGCGCGCATCGGGCTTGCCAACACCCAGGCGCTCGGCGCTCAGGCTGGCCTTGAAGTAGCGGCCCAGGCCCACCCGGTCGATGTTCGCATTGCCGTTGGACAGGGCCACCAGCGGAAAGCGCGCGGCCAGTGCATCGAGCGCGGGCAGTGCGTCGTCGAAAAAGCGCACGTCCTGCCGCACCTCGAAGAACACCTCGAACGCGGGTTCGGCCAGGGCGGTGTCCTCGCCGCTGCGGGCCAGGGCCAGGCGGATGAGTTCGCGGCGCACGGCACTGAGCTGGTGCGAGATGGCCGGGTGCAGTTCCAGCGCGGCCTCGCGCAGTTCATGGCGCGCCTGGGGGTCGGCCAGCAGCGCGCTGGCGCCCGGGGCCCGGGGGCGCAGCCAGTCCTGCAAGGCGGTTTCGGCACGCGCGATGGTGGGCCAGATCGGCCAGAGCGTGTCGTCCAGGTCCAGGGTAATGGCCCGGACTTTGAGTCGGTCGAGCATGGTGCGGGAGAATACCCGACATGGCGTTCACGACCGAACCTCCCTTTTCCCACGGCGCGCCCCCGGCGCACGGGGCGCGCACGGCGGTGCTGTACTGCAACCTGGGCACGCCCGACGCGCCCACCGCGCCGGCGCTGCGCCGCTACCTGGCCGAATTCCTGGGCGACCACCGCGTGGTGGAAATTCCCAAGCCGATCTGGTGGCTGATCCTGCACGGCATCATCTTGCGGGTGCGGCCCAAGAAATCGGCGGCCAAGTACGCCAGCATCTGGACCGAGCAGGGCTCGCCGCTGAAGGTCTGGACCGAGACCCAGGCCCGCCAGCTCGAAGAGGCGCTGCAGGGCCGCGGCCACCAGGTGGTGGTGCGCCACGCCATGCGCTACGGCAACCCGGCCATCGGCGCGCAGCTCGACGCGCTCAAGGCGCAGGGCGTGGACCGCGTGCTGATCGTGCCGGCCTACCCCCAGTACAGCGGCACCACCACGGCCAGCGTCTTCGACGCCGTCTATGCCTGGGCCCGCCAGAGCCGGCGCATCCCGGAGCTGCGCTTCGTCAACCACTACCACGACCAGGCTGGCTACGTGGCGGCGCTGGCCGAATCCATCCGTGCGCACTGGGCGCAGCACGGCCAGCCCGACCAGCTGGTGATGAGCTTTCACGGCGTGCCGGCGCGCACGCTGCAGCTGGGCGACCCCTATCACTGCGAATGCCACAAGACGGCGCGCCTGGTGGCGCAGGCCCTGGGCCTGGCCAAAGACCGCTACAAGGTCACCTTCCAGTCGCGCTTTGGCAAGGCCAAATGGCTGGAGCCCTACACTGAGCCGACGCTGGTGGCCATGGCGCAAAGCGGCGTGCGGCGCGTGGACGTGATCTGCCCCGGTTTCGTGGCCGACTGCCTGGAGACCCTGGAAGAGATCAACCAGGAAGCGCGCGAAGCCTTTTTGCACGCCGGCGGCCAGACCTTCCACTACATCGCCTGCCTCAACGACCAGCCCAGCGGCGTGCAGGCCCTGGCCGAGGTGTGCGAGCAGCACCTGGCCGGCTGGAACACCCGCGAGCCCCTGGACCTGCAGGCCCTGGCCCACACCCGCGAGGCAGCCCGCGCCCTGGGCGCGGCGCATTGAAGCGCCGCACTGAAGCGGCACCGTACCGCCTGTTTCCGGGGACTGGGCGCGTTGCTTGAAGATTGGCCGATGGACACGATGCGCATCGACAAGTGGCTCTGGACCGCGCGGTTCTTCAAGACGCGCGCGCTGGCCGTTCAGGAACTCGACAAGGGCCGGGTGCAGATCAACGGCCACAGCGTCAAGCCGGCGCGCGAGGTCAAGCCCGGCGACCAGGTGGACCTCCAGCAAGGCGGACTGCCGCGCACCGTGCGGGTGCTGGGCCTGTCGCAGCAGCGCGGGCCCGCCCCCGTGGCCCAGCAGCTCTACGAGGAAACCGCCGAAAGCCTGCAGCGCCGCGAACGGCTGCGCGAGCAGATGCGGCTGCAGCCCGAACCGGCGCATGCGATTGCGCACGGGCGGCCGACCAAGCGCGACCGGCGCGACATCACCCGGACCTGGGACCAGCGCTGGAGCGCCTCGCTCGACGACTGAGCCGACACCGGCGCGCGCGGCCCGCTCAGGCCGCCTGGGCGCGCAAGAAATGCGTGCGGTAGTGGATCAGCTCGTCAATCGACTCGTGCACATCGGCCAGCGCCGTATGGCTTTGCGCCTTGCGAAAGCCGCTGTAGACCTCGGGCCGCCAGCGCTTGGCCAGCTCCTTGAGCGTGCTCACATCGAGGTTGCGGTAGTGCAGATAGGCCTCGAGCCGGGGCATGTAGCGCACCAGAAATCGCCGGTCCTGGCTGATGGTGTTGCCGCACAGCGGCGAGGCGCTCCTGGGCACGTAGCGCCCGATGAAATCGAGCACCTGCTTCTCGGCCTCGGCCTCGGTGACGGTGCTGGCCTTGACCTTGTCGATCAGGCCGCTCTTGCCGTGGGTGCCCTTGTTCCAGGCGTCCATGCCGTCGAGCAATGCATCACTTTGGTGGATGACCAGCACCGGGCCCTCGATGCGCGGCTCGAGCTGCGGACCGGTGACGATCACGGCAATTTCCAGCAGCCTGTCCTTGTCGGGGTCCAGGCCGGTCATTTCACAATCGATCCAGACCAGGTTCTGGTCGGATTTGGCGAGGACGGCAGCGGGGGCTTGGGTGTCAGACATGGGTCCGATTCTCGCTGATCACCTAAACTTCCCGACTTCCATGGACAGCCCCTCGATCGCCTTCACCCTGGTTTTTTGCGCCGCCGTGCTGCTGGGCGTGCTGGTGCGGCTGTACCTGGCCTCGCGCCAGGTGCGGCATGTGGCGCAGCACCGCGACCGGGTGCCGGCCGCCTTTGCCGACACCGTGTCGCTGCAGGCGCACCAAAAGGCCGCCGACTACACGCTGGCCAAGACCCGCCTGGGCATGCTGGAGCTGGCCCTGGGCACGGTGGTGCTGCTGGGCTGGACGCTGCTGGGCGGGCTTGCCGCGCTGCAGTCCTGGATCCAGGGCTGGGGCTGGACGCAGGACCACCCGCTGCTGGCCCAGCTCGCGCTGCTGGCCGGCTTTGCGCTGATCGGCGGTCTGCTGGACCTTCCTCTGAGCCTCTACGCCACCTTCCGGGTGGAAGAGCGCTTTGGCTTCAACAAGATGAGCCTGGGCCTGTGGCTGTCCGACCTGCTCAAGGGCACGCTGGTCACCGTCCTCATCGGCCTGCCGATCGCCGCCCTCATCCTGTGGCTCATGGGCAGCGCCGGCAGCACCTGGTGGCTCTGGGCCTGGGGCGCCTGGATGGGTTTCAATCTGCTGGTGCTGGTGCTCTACCCCACGGTGATCGCGCCGCTGTTCAACAAGTTCGAGCCCCTGCAAGACGACAGCCTCCAGGCGCGCGTGACCGCACTGATGCAGCGCTGCGGCTTCTCGGCCAAGGGACTGTTCGTGATGGACGGCAGCAAGCGATCGGCCCACGCCAATGCCTATTTCACCGGCTTTGGTTCGGCCAAGCGCGTGGTGTTTTACGACACGCTGCTCAAGCAGCTGAGCCCCGGCGAGGTCGACGCGGTGCTGGCCCACGAACTGGGGCACTTCAAGCACAAGCACATCGTGCAGCGCATCGTGCTGATGTTCGCGCTCAGCCTGGCCGGCTTTGCGTTGCTGGGCTGGCTGTCGCAGCAGGTCTGGTTCTACACCGGCCTGGGCGTGCGGCCCAGCCTGGGCGCGCCCAACGATGCGCTGGCGCTGCTGCTGTTCCTGCTGGTGGTGCCGGTTTTCGGCTACTTCGTCTCGCCGCTGTCGGCGCGGCTGTCGCGCCGGCATGAATTCCAGGCCGATGCCTATGCCTGCGCGCAGACCCGCAGCCAGGACCTCGCCAGCGCCCTGCTCAAGCTCTACAAGGACAACGCCAGCACGCTCACGCCGGACCCGGTGTATGCGCGCTTTTACTACTCGCATCCGCCGGCCTCCGAGCGCCTGGCGCGCCTGGGAGCGCCGGCATGACACGTCCCATCCACCAGCACCGGCGCGCGCTCGGCCCCACCGAGCTGGTGACGCAGCTGACGCAGCTAAACGGGGAGAAGCCGCAGGGCTGGCGCCTGGTCGATGGCGCGCTGGAAAAGACCTTCAGCTTCGCCAACTTCCACGAGACCATGGGCTTTGTCAACGCGGTGGCGCACATCGCCCACCGGGAAGACCACCACCCCGACCTGCAGGTGAGCTACAGCCGGTGCACCGTGCGGTTCCACACCCACGACGTGCAAGGCATCTCGGTGAGCGACTTTTTCTGTGCGGCCAAGGTGGACGCCTTGCTCGATTGAAAGCCGACCGCCGATCCGCAGGGCGCGCCACGGCCGCACCCGAGCTGCAAGACGGGCTGGTGGTGGCCAGCTTCGGCCGCCATGTGCTGGTCGAAGCCCCCGATGGCGAGCGCCGCATCTGCCATCCGCGCGGCAAGAAGAACCAGTCGGTGGTCGGCGACCGTGTGCGCTGGCTGCCCTCGCAGGACGAGGGCACCATCGAGCTGCTGCAGCCCCGGCGCAACCTGTTTTACCGCCAGGACGAGCTGCGCACCAAGTCCTTTGCAGCCAACCTGGACCAGGTGCTCATCCTGATCGCGGCCGAGCCCGAGTTTTCCGAAGCGCAGCTCACGCGCGCGCTGATCGCCGCCGAGGCCGAAGGCATCCGCCCGCTGATCGCGCTGAACAAGCAGGACCTGCGCGAGCCCTTTGAACGCGCCTGGGCACGATTGGCACCCTACCAGGCCATGGGCTACACGCTGCTGCCGCTGGCCATCGAGCCCGGCGATGCGCGCGGCCAGAACCTGGGCGGCCTGCCCGAGCGCCTGGCGGGGCACACCACGCTGGTGCTGGGGCCCTCGGGCTCGGGCAAGAGCAGCCTGGTCAACGCGCTGGTGCCCGAGGCGCAGGCCGAGACGGGCGAGATTTCGCAGGCCCTGAACTCGGGCAAGCACACCACCACCCGCACCATGCTGTACTGGCTCGATGGCACGCGCCAGAGCGCGCTGATCGACTCGCCCGGCTTTCGGGAATTCGGCCTGCACCACATCGCCGCCATGGACCTGGCGCGCCTGATGCCCGACCTGCGGGCGCATGCCCAGGCCTGCCGCTTCCACAACTGCAGCCACCGGCATGAACCCGGCTGCGGCGTGATCGCCCAGGTGCAGCAAGGCGGCATCGGCGCGCCGCGCTACCGCCTGTACCAGGACTTGTTCGAGGAACTCTCCCAGCCGCCGCGCTACTGAGGCCCGGCCGGGACGGGCATCAGCCCAGCAGCCGCGCCAAGGTGAGCAGCGCCAGCAGCGCCATCCACAGCACCACCGAGCGCCAGACCAGGCCCACGATGCTGCGCAGGTGCGCCACCTCCGGCTCGCGGCCGGGCGTGGCCAGCGTGGCGCGCGGCTCGTCGGCTTCGGCATCCAGCGCCTCGGCGGCCCGCAGGGTCGAGCCGCCCAGGCGCACATTGACCGCCCCGGCGGTGGCCGCCAGCACCACGCCGCGGTTGCGCTCATCGGCCGCCACCTCGCCCGGACGCGCCAGGCCCTGGGCGTAGTGGCGCCAGCTGTCGATCGCGTCTTCAAAGCTGCCCACCACGGCAAAGGCCACGGCCGTCATGCGCGCCGGCAGGTAATCGATCACGCCCCAGGCGCTGCGCGCCGCATGCAGCAGCGCCGGGCTCACGCCGTCGCCGGCGCGGCGGCTCTTGTAGGTCCAGTAGCGGGTGGCAAATTCGCTCATGCGGTAGACCACGGCCCCGGCCGGGCCCAGGCCCAGCGCAGCCAGCACGCAGTACCAGCTGAGCACGCCAAACACATGGCGGTGGGCCGCCAGCACGGAATGTTCGATCACATGGCGCACGATCTCGCTGCGGGGCAGTTCGCTGGCGTCCACCTGCTGCCAGCGTGCGAGCAGCTGACGCGCCTGGTCTTCGTCGCCCAGGTCCAGCGCATCGCGAATCTCGGTGAAATGGTGGCTGAACTGGCGAAAGCCCAGGGTCACGTAGAGCACCGCCACGTTCCACACAAAGGCCAGCACCGGCTGCACCTGCCACAGCAGCAGGTGGATGCCAAAGGCCAGGGCCGCCGGCAGCAGCACCGCCACCGCCCAGGTGACCCAGCCGTGGTGGCTGCGGCCGGCATCGAGGTTGCGGCTGGCCCATTTGGCCCAGGTGCGCAGCAGGCCGTGCACGGCGTTGCCCGGCGCCAGTGGCCTGGCCTGCTCGACGATCAGGGCAAGAAGCACGGCGAGAAAGCTCATGGCGGCGATGATAAACGCGGCCCCGCCCCGCCTCAGGCGGCCAGGAAGCGATAGAGGTTGCGCAGCATGCCGGCGGTGGCGCCCCAGATGTAGCGCTCGGTGCGCGCCGGCTCCTTCCAGGGCATGGACAACCACTGGCGCTCGGCGCCCTCGAACACTGCCTTGTGGCGGCGGTGGTTGGCCGGGTCCATCAGGAAGTCCAGCGGCACCTCGAAGACATCGGCCACCTCGGCAGGGTTGGGTTGCAGCGCGAACCCGGGCTGCACCAGGGCCACCACCGGCGTGACCACAAAAGCGCTGCCAGTCACATACACCGGCAGCGTGCCCAGCACCTCGATGTGCGAGGCCGGCAGGCCGATCTCCTCCTCGGCCTCGCGCAGCGCGGTGTGCACCACGTCACGGTCGGTGTCGTCGCAGCGGCCACCGGGAAAGGCGACCTGCCCCGAATGCGAGCGCAGCTGGCGCCCGCGCTCGGTCAGCAGCAGGCTCAGGCCCTCGCGCATGACCAGGGGCACCAGCACGGCCGCCTGGACCGGCGCGCGGTCGACGAAGCGGCGCTCGACGCTGGACTCGGGCATCCAGGCCGGCGGCCGGGCAAAACGCTGGCGCAGGGCATCGGGCCGCAGCCGCTCGGCCGGCACGGGCTGCAGGTGGGCGTCCACGCTGTGCACCGGGACGCTGCGGGGGTCGAAGCTGGTCAACTGGGCCATCGAGGGGACGACAAACAGGGCGGGCGCCGCGGGCATGAAAAAAGCCGCTGGGTTCAGCGGCTTTTTTCAAGGGGGGCTTGTGACGGCCTCCACACGGTGCCTGGCCGGCAGGATCACTCGGCCTTGGCGCCCAGCTTTTCCTTGATGCGGGCCGACTTGCCGCTGCGCTCACGCAGGTAGTACAGCTTGGCGCGGCGCACGTCGCCGCGGCGCTTGACCTCGATCTTGGCGATCAGGGGGCTGTAGACCTGGAAGGTGCGCTCCACGCCTTCGCCATTGGAGATCTTGCGCACGATGAAGCTGGAGTTCAGGCCACGGTTGCGCTTGGCGATCACCACGCCTTCGAAGGCCTGCACACGCTTGCGGTTGCCCTCGACCACGTTGACGCTGACGATCACGGTGTCGCCAGGGGCGTAGGCGGGGATGGACTTGTTCAGGCGAGCGATTTCTTCTTGCTCGAGGGTCTGGATCAGGTTCATGAGGTTTCCTCAGTTTCTTTTTCGTTCATGCACGCGCTGCGCTAAAGACCGCAAATCCGGGGTGTTTGCCGCCGGGAAAGACCCGGGGCACGCGCCGGTTGCAGTGGCCGCCAGAGGACCGAAAAGCCCGCCATTATAGCCAAACCGGCCGGCCCGGCCGCCCGAGCCGGTCAGCGCGGTTGCGGCGCGCGCAGCCAGTCCAGCGTCTGCTGCCACAGCGCCTGGGCCTGCGGGCGGAAATAGTCCATGTGGCCGATGCGCTGCAGCCCCAGGCTGGCCGGCACCAGGTCGATGCGCTCCACCGGGGCCTGGCTGTAGGCGGCCATGAAGGCGTCGCGCGAGGCCGGCGGCGCCCACAGGTCGTCGGTGGCGTTGATCGCACGGATGGGCGTGCGCACCCGGGCAAACGATGAGGCCACATCCGCCATGGCCGGATCGTCGAAAAAATAGCGCGGCCAGCGGCACCAGTGGCGCCACTGGTAGAACACGTCGCGCGGCAGGTCTTCGCCCATGCCCAGCAGGCTCCAGGCTAGGTAGCCCTTGGCCCGCACGATCAGCGGACCGAGCAGGTGCCACATCACCCAGACCCGCGCGCGCTCCAGCGGCGGCATCCAGCCGTGCCAGCCGGCGCCGGTGGCGAAGGTGGCAAAACGCTGCACCGGGTCGGTGGGCAGCAGCCCGAAGGCATGGCCACCGAAGGAGTGGCCCACCATCCACAGCGGGCCCTCGCCCCGGGTGGTCACATGCGCGAGCAGGGCCGCCAGGTCCAGGCGCGCCCAGTCCAGGTAGTTCATGCGAAAGCCCCGCAGCGTGGCCGGCTTGGACAGGCCGATGCCCCGGTAGTCCAGGGTCCACACGTCCAGGCCTTGAGCGGCTGCAAACTGGGCAAAGCGGGCATAGAACCGCTGCGGCACGCCGGTGGCGCCGGCCACGATCAGGCGCCCGGCGCAGGGGCCTTGCGGCGCATAGTGCAGCACGCCCAGGCGGTAGCCGTCGGCGGCCTGGAGGGTCAGAACTTCTGCGGGTGGGGGGCTGTTGTTCATGGCCGGCGACCATAACCGAACGACCGTTCTTTTTCAATCCAGCTCGGGGGGATAGCCCTGGTTCAAGACGGCCTCATCCTCCGGGCTGAGGCGCCCCGCGGCGCGGGCCTGCGCCAGCAGGTCCGGCCGGTGGCGGGCGGTCAGCCACAGGCTTTGCGCGCGCCGCCAGCGGGCAATCTGCGCATGGTGCCCCGACATCAAGGCCTGCGGCACGGCCTGGCCCTGCCAGGTCTCGGGCCGGGTGTAGTGCGGGCTGTCGAGCAAGCCGTGGAGCGCCGGATTGAAGCTGTCCTGCAGCGCACTGCCCTCGTCGCTGAGCACGCCCGGCTGCAGCCTGGCCACGGCGTCGAGCAAGGCCATGGCGGCAATCTCGCCGCCGGAGAGCACGAAGTCGCCCAGGCTCACCTGGTGCGTGACATGGCGGTCGATGAAGCGCTGGTCCACGCCTTCGTAGCGGCCGCACAGCAGCACCGCGCCGGCGCTGGCCGACCAGGCCTCGACCGCCGCATGGTCCAGCCGCGGGCCGATCGGCGAAAACAGCACCAGGGGCGCGGGCTCGGCCTCGGCGCGGTCGGCGCGGATGGCCTGCAGGCAGCGTTCGAGCGGCTCGGCCATCATGACCATGCCGGGGCCGCCGCCAAACGGCCGGTCGTCGACCCGGCGGTAGTTGCCTTCGGCAAAGTCGCGCGGGTTCCACAGGCGCAGGTCGACCTGCCGGCTTTCGTAGGCGCGGCGCGTCACGCCGGCCTGCATGAAGGGCGCGAACAGTTCGGGAAACAGGGTGATGAGGTCAAAGCGCATGGTGCGCCGGTCCATCAGTAG
>JACCDV010421969.1_pt1 | contig 11375 bp, 9 predicted proteins | sample 7446131 | NCBI WGS metagenome assembly JACCDV01 (sample SAMN15323448, study PRJNA562643) | freshwater metagenome | isolation source: river surface water | place: USA:Blue River Watershed | collected 2017-08-17
CACCAACGACACGGGGACGATGCATTTGGCCGACCTGCTCGGCGTCCCCGCAGTGGCGATCTTCGGATCCACGGAGTCGGCCCTGACGGGTCCCTCGGGCACCACGAATCCCCCCCATCGAATCCTCCGCCGCAAGGTCGAATGCAGTCCCTGTTACCTCCGGGAGTGCCCCATCGACTTCCGCTGCATGAAGGAGATCTCGGTTGAGATGGTGGCTGATGCCGTTCAGGAAACGCTGGACGCTGCCGCAGGTGTTTAGACTGAAGACTGTTAGCCTATTAGGTCAGATCTGCATGACAGCACCCTGCTCCAATCCCCTTCCCGGCATTCCTTTGATCGCCTCGCTTATCTCTTTCGTCCGTTTTAGCCTTTAGCCTTTCCCTTTTTCCCATGCTCAGTATCCGCAAACTCAAAAAAACCATCGGCGGCCGCACCCTCTTCGAAGAGGCTGACATGCAGGTCAACTACGGCGAACGCGTCGCCTTGGTGGGCCCCAACGGAGCAGGCAAATCGACCCTCTTCTCCCTCCTGCTGAAAAAGGACGAGCCCGATGCCGGCTCGATCGAACGTGACGAGTGGACCATGATCGGCCACCTCGCCCAGGAAGGAGAGGCCACCGGCGAGGAGACCGTCCTCGACGTGGCGACCGGTCGGGCGGGGGAAATCCCGGCACTGGAAAAACGGCTCCATGAGCTGGAACAGGCCGGCACCGTGGATACCCCCGAGTACAGCGAGGCCAGCGCCAAGCACGCCGCGCTGAGCGATCCGAAGGTGGAGGCGAAGGCCAAGAAGATTCTCATCGGCCTGGGTTACAAACAGGAGGACTTCGAGAGGAAGGCCAAGGAACTGAGCGGCGGCTGGGTCATGCGCGCCCACCTTGCGCGCCTGCTCGTGATGGAGCCCGACCTCCTGCTCCTTGACGAGCCGACCAACCACCTCGACCTCGTCTCCCTTCTCTGGCTCCAGAACTACCTCAAGACCTATCCCGGCGCCGTTCTCCTCATCTCCCACGACCGCCAGTTCATGGACGAGATCATCGGAACCGTCTACGAGATCGCCGAGGGACGCCTCCACTCCTACAGCGGAAACTACACCGCCTATCTTGAGGAACGCGACGCGCGTTACGAGCGCCAGAATGCGGCTTACAAGAACCAGCAGAAAGAGATCGCCGACCTGAGGGAGTTTTACGACCGCTTCCGCCAGGTGGCCTCCAAGGCCTCGCAGGCCATGAGCAAGCTCAAGCAGATCGAGCGCATGGAGCTCATCGAGAAGCCGCTGCCTCCCCGCAAGCCTTTCCGCTTCCAGATCCCGCCGCCACCGCGCGGAGGCCAGCGCGCCGTTGTCCTCGAGGGGATCCACATGGCCTACGGCGATCGCAAGGTCTACCAGGGGCTCGACATCACCATCGAGCGGGGCGAGAGAACCGTTCTCGTCGGCCCCAACGGCGCCGGCAAATCGACCCTTCTCAAGATCCTCGCGGGACAGCTCGAGTTCCAGCAGGGGAAGCGCATCGAGGGACCGAATGCCAAGATCGGCTATTTCAGCCAGCACCGCGCCGCCACCCTCGATCCGAACAAGTCGATCCTCGACGAGGTGAAGGCGAGCAACGGCGAACTCTCTGAGAACGATGCCCGGGGCATCCTCGGCTCCTTCCTCTTCCGTAAGGATGACATCTACAAGAAGACCGCGGTCCTCAGTGGCGGCGAAAAAACCCGACTCAACCTGGTGAAGTTCCTTGTCGATCCCCCGAACATCCTCCTGATGGATGAGCCGACCACCCACCTCGACATCCACACCGTCGAGTCGCTCATCCTTGCACTTGGGAACTATGAGGGAACACTTGTCTTCATCAGCCACGACGTTCACTTCATCCGCAAGCTGGCGACCAAGGTGCTCCATGTGAACGCCGGCAAAGTGACCCCTCACCTAGGCGGCTATGACGACTTCCTCGAAAGGGTCGGCGCTCTGGGCAATGAGCGCGAAGCACTAACCGCATAAGCAACCAATCCATTGTTTGCTTTCCCAGCAGGAAGGGAGATCTTTCTTGCCGTGAACCAAAACCTCACGTTGAAAAAAAACCCTTTTAAGTGGTGGTTAGGACTTTCAGTTTTCACGATGATTCTTGTGATCGTTGTTTTCTGGGCAACGTTCCCAAGCGCAACCACAAATCCAGTTTCATATCCTTTCGGGCAGAAGATTCAGGGGGAGAGCCCTAAAGATTCAACCAACCAAATAGCGGTGAGTCATGCGGAGCCCTCTACAAGTTCGTACCCCCCTCAAGTTCCTTCTGATGAGGACAAAGTTGCGGCAATCCTTGGAGGTCAGAATCTTACCCCAAGCGATGCGGTGAAGCTTCTGATGAAAGAACTTCCTACATTCGACGAAGCAACCCAAGAGGAAGCAGCCCTGCACATCGCAAATCTCTCCGACGACCAAACTGCCGTCATCTGGTCAAACAGATTGATCTCAAACCAACTCCCTCCCGTCGCCGCTGCAATCCTGTTTCACAACCTTTTGACCAAGGCGGAGGATTTGGTGCTGCCTACCCTTGCTTCCATTGCCGATCAAGCAACTCACCCACACCAGGCAGAAAGTACTCAGATTTTGGAGTCTCTCATTGGATCTCCCGACACCGGGTATACATGGAAAGAATGGCTCAACAAGAAGACTCCTGCCGGGAGATAACCACTTTCGACTTGGGCGTTAAGCTTCAAAGCAAGGCTGCAAAAACATTCTAGAAAAAGTTGGTGACAGTTTTGCATTCCTTAGTAAGACTTCTTGTGTATGACAAAATCCCCCTTAAAAATACTAATTATTGTTGCCGCGATGCTTTTTGGTCACGGCATCGCTTGGTCTCAATGCATTGTTTACAACGAATCATCTGCATATTCTTACACAGGCTCTTCCCCAAGCAATCCCTTCACAGTGAAGGGCTATAGCTTGATAGGCCCACTGCAAGAAATGGAAGATGGTTTGACTCGCGTCCCCGTAGCCAGCTTTTACATATCCACTGGAACATTCAAATCAAATGGAACCAGAGTTACTTACAAAGACTTCTATTATTATCCAGATACACCCGTAAATGGGGATCCCGGAAATCCTTCGTCTGGAGGTCTTTTAGTTGGCTTGGTCAAGGACGGCAAAACGTTCAGAATTCTTGCAACAAAAAAAGATACTTTTGACTCTGATACCCTAAGCGGCACGGCAACTCTCAGACCTCTACCAGGTAGGAGTGTCTCTACTTGGTATGCCTCCACTCTCGCTAGCACAATGTCTGCATGGTACCCAGAAGACCTAAATGATCCCCGACCTATTGGAAGTGCCACTAATTCATATACCCCTGTAAAGGTCTATAAAGCATCAAGCTCTAGTTCTTTCGCACTAAATACTAAACTTACTCCAAGTGTTTCAAATTTGGACTTCGATCAGGCGTTTGAAACAGTGAAACAGTATTTTATGGGACTAGGTTTTACTGATCGCATAGCCAATCCTTACTCTCAATAGGACATTAGGGCTGACTAAAAGTTACTATCCTCTGCCTTTTAAAGAAGGCAGGGGGTTGTGTTCTAGGGAACAAGACATGTAGGGCGGTTTTTGGACCGTAAATCCAAACCCCCTACGCCTAAGGGTAGGCTCAAGGCGCGAGGGAAGGCGTAGTTTTCCTACCCTGACCGAGCAGCAACATCGCCCTGCGCCGAAATCCCAAGCCTACTAATCGAGCGCGGGTTTGATGCCGCCCACCACTTCCTCAATCTCCTCCCCCGTCAACCCGGGGAAGATGGGGAGGGCAAGGGACTCCAATGCCGCCTGTTCGGAAACCGGGAAATCACCCGGCTTGTGGCCGAGGTAGGCGAAGCACTCCTGGAGGTGCAGTGGCACGGGGTAGTAGATGGCGCAGCCGATCTTCTTCTCCGCGAGGTGGGCCATCACGGCATCGCGCTTCGGCACGCGGATCACGTACTGGTGGAAGATGTGATGGTTCTTGAGGCCGCTTGCGAGATGGGGCTCGGCGGGCAGGGTGACACGGTCAAGCAGTCCCGCCCCGGAGAAGGCCTCCCGATAGGTGGCTGCATTGGTGCGGCGGGTGGCGTTCCAAGTGTCGAGGAAGGGGAGCTTCGCCCGAAGGACGGCGGCCTGGATGGCGTCGATGCGGAAGTTCCCTCCCACAACCTTGTGGTAGTAGCGCTGCTCCATGCCGTGGTTGCGGATGCGCCTGAGTTTTTCCGCCATCTCCGCGTCGAGGCAGAGGGCCACACCGGCATCGCCGGCCGCTCCGAGATTCTTGCTGGGATAGAAGCTGACGTAGGAGGTGGGGGCGATCAGGCCCGCTTTTTTCACTCCATCCTTGGAGGCGTATTCCGCGCCGAGGCTCTGGGCGGCATCCTCGAGGATCTCGACCCCGTACTCGGCGGCGACGGCACCGAGGCCATCCATGTCGCAGAGGGCCCCGAAGAGATGGATCGGGACGATGAGACGGATGCGGTTGCCTTTCGGCGAGAGGAGGAATCCCTCGGGACTGCGCTTCAACGAGGCAAGCAGCGAACGCAGGCTCTCCGGATCCATCATGAAGGTGGCCGGATCAATATCGCAGAAGAGGATCTCCGTGCCGGTGCGGTGGATGCACCCGGCGGTGGCAAAAAAGGTGTAGGGGGTGGAGATGACCGCATCTCCCCCGCCGATCCCCATGGCCATGAGGAGGGCCAGTTGGGCGTCTGTTCCCGAGGACATGCCGACGGCGTGTCCTCCGCCGAGGTAGGCGGTGAGGTCGTTCTCGAAGGCCTCGACCTCAGCACCGAGGACATAACCCCGATGACCGAGGACCCGGAGAGCAGCCTCCTTGACGGCCTCGTCGACCCGGGGGCCGAGACGACTCAAGTCAAAAAGAGGAACGGGCACGAGGGAAGGATGCGGAGCGTGATCCGTACTTATTTCACCACGCCGAATTCGGCACGGCGGTTCTTCGCCCAGGCAGCCTCGTTGCTGGCAGGATCAACAGGCATCTCCTTTCCGAAGCTGACGGTCTGCACGTTGTTGGCCTTGAGTCCCTTAGCGATGAGTGCCTCGCGGACAGCCAGGGCGCGCTTCTCGCCGAGGGCGCGGTTGTATTCCTCGGTGCCGCGTTCATCGGTGAAGCCGGCAACGATGACGGTCTTGCCGCTCCCCTTGAGGGCGCTGGCAACGGCATCGACCTTCGACTCCTGGTCGGGGGCGACGGAGGAACTGTCGTAGCCGAACTGCACGGGGGCATACTGCCCGCGCTCGACATTGGCGCCGAGGAAGTTGGCCCCCTCGGTCCGTTCGCCGAGCGGGGTTCCGTTCACGTAGTCGCCGTCGACGCCGGCATACTGTTTGCCCTTCTTGTTGGCGCATCCGGAGAGGGCCAGCAGGGCGGTGAGGGAAAGGGTGGCAAGGGATTGGAAACGCATGATGTTATTCAGGGTGAAAAGTCGCGAAAGATCAAGGCATCAGCGGCTCCATGTCGGTTCGGTGACCTTGCCGAGACCGCTGACGACGGGAGTCGACCTGCCCGTCGGCACATCGAGCAGCGAGATCGTCGAGCCGGTGCTGTAGACCAGATGGCGGGAGTCGGCTCCCCAGACGGGGTTCTCTCCCTGGGCGACGATCCGGGCGGAGCCGCCGTTGAGGTCCATGACCGCCACGGCAAAACCGCCGCCGGAGCGGACATTGAAGGCAAGATGCTGGCCGTCGGGCGACCAACTGGGCTCGGTGCAGTATCCGAACCCGGTGGGGATCATCCGCCCGCTGCCGCCGCCCGCCCCGATCCGGTAGAGCTGGGGAGCGCCGCTCTCGTCGCAGGAATAGATGAGCTCGGAGCCGTTGGGCGACCACGTGGGGCTCGACTCGCAGCCACGGGTATGGGTGAGGCGGCGGGCGCCGCCGCCGAGGCCGACGACATAAAGCTCGGGATTGCCATCCTTGCTGATCGTGCAGGCAAGCTGGCCGCCGTCGGGCGAGAAGCGGGCGCCGGAATTGGTCCCTGGGAATTTCACGAGGCGGATGCGGGATCCGGTGGTCAGGTCGACCACGTAGATGTCGGCATAGCCGGCCTGATAGCCCGTGTAGGCGAGCTTCCGTCCGTCGGGACTCAGGGCGGGGGAGACGCTCAGGCCGTTATCGTGGGTAAGTTGCCTTCCGTTGGCGCCGTCGTAATCGGCCATGTAGACCTCCTTGCGACCGCTGCGGTTGCTGATGAAGGCCACTGTGGAGGAGGCGATCCCCTTGTGGCCGGTGAGCGTTTCCACGATGTCATCGGCGAAGCGGTGCGCCGCCACGCGGGGACTGCCGCCGTAAGTCTTGGAGAGAACCGTCTCGCCCCCCTTCTTGACGGTGCCCTGAAGGACGCCTCCCGCGGCGGTGCCGCTGACGGTGAAGGAGGCCATGCCGGGCTGCACGAGGGCGAACCATCCGGCGAGATTAAGGTCGTTCTGGAGCACCTTGGAAACGGCGGCCCCGTCGCTGCCGCCGATGCCGGCGAAGGAGACGTTCAGGGCGTCGCTCTTGCGAACGGTGATGGTCGGGGCCTCGGCGGCCGCGAGCGGAAGCACCGCCCCGGAAAGAAGGAGCAGGAGCATCGTGAGGAATCGAAGTCGAGGGATGATCATGGGATATTTGTTTGGTTCAAGAATCGGGGTCTGGCAAGTCATCGGGCTTTTCCTCCCGCAGCAGCGGGAGAAGCCATGCGGTAGCGGGGGCGCGTCAGATAGGAGCCGGGAATCACGAGACGCACGGCGAGGCGCCTTGCGCCGGCGAGAGCCTTGCGGACCTTGGGATCGGAAGCGGCCCCCTCCACCTCGAGGTAAAAAACGTAGGTCTCCGGCTGCCCCGGAACGGGGCGGGAAACGATGCGGCAGAGATTCACCCCGGCGCGTGCAAACGGCCCGAGGAAGCCGTGAAGGCTTCCGGCGGTCTGCGGCAGCGCGGCGACGATGGCGGTCTTGCAGCGGCGACGGGCGCCATCGCCCGCGGGAGCGGCGGTCCCTGCCGGGGACAGGGGCGCGATGACGAAGAAGTGGGTGACATTCACGGCCTCCGGACGGACGGGGAACTTCAGGACGGAAAGTCCGTAGAGGGCAGCTGCGCCGGGAGCCGCAAGGGCGGCGGAGGTGCCCGAGAGCGCCGCTTTCCTTGCCGCCTCGGCGGTGCTCGAACTCTCGATCATCCGGACGCCGGGAAGATTCTCGCCAACCCAGTCCCGATGATGGCGCAGCGGCATGACATGGGAATAAAGCGCCTTGAGGGAGGAGAATTTCACGCCCTTGCGGCCAAGGAGCGCCAACCTCACGTCGAGGGCCAGCTCCTCGGCGATGCCGACGGAATCGGCGGATTCGATGATCTGGTCGACCGTCTCGGTGATCGTGCCTCCGGAGGAGTTCTCGATCGGGACAATGCCGCAGGCAGCCCGCCCGTCACGCACGGCGTGAAAGACCTCGGTGATGGTAGCGCAGGGAAGGCCGGCTTTCTTCGGGTAACGGCGCAGCGCCACAAGGTGGGAAAAAGTCCCCTCGGGTCCGAGGTAGGCGACGGCGGCGGTTGGCATGACGTGATGATTTATGCGGAACGGGGGACCGGCGGGCAAGCGCATCCGGAAGAGACCCCCACTCTTGCAGCTTCGGGCGCCATGGGATTTGATACGGGTTCACCCGATATCCGGCCATGCCATACGCTTCCCGACCGCTTCGCCCCGAGCACGCCCGACCCGTGATCCGGGGGATTCGCAGTGCCCTCCGGGGGCTCCCGTTGCTGCTGATCCTGGTCATCACCGCCGGCTGCCATTCATGGATCGGCAAGAAGGATTCCCGAACCCAGGCGGCAGCCGTGACCGCGGCAGCATCCTCACCCATGGGTGGTGCCCGGGGCGTGGAGGAAGCCTCATCCGCCGGAAAACCTCCGAAAAAGGGCTTTCTGGCGGCTATCTCCTCGGGATTTTCGAAATGGAATCCCTTTCACCGAAAGAAGAGCCCTCCCCCAAAAGCCCTGGCCCCCCGCCGCGTCGGCATGATCAGGACACTTTCCAACGACGGGAGTTACGTGATCGTGGAGCTCGAACCCGGTGTCTCCGTCTCGGTCGGCAACTCTCTCTTCGTGACCAAGGGAGGGGGTGACATGGACCGGCTCAAGGTCACCGAGATCCAGCCGCCCTTCTTCGTGGCGGATGTGCAGGGAGGCAACCCCGGACCCGGGGATCTGGTCGAACAGTAGGATCTCTTTCCATTCCGTCACCCGCCCGATGACATGAGGGCATCGGGTCCGAATCGGTTTCCCATGCAATCCCGGATTTGTTAATCACATTAACGATTAACACCCGCATGCCACGCCCCAAGAACATCTCCCCGACGGGACGACTTTCAGCCCCCGAGATCGGCGAACTGGCCTCGATCATCATGGTGATGCAGCGGCGCTTCATGGCGAGCCTGATGGGGGAGTTGTCGCGCGGAGAGATCTCCTTCCCCCAGTTCTTCCTGCTGGGACACCTCTGCGGCCAGGGGGAACTCGGAATGAGCCGTATCGCCGAACTGATGGGGCACAGCACCCCCGCGGCCACCGGCCTCGTGCAGAGACTGGAGAAACTCGGCTATGTGCGCCGCACCCACGGAAGGGAGGACCGACGCAAGGTGACGGTGAGCGCCACCGCCAAGGGGGGGCGCCTGGTCGAGGGGATCCGCCAGGAAATGATCGGTAACCTGGAGAAGCTCATGGAGCGACTCGAACCGCAGGAACAGCGGGCTTGGTTGGACATTTACGGAAAAATCAACGATTACTGCACCTCCTGCCACCGATGAAAAAACCCACTTTCCTGATACCCGCGCTCTGGGCGCTCCTTGCCAGCGGGGTATCCGCCCAACAACCGGCGTCAAACGACACCTCGATCCAAGGCGTCTCCGTCGTGGTGCAGGCCGCAGCCGAGACCGACACGAATCTCCCCGTCATCGCCACCAACATCCCCGCCGCCGCCGACCAATCGGCACAGGGTGCATCGGTGACTCCCGATCTGGCCACGAATCCTCCGGCCCCTCCGCAGGGACTCGACGCGGGCACCAATGCCTTCACCAATCTCCCCTCGATCCCGACCCCCGATCTGCCGCAGGCGCCGTTGATCACCAATCCGATCACTCCCGGATCCCTTCCCGAGCCTCTCCCGGACACAACTACCGGTCCGATTCCCCTTCCGACGCCCACCACCAACAACTTCGGCCTGATCGACAAGATCATGAGTCAGATCAAGGATGTGCCCCTCACGGCCGACGCACTTGCCAAAGCAGGCAACAAATTGGTCCCCGGAATCATCGCGAAGGATGCCAAAAGGATGACTATCGATGAGGCCGTGCAGTATGCCCTGTCTCGCAATCCCGATGTCCTGACCGCCATCCAGAACATCCAGAGGGCATCCGGAAACTATATCAACGTCCGCGCCGGACTGCTTCCCAGGCTGAATGTGCAGCCCGCGTACACCTGGCTCGACCCCAACATCCAGAACGGCCAGAAGCCCCCCGGAGCCTCCAGCGCCGGCATTCCCAGCGTCCAGGTCAATCAGGCATGGAACATCAACTTCCAGGGCACGCAGCTTCTTTACGACGGGTGGAAGACCCCAGCCCTCACAGAGGCGGCCAAACTCTCCGAGCAGATCGCCTATTTTCAACTGCGCCAGACACTCGACAAGGTGGTGGCCGACGTGGTGCGTCAGTTCTATCAGGTCGTCCTCAACAGGGCGCTCGTGATCGCCAACGAGCAACAGGTGGCCCTCTACAAAACCCAGGTCACCGATCAGCAGAGCCGCTATGACGCGGGCACCGTGCCCCGCTTCAACGTGCTCCAGGCCCAGGTGCAGATGGCGAATGCCATGCCTCCCCTCATCGCCGCGGAAAACAACCTCCGCACCTCGATGTTCCGCCTCGTCCAGCTCATCGGCATGGACTACCCGAACATCCAGAACGTCAAGATCCCCTTCGATGTCCGGGGAGAACTCGGGTACTACCCCCGCAAGATCGACGAAAATGCCTCCATCCACACCGCGCTCCAGCGCAACCCCCAACTCAAGGCCCAGCGTTCCAACATCCTGGTCACGGCCAAGCAGGTGACCGCGGCCATCTCGGGTTGGCTCCCCACGATCAACGCCAACGGCGGCTATCAGATCCAGAGTTACAAGTACGACCAGTCCCTCTCGGAAACGATCGAGGGATGGTTCTTCGGGGCCACCGGAAGCTGGGCGATCTGGGACAGCCTTGCGACTTACGGAGCCGTCAAGCAGGCCAAGGCGACCATGCAGAACGCCAAGATCGCCTATGACAATGCCGTCCGCGGCGTCGTCACCGAGGTCCAGGTGGCCATCTCGAATCTCCAGCAGGCCAAGGAAACCATCGAGAGCCAAAAGGCCACCGTGGAACAGGCGGCCGAGGCGCTCCGCCTCTCCCGCGAGCGCCTTGATGCCGGAGCCGGCGTCCAGCTCGACGTGATCAACGCGCAGGTGCAGCTCCTCCAGGCCCAGACCTCGGTTCTCTCCGCGCTCTTCCAATACATCTCGGCCACCGCGGAATACGACAGGGCCCTCTCGCTTCACACCCAGTACGAGGAACTCTTCGACGACCCGCTCAACAAATGGGACAAGGCCCGCTACCAGTCCCTCAATGCCGAGAACAGGCCCCGCCCCCAACTTCCCCGCTCGATGCGCGCGGAGGATCCCCTGCCTCCGGGCGTGCAATTCGATGATCTGATCAAGAGCTCCGCCGTCCGGAAACAGGAGCAACCGCTCGACAAGAAGAACAAGGGCAAGTCCTCCGGAAAGTCGAACGGGGCCGGCAAGAAACAAGTCGATTGAGCGGGACGGATCCCGGCGCCGTGGTCGAAAGGTTGCCCGTCCTGGAGACGGTTCCCGGAATCGCCGCGCGGTTCCTGGGGCGGCTTCCCGGCGTGGATGTCACCATGGAGAGGGATGCGGCGATGGCCGCCTTGGCGCCGCATCACCGCCGCCTGCTCGCGGAGCAGGGGCTCGGCGACCACCCCTTGGTCACCGCGGAACAGGTCCACGGACGTGAGATCTCCCCGGTCACGGAACCTTCCGTTACCCCGCTCCCGGGCGTCGACGGACTCCTGACCTCGACGCGAGGCATCACCCTCGGCATTTATGTCGCCGATTGCGCCCCCGTCTGGATCGTGAGCCGGGATGGCCGGGCCGGAGCGCTCGTGCACTCCGGAAAGAAAGGAACCGGGCTTGGCATCGTCCCTGCCGGCATCGGGGCACTCTGCAAACCCGGCGGCTTGGCCCCCTCCGACCTGATCCTTGTGATCGGCCCCTGCATCCGTCCTCCCTGCTACGAGACCGACTTCGCGGCGGAGATCCGCAATCAGGCGAAGGAGGC
>JACCDV010425116.1_pt1 | contig 11375 bp, 12 predicted proteins | sample 7446131 | NCBI WGS metagenome assembly JACCDV01 (sample SAMN15323448, study PRJNA562643) | freshwater metagenome | isolation source: river surface water | place: USA:Blue River Watershed | collected 2017-08-17
AGATTGCGTCAATCAATGTCAAGAAAAACGAGAAATTCAAAAAATTATATGCCTTTGTAGTGTTCTATGATGCGTCAGAAGCTGCGGAGGCTCTGTAGAAGTAAAATACTATTGAAATAGCCTCAATGATACATACTTCGGGGATACAAAAATAAAGGTTGAGTACCAAAAGACCCACAGGCAGTCACGAGAACAGCCCCACGAAGAAAGGGAGGGGAGGGAAGCGGCTAGATCTGGCAGAAACATGAAGTAATTAAGAAACAAAATAGCGCCGTGACCTGCTACCGATGTTCAAAAGTAGGTCACTTTGCAAGGGAATGTCGAGAAAAGCCCTGTATCCTATTCTCTATACAGAAAACTAGTCAAGGAATCGAAATAAAGAACGATACGAAGGAAATCGCCATCGACGCCGAAGTCACAGCCGAGACCGTAGTCGCAGCCACGACAAGAAGAGGCGAAGCAGCAGTAGCAGTAGTAGCAGCAGTTCAATATCCGAAAGAAAAAGTAAGAATGGGTTGATTTAAGGGGGTCGTAGCAAATCGAGTAGTAGCAGCAGTAGTGGATCATCAAGTGCCTGATATGATTTAATTCAAATAAGTATAAACTATTTATGACAACTCTTTAACTCATACTAAATTAGCCAGATGATTGCTCCTCTCTTTCCGCAGACGCATCCTTTACCCTCGAAGATATCTTGCTTTAACCTGATTAGCTGATCGAAGAAATGGCTCCTTAGAATGTTGATGATTTCGACGATATGTTCGATGATGACGAACTGTTCTAATAAAGTAATCAAGAACATGTTAGCATTTAAAAACGGTTAGCGAGCAAAGTAGGTAACAACAGACAATAGAGTAGTTAAAGTAGCAAAGAGGAAATAGGTGAGTCGGAAAAGCCAGGTAAGATTATATCGCGAGAGAGAAGATTAAAAGATTCAGAGCTACCCTCAACAGCTTAAATCAAGAACATGAGCTTTACTGTCTTGAAGAATGTGACTGCCCTTTTTCAAAGTGCGCAAAACACCGATATTGGAATACCAACTGTCATATCAGCCACAGGCTCCAAGTTTCTCGCAGTCGGGACTTCTTTGGGCAATATAGCTTTGTTTGAAATAGGAGTGAATGGCTATAAATTGTTAGGCAGTCAATAGCATAAGAAATATGGGCAGATAACATCAATTACAATATCGAAAGATAACAAATACTTAGTAGGAGGCCAGGAAAGTGGACTGCTAACTGTTTGGGATCTCTTCTATAAAAGCTAGCTTAAGAAAGAATTCGCCACGAAATGCAAAATTATTAAACTACTTTTTTGCTCCAATGACTAATTCGTTATGAATGATGTGGAAGGAAACATATGTCTGTACACCATATAAAAGTATCTATGGGTGAACCTGAAAAGTCAAAGAATATTATAAAAGTCAGATCTCTACTTCTATGACATTAAAGCACATTCTCTACACTCTAATACTCAAATATTAGCGTTGTGCACCTTAGACTATGTTTTAATGCTATCCTACAAGCCCCAAGTCACCCCAATCGCAAGAATTACAAGGCCCTAAGACCTATATTTTTCTAAATTACCCAATGTGGAGCTGGGGCGATGTGCAGTATTTTCTGTCTATAATCCATAGAATAGTTCTCGCTTATCTTCAGATGTGCTCTGTATAAGCTGGTCCAAGAGCATCTTTGTCTATAAATTTATTGAGGGAAAGGTCCAACAGTTGGAAACACTTTAGCTTATGTATAGATTTTAGCAGTAAACTCCTATATACAACATGGAATTTATAAGTGATGGCATTATTGTTACCCTAGATAATAAGTAAACCTTTCGTACTTATCGACTTTGGCTCAACAATGGAGGTGGGTTTATGTTGATCAATGAAACAGAACTTCCATAAGAGATAGTATACCAAAGATTTCTAAAAGATAAGAATAACAAATATATTCGATCATACAATAACACAATTATTAGCTGTTCCTTCAATCCAAAAGATAAATAACTTTTCTTTGTTTGCAAAAACTCAGTCTTTAGATGCAGGATTCATCGGTGGAATGACGCAATCAATGACCTCATTAATATTGAGAAAAAGTTTAAAGTAGCTCTTCGACTTTGCCTCGAGTTATATAATAAAAGATATAATATATTCCTTGAGTATGTTCAAATAAACTAGAAAACTTTAAGATTATTTTGCGAAATAGGTAAGCTATTTCTCTCTGAGAAACTCAAATAGATCTAGAAGCTAAATGAGAATAGAATAAAAAATCTTGACCATAAGAATTCGATAAGGCTAGTAAAGGAATAACTATAGTAAGCTTACGAATGTCTTATTGAATATATGATTGATATAAATTGCCAAGCCTTCCTTTTCGACGTGATTTACAGAAATGTGATAAAGCAAAGGCACTATTCTGACGAATACCATTATAAGTTTTTAGATTCCTTGTAGCCATTTATCATGAATGGATTCCTTACATTCATACCTTCTGTAGATTTATTCATTTAAATCACTGGCTATTTCTTCAAACAGGGCAAAAAGAATCTCATTGACAATCTTATCATATCACTCGAAATCAAGTCTATCTTCTATACTGAAGCTATCGAAATATGTGAGTCCAATAAACTTTATCGTGCACTTGCCTATGTTTGCTCAACCCACGGTGAATATATTCCTCCCCTCAACAAACTTCTAAGGGAAATCATCAGTGCACAGAACAATAATCATAAGCAAGCTCAATAGATTTACTATATGACACTTAAAGATTATATTGTCAAATTACTTTCTTGTATTTACATTAATGGTAACCCATTTACTTAAAACCCCGAAGGAATGAAGAAGAGTTTATCTACTTGGCTTACATGTAAGTAGACCTTTACATTTTTTACTAAGAATGCTGAGTAAGGATACCAAAGGGATTACTTTTATTTTCTGTAAGGAATGATCCAAAGCTTAAACTAATAATCGTCATTAAAATAATATATCCACAGTATCCTTAAGCAACTGATGAAGTAAAAGCATAAATAGAAGGAAATTGCTGAGCTGTTCATCAAAATAAGTACCACTATCAATCTTGATCACTAAGAAATCGAACTCATCCTGGAACACAGTAATACTCAAACCATTCAAAAACATCTTACTTAATACTTATACTTCATTCAAAATTATTTACCTTCCCTACAAAAATATAATAAGCTTACCAATTTTCTTCAAAAAAATCAGCAACTTGCATACTTCTTTTACTTAATTGGCCAACAAAAAGAGTAAAAATCAAGCCTTTAAAAACTCAAAATCCTCTAGCCAAGTGAAGATGAGCTTAATCAAATTTTAATAAAATTCATACTGTAAAAATTATCATCTGCCAAGATAGCTGAGCACATCTAAGATTTACTGAAGATACACTCAGGAAGTACGATGGTGTACATGATATAAAAATTTTCGTTATAGATTGTGAACGAAAGATTGATGACTATAAAGGATTAATAATATAGATATCTAATCATTAGAAAGCTGTTGAAAAAGATTAGAAAAGAATAACGCGTTCAAACAATGGAAACTAAGAAAAAAACATCGAAAAATTTAAGTGCCAGCAAAATATCACATACCTTTATCCACCACAGTGAGAGTGAGTCAGAAATGTCAGTTAATAGTACAGATTAGCAGCACTAGACGAGCAAAAAGCGACTCGGAAAGGAAGTGATGGAGTTCTATATGAGCTGCCTTTGCAAGTATAAAAAATAAAAGAGAGTCTATTACTAATTAACCTCATATTTGAATGATTATAAGGAGGAAGAGTAAAGCGAGAACAATTTGGTAAATATCATAAAGATTATTGAGCCATACAAATATAACAGTAGTTTGGGTCTTTTAGAAGAGGCTAGGAAGCAATATTAAAAAGCCTACAAATACTATGAGCAAGTGTATCGCTACTATTTCTTCGAGTAAAACTACAAGAAGCTTATGAAGGTCATCCACTGTCACGGAAGATTCATGCGAAAGATCTTTGAAAGAATGCTTGGAATTGCTCAGCGCATCAACAGTTAAAGCCTATGGATAGATCTACTGACCTGTGTGGTCACTCCTCTTGAGTAAAAATCAAAGAATGGTAAGATGGTGTGCGATGATATTCAAGATGTTTATAAAAAGAAGAGTAACCACCCTTTCCTGCAACAGCTTGCCGAAATTCTTGAGCTGTGCCTCATCAACGTGAGCAACAAGATACCCATATCCAAGATTTCCTAGTTCATAGGACTGCATCGGTATATTTTCGTCAAGGAGTTTGTGCTCAGCTCATTTAGAACCACTCTCATGACATACTCCAAAAATGCATAGATTTATTCTCTAGCTAATGAGATGATTAAAAATGATCAGGTTTGTCAGTTCGAATAAATCTATAGCTAAAAGATCAAAGGCTCAATATTTACAACAAACTGTGTATCCTGCAACAAGTAGTTTGAATTGCATAGTGCCTTGAAGGTCTATAGCTGTGGACATGCATATCACACGGAATGCCATCATAAAGTAAGGACAATAGTAGATAAGGATGGGGAGTAAGAATAAATAATGGATGAAGTAGATAGATGTCATAAGTGTATTGTATTGAAGACAGGAGGAGATAGTTTCCAACCAACCTATTAACTACCAGACTTCAATATTGCGTCTGAAAATATCATAATGAAGAGCATGATAGGCATCGCTAAGATTATTCCCTCTGTCATGAGTGTTATTCCCAATCCAATCAGCGTCTTTACCACCAAGAAGTAAGAATAAATCTTAGTGGAGTAGAAAGAGAAGATAGATCCCTTATAACTATAAAATGAAGTTTATTAATACTATGCATTTGAGACAACCCTCTAAGAGAAGTAGGAAGAACTGAACAGGTTCCTCGATTAATATCATCAATATCTATAAAAGTATTGAATCAATGATTGTCAATAATTGAATCTCATTAATCAGATGTTAATAGCTTTGAGCTTGCCCTGCAGAGCAACTGCTGCTTCATAGTCCTCGATAAACTTGTTGAATTCGTCAGGGTCACATACATAGAGCTTGCTAAAGCTAAAGATCCATTCATCAATATTGACTGAATGCTTATTGCATATTGCAGTTGATTTCAAGAAGTCATTAGCGTCCTTCTCTGCCTTCGCCTCGGGAATGTTTTCCTGGATATACTTATTGAAGCGGACAGCTTTGTGCAAATCAATGGCCTTTAAGTCATCAAAGTCAATATCGTTATAGATTTCAGTGAGTTTCTTTACTTGATCCTAACCCAATACCTTGAATGCCTTTTCTTCAGGAATGAGAGTATTGCTTAGAAATCTATATAAACAAAGATGTGCATCCTAGCATCAAGAGTATTTTATCCAGGCTTATAACCTTTATTATTTTTGATTGTGTAATCTGAGCCTTGCATCAATAGGAACAGCATTATTTCAAGGTTGGGCTTTTCGCATGCCAAATGCAGTGGTGTATTTCCTTCAATATTGAAGCTTTACCTTCATTGTTCTTTAGATCTTATCCAGCGCGAAAGTTGAAGTTGTTATCTGCCAGCATGCGTAGGACTTAAAGCTGGTCGTTTGCAGCTGCCACGTGAGCAGCAGTATTGAGGGCTAATTTACTCTTAACTTACTTTCTCTTTCTTTGCAGTTAATATCCAAGTTATCTTTCTTGAGTCTCTTCTCGGCAAGCTCCACATTGCCCTTTGCACACTGACTGATGAAGTCCTCTTCATTGAGCTGTGTAGTCATAAGTTATAAATTTTGAAAATAATCCTCTTAGTATTAAATAAAAATCAACGCAATAAAAGCCCTTCTTTCATCTTATTGTCCTATTAAGCAGTTTCATTATTGGAAGGGAAAACAGTCCAAAAGCGAAGAGTCTAATCTCCTGCCCCTGTGACTATGGTACTACCATCGGGACTTACAGCGAGATAGAGGACACGATGGCTATGGCCAACTAAGGTTGCCACTTTCTTGATTCGAGGATAGCTCCAGATATTGATTTAATTCTGTGAATAGCCGTGGGTGCTCACTATTTAATGCAGATTTTTGCTGAAGGCTAAATTACAAATCTGTGATCCTGTATCTCTCTCGGCAATGAGCTCTCCAGTAAAGACATTTCTAAGTTTAATGGTACGGTCAGCAGTTCCACCCCCAGTTGCAAGCAGCCCATGCTGTTGTGGTGACCATGCTAAGGCCTTTACCGCAGCCTTGTGATCGGTGAATTTGTTGATGAGCTGTCCACTTGTCGACCAAACCCCCACTTTGTTGTCGTTTCCTCCTGAGGCCAGCATTTGCTCATCGACTGACCACTTCAAACCGCAAATTTATTGATTATGCTCCACAAGCTTATTGAAAAACTATCGACGAGCGCGTACGTCCCTCAGGAGAATCGTCTTGTCCCTTGAGCCTGTGGCTAATATGCTGGAACTCCAACCCATCGCCCCCACCCTTGTCTCATGTCCAGAAAATGTTCTCACTTGCTTCATCTAGTTTATGTCCCAAAGCTGCACCTCTCCTTTGCAGCACCCAACTGTTAGTATATCGCTTTTGGGAGCCCAGCTGACCGAAGTAACTGTATCTCCCTGAAGCTAGCAGAGCTTCGTCACTTTGGAAGTGTCGGCATTCCATAGGTATATGCAGTTGCCGAGCCCAACAGAAAGCTGATTGTGGTAGCTCCAGTCGATCAAGTTGAGATAGAAGTCATCCTGAAGGGCAGGAGCATCTAGTACTTTACAAGGCATCTTATTTATTTTTCTTGAACGCCCATATTAACCACAATTCTATATACCAAATGGGTTCTTATTGTCTTCGTTGCCTTTTTGGCTCCTTCTACTCGCAAATCGAAGGATGTTCCCATTTTTAAACGTGTTTAATGTTTATTAGGAAGACCGATATTTAGTGCCTAATATTTATTGGCAGTAGATTTAAGTAACAGATAGACTTTGAGGGTCCAATTCCTCTTAGAATTCATCAGTATTTTCATTCTCTTTTCTTTAATAATTATCTTGTATAAGCCTACGATTAGGAATGAATCTGTCATTAATAACCGAGTAAGGTTTTTGTTATCCCCATTTGGACACTAAGGGAGTGGATGTTTAAAACGCCGAAAGAAGCCTATCATATCCTGAATAAATAATTAAATACCAATCAAATGAGTAAGGTTTAAGTTTTGCTCGATCTATATTCGAGAGTGTTCTTTCTTATGGTGTTTTTTTACAGGAGGCTAGCGGGTATGGATTTTGTTGGGGAAATGCTTAGATGATTTATAGTTGATCCTTTAGTCATATGCGGGATGCATGGTTAGTCACAATAAATATAATGCTATGAGATATTATAGTCATCAATTAAGCTATACAAGATAAATTATTTATATTCATAGGTAGTCTTATTATTGAACCCAACAAAGGTATTCTTTAATCATTATTTATCCTCATTACTATTTGTATTTGCAATACTAAATTAGCAATGAATCAGCAAACTAATCCCACCCAAGAAAAGCAAATATAGCTTGCCAATGCCATGAAACTCATTGCTCCTCTTACTGTCTCTCCTGCCTAAAAAGCTGATGGCCAATGCAATCGGTAGTCTGAGCAAGTTCCTTACACTCTATAGACCCTGCAAACTGCAATCCTCAAATATTCTTCTTCGGAGAAGACAAGTGAGGCACAAGTAAGTAAGATAAACACCAACCTATCATGCCATTAGAAGCATAGGCAATCTGAGGGTAAGCCTAGCACTGGTTAGTCAGACAAGCGTCCTAGCAGGTCGAGCAGGCCATGCTGGAACGAATAGAAGTAAAGAGAAAGATGGAGGCAGCTTGACATCACTCAGTATCCTGCTGAAGATTACATCAAATACATCGCTCCTTTATTTGGAGGTGTGCTCACCATGAAATTCTGCTACAATACCATCAAATTGCGGGCAACCGTCCTCTCTATCTCGGAAGACCTACAGTATATGTCTTTGTATAGCATCGTTGATGAGGACATGAAAGTCTTTTCTCTGAAAGATTGGCGAGACACGCACTTAGGGACCAAGACCAAAAAATTCAAATAGTATATTGATAATAAACGTTTTAAAGTATAAGAACACCTTTGCTTTAGCGTATAATTCAAAGATAGGACGTTCGACTTTGAAGCAGACACAAAAGCCGACAGAACCGAAACAGTAAAGCGTCTAACAGTCCTATTTTCAATGATAAATCGCCGCTGATTCTCCATTCATTCATCTTTCTTAAAATAGTATTGATAGTATTCAAAGATCAATTATCAGAGTCTGAATGTTCTCAAGAGTGGTGAAAGGCTCCTCCTACTGAGACTACTTTTGGTTGGGGATGAACTATCTCTTGTACTAAGTTGTGCCTTTGAACTGCTTGCACAGTGATGCATCCATGATCTTGGGCTTGCAGCTGATCTCACAACCGCTTCCTCTCTTGTTTCCATACTCGATCGAATAGTTAGACTTCATTATCATGGATACGCTTCCGAAGTTGGGATAGGATGACCCTCTCGAAAAGATAGGGGTGGGACTTGCATTTTTTGCCTCGAAGTCAGATTTGTATACAGTTGTGGCTTAGAATGGGAGGTTGGTAGCTGCTGATTTTTATGTGGGCCTCATAGAAGGGACATAGTTCTTGCCAGCCCAGTCCAAAAAGTCAGATTTATTCTGAGTTTATAGAAATCTGGGAGCATTATCATCGTCATTCTGAGTAGCTAGTCTTTTTTTAAGCTTCCTGCAATGCTACGTGTTGACTGGATGGTACTTGAACTCCTTTTGATAGTTAGTCTTGTTGCTAATCCTCAGGTCAAAGCTTTAATCCTTAAGGAAGTTATTAGTATTTATGCAATCTGTACTCATATTATGTTTAACTGCAACTTCTCTAAACTTCTCCTACTTCCTAATGTAGTCTTTCCTATAAATGGTCATGCCAGTTCTGCAGGGAATCTTAAACCGTATGTCTTTCGATTTGGCCTTGCCTGCCAGTCGCACTAACTAATGCATGATTTACCTTTGCTTTGAAAGTACTAAGCATTGCTTGCAATTAGGTACTTCATATATTGGTCGTGGTAGGCCTTGCCCGCACTTGCTTGCTTTCTAGGGTGAGACTATGGCTGGCACTCTGTTATTAACGGCTGTCTATTGACCCTTTTGTTTTTGCTGGTGATAGATTTGTAGTTTTCTTTATCCATTAGAAGAATAATATTGGAATATTTAGTGTTCTTTAGTATAAAATTTACTACATCATTTTTATTTATATAAACACATGAGTCCTATCAAGCAAATAGTTGCAATGGTGGGTAACATCTTATGAGTTGGTTGTAAAGGTTTTATTTTTATTGGGCGGAGATTAATTGGTAATAATTTGGCAATAATGACGCAATAATGAGTTAAAATGGGTATTGGAAACCGATATTATATTTTAAAAAGAATGCAGACAGTAAATAATTACAATTTGCTAATAATCGGGAGGTCGGGGGCAGGGAAGAGCGCAACAACAAAACTACTGACAAGCAACCCCTCAATAAAGGTTGCCAACAGCCTGAAGTAAGTCACGACCTAGGTCAACTACTACGACGGCAGTGCCTTCGAAGTAGGTGGCCAATAGGTGAGATTCCGCATTCTGGATATTCCTGGCCTTGATAAAATTGACAACCGAGCACTCATTCGCTAGAAAATCCTAGAGAAACTTTAAACTCATAATATAGTCCTACATGCCATCGTCTATATCAGTAGTCTCACAGAAAGAGACACCATTGACTAGAACAAACTGTTTGCCTTTCTCGAGCAGTTGCCCTGGAGCATGGAGCAGAAGAAAAATGCCCTCATACCTATTTTTACTAAATACGACAACCTTGTAATTGACTCCCAGTAAGAGGACGTGATCTCTACCAAAAGATAGTTTCAATAAATTTTCCAAAAGCTGGACTATCACCTAGCCTGGAGCAAGAGAATCTATTGGATCAATCAAACCAAGAGCCTATAGTTCAAAATTAAAAGCTACGAAGAAATAAGGGAAAAGTATGAGAAGCAAGTGTAAAGATTAATAGAAATGGTGAAGAGAAATAAAGTTTGTCTTACTGCTAAAGCCATTAGGTAGGTTATTGACCAATAGCATAAATTTATAATGAAGAGACTTTTTAATCTATTTTAAAATGATTCTATTTCCTTCAAGAAAGAGACTAAAACACACTAGGTATTGCTTAAAGTGCAGGTATAGCCTCACACTATCGAGGAAAGCTTTACTGCAGTCTCAGCTTCCTCCATAGGCATCTTTATCTATAGGGTGTGCCAAAAGGAAATATCCTCTGCCTTCTCTGCCATACTTATGGGCGTTCCCATCGCAATTGCCCTTTTGAAGCTGGTGACTGAGTCTTTTATCTTTTCATAGAAGAAGATAGGGCAGAATTCAAGTGGGTAAGTAATCATTAGGTCCTATGAGTACATTTGCAACGAGATAAACAACGAGATGGAGAGAGAGTGGAAAATAATGAACTAATCTCTATAGTTCAAAGTAGTCAATAAGCAAATGTTCTGCACCTTAAGTGAGCACAAGTTCAAATTCTTCAACCTATCTGAGGCCAACCTTTACTATGAAAATGTGCCTTTCAAGAAGAGAGTGAGTGAAAGTGGGATTGAGTTCGCGATGTAGATGCCTAGTTTCAATCATGAGACGGTTTGGAAGCCATAAATAATGGTTTCCTACTAAATAAAGAAATACAGTTAGTTGTAGATAATGAAGAGTATTGAGAGCCTTCGGAAAGAGTTCTGCTCTAAAATATGATCACTAAGATATCTTTTCATTCATATAAATCAATGTATCTTATTGCTCTTTATTGCCAATCCCTTCAGCTTCTCCTCATTCGTCAGGTAGTCCCTGTACTCCAGCATTATCTTCTTGAATGACTAGAACTCCGTAAAACTTTATATCATGTCTAAAATCTGCTAGTCGATCTGCTCTGTCCTGCTCTACAGTAGACCCACGAATTTGACCATATCGAAATGATTGACTTTTTTCGACAAACTCTATGTGTGATGTGTGGTACTTGCTGGACGAAGTGTTATATTTCTTGCTGGTAGATGTTGAACACGGTCATGTACTCCTGCTTGTTCTACTCAGATTGCTCAAAGAGGGAACAGTGCTTTCTCATGAACTTGTCCTGGATGCATTCAAATTATTCATCCAGCATTATGTCCTGAAGCGCGCCCACAACCTCATCGAAATAGAGGTCCTCAGGAGATGCAGTGTGATCTGAATAGTTGGGTCAATACTCTAGGCGAATATCTCGAAGTCTTCCCCTTCTTCATTATGATTTAGCTCCTCGTCCATTCAAGTTTAAATTTCTTATAGAAGAGTGCAAACACAATTTAAATAAAAA
>JACCDV010101271.1_pt1 | contig 11374 bp, 2 predicted proteins | sample 7446131 | NCBI WGS metagenome assembly JACCDV01 (sample SAMN15323448, study PRJNA562643) | freshwater metagenome | isolation source: river surface water | place: USA:Blue River Watershed | collected 2017-08-17
AGCTATTAATACAGTAGTACAGACAATAAATATATCATCGTAGTATTGGCCTCAATTTAAGAATATGGTCTTTACTCTTGAATTGCTACTCCATAAACATCTACTTTTCACACTGTATTTTCATCATCTTCAAGTTCTATCTATGCTGTAGTGAAGTTAGCCGATGCTCCTTGATTGATCGCTACATTAATCGTGCAACTAAATCAACTGAGCTTTCTTTTTTTATTGGTCTTTCCTCTTTCTTGAAGAAGGATTGGGCTGTTTTTCTGGTATAGAATTTGTTGCGGACTGTTATGATGGGGAGCTCGTATTCTGTGTAAAAATTAGCCATAATATTATGTATAAAATCAGTTGATTCAACTCTTATAGCTTTTGTTGCCAGCACGAATCTGATTTATGTTTTTGGGGCTTAGCCATAGCTCCGTCTCCTTTACTTTGGGGACAAATTTGGGATGGAAAGGAGAGATCGAACCATTTATCTCTTTGAGCTCTCTTTACTTCTAAACTAGTGCTTGATTGAGTCTTTGCATTTGTATCTAATAGTTTGAGGTCATTTACTTATACTATTGAATTTGCCTTAGCAAATAATCAGAGGAGACCTTGGATGTTTTGATTGAATGTATTTAAAGCTTAGCTTCCTCATACTTGGTGTTAAGCTTCTTGCACTTTTCCTATGAATTCTTATACTTGATCAGTAAGGAATTGATTTCTTAGAGTGATTAGGAGTAGTCAATTCTAAGTTGATAATTCTATTTTTGGAGGTCTTCACACCTACTCATAAGCTAGAACTCTTTAGCTGACTGTTCTTAGTGATTACTCTTAGCCTCAGCTTATTGCTGCTTATGTTTCAGTTAAGTTAGCTACTATTGCATTCCTCTTTTGAGTTGTTCCAGTTATCTCACATGCGATTACCTTAACTGGCGAGTATTAATTTCGAGATTGGATTTTATTCGATATAGCTAATCCTCTATCAGCTTCTTTTATCGTTCTCTTTGGTTGAGCTGGTCTTGAAGCTGGTTGTTAGTTCTTTGAAGCTTCGATAATTACTATTGACATAATCTTAGCTATTCGCGTATTCGATTATACTATGACTAGCTTCTCCTTAGCTAACGCTCTATATTTTGTGTTTTAGCTTCAGATTACTTTTTTTTCTCCTCATTAATAAATCTTTGCTTCCTTAGTTCCTCATTAAGCCTATTGTTTTCCGCTTACAGCTAATCAATAGCTTTTATTCTGCTATTTGCCTCTTCTTTATTGAAGCCAAGTTTTGACCTTCGCATCTATGTTTCCAACCGTTATATCTTTTATTATTGCCTATTGCATTTTTACTGTAAATCTTATTTATACTTCCGCTCTTTCTTTAAAAGTTCCATTGGGTCATCGTCTTACTTATTCTTTATATTCTTCGTTCCTTTCTAAAGTGTTTGAACTTTAAGTTGCATTTAAGAGTTTTCGGATTGAAGCTTATAGATTTAATTTTAAAGAGACTTGATTCTATTTTGATTTTCTGCTCTTAAATCTTTCTCTAGGTTTGTGTATTTTTCGCTTTTTTGTTCATACTTAAGCTATAGATCTTTTAACTTCTGCCTTAGTTTTTTATTTTCTGCTTGCAAATTACTGACCTACTGAGATGTCTTTTCCAGCTAATTGGAAATGTTTTCATATTTACTGTTAACTTTGTCATACTCAATATTTTGTCTATGGCTTGATACCGATAACTCTTTCAGCCTTAGTATCTCCTTAGACTTTTCATCTATCTGCTATAAATGCTTTATTTTCTCCTATTAGAAGGATAGACGAATATGACTCAGGCTCTTTTTACTTTCGAGTTTCTCGTTAAACAGTTGCGTCCTTAATTACGAGATTTACTTTTCATATTTGTATATTTCTTCTTGAAGTATTTTTCTTTTGTTCTCATTTTAACTGTTGCAGCTCTACAGATATTTATTGTATTGGTCGAGTCCGTTGTTTTGGCTCTTTATTCTTGATAATTATACAGTGAGTTCTGTTACTTTCATTTCAATGCTGGCATTACTATTTTAATATTCTCGCAACTGTTGCTCTTTTGATCGAATAGCTTCGTTCAGCCTTTTATGCTCTTATTGATGCAAAGAGAGTTGTCTTTTTTCTTTTTGACTACAATTCTCCTTTATCCTTTCCACCTATTATTGCAAACGGATTTTATCTTACTCCAGAGACTTTATTTCTGTTACTTTTAATTTTTATCTTCTTACTGCCTATTATTTTAGCTGTTATAACTTCTTTACTTGTTACTGGTTTCTTTGTGCTTCATCAAGCTCCCTTTTAACTCCTTCAAGCTACTTGGATAGGCTAGCTATTTGCAGTCTGAGTGAGGTCGCCGACTATTTGTAGTATTGAGAGTGCGTTTCGGTTGATTCATAACGATTTAGTTAATTCTGCAGCTAAATAATCCTACTTTCTTGTTCACCCATTTAATCATCGCCTTTATTTTGTTCATTCACTTGGTGTCCTTGTTAATAGTGTATCGAATTTTTTCTTATGCTTTAAAGCTCTCTTATCTAAAGTTTGAATCTTTCGATTTTCTTCGCGAGATCATGATTTTCCTATCTGACCTCGCTCAGAATGATCCTGAACTCATCTCTCTACTCCACTAGTTACTGATTTTTTTGAGAAAGGTTGGTTGCGAGTTGCTCTAAATAAGTATTTTTTTGCCTCAACTCACTTACAATATTCTGATAAGCCATCTAAGTCTTCGTTTTTTCATATTCTAGAGTATTACATCTACTTTTGAGTTCATAGACGTAGTTTTGGGTTTCAAAAGCTGGCTCAGCTTGACTATCAATTTCATCTTCGGTAAATGATTGCTCAATAGAATGATTGGGGATTTATTGGTTGATCATTTTGGGGTTGGACTGATTCATATGTCCGACATTATTATAGATATTGATTGACCTTGTATTGGGGCTTCTATTCATCTAATATAATTCAATACGATTATAAGAAAACGCCTTAGCTTCAATATAAAAGGCTAATCAAACCCCTATTCTTACTTGTATGAGGAGTATGAGCTTATTAATATGTCTATAGATATCAAGTGAGTATTTAATTAATTTTGGCAGTGATATACTTGATTTTAAATACTCTAAGCCTCTCCTCAATGGTTTTGCTGCCGCTCTCAATGAGGAGATTCACGATCTATTCATTTTGCTATTATAGCTCCGAATGGATTTGTTGTAACTCGTCTAGGTAGATTCGAAGGGCCTTAATATTTAAATCCATTTGACTCATATAAGTTAAACTAAAGGTTTATAAATTGAAACATTATTCAAAGCGAGTAAAAATCATTTGTAACACTTTGATTCGAATTGGGTAATTATTATTTTTGCTAAGATTCATAGATGCTTCTATACTAGCTATCTTCAAAAGATTAATTACTTTCTATAACTCTATTCAATAGTACTTATTAAAAAGTATAACTAAAAAGCTTCTCTTAGGGGTTATTTCCATTTCCTATCTTGATCATATCCGCATCCATAATTACCCATTTCCACTATTCTCGAATCATTCTCCAATAAAGACAGTAATTGCTAAAAAGCCATCTTATAGAGCTCGAAGAAGGACTATCGCTAAAGAAAGACAAATCCAATAGCTACGGAATAAATATAATTAACCAAATAGAAGTACTAAAATGCTAAATCAAATAAACTTATAGAAATATAAAATATCTTGAAAAATACGTCTAGGATTTAGAAAACAAGGAGTGAAAGCGAGCTCATTAATATATGCAAAGAGATATGTAATTGAACTAAATTGATAAAAGCATGTGGTAGATGTAAATATTTGCCAACAATCAAGGCTAAGTCCTCTTTCGTTTTCCCCTCATTGAAGTGTCCTCAATTCTCGCCGGTCTCTTTTAACTTAATCGGCTATTTTCCACTATTTCACCTGCCTAAGCATAAGTCTTTCTTTCAACTTCCTCCTATCCTTCTCACTGAGTCCAAGTTGAGGAGTCTCGGCAGTCTACAGCAGGGTGACCCTTGGGACTCTCCCAGGATTTTCTTTTTTTACTTAGGGGATTTTATGATTTTTCTTTTTGATTTTACAGGGAGCAACCACCTTTTAAACAGCAGGTTTCTTAATACTCTTTTCGGATATAGGCAAGGTAGATGTTGGAGGGGTCGGGGGAGAAGTCGGTTTTGGGTTCTGCGGTTTTGCCGCCGAACTGGGTTTGATACTGTGGCTTTTTTAAATGGGCTTGGGGACACTTACTTTCATCTATTTTTCTCTGAGAGGAGGCTAGGAGTGAGCACGGAGCTTCGGGGGCTCACTCTTAGGCTGCACCCCCACACTCTGCCTCTCTTCGGCTATCAGTCTATTGCTGGCTGAGTCTGTATACCTCTTAAAATCGGTAGAAAGGGCATTGCTAAGCACTACGTTAAAACATAACTTTACTTATTAAAACAAAGGCGGTGGGGTAAGTTTGGGGCATCGTGAGAGAATTGATGATCCTTTGGGTTAAATTTTGATTGCTTGCGCCTGAAACAATGTAGTTCATCACTTATATAACTATTATATTTCGTAACATTAGAGCCAACACCTCAATAGAAAATAGGGCCTAAACAAAATAAAATAACTCAATACTCTTATCAACAAGGTAGGTAGCTCAAGCATGACCTAATCAATCCCTCTTAACTTACAAATTAGGCAAAATAGCTTAGAAAGGAGATCAAGAGTAGATATAGCAAAAATATGGGAATCTAAGCTGAGACCTTTCCTGATGGCCTGCTTCATGGCATCTTTTATCTATTGGTTGAATAGAATCCATAAATCCAATAGATAATCTTCAAGATAAGGAGGGTTCTTGCCAATTCCTTATATATCAAAGTGGAATTTTTTATATAATTCAACAATATTTCGAATGGATAAGAAGAAATACATATCACATATCATCAATTATGATGATACATGACTCAATTCATAATTAGAACCCTTTCAAACTACTTTTTTTACAAGAGAGGCTCTATGGGCGAAAATAAGAAGTAATCAACTAAAATTTATGACCACGATGAAATCCAACGATCGGCGAATTCATATTCTAGTCTCTTCATTTGCATCTTACTGTTTTTTAGAATTCAAATGATGGTTACTGCTAGAAATATGGGAGTAGGCCATTTAATAAAGGATAAATACGGAATTAAACAAATTTACAAATATCGATTAAACTGCCATTTGTTAAAATTATTATCTAGCATGCAATCAACATTTTTGCCTCTCCCCTCCTCCGATAGAACCAGAAGAAACTCCTCGCTCCCAGCCAAAATCAAAATTAGAACATGTAGACTGCCGAAAGATTTCTTCTCAAAGATAGAGTCACAAATCTAAAAGACCAAGTCAGGCTGCGAATCGAGGGGCTCCACATGTGACTAATAAAATGGACAGCCACCAACGCCTTCCTTTAAGCATATCAACCGTGAGATGAGTTCCTTTGAGCCCACTTCAAGAAAAGCTTAAACCATGCGAGTCATTCCTCTTGATAGGATCGCCAAAACCTCCTCTTAACGTTAAAACAATCTTTCAATAAGAAGAAAAATCAGTCGTCAAATACAAGACAAATTTCCTCTACTATGTCTCCCACCTTTAATATCCAGCAAACTGTGCATAGATCTATGATCTTTTTTTATTATTTTGTCAATGCTTTCCTATATATAAATTTAATTATCATGAGGCCAGGCAAAACAACCCACATATTCCAGCTGGGATCGTACTCTGTAAAGTTCACAGGCAACTTTGATTCTGGAAATCTAAGAAATGTACTTCAAGTGGCTCCTTTTGAGGTAAAAACGCTTGTATTTAGTACGAAATAGAACCTGCCATTGACTCATATTAGTTCTAGACCTCCTCAAAGGCATTCTTTCATTTCTTAGTTTAAGGTTTCCCTGAAGGACAAAAGGTAACACTAGTCTTTAGAAACCTTTCCTTACTAAACTCTCTCAAAGTACTTAATAACTAAATAAGGAAGATGGAAAGCGATACATACCCTTTACTTCCACAGATGGAATAAACTATCGGCGTCTCAGCAAAGAACAAATATAGGTCTACGATATATTTGAAGGATTATGCCTTAGGATTAACATTGAAATAAAAAATATTAAGACTTTCTTTTCATTTGGACTGCCTTACAGCTATGAAAGATATCTAAATATGATTCGAGATCTTCCTTAGTCCAATGATGATATCTACATTAACAAATAAGTCCTCTGCTACTCTAATAACCTCAATTTGGTGTATTTAGTGACTATAACATCTCAATCCAAGTTCTTAGAAAAAGATGAGAGAGTTTGTTAGAATAGTAATGGGATCATTCTGCCTTAAAAGCATTTAAGACCTGCAAGAAAATATTGTGACAAACCAGCTATTCTTATAAGCAGCAGAGTTCACCCTGGCTAAACTGCATCAAGCTGGGCAGTTGAAGGAATCATCAAATTTCTTATTAGTGATTCATAAGATGCAAAAAAGATACGTAAAAATTTTCAAATTGTGATTGTACCAATGCTGAATCCTGATGGAGTAGAGGAAGGTCTTTACCGTTTGGATACAAAGGGACATAATTTAAATCGTTATTACTTAGTAAGTGATAACAGGCAACCCTCAATCTATAGTATGAAGCATCTCATTCGGTACTATCAGTAAACAAAAAGGTTACTTTACTACTTTGATTTTCATGGGCACCCATCTCAGAAAGGCGCATTTCTTTATGGGAACGCCATTGATGACCTTCCTTTTCAAGTTTAAACTGAGTTGTTTGGAAGGTTACTTAAGCACATTTGTCCAACTTTCTAGTAAAAGTTTTGCATTTATGACAAATAGCAAATGAATTCCAAAGATAGGTTTGATCTATATACAAAATAAGGATGTGCTAGAGTATTTACTTTTAAGCTCTCTGGAATTATTCACTCTTACACCATTGAAATGGGATTTCATGGGCTTAGTGATCCTTCTTCCAAACTCCTTTATGAGCAAGAGGATTACTACAATGAAGGTAGATGCATAATGTAGGCTGTGCTTATTAGCAGTGGCTTAAAATAAAACCCAAAGCAGACTCTGCAAGCATTAAGAAAACAACTAGTATCATAGATTTGTAATCGTGAGTAAAGGTTTCGAAGGTAAGAGAGGTTTTTGCAGCAGAAGAAGAACAACATAAACTAAATCCTTTAAGTTGAGTACTGGAAACCTATTTATTAGCATCACTTTAATGATACTTTGAAAGTAGTCAAAAAGAACAGTTTTCACCCTGTAAGACATAAGCTTAAATTTCAGAAGAAAGATTCTAATTGCGCCAATATTCAATCGTTCTGCAGCGAATAGACAATTAATTAAAAATTAATAAACCGTCCATCATGCGAGTAAGAATAAAGATAATAAAAGACCTCCCTTGGCTAAGGCTTATAATAACCAAAAAAAGGCAAGCTTGAGCATAAGAATTTTACCTTTAAGTTGCTTAGAACTAATAACTCTTTTAAAAGCACCAACGTGACTACAAAAAGTGATCTATAGGAGAAGCTACTTTCGAAGAAAGTAATCAGGTTGCCATTAAAAACATATCATTCAATAAAGGACTAAATAGGTAACACAAGCGTTTTTAAATAAAAGCTAAAATCTTTGAAAAAGCCCATCGGCCTGAGAAGTATTGAGCACAGCTATCCAAAAGAGTAGTAATTTTTGTTCAGTGACATTAATATTCGATAGGCAAAGTTTACAGAGTACTCGTCAATACGGCCTATTTCAAAGTCAACCGCGGGCAAAAACAAAATTCACAGTTTATTTATATAAACGCATTATTGATTTTTTCCCACTTTTATCAGTTTTAATTAGCACATCTATCAAATAGTAAATCAATAATTCTTATACTAGAACGATACATAATGTACTCAACAATCCATCCTCAATAACTCCAATCTTAACCCTAAATCCTAACAAAGGTCAAGAAAATCCATAAGAATGGAAAAAAGGGTAAAAAAATATGCAGAAAAAGGCCGGCAAACGGCTGTGGCCATCATTAATTAAAAAACGCAGGTTCAAAGTATAAAGTTCAATCTTCAAAATACTGTGAGAAACGTCCTGATTATTGGCTCAACAATGTAAACCAATGGTTTGTAAATGATCCAATGAAAGCCAGCCAATGTATAGACGAACAGATAAGCCAAATGCCCATTTTGGATTCAGTCTAATAATTATTTTCACTGTCGACAAAGAAGAGGTTTACAACTTAAATAAACCAAAACCACTTTAATAGGTACTGTAGGGTAGTTTCATTTAGTGATGATGTACAAACGCAGAATATCCTCTTTAAGGGATAGGAAGTTCAAGGGGTTTGCCATGTGGCAACGAACCGGTCTGGGGCCAAAGCTGTCAATAGCGTCCTTTTGGTAAGCCCTGAAGAGTCGTAAGTCATCTAAAAACGAGTGTCATTCATGGAAAAACTTAAAGAAAATGAGTTAAAATACGATGCTTCCATAACAAAGATGAGCTATATTTCCAAGGAACTTGCCTTTAATTATCGCATGTATCTTTAGAAAAGAACTGAGCTATGTGACTACCTTAGTAAGTATTCCGCTGTTGAAGAGTAAACTTTTGAAAATCCCCAAGCACAATATCTTCGACTTCTGCTTAAAAAGAACCTTTCTCACGCTTTCCTGAGGACAAAGGTCGAGCCCATCAACTACTTTAAGTTCAAATAAGCCTGCTAGTCCAACCGTACTAATTTGTATGAACATCTTTCTACTATCTAATAGCTAAAATAGTTTATTTAAAGGAGAAAGCCAAAGAAAGTAAAGAAATCTGTTTTGGCCACTGCATGCTCAATCTGCCTTTCCGATTACTATGAGGCTAATAATCCGTTTAAACATTGCTACTATTGTGGAATGAGAGCACATTAGCTATGCTTTTCTTTCGAGCACTCAAAGTGTGGGTTTTGTTCCTACCAAAAGATTTAAAGGCACCTGAAGGAGTAGATAAGCTGGTGCTTTATCTGCAAGCAAGAAGGGTTCCTTACCGTTAAGTTTAATGACCGAGAATATGCACATGGTTTTTGCTTACTTGCCCATGGTCTTTGGAAAATCAACAATCCTTCTCGATCTTCCTACCCTTCCCTCCAGTCTAGCGAGAGAATTTAGTTCAATTCTAGCGGTAGCCTTCTATAAAGTAAATTTCGGAACAATTCTAAATCTATATAATTTATCAACCCCCAACAAAGCAATGTAACTCAAACTTCCATGCCCCTGATTCCTTAAGCCGTTTTTGAATAAAATGAGCCTCGCTCAATTGATGTCTAATCCTCCCAAAACCCTTCTCTAAGAGACATTGGGGTGAGACAGGAAAGCTAATAAATGAACGGGTGGAGAAATCATAGTTCACAAGATACCAACAATTGCGCATGTTGTCGTGAAACACTGTATAAGGCTTATTATTTAACCTGCGAAACATGCGGAAAAGTTTTTCATGCTTTGTGTGCCTTCCTATCTGGGTTTGATTTGAGGCTTAACTAAAATAAATGGTATTCAAATGCGTAAAACTATATTTAATTAAACTGCTGTTGCTAATAGGCCCACTTGATTGCATGGAGTCGCAAGTATAAGCTCAACTACAAAAGGATTGCTTTCGACATTGAGAATACTCGCAGGTGCATTGAGGATGCAGCGAGTAAGATGGACGAAAGTGGGCTTCTATTCCATTATTGATATTTAAAACCATCATCTAACTTATAATCTGATATGATGCAATATATTTTATTTTTAGTATTTTAAATGCGAATCGACTTTGCCCAAATGGAATAGGATGAGCATAATAAATAATCGACTACCTCCATATTCTCAACTGTCTACCCCGAAGCAGTTAAGTACTTCAATAGCAAATCAGTGCAAAACTAGGAGGATTAATCTCAGCTATCATTCTAAGTAAGCTACCCCTATGAGGTTAGTCGATCGATTTTCCCATCCGCCATCAAAAAATAAATATCCTATCTTCGGGCTAATAAGATCCTTCCAGCAACAAGCCTGCGATTTATAGAACAATCTTTGTTATCATAGTCATAAGCACTCAATAATAAAACCCGCATTAATTATGAATCACACTCCTACTAATAATCACAGTCAAGAATATCCCCATAAAATACAATAAAGCCGCCAAACCAATAGCTTAAACAAATGAGTAACCAAAATGTAAAAAAGAAATATCAAAATATAAAGCCAAAAGTCTATCAACCTAAAAAAATTGTACAAAATCATATTCATCCAAAATAATAGAGCTTAGAAGGCGTTACACTCAAACCAATTTTGAACTATACCTTAAATTCTAAAGTGGCGAAGAAGATAAATGAAAAACGAAGCCATATTTATAAAACACAGAAGACTAATGTATTTGAGTCCCTCTATTAAAACGCGGGTATTTATGAGGCAAAGAAGAGGAATAAGAGGAAGGAAAATATCTAATAGAAATGTAATAAAAGGTCAAGTCGTATTAGTGTAAGTTCAACTTTTGAAGAAAGAGTACAAAAATCTATTTCCAAATAAGGAAAACGTAGAACGAAGGCCCAAAATATATTAGAATACGACCTTGAGACAGGGCAACCTTTATTTATGCCTGATACAAGCCGAAGCAAAATAACTTACCTCACTCATTTCAAATCTTACAATCATGTGCCATAGCCATAATAAGGGACAACATACCGGCAGTTTTGTCGATTGAATCATTCCCAGTAAATGACAAGTCTTTCCCTATCCAAAGAAATGAGTAGATCATTATAAAGTAAGTACCCAATTACAAGAGAATATTTGCCGATATAAAACAAAATATCAGAACTCTACACTAATTTATTGTGGAGTTAATAACATATAGTTTAGTAGAATTTATCAATGCCTGAAAAGAATGTCTTAGCTGCCTTTTTACAATAAATAAATAATATCAATAATAATAGCTAGTTTATCAGTTTTTAATTCTTTAGGGCTATCTTCAAGCAATACTATTCTGTACCTATTGAATTATTAAGAATTTGAATCTTTTCGATAAAGCGATATTACAAAAACGTATCAAAAAATAAAGCATTAAGGATGAATAGCAAGGCGAAGAGAAGAGAAAATTAAAGGCAAAGGCTTGGCCAATTTCAAGATTAGACCATACATATAAGCATTTCTTTGTTTGAATTATATCATTTGAATATTAAGTATACGAAAATCATTATTATTATTGGGCTTCATTTATTGATGAGCTATCTCACTTACTTAAACTTTGCAAGATGGCCGAACATAGCGTTACCCATTATTTAATACAGTTTATCAAAAAGATTGACAACGTGTGGCATCAACTCTGCCTTATACTATTCCATCAGTTTATTAAG
>JACCDV010586633.1_pt1 | contig 11373 bp, 13 predicted proteins | sample 7446131 | NCBI WGS metagenome assembly JACCDV01 (sample SAMN15323448, study PRJNA562643) | freshwater metagenome | isolation source: river surface water | place: USA:Blue River Watershed | collected 2017-08-17
CCAATCAGACTCATCCGGAAGAAGCCGGGTGATCTCCTCCACCCCCCGCTCTTCGAGCGTTCGGACCACGATCGCCGTTAGGGTTGGCATCGTATCCGGGGACGTCGCATCAGTGACCGGTGATCGAAGCTCCAGAGACAGAATAAAATCACGGTCAGTCGTAAACTCGTACATTTCCGGAAAGTCTTCCAAGGTACCGATCACGAACCGTTCTGCCTCCGGTTCTCCGTCGAGCGTCACAATCTCGTACGCTTTTAATTCGTCATGCGTGCGGACCGGCGCCGCCAGAGCGGGATAGATGGTAGCTGCCGCAAAACAGGCTCCGAATAATGTCAGTAACGCAACGCGGTTCATCTGCGCATCCTATCATACGGTATTCAAAAATCACGCCCCCAACCGGGGAGCGTGATTTTGATTGCCGAATGTTACGATTCCTGGATCGCTGAACCATCTTTCAAGCGCCAGGATTGCGCGTGGCGGGGAAAGGTATCAAGGATTCCCGCCTCTTCAAGGATAGCTTCCATGGTGTCCCGGTCGTTCGCGGCGCGTGCCGTCATAAAGGCATCGCGTTCAGCTTCGGAAAGCTGCGACAGGGCACTTTTCCGGGATACCACCGCGTACTCACGCGGTAAACCGAGCTGCATCAGGATCTGCTCGGCTTTGGCGAACTCGCCATGCTCCCGGTACTGATGAGCAGCCCGCAACAGGCGGAACTCATCCCGAGACGAGACGATGCCCTCAAACTTGGTACCCTCTATCAGGTCGAGGAACGCATCGTAGTCGTTTTCCGACAGCGCAGCGGTGATCTCGACGGAATGGAGCTTGTGTTCAGAAGCATGGGCAGACCGCAGGCGCTCGATCACCTCTTGGTCAATCCCGGCGTCCAAGAGAACGCCTTTCGCTGCTTCCAAGTCTCCTTCTGCCTGGAGTTCCTGTGCCACGGTAAACGCGGCCCGTTGACTCTCCGTAAGCTTGGCCCGGGCAAGTGCTTTGCCGCTATAAGCTTGGGCGCTTGATGTAGTAAGCGCAAGGGCGGCTACGGCTACCATCAGGGCTTTTGGATACATAGGAATTTGGGTGGGTGTTATAGGGTATAAAACACGTCATCGGCGATGAGACAGCTGCCTCACCTACCCGTAATACTGCCACATCCCAGGGCATCTTTCACGATTCATAATTCAGTAGATAATCCCAGACATTGTCAAACGCCCGGCGCAGATCACGGCTGGAATACAGGTCCGTTTGGCAGGTGTCCAGCTCGTACTCTTTCCCGTTATACGTCACCGTGTACGCCACATCCGCCCCGTCTTCAGCCGATGGACAACCCTCCGGATCACGCGGTGCGGCCGCCGTCCGAAGGGCCGGTTCGGTTACCAGCCGTTCGATTGGCCGCCAGAGGGATAGAGGCAGTTCGCCCGATCGCGGCTGATCCGAATCGCCATTGACGATACTGAACTGCCGGTCGCCCCGTACCTGGAAGGATGGGCAGCCGTACATATACGGGCAGCTGCCGTACATGACAGCTTCGATGGTGAGATCCTCATAGAGCGCCGTCCGATCACCTCCCGACACCGCGTCGGTAACAGTGCGCACGATTGGGGAAAAGCCGACCAGAAACAGGTAGATCCCCGCCAGAAAACCAATACAAAACGTAGAAGCGAGCGCGGTGATCTGCTGACCATTCATGCCTTACAGCATACCACCGACCTGACCCGGCACCGCCTTGCCTCGCCCTCGTACCTGTGAAATGATAGAAGCATATGAAACGAATCCTCATCGCCGGCGCCGCCCTGATCGTTGTCATGACGGCCGTCCTGATCATGACCCCTCGTGCGACCGCTCCCCAGCCGCTGCCCGAAGCGGAACTGACCGCCGCTTCAAGCAGCGACGGAACGATGATCAGCGAAGACACTGCTCCTGATGGACAAACCGCTTCGGGGACCCCATCACCGACCGCCAACACGAGTAACCCGGCTACGTTTACCGGCACGCTTGAGGCCATCGATACTGGCTGTTTTGCTGATGGGGTTTGCAGCGCCACTGTAGATGGCAAGGTGGTCGTCGTCATGATCGGCTGGAACCGTGACGCGGTCGGCCAGATCATTGGCGTTGATAGTATCGGCGACCTCGAAACCGTGATCGGCAAAACGGTCGAGGTGTACGCCGCCCCCACTGATGACGGCGGATACACTCTGATCGGCAGCAGCGAGTACTACATCAAACTCCTCCCGTAACCAAAAAACCAGCCGAATTATCGGCTGGTTTTTTGGTTGCCCAATTCCGTTTTAATTCGCGCCAAAGTGCGCTATGATGTCCCGGTTCTGGACCATAAAATCCAGCCTACGGAGAGGTGGCAGAGCGGTTGAACGCGCTACCTTGGAAAGGTAGTATAGGAGTAATCCTATCGGGGGTTCGAATCCCCCCCTCTCCGCTAAAAACCAACAACCGCATCCACTCGAAAGCGGATGCGGTTGTTATCTATTTCACGTAGGACAGAATACGTCTACTCAAGCCACGAAAATGGCGACGCTAACGTTGGGTCTGGCGCTGCGCCATACTCATTGCCGCCCACTGCGCTACCATCAGCCTCAACGCAGGTACCACTGTAGTCCTCAAAGTCGAGGTGACCATACGCCGTAGTTGAAGCAGTGCCGGCCCCAGAGGGGTCAAAGTCAAAGTGAGCGTTACCGTTACCTACTTTATTGGTAGTGATCGTGCCAAGGACCTGAATGGATCCGGTATGACCAGACCCATCAAGACCTCCGTTCACCGCCGCGCTATCGCGCACGAGCTCTACCGTATAGGTACAGTTAGGCGCCGCTTTCTGTAGGTGTGCCTCTATAATGAGACGCGCCGCGCCGCCTGGGTTGGCATTGGCTCGAATATTTCCCCGATCAGGATCGGTAGCCACCTGCAACCCATTTTGGGTTTCATCATACACATCAAACAATTGTGCTCCCGCCGCACTCGCTACCCCGGTAAACCAGAGGCCGGAAAGCGCCAACGCGAGCATTACCGCACACACCCCTACAACAATCCTTGTCAGCATTGATGCAGAACGTTGCATAAATTTTAATGTTAAAATTATTAACCCTAAAAATTACTGGTAAACAAGTATTATCCTCCTAATTCGTACTTTTCACCACTAGCTGTACGCGCCGAAGTATGTCACAGAATTGACAAGTATAATTTTGTTTGACAAAACCTTGGCAGAGACACAGCAGGTTTTCGTTGACTTTTTATAATTAATATGGTATTATGGTAGTAGGTTGCATAGGGAGGAATCTTTACCATGCCGCAGGATCTGAATCAGCTCGTCGATGTCATCAAAATGACGCGGCGGGTCCTGTACCTGTTCCCACTCCAGGCGAAGTCCATTGGAGAGGCGCTCCGCCTCCTCAAGGGACAGGAGATCGTCTCGTTCCGAGGCCAGGTGCACCTCGACTTCGAAGAGCGCGGGCAGCCGCGGCGGAAGCGGCACTTTCTGGCCACCTCCTTCCGCATCTCGTACGATGTGCGGACCGAGAGCGGCCGGCGCGTGCGCTTTAACACGCCGCTCTGCGAGCGCAACGTGAACCGGGCCGATCCCTGGGAGTGGTACACCCTGATGGAGGAGATCTTTCAGGCAGCGAAGAAAGACGCGGAGGCGCTGGCACACCTCGTCGGAACGGCCGACGTGTCGGTCACGACCGCACCGGGGTTGAGTTTTCTGCCCAGTTTCCTCGTTCGGAACTGACACGCGAATCGGGAGAAGCACACGTGCTTCTCCCGTTTTTTTATATGCTCATGTCCCGCAAGCGGCGGATGCGTTCGGCGGCCGGTGGGTGGGTTTGGAATAATCCGCCGATCCTTTGGGCAATGCCGCGATTCTCGCCGTAGGGGTCAGAAATGAAGAGGTGCGCCGTCGCATGGCTGACGTGCTGCATGGGGCGGTTGTAGCCGCTGATCTTTTCAAGCGCCGAGGCGAGGCCTTCCGGGTAGCGCGTGAGGAGCGCGCCGGTCGCGTCTGCCAGATATTCACGGCGGCGCGAGACAGCCATTTGCATGAGTTGCGCCGCAATCGGCGCCAGGATAATACCCACGATCGCCAGCACCAAGAACAACGGGTGCTTGCCGCGATCGGAATCGCCCCCAAACGCCAAAGAACGCATAAAGAAATCAGCGAGCATCGCTATAAAACCAGCCAGCACGACCGCCACCGTCATCACGAGCATGTCGCGATTGCCGACGTGCGCCAACTCGTGCGCCATTACCCCTTCCAATTCATTCCGGTCGAGCATCGCGAGGAGACCGGTAGTGGCCGCCACGACCGCATGCTCGGGGTTACGACCGGTCGCAAACGCGTTTGGCGCCGGATCATCAACCACGTATACCTTGGGCATTGGCAGGCCGGCCGTGATCGAGAGATTTTCAACGATGTTGTACAGTTCCGGCGCTTCGGATTTCGTCACCGGGCGCGCATTGGTCATCCGGAGCACGATCCGATCCGAGAACCAGTAGCTCACGATGTTCATGCCGATCGCAAAGATAAGCGCAATGTACAAAATGAGCGGGTTGCCCAGGTACCAGGCGGCCGCATAGCCAATAGCGATCACCATGACCAAGAACCCGGCCATGAGGAGCCACGTGCGCATAATGTTACTGTCTTTTTGGGTGTAAAGCGTTGCCATGAAAACAAGGTTATTCCGTATATACTACCACTGAATTTACCAACTGCCCCCTCCCCCGCCACCTCCGCCGCCTCCGGCCGAGCCGCCCCCTGAAGACCCGGACGTGCCGGAAGAAGCGTTGAAACTGCTCGCGAAAGACCCGAGGTCACTCGTGAACGCGGCGGCTGAAAAAGCGCTCGAGTGGCTGCTGGTGTACCACTCCGGCTGCGGCATCGTCCTGTCGGCAAACGCCTTAGCCAACTTGTCCTCAACCTTGAGCGCGATCGCATACGGCAGGTACGCCATGAACAGCTCGGGACTTTTTTCTGGCGCATTATGGAACGCAAACCGTTCCCGGTCTGTTACGGACAAGAAATCGCGAAAGCCGAGGAGATGGTACCGCGCTTCGTACCCTTTCCTGGTACGACGGCCAATAAAGCTCATGATTATGATCGCTATCCCTAACAGCCCGAGGAGACCAACGAACACCAACCCGCCGCTCATAACCAAAGAAACCAACGCGGTAATTCCCGTAAACGCAAGGAGCAGCATCACCCACGACCAGCGCCCGATCCGAAGGAACTCTGCTGGGGTTTCGTAGTACCCCTCCGCTGCCAAGGCTTTCTGGAAGGTCGCCTGGAGGCGCTGGATCGCCTGATAGTTTTTGGTCTGCCGTTTAGCTAGGGCAGACAGCAACACGGGTGGCTCAACCGACGGATCGGCTGCAGCGCCATCAAAGATAAGCTCAAGGATCGCTCGGAAGGATTCGTTCGGCGCTTCCATGATCGGCCGCCGCAGCGTTAGCTCGTAATCGTTCGAGGCAAAGATCCCCAGCACCTTGCTCTCAATATGCCTGATCGTAATGAAGCCTTGTTCAGCAAGGTACACGATCCCAGCCGTAATATCGTGAGGATCCAAGCGCCCATCAAACACCACTCCGGTGTACATAGGCAACAGTCCCGGGTACGGCTCGTACTGGGCGATGATTGGCGCCACAGGACGGTTGAACACCTGCCGCCGGTAGAAGGCGGCCACGATGCCCCCGACCATCAAGAGCCATACCGGCACCAAGATCAAGGCTAGGCGCCACTCGGTCCGGACCAAAGTCGCGACAGCAGTCGGCACCACCGACTGCCCGATGGTCAGCGTTTCCTGGGGCGCTAGGTCAGTCGTTCGGAACACGGTCCGCGTCTCGCTGGTTTGGGTTACTTCGCAACCTTCGGTACTGCCGGTCTGTCCAACATAACACGCCCGCTCTTCCCCCAGTAACCCAACCGGTCCAACCACCACCGCTTCCGCGACCTGGAGGGGTACCTCCCAGCGGGTTCCGGTTACATTCCAGTACAGTTCAGCCCCGTCAGAGCCGTAGGACAGAGCGCCAGTCAGCTGGTATAAAATGGTATACCGTTGCCGCCCACTCACCGTTTGGCCAGCATCTCCGATCCTAATTTCAATTTCGCCAGCCCGGGTGGTGGTTGTAAACGGTTCGGCTGCACCGTTTCGCGTTACTTCTACCACCTCGATATCCACTACCCGGCGCTGCAGCCACGAGTCTGCTGGTTGCGGATGGTCACGTTCGAGAATTCTAAACAGGCCGTGCTTATCTGCCTCGTCAAATTCATACTCGATCGCTTCGGTCACCATTACGGTTCCGTCAGGCCTGATTTCGTAGGTGGCGACAAAACTGCTCACCGCCTCGGCCTCTACTAGCACCGGAAACGTAGCCACGACACAGAGAGCAAGCACCGCAAACACTCGTTGCCAATATTTCATACAATAAGTAACGCTAGGACGCTGGACTAGTAATCAAAAGCAACCCGTACCGAACCATACTTGGTCCCTCGGCACCCATTGGTCGCGTTCGTGAACCTACCTAGAATGCCACCTTGACCACCTCTCGTTCGGCGCTATTTTCAGGCAATTCGAAGTATGACTCTTCGGTGAAATTGAACATGCCGCCAATGATATTGCCTGGGAAAGACTGAAGCCCGATCTTGAGGTCGCGGGCGTTCCCATTGTAGAAACGGCGAGCGGCCTGGATCTTGTTCTCGGTATCAGATAGTTCGCGCTGTAATTCGAGAAAGTTCTGATTAGCTTTTAGGTCAGGGTAGGCTTCGGCGACTGCCAACAAGCGGCTCAAGGCGTTTGATAGGTTTGATTCGGCACCGGCCATGGCCGCAATTTGGGCAGGCGTTACATTGGCAGGATCAACGTGAACCTGGGTCGCTGCCGCGCGCGCGCCGGTTACCGCTTCGAGTGTCTCCCGCTCGTGTGAAGCGTACCCTTTGACGGTCTCTACCAAATTTGGGATAAGGTCGTAGCGACGCTTCAATTGCACATCAATATCCGCCCAGGCTTCCTTTGTCCGCTGGGTTAATTTTACAAATTTGTTATACGTAATGATGGCGTACAAGGCCAGCAATCCGAGTGCACCGATAAGGATCCAAGTGAGTGTAGTCATACGATTCTAAATTACCACACCAGTATACAATAGCATTGCCTATATTGACAATATTTATATTTGTCATACTCTGTAAATAGTCTGGTCTTGAATAAAAGGAGGGCGCAGCATCATGCTGCAAACAACGCCGGTTAATTTGGTCGATATTTCCGAGGAGCTGCGGCCTTCGCATATCGACCAGCTCCGCGTAACGTTCGCCGTCGGTAACCTTCCCACTTTCGTGCCGGTCTACACGCGCGAAAGTAAAAATACCAAGCAAGCAGGTCAAGGGAGCCACTGCCGGCGCCTGACGAGAGTCAGGCTCGATAACCTGCCGAGCCAGCTCCGCGAACTGGGCTTCATCTGTCGCAGCGCGACCGCCACGACAGACCAGAACGGAGGGCAACAACGGGTCACCTTCCGCTTCAAACGCCCCGTCTACGTCATCAGGCGGCGGCAACCGGAAGAAGACGGGCGGGCGACCAATTACTTTTACTCTCTCTGCAACACCGGGAGGCAATACGATGGGCATCTTTTCGAAGACAACCCCTACGCGTACGGCCTCTACTTGTCGGCTACGTAGCCGACCCCCAGCGCGGCACGGATTCAACCCCCTGCCGCGCTTTTTATGTGGATCCGAGAAGAGCGACACGAGGCACAGCGATGCGACGGAGCAGCCGGTTACTGTATGTACAGCATGGATTACAGTGGTTCCTACAGTATTACGATCACACCCGCGAATTGTTTGACGCGTTGAACCAGAGTATCGAAGCTGCGACGCTGTTAGGCAAGTCGGATCAGTTTCGCCTGCAATTGCTCGCGCTCAACCTATCAGTCTGTGACACGATCCACATGGAAATGCGACGCACCTATGGGATCTTGAGCGCCGCCGAACCGTTCTGCAACATCGCTCGATTGCGTCACCAGCCAGTCGGAGCAGTGTTCTTGTTCGGCACCCGGCAGACCCGACGCGGAGCCGTTCAGGCGGTTACCACCAACGAGTACGCCGATCGCCTGGCCCATATCCTGGAATGGCTGCCGCCCGAACACCTTGAAACCCTTGAGGCGTTCTGCCGAGATCGGCTCTAATGATTAGCAAAACCGCGCCTGTCCTAGGCGCGGTTTTTTCTTTACCACTACTCTATCTTAGTACATGCCACCCATGCCGCTCATATCAGGCATAGCCGGCTTTTCTGGCTCTGGCTCATCGGCAATAGCACACTCGGTCGTAAGGAGGATGGCCGCAGCTGACACCGCGTGCTGCACGCCAGCGCGCTCGACCTTTACCGGGTCAATGATGCCGGCTTTGATCATATCATCCACCATGACGCCCTTGGCGGCATCGTAGCCGGCGTTGCCACCAGCCGCCTTCACCTTATCAACCACTACCGCGCCGTCGATCTTGCCGGTATTATCGGCAATTTGGCGAAGCGGCATTTCCAAGGCTTTAAGGACGATGTTGTACCCGACCAGTTCTTCCGCCGATAGTCCGGTCTTTTTCTCGAGATTGCCCTCGACGATCGACGCGGCGCGCGCGAGCGAAGTACCCCCGCCTGGGACAATACCTTCCTCAATCGCTGCCTTAGTCGCATTGACCGCATCCTCGATCTTGAGCTTAAGGTACTTCATTTCAGTTTCAGTCGCCGCGCCCACCCGGATCACTGCGACACCGCCGGACAATTTGGCGATGCGTTCCTCGAGTTTCTCGCGATCAAACTTTGATGACGTGGTATCGATCTGCGCCTTTAGCGAGGCCACCCGATCCGTAATAGCTGACTTCTCACCATTACCGCCAACGATCACCGTTGAATCTTTCGTAGCGACGACTCGATCAGCATGGCCGAGCACGGACAGATCAACCGTCTTGAGGTCAAGTCCTAGGTCATCAGTGACGACCGATCCACCGGTCGTGACCGCGATATCACCGAGAAGCTCCTTCTTCCGATCACCATACCCCGGCGCTTTCACTGCCAAGATCGAGAAGATGCCCTTCAGTTTGTTAACGACGAACGTTGCCAACGCTTCGCCATCGACATCGTCCGCAATGATCACCAGTTCCTTCCGGCCAGTCTGCGCGATTTTTTCCAGCAAAGGAAGAATTTCCTGCACCGAAGAGATTTTCTTATCGGTGATCAGGATATGTGCGTTCTTGTACTCGGCTTCCATGCGTTCTGGATTCGTCACCATGTACGGCGAGACGTACCCTTTATCAAACTGCATACCTTCGGTCAGTTCGGTCTCGATGCCAAATGACTGCGACTCTTCGACCGTCACCACGCCGTCTTTACCGACCTTATCAATGGTTTCAGCGATCTTTTCCCCGAGTTCAGCGCTTTCGGCTGAAATGGTGGCGACTTGCTTGATCTCTTCAACTGATGTGATCTTGGTAGCGATGCTTTTGAGCGCCTCTACGACATCCGCGGCAGCGTGCTCCATACCCGCTCGAACCGCCATGGAATTTAATCCCATCGTGGTTTGGCGGAGCCCTTCGGTGACCAATGCCTGCGTGAGCACGGTTGCGGTGGTGGTGCCGTCTCCTGCCAGTTCATTCGTTTTGTTGGCGACCTCTTTGATGATCTCGGCGCCCATGTTCTCGAACTTGTCTTTGAGCGTGATCTCCTTGGCGATCGAGACACCGTCATTCGTGATGGTCGGACCACCAAATCCCTTATCGAGCACCACGTTTCGACCGCGCGGCCCCAAGGTCACCTTCACGGCGTTAGCGACCGTGTCGACACCTTTCTGCAGCTTCTTTTTAACTTCCTCTCCGTACAGTACTTGTTTGGCCATATATCGTATACAGAATTACTTGGTAAAGATCCCGAGAATGCTTGAATCGCCGACAATGAAGTATTCCTGATCACCAATTTTCACTTCATCGTAGCCGTATTTCGAAAAGACGATCCGATCGCCAACCGCCACATCAAGCGGAAGACGCTTGTCGCCATCATCATTCCAGCGGCCATTTCCCACAGCCACTACGATTCCCTGTTCCGGTTTTTCTTTTTTGGCGCTATCAGGAATGATGATACCTGAAGCAGACACACTTCCTGCTTCTTCCGGAGTAAGCGGCCGCACTACGACCCGGTCTCCGAGCGGTACAATCGGACTCTTTGCTTGATCAGACATACTACAAAATACGAACATTACTAAACATGATAATTACCTCCTCGCGACCCCTGCTTCCATTTCCATCGTGAACCATTAAGGAGGGGTGCTTGGCGCTCGTATTATACTGACCACTCTTTAGGGAGTCCAGGGTACGCCCATCTTAAGTGCCGCTAACGCTCCCTACTTCCCTTTTTGAGATTCTATGCTATGATGCCAGGAATGGAATTTATTCAGACACTCGCGCCAGCCCTCCCGTTTATCCAGATCGTGCTGGCAGTCCTCCTCATTACCGCCATCCTGCTCCAGCAGCGAGGCTCTAGCCTTGGCGGCACATTCGGAGGTGACAACTTTAGTTCAGCCTATCATAAGCGACGCGGCGCCGAGCTGTTTCTGTTTAAGTTTTCAATCGGGATCGCCCTCCTATTTGTTATTTCAACGTTCCTAAACGTTGTCATCTAGGTCACCGTTTCCGTAGTTTTCTCACGAAGCAAACCGGCACAGCAGTGTCGTTTGCTGCACTGATCTAATGCTCTCTATGGCTGATTTTCGTTTCTCTTCTAAACGACCCACCCCACCAAAGCGCGGCCTTTTTGGGCGCTTTCAAAATGCGATCGAAGGCAAACCAGCCAGCGATCGCTGGTTGCTTCGGGGGCTATTTTTTGCTGGCTTGGCGGGATTGCTCGTAACTGGTGCCCTGATCAGCAAAAGCTACAGCAGCCCTGTTCCCGTATCGGGCGGCACCCTTGAGGAAGGCATTCTCGGCGTACCCCGTTTCATCAACCCGGTCCTGGCGACCACCCGCGCCGATCTTGATCTGGTGGCGCTCACCTATTCTGGATTGATGCGGATCAGCCCAGATGGCACGTTGGTGCCCGACCTCGCGGAATCGGTAACTGTTTCTGATGATGGCCTCACGTACAACATCATCATGAAGCGTGATCAGCGGTTTCATGATGATACGCCGGTAACGGCCCGCGACGTAGCCTTTACGATCGGCCTGGTTCAGAACGCTGACCTCAAAAGCCCGCTTCGCGCTAACTGGACCGGTGTTACAGTGGAGGAGATCGACGAGTACGAGCTTAATATCATTTTGGACCAGGCCTACGCGCCATTCATTGAGAATTTTACCCTTGGCATACTTCCTCGTCACATATGGAGCGAGGTACCCGTTGA
>JACCDV010843913.1_pt1 | contig 11372 bp, 11 predicted proteins | sample 7446131 | NCBI WGS metagenome assembly JACCDV01 (sample SAMN15323448, study PRJNA562643) | freshwater metagenome | isolation source: river surface water | place: USA:Blue River Watershed | collected 2017-08-17
TGTATTAAAAACCCGTCGCTGACTTGGTGGGGAGAACCATTCTTCCCGTACGAGTGTTTCAACCTCATCAATGAACCTTGAAATCAACCCACCCGCAAAGGTGAGCCAATTGGAAAGAAAAGAAATGACAAAGAAAGCAACTAGGATAGGAAGGCCTATCATACTTCACCTTAGCGCAGGCGACACAGACGACGGGTCAACTGGTATGACCAAATACATTCTGACTGGAACTAGCGATGACGCCTTTTACTTCCCCAGCCATAAGGTCATGATATCCCTAGCTGAGAAAGCAGGATTATCAGGCTACAAAGAAGGTACGGGAGCGAGACAGGATATTACGGGCGCTTGGTCTATAATCACGGAAAAGACGCTTGTATTCGAAATCATGTCCGGTTCGACTGTAGAAGCGCTTGAAGAGTTCGTCAGAAGAATTCCTGAAAAGTGCACTTAGCACAGACCCCACGCCAGCGCGTGGGTGTTTTTTGTATTTATTAAATCAATAACCTAGATAAACTATAAAATCAAAATTTCTGATTACTGAAATAGTACGATTAATCGTACTAATTTTTATTGAGGATTATCTAGCCAGTTCCATATCTAGGTAGGTTTAAAGATTCAACTTAAAAACAAAACCTTTCAGTTCACATAACTGAAAGGTTTTGTTTTTGTTATGTTATTTTGTTGAGACTAAACACTAGTTGGGCGCAACTTCGTCTTTTTGAACTGAGCGGGGCGGAAGTAGCGATTGTAATAACGGGCGTATACTTTCTTGAATTTAGCCGGTAACTTATCAAAAGTTTGGCATTTATATGAACAGTACCCCTTATACTTCGCGACACAGTCCTCACAACCAAGAAAAAGCACATGACAGACTTGATTCTTGCAGTGGTAGTGGGTATCGCTCTTGTGCTTCTGACATAAGTGGCAATGTGAAATAACCTCATCACCGACCCGCTCTCCCAAACGTTCATCAAAGACGAAATTCTTGCCTCGGAAACGATTTACTAGTCCCTCACGCTCTACCTGATGTTTGTAGTCGATTACTCCTCCTTTAAGATGCTTTACATTCTCGTAGCCCTGATGCTTGAGCCAGGCACTAGCTTTCTCACAACGAATGCCACCAGTGCAGTACAAGGCAATTTTTTTATTCTTGTGAACCTTAAGGAGCTCAGGCACGAGCTTTAATTCTTCACGAAAAGTATCTACATCAGGCTTGATTGCCTTCTCAAAGTGACCAATCTCACTTTCATAAGCATTGCGCATGTCGATCACGATGGCTTCTGGATCATCAATGTATTCATTCATCTCACGTGCTGTCAGGTATTCACCGGTGTCACTGGCGTCAAAGCTGGCGTCATCGAGTCCGTCCGCCACGATCTTGGGACGCACCTTTATGGTTAGTTTATAGAAAGATGGTATCGCCCCCTCTTCCACCGCTAGCTTATAAGGTACCCCGGTGAGTTCCGGCTGAGACTGAACGAAAGTATCAAACTTCTGCCAGTTTTCCTTAGGTACGTTCATCTGAGCGTTGATACCCTCATGGGCTACGTAGATACGACCAAGACAACCAAGCTCTGACCATTTCAGAAGTAGTAGCTTTCGGAAAGCCTCCGGATCAGACAGCTTCACGTAACGATAAAAAGACAAGGTGGTCCTAGGACGTAAGTCAGACATAACTGCTTGTTTCTTCTCTATTCTTGGACGCAAATCTTTGACATTAGTCATAGTACTCATAGTGGCAAAATGTTACCAGAGTGAACCAATAAGAACAAGCGTTACTAACTCCATTAGTGCTGAGGAAGGTCGAACCTTCCTCAGCAAAAATCGTCACATCACGAAGGAACTTGAGGAAGGTTCGACCTTCCTCAAGTAAATTGAGGCTGATCTGTTCAAAACAGGCAAATCTTATAGTCAACACGAAACCTTAAAATCATCCTTATTTATAAAGCTAGAATAGATACTCTAAACTTGACTTTTAGGCCTAAGTATGGTATCATAGGGGTATGCGGTATTCACAAGTTGCCTATCGGCAATTTGAGAATCCCGCCCGAAAAGAGTTATTTGACAATTGGCGGGTGAGCAACAAAAACTCACCCAAAATCAATCAATTCATGCGACCTCTGGTCGCGAAGGAGCCAACATGTCCTCGAACTATCTTCCTACTGATCCAAAACATATCAATCAATTTAACCAAATGGATTGGTATGAGCAAGCTCTCATCATGTATCCATGGTTGCGGACTATCGGATTACCGATTCTGCCCACCTTGCTCGGTTTTGCAGTAGGAGCCGTTACAACGTCACCTATTCCCTTTTTACTCGGCATAGGGGGTACGGCAGGCTACCTCGTCGCTTTCATGGAACAAATAAAACCCGAAAAGGGGCAAGATGGGGAGGAGTCTCCTCAGTTCGGCCTGATTGAAATATTTGGTCGACGTCTGCCGATCGTTCTGGACGAAGGTCTGACGATCAGGTACCCCGGAAGTCGTATCGTACGACGTTCGAAAGAACTGATTAACCGAGACATTTCTGTTTCGGGTGTCAGGTGCCGACTCAAGCATTACGAACGGAAGGACGGAGATGGAAATGTTGTGAAGTTTTCCACGCTATGGGAAGCTCTACAAAAATCCATCAGTTCATCTTCGGGGCCTGATGTCGACAGTGGCGGAAGTGTAATTTTCAACATTGGTTTGACCATGGAAAGAGATTACACCGACGGATGGAAAGTAATCGACTATGACACCGCGGGAGAAACACCGCAGGTGCTCAAAATACTCACCGATCGCATCTCGGACACCCTCCGCGAAGTGGGTCGTCGGCTGACTTGGCTACAAGCCACTTTTGCAACCGATATCATCTCCGCTTACGTCATCACCGCCCTAACTGGTGATAAAGCATTTGATGGAGTCAAAGACATCATCAGCGATGGAACTAATGAACAGATAGAAAATTTTCTCAACGACGTGAAGATTAATGGTCGATCGTACGTTGGCGGACTTGGCATCAAAATTCGACGCTTGCAAGTTACAAATGTTATTCCAGAAGGCAAATTGGCTCAAGAGGCTGAAAATGCCGCTGTGGAAGAACTGCGTCGGGTTGGCATGCTTGAAAACGCCAGAGCCATTAGCGAGACGTTTAGGATCTACCGCGAAAAGTTGACCGACGGAAGTGTTACGGATCGAGAGGTTCTTACAGCGGTACAAGTTAATGATCCAGATGCGCGGGTAAACCACGAAATCAAGACATTGAATGTGCCAGATGCTGATAAGCTCGCCCAGGCAATTGTTCGCATTCTCCGTGGCCTTGGTGCTAAATAAATCAACGAAAGGAATCTCAATGACGACAACTCCTGTCATCAAACCCAAGATATCAAAGTGGGGATTATTGTGGACCGCAACCGGTATCACCGTCCTACTCATACTCCTTGTGCTAGGCTCATGGAGGATTGCTACTGCGGATTGGGGTTTCAGTCCGATCTTCCTTACCGTTCTCCTTCTGGGGGCAGGAATTGCTCTCATAACTTCTAGCAAAGTTCCAGCTGGGGGTAAAAAGGCTGGAGCCTCAATGCTGTTTGCGGGAATAGTGCTGGCTGTCATTATCTACATTTTCGGCACTGACAATGTCAAGGGATGGAGACAAGCAGCCAGAGAAGCCACCGCGGTTGGTACTCAGCCAATCAGCAAAGAAGAACAAGCTCGTCATTTGGAACGAGAGAGACAGAAGGTGGAGGTGGCAAGTGTGCGGGCGGTAAACGAAGCCAAGGCGAAAGCAGAGGCGGAGGCACTGGCTCAACTCGCGAAAGAAGAGGTTGACCAGCTGGTCAGAGAGGTGAAAGTACCTCACTGCAAAGAAGGCTGGTCGGAACCGGTACTAATACCAGCCGGTTGGTACATGAAGTACAGCTGGGCTGGACGATCAATGGGAGTACAGTACCTTCAAGACGGAGTGTGGCACGACGCACTTGTTGCCAACGTTCAAGGCGACATACTGGCGTTCCGTTTTTGCACAACGTCCGAGGCGAACCTCAACATCACCGGCGGAGTAATGTCGTTGAGCTGGAGGAAGCTCAAGTAAATCCTGCGTTTGCAGGTAGCCACGAACTCGTTCGTGGCTTTTTCTTTGTTTATTAAAGTTATCTTCCTCCACCTGAGTTACCGCCTCCACCGCCTGTGTTACCCCCACCCGCTCCAGTATTACCCCCTCCACCGCCTGTGTTACCGCCTCCTCCACCTGGAGCCATGAATATATCGCACCCGCTAGCATTAGGATCGGTTGCACAGTCTAGATCTTTCTGTAGGCCAAAAGTCCCGGCAGCGATACTCAAGATGGCGTAAGCAGAGGCCATCACGACTAAACCGATGATACCGTAGGTCATGTGTCGATTCCCTTCCTCCCGCGAGCTGTCGTTGCCACCGTTCATAATGTATTTTGCACCACCATAAACAAACACCAAAAGCGCCACAGCCGATAGCAGGTAGATCACTGGAAACAAAAAAGCGTCATTGAGTTTGGCTACGAACTCGCTGGCTACTGCAACCGCTTTAGCTTGAGGATCCATATTGATAAATCATAACATATCAAACCTAGAGCAAAAGTCTAAATACACAAAAGCCCCTTAAGGGGCTTTTGTGTATTTGTCTGATGGCTACTGATTATTATCTAGGCCCAGGAGCGGAAGGTACTGGAACTGTCAAGGTTTGGTCGTTTAGCCCAGTCGCGCCCGTAAGCAGGTTGATGATACCCCAGAAGACCAAGATGATAACGAAGCCAGCTGTAGCATAGATCATTAGACTCTTACCCTTTTCTTTAGCGTCATCATTAGAACCACCTAAGATAAAGAACTGGAACATTCCCCAAACAAATACGAGGAAGCCAATACCGATAATAAACGGAATCAGTACACCGTTGATAAATGTCGTAATACTAGCTAAAAAGCCTTTGAACTTACCGCCATTATCTATAGTCTGGGCTAGAGCTACTATCGTAGGGAACAGAAATAGGGCGGTTGAGGAAACAAAAAGTTGTAAACGTCGCATACATCAAATACTTAAAAATAATAATTCAAAACTACTATCACCTAATTATACACTGAAATGAGGGTTTTTAGTACTTAAAGCTAAAAACTGTGTATAAAACTAGCCGAATATAGCCGACTGCAAAAGTCTGACAATACCCCAAACTGTCAGAAGTAGGACCAAGACCACTATAGCGACTAAAGCCATCTTTTTACCCTCATCACGCTTTGTTTCATCTCCACCGTTAATTATCCAGGCGTCGAAAATCTTCCAAACGAGAACCAAGAAGACTACACCGAAAATCAACGGTACGATAATGTTTATTAGACCGATCAACTCCCCGATTAAACCTTTAAAAGTAGTAGGTGGCATAAAATCTAATTACATGAATGAATCAACCAAGTCTTTCACTATTGAAATAATAGCAAAAGAACCCAGTACGATAACTCCGCCAATCACAGCATAGGTAAGCGCCTTAGTGGCCTCTTCTACCTTAGTAGAATTACCTTGGGCAGTCACGTAGAGGAACCCAGCATAAATAATGAAGAAAACAATAATCGGAGTCAATAATACTAGTATGATTGACAGCAAGGCCTCAAGTAGCTCAGCTAAGGTATTTACTTTAAGTGGGTTAGTGAAACCTACAGCACCCTCAGCAAGTACATATGTTGTGGGTACTAAGATCAAAGTAGTTACCCAGGATAAAACAAACTTTGTACTATTTTTTATAGATTTCATAAACTGCATAATATTAATAAACTTGCTCTAAACGAGCAATAGCATCATTCACCGACTTAGTGACCACATCACGGTTGATGGCGACATCATTGACCATCCGACCAAAGATCTCATTGGTCTTAACAAAATCGGGATTGAGCCAACCTCTAGCGGTAAGGGCTGAGGTATAGACAGCGCGTCCGTATACGTCATTTGTACCGGCCATCAGCCCACTGCGGTAGATTGGTGCCAGATTATAGTAATCGGTGATTTTCTTCGCGTTAGTCTGATTGGATAGAGTAGACCGTACCAAATAGGCTCCTATCTTATTTTTGGCGCTACGGGGTACCATGAGACCATAGAACTTACCATAGGTGCGTCTCACCGTAACGCCGGCGCCTTGTGGCACTTCAGCAATATCGAAGTTTAGATTAGGATTACGACTCTCCAACTCCCTGGCTTCACTACCGTAACCGAAGTACATGGCTAATTTTTCTGCCAAAAACTGCTCCCGGTCCTCAGGCAGTGAACGATTCCATGAATATAATGAGTTCGCCACGTTGTTGAAATTTGTATAATAGGTGACGGCAGAACTAAATGGTTGTTGCTTACTGCCATTGCTGGCTTCGTCCAGGCGAATCTGGTAGTTCGGCACGGACTCAGTTACCAAACTGCTTCCACCCTGTATGGTTAACAACGAGATAATTCCAAAGGCATTGGTGATGTTACTGTATTCACCCATCGCTATAGCAGACTGAGTAATCTTTCTTTCAAAATCTCTAGTCGTCAATGCTGGCACCACTTCACTAACCACTTCTTCCCAAGTGCTTGGTGGTTTGGCTAGGTTTTTGAATGAAAATAAATCACGATTCCAATACAACATTAAAGGATCCACCGCTACCGGTACAGCATAGAGACCGTCAGACATGGCAAATATCTCTGCCCCATCGACGTAAGTCGAACGAAAGCCAGCCGGGTCGGTGTACTTCATCGCTTCGATACGGCTACGGTTCTTTACCAATAGCTCATGAGCACCCAAGATTAAGTCTGGGGGGTTGCCGTCAGCCAGAGCATTGACGAAAGTATCGTTAAAGTCTTCCGGACGGACGTAACGATAGGAGACATTCTTGAAACCTTCTTCTGACTCCGCTATAGACATAAGCACACTATCGATACCGCCCTGAGGTAAGGTGCCCCAAATATAGACCGAACCATTTAATGCCACTTGACTCTCGCTTGGTTCAGGCTCGTAAGTACGAAGCAGGATCAAAGACAGTGCCATCAAAAAGCCAAAAATAATAATCAAAGCTAGCTCAAAGGGTCGAAGTTTCATATCTTTCTAACCGTAAACCCATAATGGTGCGCCCCCGCCTCAAACTCACGCTCAAAAACAAAACCGTGACTCTCGCAAAGGTTGATGGCAGTTTCTTTAGTTATCACATCAGCCTGAGCTGGGCCCATACCACCAAAAGACTCGGACCAGTCAATAATGTGCAAGACGCCACCAGAGCGAATGATGCGACGGGTCTCTTCTAGCATTACTTCTTTAAGCTGAATTTGAAACAATGTATTGACCACGATAGCGACATCTAACTGGTTATCAGGTATCTTTATACCGTTTACTTCCTCTAAATCACACCACAGCGGAACAACGGTGCTCATACCCTGGAGCCTCGCATAATCGCCGAGACGTTCGACCAAGACTTTTTGAATTTCACAGGCATAAACCTTGCCCGAAGGACCGACTGCGGAAGTCAAGGCTTTGAGAAAGAAGCCAGAACCGGCCCCTAAGTCCGCTACCCGATCGCCTTCTTTCAGGTGAAAGTGCGTTGACACGATTTCTGGTACCACAAACTTTCCTTCGAGGACAATATTCATATCAGTTCATTATACATGAAAACCGCCTACGGCGGTTTTCGTGTTGTGAAAAAATCTCGAGCCTGACGTAGTCTAGACAAAGACTACACTAGCGATAGCATCTCCTTCACGCATCTTCATCACTCGTACCCCCTGAGTCTGACGACCAAGAGATGGCACATCCTTCAGTGGTAGTTTGATCACCTGTCCTTTCTGACTCATGATAACCAGCTCACCATCAGTCAACTCTTCTTGACTAAGTACGATACCACAGACTATTGGACCGGTCTTACTGGTCACTTTAGCTGTCTTAATACCTGAACCACCCCGCTTTTGTACCTTATACTCCTTGGTTGGAGTGGTCTTACCATAGCCATGTTCAGTCACAATCAAGATCTCACTGTCTTTATCTGATTTAGCAATAATATCAGCCGACACCACCTCATCGTTCTTTCCAAGTCTGACGGCAGACACACCCCCAGCCGTTCTACCCATTTCACGCACATCACTCTCTTTGAAGCGAATAGCTTGTCCACTCAAGGTAACGAGAGAGACATCATCACCCTTACCGGTAAAGCGCGCTACGATAAGTGAGTCCTCTTCCTTTAGCGTGATAGCGATAAGACCACTACGTCTCACCTCTTTAAAGACCGCTGCGTCACACTTCTTAGCAATACCATTTTTGGTAATCATCATCAGACTCCAATCTCCAGCCCACTCTTCTTTTCTGACCGCTAGTACTGAGGTGACACTTTCCTCAGCTGTGAGTGGCAGGAAGTTCATAATGGACTTACCCTTAGTCGCTCTCCGTCCTTCAGGTATCTCAAACATCTTACTCTGATACACCTTACCCTTATTAGTAAAGAAGAGTAGGTCTGAGTGAGCTGAAGTGGTGAGTAAAGTGGTGACCACGTCTTCCTCTTTAGTGTTGAGGTCGATTACTCCTACCCCACCTCGCTTTTGTGTTTTATATTCACTCGGGTTAGTCCGTTTGACGTATCCACCTTGAGTCAGAACCAAAACGCTTTCCTCGTCGGGTATCAAGTCTTCTTGTGACAACTGCTTCACTCCCCCTTTGACTATCTTAGTGCGTCTATCATCGCCATACTTAGTCGCCACCTCGAGTAGATCATCCTTAACAATCTTCATCATCTTGGCCTTGCTTTTTAGAATAGTCTCCAATTCCTTAATCAACTTCTGGATTTCCGCTAGTTCGTCTTCGATTTTCTTGCGTTCTAGTCCAGCCAACTTCTGAAGACGCATATCCAAGATCGCCTGAGCTTGAATGCTTGAGAATTTAAACTCCTTCATCAAACCAGCATGAGCTGAAGGCACATCCTTAGCCGCTCGAATCAGTTTAATGATTTTATCAATATGATCTAGCGCTTTCTTGAGACCAAGTAAGATATGCTCCCGATCCTGGGCTTTGGTCAAGTCATACTGAGTCCGCCTGCGGATTACTTCAGCTCGGTGCTTCACATACTCTTGCAGGATAGCCTTTAGTGAGAGCGTCTGTGGCACCCCATCGACGAGAGCCACCATGTTGTAGTGGAAAGTATCTTCTAGTTGAGTGTGCTTGTAGAGCTTATTTAGGACAGTCTGAGGCTGGGCCCCACTCTTGAGTTCAATCACAATTCGTATATCAGAAGTGGACTCATCACGCATATCGCGGATACCCTCGATCTTCTTATCGCGCACCAAATCGGCAATTTTAATTTGAAGCTCTGCTTTATTTACCCGGTAAGGAATAGAGGTGATGATGATAGCGAAGGCACCTTTCTTGTCTTCTATGATCTCAGCCTCTCCACGCACCACCACACCCCCACGACCATTAGCATAGGCATGTGCAATGTCTTTTTGGTTGAAAGCGATAGCTCCAGTCGGAAAATCTGGACCCTTCACGAACTTAAGCAAGTCCTCGGTTGAAGCTTCCGGGTTGTCTATCAGATGTGACACCGCGTCAGCTACCTCACGCAGGTTGTGTGGCGGGATATTCGTCGCCATACCAACAGCAATACCCAGAGAACCGAGAAGTAGCAGGTTCGGCACGGCTGCTGGCAATACTGTAGGTTCCTTCTTCGTCCCGTCAAAGTTTGGTCGCCAATCTACCGTATCCTTCTCTAAGTCGCGCAACATCTCTTCAGCCAACTTGGACATCTTGGCTTCGGTGTAACGATAAGCGGCGGCCGAGTCGCCATCGATAGAACCGAAGTTACCTTGACCCAGGACCAGCGGATAGCGGGTAGAGAAATCTTGCGCCAACTTCACCATAGCTTCGTAGACCGAATTATCGCCATGCGGGTGCAGACTACCGAGTACGTCTCCCACTACCGTAGCTGACTTCTTAAACTTAGCGCTAGCAGTCAGTCCATTAAGACGCATCGAGTATAAGATACGTCGGTGTACCGGCTTCAGACCGTCACGCACGTCAGGTAAGGCGCGTGAAGTAATAACAGACATGGCATAGTTAAGATACGCCGTCTCCATTTCACTGGTGATATCTTGTACCACTACTCCTTTATGTTCCTCAGGGCTTTCAGCAACAATTGTCTTTTTCGGCATAGCTAATCAATATCCAATTCAATCAATAAATAATGGGTCTATTATAGCATATTTCGTCGTCATTTGACCACGTCCCAGACCACTAGCTTCAAGGTTTTGTGCAACAAAAAGCCGTCCTAAATGGACAAACAACCACAACTTCACTAGCCTAAGCCTATAAAACCGCTATTTTATTCTGTAGTCGATGCCTGTGAATCTTCGTGCTTAGTACTAGTAGAAACTTTTACAGTGTTTTTAGTTGAAGTAGCTATTAACACCTCAATATAATTTTCACGTCCAATCTCTTCGGCTTTGCTACTAGTGGCTTGGGCACTAGCCTTCACTGTAGCGATAGTCTCTGGAGTCAACTCCAGTTGAGCTTGGTTCGTCGTGTCTACTTCTGACACAGGCGTAGTCATATCTGCGGTTGAGGTCGACATCTGGACGATCCCCTCCTTTACATTACCAAATTGATCTTTGATTTGACTGAATAACTGACTAAAGGGAGCATTGTTCTCATTTAGATTTGCTGTCATCGAAATATCGCCGCCAAGTTGCGAACCAGTCAACAACCAAACCCCAGCCACCATCAGGGTGAAGGTGGAAGCAATGAAGAAAGCATACCTATCGCGAGTTGGTTTTGATTTACTTAGGACATGTAGTAGAAATTTTTGGAACATATTATATCAAGCTGTCGTATTTCATCCCAAGAAAACTCGAACTAACACCGAGAAATACTTGTGGTTTTAGACAGCCAAAACTCTGATTTCTCCCTCCATCTCAGAAATCTCTTTTTTCTTTAGTGTGAGTTTATCATTCTTCTTTTCGTTTTCAGCACCCATCTCTTTCAAAAAGGCCTTAAGCGCAACATCATTGTAGTGCATCGGAATTATGAGCTTAGCCTCAAGTTTCACAGCTAGCTTAGAGGCATCTGGTACATCCAGTACATCTCCTCCCCCAATCGGTACAAAAAGAATATCTACATCACCGAGTTCTCCGAGAATCTTTGGGTCAATCTCACCAGAACTTTGCGCTCCCAGAAAGATCATATTGATTTCTTCTAGGCGCACCTGATAGATAGTGTTGTAGCGCTCCTCACCTTTGTAAATTGTCTTAGTGCCATACCCGCGCGCTGTGACGTTGCCAAATTCGTACTCCCCCGGACCGAAGACGACGAATGGTTCCTTCGTCCCATGTGTTACCTGATCGACACCATTAAAATCCTCATGGTTAACTGAAATAA
>JACCDV010688831.1_pt1 | contig 11371 bp, 9 predicted proteins | sample 7446131 | NCBI WGS metagenome assembly JACCDV01 (sample SAMN15323448, study PRJNA562643) | freshwater metagenome | isolation source: river surface water | place: USA:Blue River Watershed | collected 2017-08-17
GCCCCTGCGGCCGAAGCCTGACCACACCCACCAACGCGCTGGATCATGAAGGCTTCGGCCGCAGGGGCGGCCTCCTACAATCATGGGAATGACTTCGTTTCACGCTTTGATCCCTTGCGCCGGCACCGGCAGCCGAGCCGGTACGGCGCAGCCCAAGCAGTACCAGCTGCTTGCTGGTCAGCCCATGGTGATGCACACGGTACAGGCGCTGGCCTCGGTGACAGAGATAGTCAGCGGTTGGGTGATCCTGTTGCCCGCCGATGACTTTGTGTGGCCGCAGACAGGCTGGCCAGCGCATTTCCGGCGTGTGCATTGCGGCGGCGCCAGCCGCGCCGGGAGTGTCTTCAATGGCCTGCAGGCCATGTTGGCAGCGGGTGTGAGCGGACAGGACTGGGTGCTGGTGCACGACGCTGCGCGCTGTCTGGTGCAGGCCGAGGCGGTGCAGCGCCTGATTGCTGCTTGCCGAGGCGATGCGGTGGGTGGGCTGCTGGCCTTGCCTTTGCCCGACACGCTCAAGAGCGAGACGGGCGGGCGTGTGCAGGAAACGGTCTCGCGCGAACACAAATGGCTGGCCCAGACGCCGCAGATGTTTCGTCTGCAGGCCTTGCACGATGCCCTGGCGGCTGTGGCGGGCAGCGGCTTTGCAGGCATCACCGACGAAGCCAGCGCCATGGAGCGCCTGGGCCTGGCGCCGCGTCTGGTCGAAGGCTCGGCACAGAATTTCAAGGTGACCTACCCGGCGGACTTTGCGTTGGCCGAGGCCGTTCTTAGGAGCAGGGCATGAACATGAATTTCCGGATTGGCGAGGGCTGGGATGTGCACGCCCTGGTGCCTGGCCGAAAGCTGATTCTGGGGGGCGTTGAGATCGCGCACACCGCCGGTTTGCTGGGGCACTCCGACGCCGATGTGCTGCTGCACGCGATCACCGATGCCGTGCTGGGCGCCGCGGCACTGGGTGATATCGGGCGTCACTTTCCGGACACCGATGCGCAATTCAAGGGGGCCGATTCTTCGGTTCTGCTGGCCGAGGCCATGCGCCGCGTGCGGGCCAAGGGCTGGGAACTGGTCAACATCGACAGCACCATCATCGCGCAGGCGCCCAAACTGGCCCCGCACATGGTGCCCATCCATGCGTCGGTGGCTCAAGCCTTGGGCGTGCAGATCGATCAGGTCAATGTGAAAGCCAAGACCGCGGAAAAACTCGGACCTGTGGGGCAGGGCCAGAGCATCGAGGCGCGGGCGGTAGTCCTGTTGTGCAAGGCCTGATGCCGTTGGCTCAGCGGCCTTGCTGAAGCTCGATCACGGCCATCAGGCCGCCAGTGGCATGGTTGAACACCACGAACTTGCCGCCCATGCGTTCGATCGCGCGCTCCACGATGGCCAAGCCAAGTCCCGAGCCAAGTGCTGAAGTTCGTGCCAAATTACCACGGTAAAAAGGTTGCGTCAGGTGCTCGAGCTGTTCCTCGGGTACTCCTGCTCCATGGTCGCGAATCCGCAGCAGGGTTGTTTTACCGTCGGCCTGGGCTTCTATTTCTACATGGGTGATGCCATCCAGCGCACTCTGACCATAGCGGCGGGCATTTTCGAGCAGATTCGACAGCACGCGCCCCAGTTCCACAGCATCGGCCACCACCAGCAAATCCTCGGGTACACGCACCTGGATGTCCATGCGCGATGTACTGCGAAACGGCGTGATGCATTTGCTGATGATCGGAGCCAGCAACACCGGCTCCAGTTCGGTGCGGTCGGGGCGCGCGTAGCCCAGGAATTTGTCGATGATGTCGTCCAGCTGATCGATGTCGGCGGCCATGGCATGTTGGGCTTCCGAATCGGGAACGCTCAATTCGGTTTCCAGCCGCAGGCGAGCCAGGGGGGTGCGCAGGTCATGCGAAATGCCCGCCAGCATCAGTGTGCGTTCCTCCTCGACCTTGGCCAATCGTTCGGCCATGCGATTGAAGCCGGCATTGACTTCGCGAATCTCGGGTGTGCTGGCCCGTTCGTCCAGCGAGGTGTCGCGGTAGCGGCCCTCACGAACGCGGCTTGCTGCCAGCGAAAGTTGCTTGAGTGGCCGGTTGATGCGGGTGGTGATGGCGGCGGCGCCGATGACGGACAAGCCAGCGGCCAATGCCAGCCAGACCAGCCATGCGCTGTTGCTCAGGGGGCGCAAGCGCTCCGGGTCCATCTGCAGCCAGTAACTGTCGCGCTCGATGCGAAAGCCGACCCACAGGCCACGTTCGCCGTTGACGCTGGAGGCCACCAGGGTTTCGGAGCCCAGCCGTTCAATCAGGGTTTCGGCGAGCCGGGTTTCCAGCGCAGATTCGCCAAAGGCCTGAATGCGGTCGCCGGGTTCTCGCACGACCAGCCTCACGTCCTCCTCGTCGGCCAGCATCTTGAGCAGCGAAACACGCGCAATGCTGTCAGAGTGGATCAGCGCATTGCGCGTGAGGTTGACGACGGTGGCGATCTGGTGCGCATTGCGCAGCACGCGCGGTTCGTATTCTTGGGTGCGGAACAGCAGCAGCCAGACCAGTGTGCTGCACAGCATGAGCAGACCCAGCAGCACAAAGGTGCGCCAGAACAGACTCAGCCCCCGAAGGGGCCGAGCACGATGACGATGACCGGGGGCTTGGGGCACTTCAGGCAGCACCGTCCGGCACAAAGACGTAGCCGACGCCCCAGACGGTCTGGATGATCCTGGGGTTGGCTGGATCGGTTTCGATCAGCTTGCGCAGCCGTGAAACCTGCACGTCCAGGCTGCGGTCAAAGGGTTCGAACTCGCGACCGCGGGCCAGCTGAGCCAGCTTGTCACGGCTGAGCGGCTGTCGGGGGTGGCGGGCCAGCACCTTGAGCATGGCGAATTCGCCCGTGGTCAGGGCGATGTCCTTGCCTGCTTTCTTGAGTGAGCGAGCCCCCAGATCAAAGACGAAATCACCAAAAGCGATGGTTTCATGGTCGTTGCTGGGGGCGCCAGGGGCTTCCTGCACGGGACGACGGCGCAGAACGGCATGGATGCGTGCGAGCAGTTCACGCGGATTGAACGGTTTGGCCAGATAGTCGTCGGCGCCGATTTCAAGGCCCGCAATGCGATCGACGTCTTCGCCTTTGGCGGTGAGCATGATGATCGGCACTTTTTGCCCCTCGGCGCGCAGGCGCCGACAGATGTTCAGACCGTCTTCGCCAGGCAGCATGAGGTCCAGCACCAGCAGGTCCACGCTTTCGCGCTGCATGATGCGTGTGAGCGCGCGCGAGTCTTCCGCCATGAGCACATCGAAGCCTTCCTGTGACAGGAAGCGGCGCAGAAGGTCGCGGATCCGGGCGTCGTCATCAATGATGACGATCTTGTCAAGGCGGTTTGCAGTGGTCATTCGCAGAAATCAACAGTGTTGAGTCGAAACCGGAGGGTGACACAGCTCGCCGCAGGTCCCGTAACCAATGGTTACTGAGCCACCCAGCCACCGTCCATGTTCCAGGCCACACCGCGTACGTTATTGGCTGCTGGCGAACAGAAGAACACTGCCAGGGCACCGAGTTCTTCGGGCGTGGTGAACTGCATCGAAGGCTCTTTTTCGCCCAGCAGCACTTTTTTGGCCTCTTCGTTGGACACGCCCAGGGCGGCGGCCTTGGCATCGACCTGCTTCTGGACCAGCGGCGTCAGCACCCAGCCCGGGCAGATGGCGTTGCAGGTCACACCGGTGGTGGCGTTTTCCAGCGCGGTCACTTTGGTCAGGCCAACCACGCCGTGCTTGGCCGCCACATAGGCAGATTTTTCGGCAGAAGCGACCAAGCCGTGCACCGAAGCCACGTTGATGATGCGCCCCCAGTTGGCGGCCTTCATGGCGGGCAAAGCCAGGCGCGTGGCATGGAAAGCACTGGTGAGGTTGATGGAAATGATGGCGTCCCAGCGCTCGACCGGAAAGTCTTCGATGCGGGCCACGTGCTGAATACCGGCGTTGTTGACCAGGATATCCACACGGCCAAAGGTGTCGGCGGCGAATTTCATCATGGCCTCGATCTCGCTGGCCTTGCTCATGTCAGCGCCGTGGTAAGCCACTTTCACGCCCAGGGCTGCAATTTCGGCTTTGGGGCCGTCCACATCACCAAAGCCGTTGAGCACGATGTTGGCGCCTTGCGCAGCCAGCGCCTTGGCGATCCCCAGGCCGATGCCGCTGGTGGAACCTGTCACGAGTGCTGTTTTGCCTTTGAGCATGCTGTCTTCTCCGTATCCATTACGATGATGAAAAAAACCATTATCACCGCTTCACCGGTCGCTTGTGCTGACGCTGCCTGACCCGTGAACCCTCCTGTTTGATGCCATGCTCCAGCCCCGTCTTGAATCCGTCATCTGCCCCCACCCCGAAGGCCAGCACCGCATGGCCTGGTGGTCCTGGGGGGATGCCTCGGCCGCGCATGTGGTGGTCTGCGTGCATGGCCTGACCCGGCAGGGGCGGGACTTTGACCGCCTGGCCAGAGCCCTGGTGGAACGTGCGGGCGGCAACCTCCACGTCGTCTGCCCGGATGTGGCGGGGCGCGGTCAAAGTGACTGGCTGCCGCAACCGGCGCTCTACCAGCCGCCGCAATACGCGGCCGACATGCTGGCCATGCTGACCCGAGTGCACCAGCATGCCCCGATCCGCACGCTGGACTGGGTGGGCACCAGCATGGGCGGGCTGATCGGCATGGTCTTGGCGGGTCAGCCGCAACTGCCTTTGCCCGCGCCGCTCCGCCGTCTGGTGCTCAACGATGTGGGGCCCTCCATCACCTGGGCTTCGGTGCAGCGCATGCAGCAGTACGTGGGGCGCTACGGTCAATTTGCCAACCTGGCCGAGGCGGCAGCCGAGATGCGCCGCCTGTCCTACGGCTTCGGTCCTGTCCCTGAGGACATCTGGCTGGAATTGAGCGCGTACATGCTGCGGCAGCTGCCCGATGGTGCCGTGACCCTGCACTATGACCCCGCCATCGGTGAGCCTGTTCGCACCCTGACCGCCGAAGCGGCGCAGGCTGCCGAGACCGTGGTCTGGGGCCTTTATGACCAGATTCGGGCGCAGGTCCTGCTGCTTCGCGGTCTGGAGTCCGACTTGCTGACCGAAGCGACAGCCCTGGCCATGACCGAGCGCGGCCCGCGTGCCAGGGTGGTGCAGTGGCCGGGGGTGGGTCACGCCCCGACGCTGACTGACCCGGTTCACATCGATGTGGTGGCCGAGTTTTTGCTTGCAGCCTCGGCATGAGTCACATGAGCACTTTTCCTCTGGCTTCGCCTGCGGTGTTGCAGGCCACCGCCACGGCCGAACTCGCGCAAGGCACGCTCGAGCGTGCACGCAGTTTCGCCCGTGCCCTGATCGACAACGAAGAACTCGACACGGGCGAGAACATCTGGCAGCACGCCGATGCGGTGTCGGGCATTCTGGCCGAGATCGGGGGCTCGGAAGAAATGCAGGCGGCCAGTTACCTGGTCTACACCTGCCCGCACCTGAACAAGCCCGAAGAAGTCATCGCCAAAGCCTTTGGAGAAAATCTTGCGCAGCTGGCCTTGCAGACCAACCAGCTGGTGCACCTGCAGCGCCTGTCGCGTGCGGCCGCTGGCTCGGCGCAGGGGGTGGAAGACCCCAAACTGCAGACCGAGAACGTGCGCAAGATGCTGCTCGCGTTTTCGCGTGATCTGCGCGTGGTCATGCTGCGCCTGGCCTCGCGCATGCAGACATTGCGCCACTTTGCGGCCACCAAATTGCCCGTGCCCGCAGCGCTGGCACGTGAATCGCTGCATGTGTTTGCGCCCCTGGCGAACCGCCTGGGCATCTGGCAGATCAAGTGGGAACTTGAAGACCTGTCATTCCGCTTTCTGGAGCCCGACACCTACAAACAGATCGCCCGCCTGCTCGATGAAAAGCGCGTAGAGCGCGAGCAGTACATGGCGGATTTGTGCACGCGTTTGTCAGCACAGCTCAAAGCGCAGGGCATCGAGGCCCAGGTCTCCGGTCGGCCCAAGCACATCTACAGCATCGTCAAGAAGATGCGCGGCAAATCACTGCCTTTTGAACGCGTGTTCGACATCCGCGCCTTGCGGGTCGTGGTGCCGGAGGTGGCCGACTGTTATCAGGTGCTCAGCCATGTGCATGAGCAATTCACGCCGATCACGGAAGAGTTTGACGATTACATCGCCCGGCCCAAGCCCAATGGCTACCAGTCCTTGCACAGCGTGGTGCGCGACACAGATGGGCGGCCCATTGAAATCCAGATCCGCACCCGCGCCATGCACGACCATGCCGAGCATGGCGTGGCGGCGCACTGGGCCTACAAGGAGGCGGGTGCCAAAGGCTATGCGGGTGTTTCTGCCAGCAGCGCCTACGACGCCAAGATCGCCGTGCTGCGGCAGCTGCTGGCCTGGGAGCGTGATCTTTCGGATACGCCCGCCAACCAGGGCCTGTTTGACGATCGCATCTATGTGCTGACACCGGACGCCGCGATTGTCGAGTTGCCGCAAGGTGCCACGCCGCTGGACTTTGCCTACACCATCCACACCAGCCTGGGCCACCGCTGCCGTGGTGCCAAGATCGATGGCGCCATGGTGCCGCTCAACACCCCGCTGGCCAACGGCCAGACGGTGGAGATCAGCACCATCAAGGAAGGCGCGCCTTCGCGCGACTGGCTCAACCCTGAGCTGGGGTTCATGGTCAGCAACCGTGCGCGCAACAAGGTGCGTTCGTGGTTCAACGCCCAGATCGCCGCCGAACACATTGCCCGAGGCCGGGAGGCGGTTGAAAAGCTGCTGCAGCGCGAAGGCCGCACGGCCATCAAGCTCGAAGACCTGGCGGCGCAGCTGGGCTTCAAATCGGCCGATGGCTTGTTCGAAGTGGTGGGCAAGGACGAATACTCCTTGCGCAACATCGAGGTCTTGCTCAATCCGCCCGAGCCTTCGCCGACGGCCGATGAAATGGTGCTGCGCCGCTCCACGCGGGGCAGCCGCAACAAATCCGCCTCCGGTGTGCTGGTGGTCGGCGTGGACTCCTTGCTGACGCAGCTCTCGCGCTGCTGCAAGCCTGCACCGCCTGACCCGATTGCGGGGTTCGTCACACGCGGCAAGGGTGTGAGCATTCACCGCCAGGATTGCAGCAACTTCCGTGAGCTGGCCACGCGCAGCCCGGAGCGCGTGATCGATGTGCGCTGGGGCGAACGCAAGGCTGGCCCTGATGCCGCCGTCTACCCAGTGGATGTGGCGGTGGAAGCCGCAGACAGGCAGGGCCTGTTGCGTGACATATCAGAAGTCTTCTCCAAGGAAAAGATCAATGTCACCGGTGTGCAGACGCAGTCCATCAAGGGGATGGCCTACATGACGTTCACGGTCGAAACCCATGATGCCGGCCTGCTGCCACGCGTGCTCACCAGCCTTAAAAGTGTGAAAGGTGTGCGCAACGCCAGAAGACGCTGAAAATCCTGCTACAATGCAAGGCTTACAGGCGCGTAGCTCAGCTGGTTAGAGCACCACCTTGACATGGTGGGGGTCGTTGGTTCGAGTCCAATCGCGCCTACCAAATTTGGTAGGAGAATCAAGCACCTAGCGGAAACGCTAGGTGCTTTTTTTATTCCGTACGGAATTGATACGGAAACCGCCTGCCAGCAAATGGTGCTCATCCACACCCTAGTGGCATTTTTTGCAGCCCACGCAAACCTTAGAAGCTCTGTCAAGCGTTTACCGTAGCTGGCTTGCGAGAAGCCATGGCGACGACATCAGTCCGCCACTGGCAAGCCTGACTCAGCTTCCTGCAGGAAGCCAATGATCTGTTCTTCTGTAAATCTCTTCTTCACGTCCAATCTCCTGTTACATGGGATTGGACTCCAGAGTCAGCTACTCAAATCCGGGCAGACGTCGAAATGCCTGGAAGGCACGTCGTACCCGAGGTTGCCGCTTCAGCGGCCACTCTCGAGCAGCCGCGCCTGAACAGCAGTGTTCTCGCGCAGAACCGCCGCCAGATCGGATGGGCTGCCGCCGGTCAGGCGCACACCCAGAGTGCGCGCGCTGGCGTCCAGGGCAGGGTTTTTTATGATTCTGTTGATGTCGTGGTTCAGCTGGCTCACCACGCTTGGTGGCATGTCGCGGCTGACCACAAAACCGTAAAACGACTTGATGGCTCCACCGAACACAAGCGAGGATGCCTGGTCTCTGCTCGCGCCCGGAGACGCGGACAAGTCGGCAATCAGCGTGACCGCTTTGGCGGCCACATACTGCGCCGCAAACAAACCTGTGATGGGCATGAGGTCGACATGACCGCCCAGTACATCATTCAAGGCCTGTGCTTCACCTTTGTACGGCACCGGAAGCACCTGGTGTGGGTATTCGCGCGCCAGAAGCCCACAAACGGTGGTGAATTGCCCACCCGTCGCGGCACAGGTCCATGGTTTATCCACTGGACGGGACAAGTCGGTCCGGTTTTTCAGGGCAGTCTGGCGGCTGGCGATCAGATGGATGTCCAGATCCCCCAAATGCAATAGCGGCTGGAAGCGGGCCGCTTTGTCGGCGGGCAGTTTCCCGTTGGCCTGGGCAGTGGTGAAATAAGGACCCACCATCAGCACAGTCGAGGCGCTGTCGCCCTGACTCAAGACATGGTTAAGTGCAATCAGGCCATCCGCCCCAGGCCGATTCTCCACCACTGGCCTGCCGGAGGCGGTGTTGGCCAGTTCGGCGGCCACAGCGCGGGCCATGGTGTCCATGGCCCCACCGGCGGGAAACGCTACCACGATGCGCAGGGATTTATCGGCCCACGACGCCAATGGCCACCACAGCCCCCCCAGCAAAACCGCCCACAAAAAACGCTTCTTCAAATTCAGCATCGCATGTGGGCTTTCAGTCGACAGATGCCATCCGCCGGCCCGCTGCCTGCATCAAAATCTCTGCCAACGCTTCTCGTTGCACCTTGCCCACAGCGGTGCGCGGAATGGACGGTAGGCGCAAAATGGCTTTGGGCTCGCGGGTGTAGCCCAGACGCTTGCGCAGGGCGGCGCGAAAGACAGCTGCATCAAAACCGTCCTCGACCACCACCGCTGCGGCAATTTCGGGCAAGCCGCCCGGACCGGGTGCAGCAAAGGCGGCAGCGTCGCGCACCCAGGGCTGCTCCAGCATAACGGCATCGATCGTCGCTGGATCGATTTTGACGCCGCCCCGATTGATGATTTCAGACTGCCTGCCGACAAGCAGCAGTTGGCCATTGCTCTCAAGGCGGCCGCAATCGCCTGGGTAAAAAAAACCATCGCGAAAGGACCGAGCGCTCTGCTCGGCGTTGCCGTGGTAACCCTGCGCCATATAAGGCGTGCGGATACGCACCGTCCCTTCCTCGCCGAGTGGCAAAGGCCGATGCTCTGCATCCACAATCTGAACGACACAACCCGGCAACGCCATCCCGGCGTGCGCAGCGCTTTGCCCATCGGTCACCACACACAGCGCCGACCGGCCGCTTTCTGTAGAACCGTATTCGTTGACCAATACAGCACCCAGCTGCTCCCGTACGCCACTAATCAACGCCGGCGACAGCGGGCCACCAGTTGACCTCACCACCGACAGGGCCGCTGGACGTACACCATTGGCACTTACCGCCCGAAGAAGGCCCAGTATTTGCATTGGCGAGCCAACAAACGACTCCACAGCATGACGAGCCAGCAGATTGAATGCATCTTCGCCCGTAGGGGCTTCATACAAGGGAGCACCACGTACCAGGGCAAACAAAGCCAAGTTAAACCCGACTCCAGCCCCCAAAGGCATGGGGGTGAATATCTTGAACGGCTCAAACACACTCCCACGCGCCTCTACACGCGCCAGGTGCGCCCGATCAGACAGCGCCACTGCCTTACGATGACCTGTGGTACCGCTGGTTAGAAAAAGTCGGGTCGGCGCCTCGAATTGAGGGAAGGCCCGAGGCGCTATGTCGACAGAAGCTGAAGGCAAGGCGTCGAGCCACGCCCAATCGACCACCGAAGTCCGCGTCAGATCGCCATGCTGCAGTCCACGGTCGCTGAACCTCCAGTCTGAGTTTACGATCTCTGAGGGCGCATAACCAAGATTCGAGCACGATACCAACCCCTCGTGGTGAATGGCCAAGGTCAGCACCCAGTCAAGTGCCTTATCGGCAATATAGGTCACCACCAAACTACCAGCGGGTAGGTTTAGTTGGCGCAAATGGGCCGATACCGCACGAACGCGCTCCATTAGCACAGCAAAGCTCATTTGCCGATCAGCCGTAACAACCGCCGTTGCTTGGCCCGACACCTGCGCCCTGAAAGCAAGATAGTGTTGAATCATAAGGCGTAAACGCTCACAGTACCATACTAAGCGGGACGGGTAAGCGCATCAAGCAAGAAACAAGCTTGGGAATAGTTCCAGTCGGTAGGCGCTATCCAAAGGTGCAACTGTGTGTGAGACATATAGATAGGTGTCACCGGTCAATAGGTACGTGCCATCGGTGGCCTGCAACACATTCCCTTGATCATCTCGCACAGAGAGAGAACCGGCATTTAGGCTAACAGTCACGGCTTCGCCCGCGGTACCTTCGTATTTCCAAATATCAATATCGCCCTGAAAGTTGAAAAGTCCTTGAACTTCTTTCAAATCTTGCGTCCCAAGGGACGACTTTAAGATCAAGCCCATGCCGAGATCGGATGTAGTATCCGCCTCGTTGTCCCTGCGGGCCTGGCCATTCTCAAAAATAAGGAAATCAGAATAATCGTCAACCAAATCGATTGCCAGGCTGTAACTGCCAGTGAGGCCGCTCTTTGCGCCGACAGCCAAAACGTAATTTTCAAATGGAGAAAATCTACCAAATTCAGTGTGGTAACCATCGGGCGCTACGTTGTTGTCGTAAGACAGAACGATCTTGTCACCGGATACTGAAAAACTCAATTCGATTCCTGGTCCGTTCAAGAGCTCCTGTTGCCCAGCCCCCGGACTGTAGAGGAGTTTCAAATCCAAATCTGCCGCGTTCAACTGCCCTGTCACATCAATCTCGTAAATACCATTCCACCATATGGCATCCTCGCGTCCAGCCCGTTCTTCACCCGCGTTAGTTTGAACAAATCCAAAGATATCGATGTCGCGAGCCACCTCTATAGCCCCGGACGACTTGGGCGATCCGGAAAAGCTCAAAGGCCCCGTGTTACCAAAACCAGAAAAAGAGTCGTATCCATCAGACCACTCCTCAACCGGCGTCGTATCATCAAGATCCGTGAGGTTAAATGTCACATTACGCTCGGCAGACCAGTTGTCGGCCGCATCGCGCGCCTGCACACCGTAGGTGAAGCTGTTGGCCCCAGTCTCAAAGTCGTTGCTGGCCACACCCGCCGCCGCGCCGGCCTGCGTCAGCGTCACCGCACCGTTGGCGCCAATGCTGAA
>JACCDV010166012.1_pt1 | contig 11369 bp, 2 predicted proteins | sample 7446131 | NCBI WGS metagenome assembly JACCDV01 (sample SAMN15323448, study PRJNA562643) | freshwater metagenome | isolation source: river surface water | place: USA:Blue River Watershed | collected 2017-08-17
CTTTTTAAATTATATATTTTATGATTATGAAAAGTATAATGAAAAAATATAAGTTTATGTTAATATATTGTCCAATAATTATATAAATGGGTTAGAAGTTATCTATATAGAAGATTTAATAAATTAAGTTCAAAAAATTCATGAAGAATATCAAAAAAAATATTAATAAATATCGCTAAGTAATGATTTGAAATAAATATTTTAATTAGATTTAATATAATTAAAAATGGAGGTGTAAAACTTTATTTATATTAATTAATAAGTTGATTTTATAAAACTAAAAATATATTATAGAAAATTATTTGCTAATCAAGAAGAGTTTTCTTAATAAAATAATTTATAAAATAATTATCTTAATATTTTATCTTCAATAATTTAGATAAAAGACTTATATTAAATAACAATATTAAGTGATAACTTATATTTAGAGTCATTTTAGAGGGTATAATCACAAGGTTGGTATTTTTTTTAAATAATAATGGCCCATATAAATATAAAGCTGAATATATGGATTCATGATGATGATTTGTTTAAAAATAATTATTTAAAATTAGAGAATGTTCTATAAAGCTGTTTAAAATACTCATTTTTAAGATTTATATTTTTAGAATATTTAATCGCATTCCTTTAAACTCAGGATAAATTGCTCTTAAGAGCAAAATTCTGATAAATTATTATTATTTTTTATTTATAGTTTAAACAAAATAAAGTTTTAATGGATTCTAATCTAGCTAAGTAAATAAAAGATTAAATTTAGAAAAATCTTTAATAGTAAAAAACAGCCACAATTGTAAAAAGTGATTATATAATAAATGAAATTGTTCCATGGTTAGAAAATTCTATTGTGTTTGAATCTTATTATACTAAAGAGATGAAAGTAATGTTCGTTATTTTAATTATTTTATAATATTTAAAAGAAGATTATAATGATCTGATATTAGGTTTATAAAAAATGTTTAAATAGCAAATAAGAGTAGAAATAAAAAATATGGAATTAATAAAACCAAATACTAATTAGATAAATTATCTAATTTATAAAAAAAACTAAATCTCTTATAAAATTTTAATAAATTTTTTATAATTATATTTTTGATTTAATAAATTTAAACTTTAATATTATTCAAATATAAATATTTAATTTATTTAAAATTAATCTTATAAATATGGTAATATTGTATTTATTAGGTTTTTTTAATTTTAGTTGTTTTTAATTATCAAAATCTGATTTAAAATTTAGAACATTTACTCATTTTAAAACTAAAAATAGTTTTCATTCTCCTTCAAAAGAAAAAGTATCTTAATCAAGAACTCATAACAAAAAAGACTTTGTTTTAAAAAAAATGGTTCTTAACAAAAATTTTGAGGTTTTGTGTAGAAGTTAATCTTGTTCTAATTTGTTAAAAATCGATAAAATCAACTATGTATGACCAAAATAAGAAACTAGGATAATTAATAAATAAGTTCCTATGAAAAACTCTTTTCCAATTTCAAAACCTTGACTTATATTAGACCGATAAACTTTCTTATAAAAAGAATCCTAAAGTTAAAAAAATTTGATTCAAATTATTTCCGAAATTTATTAAGAAATAAAAAAAGTTTAAAGTATATATAAGATTAGGGATTTTTTAGTACAAATTCTAATAATTTCAAAACTGATATTAAAATAAAATAAAGAAGAGATAAGTGATTATTAATATTAATATAAAAATAAATAAATCGATTCTTAATATTGAAGAGAAATTTTAAATAGCAATATAGATAATGTTTTATTAATATATACTGATAAATTGAAATTAAACAGTCTAGATATAATAAGTATTCTTATTTTGAATACAGAGTTTTCAATGATTTTAATATTGATTATGAATTAATAATAAAATAACTAAGATATTTGAAATATATGCTAAATATTTATAATTGTTTAATATATTTCAAAAGATAATTCAAATTGTAAAAAATAATTAGATTAAATTTTTTTAGAGTTTCTAAACAATGTTATTATTAATAAAAAGTATTCTAATTTAGGATATTATTTTAATAATTTATAAAATATATTTAAGGATTAAAAATATAGAAGAATTTATGCTAATTAAAAAAATGTTTAAAAATATGGAATTTTATCCCTAAATGTTATATTAGAATTAGATATATTAGCTTTAATATCTGAAAACAATAATTCTCCCTAGTTATATATGGATTTTAATATATTGTTGGATTAAAAAAGCATTTTTAATGATTAGGATAAAGATTTACTTGTTTTATAAATATTTGAATAATAATAAATAATCGATTTTTTATATAAAACTAATTTCTCTGATGATATTCTATCAAATATTTAAAAAGATTAAAAATAACAATTTTTAATTTTAAACAGATTATTAGAAATTAAATTTAATCTCTATGCATATGGATTGTAAAATGATATTTAATATAAATATTATTTAGGAGAAACTATTAATTTAATTTTTAAAGAACACGGTTTAAATATAATATATGCACATTTTATATTTTTTATAATTCATAAATTGACAGAAAAAAATATATTTTTCTTAAAAATTCAAAGTAAAGTTATTTAATTGCTTAATTAGGAATTAGTCTGCTTTTATAATACAAAATATGATTTTTCTAATACAACTAAAAATGGATAATTGAAATGAAATGGTTTTTTATATAATTATGAAACTTAAAAGTATAATTAATAATAAAATGATTAAGAAAACTTATTATCAAAATCATTATTATTAAATAGTCAATCTATAAACACGTAATCATTAGCATTTAAAAAAAGATTAAAAAGTTTATATTTAATCTACAAGTAATTGATTGTTCCATATTAACAAAAAAACAAATAGAAAATAAAATTATAGGAAAATTTCGTTTTTGGACTTGAAAACATTTGTGATTTTGATAATAATGAATTATATAAGATTTATTAAATGTTATATAATTATAGTATCTTTTAAAACTTAGATAAATTAATTAGTTTAAACCATTAAACTAATCATTAATTAAATTTATAAATATTTATATAATGTAAGCCATTGATAAAGTTATTAATGCATTATCTTAATAGACAAATTAGAGTAATTTAGAACTATAATAAATATTCTTAAATTCTCTTAAGGAAATTAAAGAATGTTTCTTATAAGAATTATCGTAATAGAATAACTAAGATAATAGTGATTTATTAACTAAAATATAGAAATAAGAATACAGAATAAATCATTTAAGAACTAATTATAAAGAATTATATGAGAGATATATCAATGAAACTTAACAACTAAAGAAAGACAACGAATTACTAAAAATGTCGTTGGAGAGAAAATAATCAATTATAAAGTATTTCATTTTTCTATTTATATAAATTTATAATAATGTTTTTAAAGTAACCAACATTAATTACATTAAAAATGGAAGATGATCTTATAGATTATGAAATGTTAAAGAAAATGTAATAAAAACCATGAGATGCAAATTTTGATTTTTTACATTCAAATTTAAACAATATTTAAAAACAATACTAATTTGATCCATATTCTTTACATTCTATAAATTCGTAACATAAATAGAGATTCTCGCTAAACGATATAATCAAATGATTAAATACAAGATTTAATACGAAACATTCAATAATAAACATATAATTTATTATATTATATCTTCTATTATTTCCAAAGCAATATCTGCTTTTCTGTTATTAAATTCCTCCTTTATTTGCACTCATATATTTCTTTAGTCAGTTATTATTATCTCTATTAATACTAAATAGGTAGAATCTATGAAGCAATAAAAATAGAACTTTAAATTTAAATTATTTCCACTAGATGCCAAACATATAATTTCTCATTTTTCAAATTCTTGAATAATTTTCTGTTTTGAGTCGTATGTTCTTTTTCCAGAATATTCTTTAATTAAATTATATTAAAACTGTTACCATTTTAACTAAAATTCATCTACTTTTATTTCTTTTGTTTAATTATTTATAGTTTATCTCTACAATTAGTCTTATTATTCTTTATTTAATCCAGAATTCAGCAATTTTATGTTTTTTCTTAAAAAAAGATTTTCCTGTTAAATATAAACTCTTTTAATATTTATATCTTAATTAATTTAAATAGTATTTAAGTTGCAAATATTTTATTTATAGTTAATATTTTAATAAGTATAAACAGATAAAAAAATCTCTTTAGCTTTCTAATCAAATAATTATATATCTTATTTCATAAGGTTATAATATTAGCTGGTTATTTATTATATCAGAAAAGATTATTTTTGATTGTTTAATAAATATTAAAAATACTCATTTAGGTTTATATAATTTTGTTTTGGATTATTTAAAAAGCAATAAAAAGTTGACCAAAGAATGATTAGTTTTGTTTCATCTTAAAATTCATAGTTTTTTATACTTTTCTTAATAAAATATCTTAAAATATAAGCAGATTACTCTAATTATTTGTTAATAAATGCCACCAATAGCAAATAACTACGAATTCCCTCTTCTGTTTATATGTTTCAAATGCAGGAAATTGTTTCTTTCATTTATTAAGCTATCTTACTATTATTTTAATTATTGACTTTTTATATTTTATAAATTATTGTTATAATTGTATCTATATTAGCATCATATCCATTTGTTAGACTAAATAAATAATCTTGAACAAAATTAGTTTTGTTTTAACATATTTAAACCAAAGGTAATAATAACTATATAAACTTCTCACTATATTAATCTACTTATAACTCAATAAACATTTTTAATTAATTAAAAATGATAGAGAAATTATCTATACTAGATAGCTAAACTAAAACTTTTAATTTACAGTAAATTAGTTCATAATTATCATCAGCATAGCAAATTAAATAATTGTATAGATTATCCAACTCATTGTTTTTTTATTCTAATAAAATAAATATGTTTCAAAGCATCAAAATTTAAATATTAACTTCATAGTAATTAAGATTCTTTATCATAAAAGATACTCCTCTAAAAATGATTTATGTTAGAATTTCTTTTTCTTAATTAATTTTAATAAATAATTTTAAAGTCTCAATAGCCAATTAACCTTCTAAAGAATTCAAATAAATATCAAGTTTATTCATGATAAAAAGGCTTTAATTTTCACTTATTTGACTAAAGTATTAAAAGTATCAAATTAAAATGCATTTTTAATTATCTGTGAATATATGAATTTTTTCTATTAAAAACTTAATAATTTTAAAACTGACAATATCACTTTCCTGACCTTGCTTAATCTCTGTTAATACATTAATTATCTAAATAGTTACACCTGGTTCTGAGTACTTCAGCATATTAAGCATAATTTCCCAAATGTTATAAAAATCAAAAAAGTTTGGATTCTCCTTTTATACTTTTAAACATCCAATTATTGCTACGGATTAAACCAAAGGACTTTAATCCTATAATGCATTAACAATAAACTACTAAGTTTAATCATATTAGTTTTTCAATGTGCTCAGATATCTCAATGAGTTCGATCTTACACTCTGATCTGCTGCATTTAGATTTTTGACAAAAGTGTTAACTACCATGATTTCTAAATTATGATTATTTTTAGCCTGATTTCCCAAGTATTAAAATATCATTTTTTGAGCTCGAATATTTTAAATTTAACTCAACATTGACACTTCTGGAAACAAAGATGAAACATCAACGCCTAAAGTATCATAAAATAATATTCTCTTCATAATATCAATAAGTTCAGTTTCGTTAGTTTTTTTAATTTGTGATTTTAAAGCCGTTTGCAATTCGAATATTTCTCCTCATTTTATTTATGTTGTCATTTATAATAAAATTATTATTCAATTTTTAGATTTTTTATTTTATTTATTTTTTATTATTTTTCTTTTAGTTCCATTTGAGTGTTTTATTAAATTTAAAGATTTGTTTATTTTAACTGTTAAATTTAACTATATTTATTGTTGAAAATTTAATTTTCTTTTTCTTCAATTATTTTCTATTATTCTAAATTTTTCCTTTTTAATTCTCTTTATTTATGAAATAGTTATTACTTTAAATATTATTAAGAAATTACTTATTATTTTATATTTTCGAATTTTAATTTTTTATTTTTAATCATTTCCTGTATTGTTTACTTTTACTTTTTAACCAATAAATCTTAATTTTATTAATATTTTTAAAATTCTTCTTTTTATTATTTAATGACATTTATGTCTATGTTTTTAAATAGTTTTAATTTCTACTAAGGATCAAGCTTTTTTCATTAAATAATTTATTCTTCATATTTTTTAATATTTTAATGTTTTTCTAAATTTTGCTGATAAATTTATTATTTTTGTTCTTTTATGTCTTCTTTTAATATAAACTATTAATCTTTTATATTTTAAAATATTTCTTTTTTGGAAATCAAAACATTTTAAAGATTTTATTAAATTTATTATTTTTCCTATTTTATCAGTAAATTTTATTATTTCTTTTAATTTATCATGTTTAGTTTATTTTCTTATAAAAGTTATTCTTATTATTTTAATTCTAAATTTAACTATTATTAATATTCTTTTTTCTTTAATATATAATTTTATCTTTTTTATTATTATGTATATTTAGTTATTTATTACTTCTACTTTATCTATTAAATTCTTATTAATTAATTTTTCTTTTCTTTAGATTTTTATTACTCTATCAATTCAATATAATTATCATTTATTTAAGTTTATTATATTATTTTTTATTGTCTTAAAAATTAAGCAATGTTATAATCTTCTTATAATGCTTTTTCGAATTTAACTTTTGGTGCTGATCATATTTTAATTTTATATTTTTCATTTTTATCTGATAAACTTATACTTTTCCTTTAATGATATTTTTATAATTTAAACTCTTATATTTATACATTTGGAACAACTAAATTTCATCACTTCTATTTTTACTATTAAAAGAACTCCTTTAGGTTTATGCTCTAATTAAGTTTTATTTATTAATATTTAACTTTTTTAAAAACATCATAAACAATGCTTCTTTATTTTTGTTTATTTTTACTTAATTTAAATTCTTTAATAATTGTATTTGTTTTTCTCTAAATGATTTAATTAGTATCTTTATTCTATTTATTCTAAACTATATATTAAATATTATTTTTTATTTCTAAATAATTCCTTTACAAACTATTAAAAATTAATAAGCTGTATTCTTCATTGTAATTTTTAATAAATTAATATATTAATATACTTTGATATTATTCAATCATATTAAAATATTCATAAATGATATTAAGTATATACAAATCATAGTTTTTAACTATATAAATAAACTCTTATTTATTTTCTATGAATTTATCATTTAAAAGAAAAACTAATAAAATATTAATATAAAATACCTCTTCTTTTTATAAAATCTTTTACGATTTTTCCTAAATATGAAAAGATAAAACGTTTATTATATTTTTAAATTTAAAAAATAAATCAAAAAAATGCTTGTAAAAGCTTTTATGAATATCAAATATAATATTTTAATCTACTAAATTTTGTAATAATAATTCTAATTCAATATTGCTTTTTGGCAATTTATTAAAAATATAAATTGTTTTACTTAATATTAATTTATATAAATTTATTCAGTTTTATTCCATTATATTTAATTTGCAGTTATAATAATGTAGTAAAAGTCTTTTATAATATTCTTGATAATTCATTAATACATATAAAAATGCAACAAATAACTATTAAATTCCTATGGTTTACAAGGATTTGATAAAAATTAAAAAATTACTAAAAATCATATTTGTGAAAATATAAGAAATAATTGTTGTAATTTATCTGATTAAATTTTCCTTATAAAAACCTTTTAAAATTTTACTTATCCAAATATTGAATATTAATAATAGGATTTTAATAATAATCTAAATATGATTTATCAAACAATTTTATACATATAAAAAGCTGGAATTAAAATTGATCCAAAATGATTTTCTTATAATAAGAAGACAAGATTTGTATTTAAATAAAGAAATTGTAAACAAGAATATTTGAATAAATTTCTCTATTTAGATACCAAAGAAACTCTAGATATTTATAAAAATGAAATTTTAGAAAATTAAACAATAAAACCAACATAAAGAGAACTAAGTTAAAAATAGAAAAACGTATAAAGAATTTATGAAGGGTTACAAAAAGCATTTATTAATGCTAAAAAATGATTTTTGAATGATTTGGAAAAATGAAATAATGAAATTCTATAAAGAACAAAATAAATAATAAAAGATTAAATTTAAATGAATAAATAGTAAAATTATAATAAATTAAGAAATTTAGAATAGTTATAATTAAATTAGGATTATAAAATTAACGATTTTTATGATTATTCAAGTATTTATTAAGAATTAAAACAAAATGAAGAAATTTAAAAACAAAGAGAGCTGTTAGCATTTAGAGATTTTATTAAAGATGAAAAATGATACTAAATGCCCGAAGGTATTAATCTTTAAGCTTTTTTAGAAATAATACCGATAGTAAAAGGATGGTAAAAAGAAAGAAACAGAATTAGATTAGATTAAAAAGGCGTAATACAAAAATAAGATGATTTTGCAGATATTACTGTTGTTGAATAATATTAACCTTTAATATATCCTAAAGAAGAAGACTATTAAGAAAAGCTTAAAACTTTATTAAAAAACGGTTAAATTTTGAATTAAGACTTAAAAAAAGAAGCTGAAAATTAAACTTTTTTAATTTCTTAATATTTAAATAATTTGAATGAATTTATTAAATATGAACAGTCTTTATTAAAGATAAAATATCTTAAAACAAGTGATAAGTCTTTTTTAAAGAATAATTTTATAAGTTAGATAATAAAGGAATTTACTAAAGACAAAATTAATGTTTTCTATTAACCAATATTCCCTTCTGTATAAATGTACAGTTAAAATTTTCCAATATTTTAATAAAGTAGAATAGAGTGTTTTGAGAAAAAATAAAAGATATGATAAAATCTATTAATAAAAAATTCCAAATTTTATGGCTTTTGTAAAGCGGTTTATTCGGGTTTAAATAAAATTCAAATAAAATCCTTTCTTAAATTAATATAATAAGCTTAATAGGATTATTAGTAACTTTAATAATAGATTTAATATTAAGTTTGCTTCATATGTGATCAAAGTTAGCATAAATATATTTATGAAAATAAAGGTTAATAGAGTATTATGCTGTCTATTGATCAATGTAAATAGAAATTAGATTTAAATATTAACCTTTATCGATTTTTCTATATAAAAATAGTTAAAATTCTATAGAAACTTTATGATCTTCATTCTTGTTACTATTTTATACCAAAAACATAAAAAAATGTAATTAGATAAAGATTAATAAAGGAAATTGCTAAATCTAAACTTATTAAAAAATGTCTTTAAAATTAGAATAAAATTTTCTTTGTGGAAAATTGTAATTTTTTATGTTAAGAAATTGAAAATTTAGAATTTTTTAATATCATATAATCAAGAATAAGATAGTCTTATTTAGAATTTAATTCCTTTTTTAGAAAACAGGGATTCGATATAGATTTAATTTAGAGCATATAAAGTACTTAAGAATAAATGACTCTAAAATAGTGAAAACTAAATATTGGATAAATGCAAGACAAAGATGATTAATTTGAAATTTAATGATAATTTACCTAAAACTTATTATATGAAAATTTAAACAAAATATTTATCAATAAATCCATAGGCTTGAATCTTTATAAATATAAAATGGTTGATTTATTTAAACTAAATTATTAAGAATTAATTGAGTAAGAAATTACCTATAATAAAGAATAAGAATAAAAAACTACTTTTTAATTGTTTATTGCTTATTTTGGTAAGTTTTCTTAATAAATGAATAAACTATAAGAAATAATAGAAACAAATTAATAAGTAAAATTTAATTATTTTTAATTTTTTGTAAAGCAATAATATATTACTTATTCTATAGCAGCTCTTATAATCATAAAGTTTTCTTATAAAATAAATTAGTATTTCAGAATGTTTATAATTATTAATCCTTTTAAAATTTCAAATTGTAACTAATATCATTAATTTTTAGATATTAATTAAACAAGTCACCTTTTAATATAATTTTATTATTAATAAATCCTTTGAATTTATTTTATTTTAAAAATCTTAAATTAATAATTTCTTTTTCTTAATATCGAACCGAAATAGTATCAAATATTCTAATTTAAATATCCTCATATAAAGATATTTAAATTTATGGTAATTTGATTTTATAAATATCTGAGTTTCATACTAATGATATTAAATCATTATTTATATGTTTACTTTTGTAAATGAACATTTCTTCTTTAAATTATAGTTTAATTTTATTAAAACAGTTACAACTAATTAAGTCAATCTTAAAAGTAATTAAAAACTAATATTTTTTATCAAATAATACAATATATATTTATGATCGAGATAGCATTTCAATTTATAATAATGTTTCATAATTTAATTCATATTATACAAAATCTCCTAATTATGCAATTAATGGAATATTTTATATGTTAATTAACTCAATTAATAATTTAATTAAAAATAATACAATATTTTCTTCGATTTAATTTTAATAAATACTTCGTTAGATAAAAATATAAAAATTTTCAATTATATTTTTTATTAAGTTAAATACATTATCATTTGTTTTTAAATAAAACTCATATCAAAAGTTTAGAATATTATTGCTGTTTCTATAAGATGTTAAACTCATTTAATGAAACATATTTTAAATTTTATAATATTTTTCAATATCAATTTTATTTATCTTTTACTATTAAATTTATACATTCTAGTTTTAAATATTATTTAAATCTATTTCTATGTGTTTTTAATCTTATTATTTAATTTTACTATTTTATTAAATTTTTAATAGATTTTTCCAAATATTAATTGAATCCTCTTTTTTTCTTTAATAAAATATGCAATTATCTTTAATATGCTAAACAGATTATAAAATTCATTAGAAAAATCAATAGAACTCTTTTTGACTTATAAAATACTTGGTTTTTACATTAATTTCCTCTTTAATAAAACAGCTATTAAGCTAATATTAAGCACATTAAAAACTTATAATAAAGTTCAACTAATTTTATTCATCTTAAAAAATATATTCAACTCCATCAAATGTCTTTCTTAAGCTAACATTGAATATTTTATTAATTTAATTATCAATTAGCATTAAACCTCATTTATCATTAATAGATATAATCTTACTATTAGAATAAAATTATTAAATGTTTTAAATGTCCTTTAAATAATTATATACATTTTAATTATTTGTATTTGTCAATATTTCAGATCAAAAAACTACATTAAATTCCTATTGAATTTTTTTACTATTCTTTTTGAAAACAAAATAAA
>JACCDV010262192.1_pt1 | contig 11369 bp, 9 predicted proteins | sample 7446131 | NCBI WGS metagenome assembly JACCDV01 (sample SAMN15323448, study PRJNA562643) | freshwater metagenome | isolation source: river surface water | place: USA:Blue River Watershed | collected 2017-08-17
GACTCTTACGGGGTCTATCGCGGCGGCGCAAGGCGTTGGATGGATTTATGCAGCAGTCTTAATTGCAATAGGAGCTTTTGGAAAAACAATGGGGGGGCTAGTTCTTTATATCGTAGCTGATAAAGGAGAAGATATTATTACAAGAAGATTTGGTAGGTTTTTAGGACTATCTTCTCAAAAAATAGAACTTATTGGTAAAAGATTAAATAAAGGATGGCACGATGATTTAGTGCTTTTTCTCTTATATGCTGCGCCGATTGTAGCGAGCGCCCCTGTTTCTATTGCTTGTGGCTTAATCAAAATTAGCAAACGATCTTTTCTCATTGCTATGTTTTGTGGGACTTTTGTGAAGGGCTTATTCTATTTTTATATTGGGTATACAGGCGTAGAGGCCTTGATGTTAATGAGTCAAGATATCGGAGGCATAGAGAGATTAAGCTATATGATGATACTAATTATTATAGTAGCTATTTTTGTTAGTATTTATTTTCATCGAAGAAAAAATACTATCTAGCTTTAGATGTAAAACAAATTTTTTAACTTTATTGTCTAGCGTTTCAAATAGCGAGAAGTTTTAATATAGCATATTGCTAAAAGCGTGATAAAATAAGTACTGTGTTTACAAGTTTTATTGCCATTGTTCCGATAGGCGTTCTGGTGTTGTTGGCGTTTTTTTCGCGTCGTAATTTTTTGACTTCAGCTATTTTAGCCCTTGCAGTATTGTTAGGTGTTAGTGTTTTCGTTTGGCAAATAACGTCAGATATAATACTTGCCTCTGCGGTAAAAGGCATTTTTATCGCATTAGAAATTATAGCGATAATTTTTGGCGCGTTACTTGTTTTAGAGATATTTAAAAAACTAGGGGGAGAGCGAGCGGCACAGCAAATTTTTGATAAAATATCGCCTGATTATAGGGTTAAAATTGTTCTTGTCGCTTGGGCGCTTATCGCTTTTTTGGAAGGGATTTCTGGTTTTGGCACGCCGCCAATGATAGCGGCTCCTATTTTAATGGCTATTGGCGTTGCGCCGATTATTTCAGTGATAATTTCTCTTATTGGAGGGTCTTTGCCAGTTGCATTTGGAGCGGCTGGATTACCGATTATGTATGGAATGTCCTTTGTTGTTGGCGAAAGATTAGCTTTAGAAGCGGCCTCTATCATAGTGGTTCTTAACATAATAACTGCGCCACTAGTTGTTGCTGCCATACTTTTTATAGCGAGCAAAGAGAAAAACAGATGGCGGGAAATGCGGAAAAACTTTTTCTTTATTATTTTTGCCTCTCTTGCTGTATCGGTTCCGTCTTTTGCGGCGTTTCATCTTTTAGGACCAGAACTAACTTCTATAGTGGGAGGAATTGGTGGAATGTTAATTATATCTTTGTATGCTTTTGCGGAGAACATGCTTAAAAAAATAAAAACTTTAAAGTTTTCTGTTCAGAGTGTTTTTCCATTTGCGCCGTATATAATTGTGGCGATACTGCTTACGATAACAAGAATATATTATATCAATAATTTTTTAAAAGAAGCTTGGGTGATAGATATTCCTTCTATTTTGGGAACGGGGATAAATTATTCTTTTAATCCTTTAGTGTCTCCTTCGGCGGCGTTTTTCGCGGTAGCGATAGTGTTTTTTGTTTATTTACTTATTCGCGATAGAGAGGACCACAAATATAAAACAGAAATTATAAACAATGCGGCACAAAAGCTTATCAAACCTGCGGCGGCGCTTATAACCATTCTGATTTTCGTGCAAATAATGTTTAATTCAGGCGTCAATAATGCCGGGCTGCCGAATATGATTGTGTCAGCGGCATATATTTTTAGTGGCGCAGGGCAAGTTGTTACTTTGCTCATAGCTCCCTTTATTGGAGCACTTGGCGCTTTTATCGCCGGAAGCGCGACTGTGTCTAATCTTTTATTTTCATCAATTCAGCAATCAACTGCTTTAATATCTGGCAGTAAAGAAAGCATTGTTCTTGCTATGCAAGGAATGGGCTCAGCGGCTGGTAATGTGATAGCAATACACAATATTTTAGCAGCTCTTGCGATAGTGGGCCTGGGTGCGCATTCAGAGAGAAAGGTGTTAAGGACAAATTTGCCTTATCTTGTTATTTATCTTGTTCTTACGGGGATATTGGGACTAGTGGTAACAGCGATTGTTGTATGAGAATAATTAGTCTTGCGTAGTAAGAAAATTTCTAATTTCTAATTTCTATTGAATTTCTAATGACTTAATTTTTAAACGTTTAAACTTTGATACTTTTCGCAGAGCGAGTATTATTACGATGTTTGATTTTTGTCTAAATAAAACTTAAAGTTCAAGCTAATGCATAAAAAATTACAACAATTGATAGAGCAGGAAATTACGCGCCAAAATGAAACTATAGACCTTATTCCGTCAGAGAATTTAATGTCTCGGGACATACTTGCGATTCTTGGCTCGGCTCTCGCTAACAAATACTCGGAAGGGTATCCTGGTAAAAGATATTATGCGGGAAATGCTATTTATGACGAAATAGAAATTATGGCGCAAGAAGCGGCGTTAAAAGCGTTTGGACTAAACAATGACGAATGGAGCGTTAATGTCCAGCCATATTCTGGTTCGCCTGCTAATTTAGCGGTTTATGCGGGATTAATGTCTTCGGGAGACACCTTAATGGGCATGCAACTCTCCGCTGGAGGACATTTAACTCATGGTCACAAAGTTTCGGCGACGGGAAAATTCTTTACCGCTGTTCAATATGGCGTGAATAAAAACGGTAAATTGGATTACGCAGAGATATTCGCGTTAGCAAAAAAACATAAGCCAAAAGTGATTATTTCCGGTACTACCAGTTATCCAAGAAAAATAGATTTTAAAAGATTTGGAGAAATAGCATCGTCAGTAGAGGCATATCATATTGCTGATATTTCGCATATTGCCGGGCTTATCCTTACTAAGAATCATAACGCGCCATTTAAATACGCTCATGTTGTAACGATGACAACTCATAAGACGCTTCGCGGACCAAGAGGAGCGATAATTATTGCGCGAAAGTTACCTTTAATTACAGGAAAAGGAATCATAAATGAGGCGATAGATAAGGCAGTTTTTCCTGGGCTCCAAGGCGGGCCGCATAATAATCAAACAGCGGCGATAGCGCAGTGTTTTTATGAAGCGATAAAACCAGATTTTAAAAAGTATGGCGAGCAAATCATTAAAAATGCTAAAGCATTGGAGATTGGGCTTAAATCAAGAGGATTTAAATTAGTAACAGGCGGTACAGATAATCATCTTTTGCTTATTGACTTAAAGAACTTTGGAATAAATGGACACGACGCGCAAAACATACTTGAAGAAAACGGAATAATAGTAAACAGAAATTCGGTTCCCGGAGACGAGTCTCCCTTTAATCCGTCTGGTATTAGGGTGGGCGCGCCTTTAGTAACAACGCGAGGAATGAAAGAAAAAGAAATGGATAAAATAGCAGAACTAATTTATAAGTCGTTGGTACTGAAAGAGAATATTAAAACAGAAACTAAAAAACTCGCATTAAAATATTCCACGGAGAAGTTTGTTAAATGGATAAGATAAACGGACAAAAAATAGCCGAAACAATATATGCTCGGATAAGCCATAAAACAAAGCGCGGTCTTAAATTAGTTATTGCTATGATGGGGGACGATCCCTCTACGGCATCTTTTGTAGCACAAAAGAAAAAAGCGGCTTTAAGAGTAGGGGTAGATTTTGAAATATTGCATCTTCCTGCGGATACAAGCACAAATGAGATAGAAAATATTGTGCAACAAGCATCAAAAGACCCTTCAATTACGGCTATCGTAGTCCAACTTCCTTTGCCGGAGCAAATTGATAGAGAGCGAGTGCTTAGAGCCATAGCTCCAGAAAAAGACGCGGATTCTTTAAGCGGAGGAAGACTTCTTGCTCCATCTGTCGGAACAGTTATGGAAATAATAAATTTTTTGGGGAAGGATATTGAGTCTCTTAATTTCGCGGTTATCGGTTACGGAAAATTAGTGGGAAAGCCGATTTATAATTTTCTCTTAGAGAGAGCTAAGTCGGTTAGTCTTTTAAGAAGGGGAGATAATTTAGCGGAGGGGCTTATGAAAGCAGATGTGATAGTTACAGGTACAGGTAGTCCCTGTCTTATAAAAGCTCATATGGTACGCGAGGGAACTATTGTTATTGATTTTGGCTACGGACTTACAGGTGATGGGAAATTAAGAGGAGACTTTGATTCTGAAGGACTAACAAAACAAATATATTACACACCTACTCCGGGCGGCACTGGCCCGATACTTGTTGCTAAACTTTTTGAAAATATTTACGATTTAGACTCTGGATTCCCGCTTTCGCGGGAATGACAGATTAACTAAATAATGACTAAAAAGATTTACGGCGGTTTTCGGGCGGCCTTTAATGGACTTAGAGAAACTATTATTTTTGAGAAAAGTTTTAGAACAATGCTTGTAATTGGCGCGCTTGTTGTTGTGGCTATGCTTTATTTTCCGATGTCCAGACTGGAAAGGGTTGTATTATTGTTAGTCACTTTTTCTGTTTTAATTCTTGAGCTTATTAATTCTACTGTGGAACGCATTATGAATGTGGTGACTAAGGAGCAAAACGACAAAGTTCGGATTATTAAAGACTTAATGGCGGCGATAGTGCTTTTAGCCAGTTTTGGATCGGCTATAGTGGGCGTCATTATTTTTTTGCCTTATATTTTAGAGCTACTAAAATAATTCCTCTTGAGTTAAACAGAAGTACTTAACAAGACGAAAAAAGATTTTATTTCTCGGCAGAAGTAGATTTATTTATTTCAGCCACTAGCTCTCGTTCAATTTCTTTCAAGATTTTTTTATCCTCTTTTAATTTTTCTTTTGCGGCCTCTGTTCCAACGCCCAGCTTTTCTTCTTTAAATAAATAAGTATTTCCGCTTTTTTTCACAATACCGTATTTTAAGCTAGTATTTAAAATATCTCCTTCGTAAGATATTCCTTCGTTAAACATAATATCAAATTCAGTGGACCTAAATGGGGGAGCGACTTTGTTTTTAACTACTTTGGCGCGCACTCTGTTACCGACAACCTCTTCTCCTTTTTTGATTTGCGCAATTCTTCGTAAATCTACGCGAATAGATGAATAAAATTTCAAAGCTCTGCCTCCTGGCGTAGTTGTCATTTCTCCGTATCCCATCACGCCAATTTTATCTCTGATTTGATTTATAAAAATAAGCAAAGTTTTTGATTTGGCGGCGATTGCAGTGATTTTTCTCATTGCTTGAGAAATCATTCTTGCTTGAAGACCAATATATTGAGCTCCCATTTCGCCGTCAATTTCAGCTCTAGGAGTGAGTGCTGCGACAGAATCAATGATAATGACATCAATGATGCCGGATTTTACGAGACTCTCCATAATATTTAAGGCCTCTTCACCGTTATCTGGCTGGGAGATTATAAGCTCTTTAATATTAACGCCGATTCTTTTAGCTCTTTCCGGGTCAAGGGAGTGCTCGGCGTCAATAAAAGCCGCCTTACCTCCTTTTTTTTGCGCTTCGGCGATTATTTGAAGACCTAAGGTGCTTTTACCAGACATTTCTGGTCCGAATATTTCTACTATTCTGCCCTTAGGGAATCCTCCAACGCCTAAAGCGAGATCAAGACTAAACGAGCCGGAAGAAATTGATTCAATATCAGCGTGTTTTATTTCTCCGAGTTTCATTACGGACTCTTCTCCAAATTTAGCGCGAATAGATGCAATAAGCGCGTCTAAATTTTCTTCTTCCGCATTAACTACTTTACTAACAGTTTTATTTTTTTTAGATATTTTTTTCTCCATATTTATAATTCCTGATTATTAACTTCGACGTTTAAGTTTTCTGTTGTATAAAAAATTTCTCTTACAATAATTGTTTCTCGACCAAGCGGTCTTTTTACTCTAATTTCAAAAGTGTTAAGACCGGTGTTAAGTAAGACTTCTTTTGTGAATATGCCTTCCTCGTTAACAGGCGTGGCTTCTCCGTTAATTGTAATTGAGTCTTGCGGATTGATTATACCTTGAATAGTAAAAAATTGTTCGTTGGTCTCTAAAAAAGGAGAGTTATCTCTTCTTGCGGGAATATTAACCTCAATGGATGGAACGCCAAAAAAGTTGGTAAATATATGTCGGTTTGTGAAAATTAGTCCAGCAATCGCGATTATAGCCACGATGATAGCGATAATCAGCCAATTATTTTTATAATGTTTAGTGAAAGCAAAACGATTTTGAGGGAGAAAGTCTTCTTTTCCGGAAGTTTTAAGTTCAATTTTGTTATAAATCTCAATAGCTTGCCGCGAATTAATTTCAAGAACGGAACAAATTTTTGTGATATATCCTCTCGCGTACGGAGCGGCGGGCATATTTTTAAAATCATTTTCTGTCATAGCGATAAGATATCGCTTGGGGATATTTGTTAATTCAGAAAGCTTGTCAAGCGTAATGCCTCGCTCAACAATCATTTCTGATAAAACTTCGCCTAAACTTTTATCGCTCAACATTGTTATGATTATTTTGGTTATTGTTTAGGTAAACTTCCCGGGGTTTTGCGCCATCACCTGGTCCAATGATGCCTTTGGACTCCATTATATCTAAGAGTCTTGCAGCTCGAGCATAACCGATCTTAAGCCGTCTTTGCAATAGAGAGGCGCTTGCTTTGCCTGCCTCTGTAACAACCTCTAAAGCTTCTAGAAAGAGATCGTCTTCATCTTCATCGCTTGTGGGAGAGCTTAATATGCCTTCTAATTCGCGAGATTCTGTAACAGATAAATCGTTGATTTCGCCTTCATTGTTATCAATAATAAACTTAGCGACAGCTTTAATTTCACTATCAGTTACAAATGAGCCTTGAATTCTTCTTGGTTTAGAAAGGTCGGCAGAAATAAGAAGCATATCTCCTCCTCCTAACAATTTTTCGGCGCCAGACATATCAAGAATGGTGCGTGAATCTATTTGGCTTGCTACTTGAAGAGCTACTCTTGTTGTAATATTTGCTTTTATTAGCCCTGTGATGACTTCAACTGACGGACGTTGCGTGGAAACTATTAAATGGATTCCGGTTGCGCGCGCCATTTGCGCGAGACGTACCACTGACCCCTCCACTTCACGACCGTAAGTCGTCATAAGATCAGCGAGCTCGTCTATTATGACAATGAGGTATGGCATAGGTTCTTCTTTGTGCTTTTCGTTAAAACTTTTTATATCTCTAAATCCTCCCCGTAAAAGAGTTTCGTAGCGCTTGTCCATTTCAGATATTACCCACCGTAGAGCAGAGACGGCTTTTTTGCCTTCGGTAATGACTGGCGCTATAAGGTGAGGAAGTCCGCTATAAACGGAAAGCTCAACTCTTTTAGGGTCAATAAAAATAAAACGAAGAGTTTCGGGTGAGTTTTTATAAAGTAAAGAAATAATGATGGAGTGAATTGCCACGCTTTTTCCACTACCGGTTGCTCCGGCAACAAGTAGGTGAGGCATTTTAGAGACATCTGGAAAAACAGGCTCTCCTGATATTCCTTTGCCAAGCGCAAATCCTAGCGTGCCTGCGGTGTTAAATTCAGAATAATTCAAGAGACTGCCAAGTCGCACAAGAGCGGCAGTTTTGTTAGGGACTTCAATTCCTACTAGCGATTTACCGGGGATAGGCACTTCAAGACGCAAGGGGTGTGCGGCTAAAGCAAGCGATAAATCTTGACTAAGCGCGGTAATACGAGAAAGTTTTATACCTTCGGCTGGCTTTAGAGTGTATCGGGTAACTTTAGGGCCTATTGTAATTTCGCCCATCTCCACAGGAATGCCAAAACTATCCAGGGTTCGCTTTATGATATTTGCGTTTGCTCGCAAGTCGCCAACGGTAGGCTTTTCTATAGTGGCATTGAGAAGACTAAGCGGAGGAGGGATGTAGTTTTTAAAGGATATTTTTTTCTCTCCTTTAGTATTGTTTTTTGTAACAAATTCTTCGGTTACGCGATTTTCTTTTTCTTTTGCTTCGTTGGAAGACAAATTTTCTGGAGTTGTTTGTTCTGTTTTTATAGATTTTGTCGCTAGAGAGGCTTCGTGGTTGCCTTCGCCGTTTACAATAAGATTGTTAGGCGAATGATTTTTAAAACTTATCTTTTTTGGCTGGATTTTAATTGGAATGTCTAGGGCAAAAACAAGTCCAATAATAAGAATTGCGGCGGAGATGATGAGTCCTGCTATGTAGCCGAAAGGTATTTCTATGGCGCCTGCCAGTTTACCGAGCCAGCCGCTTTTATCAGGATAAAGAATATCTATAAAACCAAGACTGCCAAAAATAAAAACCAATCCTCCTATAACAGCGCGTTTTATTAGTTCTTGCTTTTTTCCTAAAATAAACAGCCCTCCTGTTACGATAAAAATCGCGGGGATAAGATAGTATCCTATACCAAGAACCAAAGAGCCTGCTCGGAATATCATTTCTCCGGCAGGACCGGCTTTATTAAAGCTTGCGAGTAAAAAAATTACGCCGAGGCTTAAAAAAACGATTGCCCAAACGCCCATAAGAACATCTGGTCGTATTTTTTCCCTCGGCGGAGAATTTTTGTTTTTATCATTTTTTGCCATACAATATTGATTTATTATACAACTGATAACTTGTAATGAACAACTTGAGCTCGCTATCTGAGCGAGAAGTATAAGCCCCGCTTTGCGGGGGAGAGTTTAAAAGTTTAAAGCTTAAAAACCTGGATCCCCGCTCGTAGGCGGGGATGACAGATTACGAGATTTAGCTAGCGAGGTAAATTGCCTCTTTGTGCGAAATGTTGTAGCTTATAAGTCCATGAATAAAGACATTGTAGTAATAGATATTGAGACTAAAAACACATTTTACGATGTAGGAGGGCAGGCGAATATTGCTCGCTTGGATATGTCTTTGGCTTGCGTGTACTCGTACAAGCAAGACGCCTATTTTAGTTTTTGGGAAAACGACACTAAAGAATTAGGCGAAATATTAAAAGAAGCAGTTCTTGTTGTTGGTTTTAGCATCAATAGATTTGATTTACCGGTGCTTGATAAATATTTTGATTTCAGCACGAAGGCGCTAAAAAGAATTGATTTACTTGAAGAAATAGAGGTGGTATTAGGTAGAAGAATAGGACTAGACTTGTTAGCTGAAACTAATCTCGGAGAGAATAAAACTTATAACGGACTAGAGGCTATCAGACTTTGGAATGAGGGAAACTTAAAAGAACTTGAGGCATATTGCCGAAATGATGTAAAAATAACGAAGGGGTTATATGATTTAGCAAAATTGCAAAAATATCTTATGGTGCCTGAAAGGGGGACGGATAATTTAATTAGAGTTGATTTGGATTTCAATGAAAAAATTAAGGAAGCAACAACCGAAAACACTTTATTTTGATTATGCCGCGACTGCTCCGATTATAAAAAGCGTGGCTCGCGCGATGGGTTTAGGAAATAACTCTGTTTTTGGCAATCCAGGGTCTATCCATCGGAAAGGGATGGTAGCTATGTCGCTTTTAGATAAAGCGCGAGAAACGGTGGCTGAAGCGATAGGAGGAGAGTTTAATGGAGTTATTTTCACTTCTTCGGCGACGGAGGCGAATAATCTAATTCTTCGCGGAGCGGTTAAAAAATATATACAGAGAGCGAGGACAGAAAGCATTGGTCTTCCAGCGCGAGTAATTATATCCACGACAGAACATGAATCTGTGGAGCAAACAGCGGAAAAACTTTCGGAAGAGGGAGCCGAAGTAATTCGTGTGCCAATTAAAAAAGACGGTAAGGTGGGCTTAAAAGCTTTGCAATCAGCCGTAAATGACAGAACAGTGATAGTTTCTTTAATTTTTACAAATAATGAAACTGGAGCGGTGAATGATGTTAAAAAAGTGGCGGAAATGATAGTTAGAAAAAGAGGTGGAGGAGAGTATCCCTTATTTCATATAGATGCCGCGCAGTCTTTTCAATATAGAGATTGTTCATTTATGGCGACAGGGGCAGACGCGCTCACTCTTTCTTCGCATAAAATAGGAGGCCCGAAAGGCGTGGGAGCGCTTGCGTTTCGCAATGGCTCTTTATTAAAACTTATAGACCCCATAATGCGTGGCGGAGGACAAGAGTTTGGGATGCGTTCGGGAACGGAAAATGTACCGGCAATTTACGGATTTGCAGTCGCTATTAAAGAAGCTAATCGCTTAAGAAAAACAGAAGCAGGGCGGGTTATGATTATTAGAAAAGCATTGTTTGAGGGAATAACGCGCGTAATGCCAAAAGCGAAAATAAACGGGCCGAAATTAGAGAGTGGCTCTCCTCATATATTAAATATATGGCTTCCGGGAATATCGGCTGAAGATATGGTAATAATGATGGATATGGAGGGAGTCGCTATATCATATGGCTCTGCCTGTTCTGCAAGAGCGTTTCAGCCGTCAAAAGCGATAAAAGCGCTTGGCTACTCAGACGCTCGCGCGAAAGAGAGCGTGAGAATTAGTATTGGCAGAGAAACCAAACAAGAGGATGTTAGTAAGTTTATAGAGGCATTTAGGGAAGCTGTGCTGGCGCTTGTAGCTCTTAAATAATCTATTGACTTAATTTTTAAGCTTTCCACGGAAGCGGACTCTGGATTCCCGCTTTCGCGGGAATGACATCTTCTCTTTGTCATCCCCGCCAACGAGCGGGGATCCAGATTTTTAAGCTTTAAACTTTATATTCGTTCTGCTTTTTAAAACTTTTTACAAACTATAGGAGGAACAAATCATCTCATTATGTAATTTCATTCTAATATGGCATAATTTTTACAATGCTTAAAGATAAATCTACTTTGCCAGAAATAGAAAGTCAGGTGCTTAAGTTTTGGGAAGAGGCTCGGATTTTTGAGAAAACCGTAGAGCAAAAAAGGGGCAAAAAATCTTTTTCTTTTTATGATGGTCCGCCATTTGCGACGGGATTACCACATTACGGACATATACTCGCAACGACTATTAAAGACGCTGTTACTAGATTTTGGACGATGAAAGGTTATAAAGTAGAAAGAAGAGTTGGCTGGGACTGTCATGGACTACCTATTGAAAACCTTATAGAAAAAGAACTGAAATTAAAGGATAAAAAAGCGGTTGAAAGCTTCGGTATAGAAAACTTTAATAATGCTTGTAGGTCAGCAGTTTTTCGCTCGGTTAGTGATTTCCAAAAAACACTTCAAAGAGTTGGGCGATGGGCGGATTATTCGCGCTCATACTCTACTCTTGATAACTCTTATATAGAGTCGGTTTGGTGGGTTTTTAAACAACTTTGGGACGGAGGATTTATATACTCTGATTATAGGGTGTCGCCATATTGTCCAAGATGCGGTACTTCGCTTTCTA
>JACCDV010994615.1_pt1 | contig 11367 bp, 12 predicted proteins | sample 7446131 | NCBI WGS metagenome assembly JACCDV01 (sample SAMN15323448, study PRJNA562643) | freshwater metagenome | isolation source: river surface water | place: USA:Blue River Watershed | collected 2017-08-17
ATGCTTCAAAATCACTTAAAGTTCAGGCACACGCTCTTCGAGTGTCGATTCAGGATTTAAGAAATATATTGGGAGCTAAAAAATCTTACCACGTTAATGAAAAATTCGAACATTCGGCTTAAAGAATAATAGTTAGAAAGGGGATTATTTAAATCCCCTTTCCTTCCACATTTGCATCACTTTAATTAATTCTGGTTTTACGGGGGCACCTTTTGGTGGCATGTAATCAAAACCCATATCAAAAGCTTCAGTCATACGATATTCAATATCAGAGAACTCTCTTATGATATTTTCTTTTTTAGTTAAATCTAATCTTCCTCTGCTTATCGCAGAAGTGGCGTTGTGACAGCGGATACAACTTTTATCCATGATTTCCGCTTTAATAAAATCGTAATAAACGTCTGATGGTTCTTTCACTTGAATAGGTTCTTCTTTTTTTATCTCGTTGTTGGCTTGATAACGAAGTTCCCCCTTATCTCCATCCACTAATTCACATGCAGAAGTTGATAAGCCAAGGATAATAATAAATAGAATTTGATTGATTTTCATAAACATATTCCTAGGCTTTTTATTACCTCAAAGGAATAGCCTTTGTCATGATCTCAAATGGAAAAGCTTAAAACACAGTGTTTTTTACAACTGTGACTTGTATTCATACCTTAAAACATCAGCAGCTTTCTCAGAAATCATATAGATAGGAAGGGCTATAAACATCCCTGGAATTTTAGGAAAGACCGAAGCATCTACTACTCTTAAACCTTTAACCCCTCTGACTCTAAACTGGGCGTCTAAGACGGCCATTGGATCATTGGCCGCGCCTATGGGATTAGTGCAACTGGCATGATGTCCCCAAGATTCATTCATAATAAAATTTTTCACATCGAGATCATTTTTCATTTTCTGCGATGGAACAATTTCGGTATCAATTAATCCTTTCATAAAAAGATTACTATTAATTCTGCGAGCGATTTTTACACCTTCTAGCATGGCATTTAGATCAGGATTAAAAGCTACCTTGTTACCTTCCTGGAAATATTTAAAATTAATTTCTGGTACATCATATGGGCTTTTAGATTTTAATTTCACAAAGCCTGCATTATTTCTTGTTTGCGATTTTAAAATGATCCATGAGAACATGTTTTTTGTTTTAACGGTATCGGCCGAGTATCCGGGATAATAACCCCTAAAATAACCAGGTAATCCAAAAATAAACAGATCTGGATTTTCTAAAAATGGACTAGATTTTTTATTCAAACCAATTAGTATTCCATTGGTACCATACAAATGTTTTCGAGGTGATCGTAAATACTCATCCAAACATGGATCATCATACAAATCAAAGGTACAACCGGCCAAAGACTCAAACTGCGAACGAAGTTTTGAGACTACTCCTAATTCATAGCGGTCATGCAAATTTTTACCAACTCCAGGCAGTGCAACTCTTACTGGAATTTGCCATTTAGATAACTCTTGTGGATCACCAATACCAGACAACATCAAAACTTGTGGTGAGTTAAAAGTACCACCCGATAAAATAACTTCATTCACGCAAAAATAATTTTTTACACTTCCCCATTTAGACTTAGTGCCTCTATGAGGATCTGCTTGATATAAATGTTCACCTTCTTGAACTTCAACGCCAATGACTTGTGTTGGATTGTTTTCCGAAAAAATCAACTTAGTTACAAAAGAGTGAGTCTTTACGATGAGGTTTTTGGGATATTTCTTCTGTGCTTCTAAAATTCTTTCTCTGGGCCCAAAACGTTTACCGTTATTAGTAGATTTAGGCACATTCAAAATACCTTCCGTTTTTTTATTCACATAACGATAATCATTAGGATCAAAGTTAAAAGAGAAATCCTCACGCTCAACGGCCTCTACAACTTCATTAAAAATCCCCTCTTCTTTTACCGCTGAAAGTAAAACATTGGGAAATTTTTTATCTTTAAGCACTATTCCTAAATGGCTTTGTTCAGTGGTTAACCAACCTTGATAACCAAATCGACCAGGATTTTCTGTACTCGCTTTATGATACTGATTTTTTTCTAGACGCTGAAAATAGCGTCGCATATTTTCAGGACTCCAAGTAGAATCCCCAGTGAGTTTTTCAATATGCGCCCAATCTTTATTATCTGGATACATGGTGATCATAGCATTCATGACCGTTGAACCACCTAGATTGGAAGCACGAGGATAAAAAATTCCTTTCTGTTTAATAAACTTTGAATCTTTTTTCTGATTTTCTGGATGTTCATAGTGATTAACAAAAAATTTCCAAGAGGTATCTGGATTTTCACTGGCTTTGGCGTGATTAACGGGAATACTTTCTAATGCTGAATTTGTATCTCCACCTGCTTCTAACAACAAAACTTTAAAACCCCATTCCGCTAAACGAGAAGCAAGAGGTCCACCACCAGCACCAGATCCGATAACAATAAAATGAAACTTATTATCTTCAATCACACTGGCAAGGTTCCTGGAACCTAAGGCAGTGCAGCCACTTAAAAGTGCGCCACCGGCTAGGATTGTTGAGTCGGTTAAAAATTTTCTGCGGTTATATTCAGACATAAAAAAACCTCACCAGAAAAAAGTTTATCACAAAATAGCTTTTTGGCCGGTGAGGCTAAAGGAGAAGATCAAATTTTCCACTCGATAATGACTGACCTTATTGGTCCATCATTTCTTTTGTTTCTGCCACAAGTGTTTTCAATAACTCTTGGGTCTTTTTATCGAGCTTCATATCTTTTGACTTAGATTGCATAGCTTTTAAGAAAGCATTTGCCGTTAAGCCTTTAGGTAAAACTGCTTTCGCATCAGTTTTCTTAGTCGCTTTTAACAAGCCACCATTATTAATTACCTTTTGTAACTCAGCTCTTTTTGTAATGTCACCATTAATGATTTTCTTTTCGATATCATTTTTAAGCGCACCTTTATTAAGAGCATCCCATTCAAGCAGTACATATTTTTCAATATCATGTTTCTTAGCGGCTTCTTTGATATTATCTGGAAGCTTGGCGATTAATAAACTTCTATGAACTTCAGATTTCGAAATCCCTAGAGCTGCTTGAATTTTTCTTTCACTAGCATCGGTCGCAATTTGGTAATTTAAAATACCATCTGCTTTATCGATGAAGTGTAATTCTTCTCTTGACGAGTTTTCAGAGAATTGAATTGCCATTAATTCTTGTTCTGTTTTATTTTCTAGAACAAAACAAGGTGCTTCTTCAGCTTTATTGAATGAAAGAGCTCTAAAACGTCTTTCACCACAAATAAGAGTGTATTTCCCTGATCTTTTATCTAGATGCAGAACTAATGGTTGAATTAGACCGTTAACTTCAATGTTCTTGGCTAAATCTTTAATTGAGTCATCATTAAATTTAGTTCTAACCTGGTCTTTAACCACGATGTCTTTAAGTTTAATTTTATCTAACTTAGCACCTTGAAGTAACTTCTCATCTGAAATTTTAAATACATCTCGACCCAATCTTTCCGAGAGGTCAATCGTCGAACGTTCTTTTTTAGATACACGTGCAGCAAATGTCTTTGCCATATAAAAACTCCACTTCCTTGTTCTTTTTTATACGATTCAAATCGTTATAATTTTGCCTAGAGATTTAAAGATTTCCAAAGATCTTCATACTCTCTGCGACCATTTGTTTTAGCACCCATAGCACAAACAGGTCTTCTCAATGAAATTGATTCTTGAAGTTGAACCATGTTTCTTACCATTGGGGCAATATTGAATGATTGCGATAGTTCTTCTAGTCTTTGTCTTTCAATTTTTCTTCTTGGATTAACCATTGAAGGAATAATTGTAAATTCTAGCTTAGGATTCTCTGTCTCTTTGATAATTTCGAAAGTATCCATCAATTCTTCTAGACCATCGATTGAGTAGTCTTGAGCTTGAGTTGGAATAAATACTCTATCAGAAGCAACTAATGACATAATCAACTCATCTCCAAGCATAGGAGGAGTATCGATTACTACATAATCAAATCCGTGAAGAGCGGCATCTTGTAATCTAATTCTTAGAAGTCTCTCTTTACGATCTACTTCTTTTCTGATTTCTGCCTCAGAAAGAATTAAAAGTTTTGACAATGAAGCCAAGTGGCGGCTGGCAGGAATAATTTTAATATTCTTTAAAAATTTTTCTTTGCCTTCTGGATCAACAATAATGTCAGTAACTGGCACGTCGCCAATTAACCATTCTGGAACTAATGTTCTTTGAATTTGAACGCCAAATGTTGAACTTAAGTTTGCTTGAGAGTCTAAGTCGATGACTAAAACTTTCTTGCCTTTGCTAGCTAGATAACAAGCGAGCTGAAAACATTGCATTGTTTTTCCAACTCCACCTTTGTTATTTCCGACGGTGATAACTTCCATGAATCACTCCATATGTAAGGGAAATATTACGATAACCTACTAAAATGTTCGAAGATGGGAAACGAGATGTCAAAGAAAAAATGCCCCTACCAAAAAATTGTCGGACCATATACCTGAGTAAAATATTCGGATTTTTTTAGAAAAGGTAGCCCACTTTAAAAGAAAAATACAACAATGGATTACTGTATGGATTTTTTAAATCTCCGCTAGCTGTGCTGATTGTTTCACGAGTCGTTGTCTTAGATGTTCCTAAATCCACTCTCATTAAAACGCGATCACTAGATTTGTATGTGAGTGCCATAAAAAGAGATGCGGCCACAATTCCTTCATCAAAGGAAACTTGATCTGTTGAAGTTGTCATCTTTAATGAAGCTGCGGTGTAATTTAACATTGCTCCACCATTGAGTTTAAATCTTTTGTATTCATCCAAAAGATAAAGAGCTGTCGCCCCAACACTCACACCAGTTAAAGTCGTTTTATCGAAATCAGATTTTGTTAAAGAGAGATTTCCTTCATAATACCAGCGACGGCTCCATTGAGTTCCCACGTATCCACCAAGAGCGATCCCATATGGATCTCCCCAAAGTAAGCCGATTACATTTTTATAAACTGGTTTAGATTTTTTAATATAATAAATCTTTCTCGTATCTAGAATATTAGAAGGTACTTTCGGATTTAAAATTTCCACTAAGCAAGTGGTCTTTTTACAAACAGCTCGATCAAACTTTATATTCAGTTTTTGATCTAGATCGCGAATAAAAAAAATGTCTTTTTCTGGTTGGAATTCTTCATCATTTGGGATCACAAGTCTTTTGCGATCCACTGATACTTTTAAAACTTCGACAGGACGATAGTCCGGCTCATTGCTTTGAGCAAAGAGAGGTGCCGTTAGATAAAACGTTACAAAAAGCAGAATCGTTTTTACAGTGAAACTCATAAAATATGCCAATATAGATAGTTATAGCTATAACTTTACCTATCTTCTTAGAAAACAAAACTAGTAGATTAAATTTCCCTAACCTGTGTAGATCGCTCAGGATTTATTTGCTTTACGATAAGCTTATTCATAAGCAAAAATATCTTTATGAAAAAAACAATGACTTTGATTTCTATTCTCGTATCTTTAAACGCCTTAGCTCAATCTTCAAACGAGCTACCAAATATTGATTTTAAAGAAGCTAAGAACATGAGCCCTGAGGCTAAGCTCTTCTTACAACGATTAGTTCGCTATACTTGTGACGGTGCCCTCACCTATGCCCGTTCTAAAAACTTCACGCCTAAAGTTTATGATTTTTCAACTTTTCGTGGAAAAAATATCGAATATAGTTTTCGCCTACAATTTGATCGTAGCGAAAACCATGCTGAAATTTCAATCTATGAAAATGCCAATGAGATTCGAGCCTACATTCCTAAAGACACTAGAGATGGATTATGTTTACTTGGAAAATTTTATCTAAGAGACATTGAAAGCTATGAAACACATTTAGAATTTTAGTAAATTATTATTTATCAATCTCTTGAAAAAGACCAATCAACTTATTTACATTGGCTCCATTATCAACAATGGTAATTTTATTTTCACCAACATTTTCTAAAACTCTACCATTTTTTGATAAATTCTTTTTGGCCAAAACCATTAACATTGATTTTAAATCTGCTACTTTTACTTCATATTCAAAAGTCACAAAATCAAAACTAAACTTCACAGGTAATTGAACACGTGGAAACTGAAACGACTGAAACTCTTTGCGATCTAAAATGCGATAACTTCCTTCAGCAGTTGCCACTCGAAATAAATTATTTTGTTCCAACAAATAAACAAACAATTGATCTGCATTTGCACTGGTCATTTTAAATTGTTGTTCAACTCGAAGGGATTTTTTCTCAAACTTCCCCAGCTCGTATTTGGCACCTGTCTGTAAAGCGACATAATCCGCGCAAGTTTTTAACAATTTGCACTCGCCTAACGCAAATGAGTTAAAGGAAAAAAGAATTGCAAAGGTAATAAATAGTGTATTTTTCATTCTTTTATTATTTGAGCGAATTGTATTTCCGTCAATAAGGGCAATTTACACGACCTTTAGAGTCAAAAAAGGCTTAAATTGGCCTTTGTCTCATTATCTTTTACTGGGATTCTCCCGATAAACACTTAACTTTTCCCCTGAAGTGAGTTAAAAAAAGCCTGATTTTAGGTATCTTAAAAATTTATAGAACGAGGTTCAAAATGATCAGTGAAATCAACGCAGAAGAATTAAAAGCAAAACTAGATAAAAAAGATAATTTTGTTCTTATCGATTGTCGTGAGCTTGATGAGTGGAATGCTGGTCATGTCAATGAAGCCAACTTAGTTCCCCTTTCAGTTTTTGATGTAAAATATTCTGATGTTTTAAAAGATAAAAATGCCGAAGTTGTCATTATTTGTCGCAGTGGCCGAAGAAGTATGAACGCTTGTATGTTTTTACACAATCAAGGGTTTGAAAATTTAGTCAACGTAGAGGGTGGAATTTTAGGCTGGATGGAAAATGGTTATCCAGTAGTTCAGGGATAACTGCGAGGTGAGCGATGTTAGATTTATTTAACGAAAATGATGAAAAAAATGACGAATATAAACCAACTATCAGCGAACAAGAATTAAGTGATGCTGAAGTTTTAGTTGAATTAAAAGCCTTAAAAGAAAAATTAAAAGACCAAGTAGTTGTCGTCGGACACCATTATCAACAAGATGATGTCATTTCTTTTGCTGACTACACAGGTGACTCACTTCAGCTCGCTCGTGAAGTAGAAAAACTAGATAAACCCTACATCATTTTCTGTGGTGTTCACTTCATGGCTGAAACTGCAGACATGCTAACGAAGCCTTCACAAAAAGTGATTTTACCAGATCTTCGTGCCGGATGCTCAATGGCCGACATGGCCCATCGTCACGATATCGATAAAGCATGGGACTTCATGCTTAAATCGACTAAAGAAAAAATTGTTCCCATCACTTATATTAACTGTGCAGCTACATTAAAGGCCTTCGTTGGAGACAACGGCGGAGCGATTTGTACGTCTTCTAATGCAGAAAAAATTATTTCTTGGGCCTTTACTCAAGGACAAAAATTACTTTTTTTCCCTGATCAACACCTAGGAAGAAACACATGTTTTAAAATGGGAATTCCTCTTTCAGACATGGTTGTTTATAACCCGAACAAACCAAACGGTGGATTAACCGCAGAAGAAATTGATCGCGCCAAAGTTATTTTATGGTACGGCTTTTGTTCTGTTCACCAAGGCTTTACAAAAGAACAAGTTCACAACATAAAAAAGAACGACCCTTCAATGACAGTAATTGTTCATCCAGAATGCAGTTTTGACGTAGTTCAAGCGGCCGATGACAACGGTTCAACTTCGTACATCATCGATAAAATAAAAAATGCACCAGCAGGTGCAAAATTTGCGGTGGGAACTGAAATTAACTTAGTTAATCGACTAGCCGCAGAATTCCCTGATAAAACAATTACTTCACTCTCTCCCTACCAATGCTTATGCACAACTATGTATAGGGTTCGACCAAGATGGCTGCTTGCCAGTTTCCGTGCAATTTTAGAGAATAAGCCCATTAACGTTATTACTGTCCCCGAAGAGGTAAAGGCTCCTTCTCTGAAAGCATTAGAGAGAATGCTGGCCATAAAGTAATCAATTTGAATTAGAGGTTTGAAATGATTTACGCTGATTACAATGGTAGCGCTCCACTGACTCGTGAAGTGAAAGATTATTTAGTGAAGAGATTGGAAAAGGGACCATTTGCAAATCCCAACGCCATTCACTACTTAGGTTCTAAAACTTTAATGGGTATGGAAAATGCTCGTAGTGTTTGTGCCAAGATTTTAGGCGCAGATATCCCACAAGTGATTTTCACTTCAGGTGCGACAGAAGGAATTACTACTGTCTTTCACAGTGTTCTCTCTGGAATTAATCCTCAAAAAGATACGAAAAATACTATTGTGACATGTGGGCTCGAGCATTCTGCCGTTATCAACACTGCTCAATACCATAAGTCTTTGGGTTTTGATGTTCACTGTATTCCTGTTTTAGAAAATGGTCAGATAGATTTTCAAGCTTTTAAAACTTATATGGATAATTTTCATCAAAAAGTAGCCATCGTTGCTGTCATGGCCGCCAACAATGAAACTGGAGTTATTCAGCCATATAATGAAATCAATACTGTCTGCCAAAATTATAAAGTTCCATACCTGTGTGACACTACTCAATTCATTGGTAAAACTGAATTCCATTTTAAAAATTCTCAAATTGATTACGCGGTAACAAGTGGTCATAAATTAGGAGCAATGACGGGAACTGGAATTTTACTTGCAAAAGAGCCAACGACGTTAAAAGCTCTTATCATCGGTGGTGGACAAGAAAAAGGCCATCGTGGTGGAACTCAAAATTATTTAGGAAATGAAACTCTGGCAGTTGCCTTAAATACACTTCCAGAATTATTAAAAAATATTCCGACACTTTCAAAAAAGCGTGACGAGTTCGAAGCTAAAGTACAAGCAGCTCATCCAGAAGTTGTTATCATCGGAAAGAATTCACCTCGTTTAGCCACAACAACTTATATCTCTTACCCTGGCATTCACGGACAAGCAGTTCAAATCGAATTAGAGTCTAATGATATTTTTGTTACTACTTCTTCAGCTTGTTCTGACAATATGCCAGTGACTAGTAAAGTTTTAAAAGCCATGGGCGTAAGTGATGACGTTGGTCGTGGAGTGGTTAGAATTTCTCTTGGACTCGGAGCTGATTTAGCAACTTATGATCAGCTTGCAGACGCCCTCATTAAAGCCTATGACAAACTTAAAAAAGTTAAGAGTTATTAATCTATTTTTCCTTTTAATTTCATTGGGGCTCTTGTCATGTGCAAGAGCTCCCCATAAATCTCTTTTCACAGACAAAACTATTAACGAAAACAAAGAGAATCAATTTCCGATCGTCGTCGTTTCTGATATTAATTTCTCCTCTCCAGTCATTCATCAATACTTAGAACGCACAAAAAAAAAATTTACTCACACGAAATTTATTCTTTTACTAACTGATCAATTTCAACCGTCATTATTTAAAAAACATGAAAAATCACTACAATATTTTGATGCTTCAATGATGATTTCACCTGTTGCACTTGAAAACTTACCAGAAATATTACAAAAGAAACCGATTATAAACTCGCATATCTACGACATAAGAAACGATGAGCGCTTCTTAGAAAATAAAACTGTCCCCTATCTTCTCATGGAATCAGATGGGCAAAATATTTTGCTTTTGTCTGCTTCTGAAATAAAAATCAATTCCCATTTAAAGCCCATGGATGAAGACGATCAATTTCGATTCTTTTCACTTGATCCCATGAATAGCTTACTGAAAGCGAGAAAAGAATTACGTAAAAAGCCCCCACAATCAATTGGGTTAATTTCTTCTGAAAATGATAAAGCTATCATCGATGAAAAAAAACATGAATACCTAAGTTTCACCGCCATTCCTTTCATAGAAGCTGATTATTTTTTAGTTAAAAATAAAAAAATTCAATTATGTGAATGGTTTTACAAAGCAACTGATGATTGTTTTCAAAAACCACAAATTAAACCAATGGAAATTAGCGATAATATTATTCAAGACAGAGATAAACTCTTAGAAAAAAACCAAGAACGTAAAGAAGCTACTTACATGGGGGAAGAAATTCAATCACAATCTCTCAATCCTTCAGCGACATACTAACACATTTTGATCATTACAAATCGGTCTCAGTTCTCCCTGACAAAAACCTGCCTCACTATCATCCACACACACTTCAGTAGGGGTAATGTCATGAACTAAATATCCAGCGGGACACGCAGGTTGCCCTTTTTCTCCACAACGACTTTGACCACAAAATTTCGAACCACCTTGCGGACAAGCATAATCAACAACTTCATACCAACCATAACGGCAAAGATGACAAAGATTTTCTCCAACCGTTTCACAATTTTCATTCACAGTGTGACATTTTTTAGCAGAACCATTGGCAAAATTATCGTTTATATTTCCAAGCTTTTGATTAGTATTTTCTTCCAGACTCGCAATTCGTAAAAAGGGCAAGCTTCCTGTAGGCTGCAGCGGAGTTGCATAAGAAAAATTTTTGATTGGCTTGTAATGCGCAAACATAAATTCATATTGATAATTTTTCTTTAAATGAGAAAATTTAATCATCATGACGTCGGCCTGTTTTTTCTCGTTTATTAAAAGTTCTAAATGATCAATATCCTTAAGCACTAAATCACTCTCTACGACATCGATACAATTTTCTGTTTTTTCTCTTTCAACAAGCCACAACTCTCCCTTTTTTTCTCTAAAAGGAACAGTGTAGTACAGGCACATTTTTTTTTCTAAATTTTTATTAATTTCTAAAAAAGTAGCTTCAAAAATGACTGAAGGAATTCCTTTAGGAGATTCGATCTTTCCTTTATTAACTAAGCTAGATTGGTAGCTCGAAACCGTCATCATTTTAGGAAAGAGCTCATTCATCAACTGAATTGGTGCGACTTTATTATCCCAAAATGGACGACAGGAAACTAACAATGAGAAAAAAAGTATGGACCAAATTTTCATTATTCTTTTCCTATGATTTGTTGAAAACAACGAAATCCAATCTCTAAATCTTTGCCAGAAAATTCAGGAGGTATTTGTTCCAATCCTCTATCTTCAGCAGAAATTCGAAAATGCGCTACTTTATGACCTTCACCATCCCAAAAAAATCGTTTTCCTAACTTATTCCATTCAGAAAAAACTGAAAAATATTTAGATGATGCTCTAAGATTTTCTTCTTCATTAATTGGATTATGCAAATATTCAAATGGTCCTCCCATCACTTGCAATAACCCTGACCAAGTTGGCTCATCTCCAAAATTAAGATTTGGAAATTTCTCAGCACACTCTTTGCCGTATAACAATCGACAATTTTCCAGA
>JACCDV010299315.1_pt1 | contig 11354 bp, 12 predicted proteins | sample 7446131 | NCBI WGS metagenome assembly JACCDV01 (sample SAMN15323448, study PRJNA562643) | freshwater metagenome | isolation source: river surface water | place: USA:Blue River Watershed | collected 2017-08-17
ACTGACCCCAGGACGAACAACTGCGATGTGCCCGCCCCAAATATTGGGCCGCGGGCTGGACTTGCCGGCGCCGCATCGGGCAAGCAAGTGCGCCAAAACTGAAAAGCCCTGCAACCGGTGAAGATTGCAGGGCTTACAGATTTGGTGCGGCTGGCAGGATTCGAACCCACGACCCCTTGGTTCGTAGCCAAGTACTCTATCCAACTGAGCTACAGCCGCTTGCTGAAGCTCAAATTATAGCCATTTTTTCGGCTTTTTGGCAAGCGCTCAAAAACTTCACGCAGAAAAGTTTCCACACCTTATCGAGCAACTGCGGGGGCCAGACCGCTGCGGGAGCAAGTACCACTCCATGCATGTTGATGATCACCCGTCAAAAAGAAATCGACGAATTCTGAGCCCCCAGTGCACTGAAGTGTTCAACAAAAGGTGGTGAAGCAAAAAAACCACCCACCAGCCCACGCCATTCGGTAAACAAATCCGACCCTCGGAAGCCCACCGTGTGGTCCTCCAGTGTGTCCCAGGACAGCAGGAGCAGGTAACGGTCTCCCGACTCTATGCTCTTGCGGAAGCTGTGGCCCTTGAAACCTTTGGCGCGCGGAAAAATGTTCGCCAGTGCGTCCTGCACCGCTTTCTCAAAATCGCCCTGTGTGCCTTCTTTGACGCGGATGTCTGCAACCTCAAGAATCATGTCAATCTCCTCAAAAAAATAGCAGGTGCCGAACAATCAGTCTGGCTCAGTGGATGTGCGTCCCACCATTGACATCAATGGTTGCGCCAGTGACAAAACCAGACAGCTCTGACGCAAGGAAGAGACAGGCGCCAGCCAGTTCTCGGGTGGAACCTGTGCGTTTGAGTGGAATGGCTTCCACAATGTCGTGCAGCCGCTCTTTCGACAGTCCATCCAGCATGGGCGTGTCGATCATTGCGGGGCAGATGGCGTTAGCTCGAATGCCCAGATGTCCAAACTCGCGGGCGATGCTTCGGGTCAAGCTGAGCACACCGCCCTTGGAAGCGGCATAGTGCGCCCCGCCGACCAAGCCACCGCCCCGCTGCGCTGCAAGTGACGCGATGTTGACGAAATTGCCCCTTCGCTGCTCCACAAACACCCTCAGTGCACTCTGGCACAGGTTGAAAGTGCCCTTCAAGTTGATGTCGAGCATCAGATCCAACTCTTTGGATTCGATCTCCAACATCGAGCGAGTCCGCACAATGCCCGCAGAGTTGACCAGACTGTCGATGGTGCCGTGCAACTTGAGCACGCTTTGAACCACCTGCTCACATTCCTCCGGCTGGCTGATGTCACAGCGAAAGCCGTCAATCGACACTTTGCGGTTCAATCGCCCTTCGATCGCTGTCCGAATGTCTCCGAGGATGCGATCATCCATCAGAACATCGACCACCACCACTTTGGCTCCATGCTCGGCAAACAAGTCCGCCGTTGCAAATCCAATACTGCGCAATGACGCAGCGCCGGTGATCACGCACACCTTGTTTTCAAGCAACATATTCATCACGCAGTAGTTAAGAATTCACAGGCATCTGATCGCGAATCCAGTCGATAACGGACAGATGGGTGGGCACCCAACCCAGCTCTTCGCGTGCTCGCCGCGCGCGCACCCTGCTGTTGCTGCCAAATGAAAAGTGAGCCCGGGCAATGCCCCAGCGCTCAGCTGCCACCTCTGGGTCCAGGTGCACGACACGATCAATGCCAAGACGCGATGCGAGCGCTTGCGCCAGTTCGGCATAAGAAGCCTCGCCACTTTCCGCAAAGTAAAGCGCCCCTGCTCTCCCTTTTTCGAGCACCAGCAGATACAACGAGGCGACGTCATCAATATGTACGTTAGACCAGACATTCAGGCCCTGACCGACAATTTCAACCGCGCCCCGCTCTCGAGCATTGGCGGTCAGAAATGGGATCTGAACGCTGTTCGGATTGAGGCCACGACCCACACCGTAGATCAAGGTCGGGCAGATCACCGACGTGCGCACGCCCTCCTTGGCCCCGGAAAGGACCAGGCAGTCGATATCGCGCCGGGCTTGCTTGTAAGGGTTGACGACCAAAGGCGTCTCTTCATCAAACACCTGCGACGAGCACCGGGCACCACGCGCATCGTCGCCAACCACGCTCGATCCGCTGGTGTGCAAGAAGGGCTTGCCAGACCCCTTGAGCCCTTCCAACAAAGCCTCGACCGAAGCCCGGTGATCGGAATTGGCGGTGTTGATGACCGCATCGGCAGACCGCGCCTGATCGATCAGCAAAGATGCGTCGTCCAGGCTGCCCATGACCGGTCGAATTCCGCTCTGCGCCAGGCGTTGTGCCGCATCCGGGTTTCGGACCAGACCGATGACCTCATGCCCCAGTTCAAGCAGCCGCATGGCCACCGTTCCGCCAATGAAGCCACCGACGCCTGTGATAAATATTTTCATGATCGGTTACCTGTTCCGCCGGAGCGGTCACAACATGAACGTGGACAGTGCCGGGAAGAGCGCGATGACAATCACACCCACAATGAGTGCTGCGATGTAAGGCCAGATGGCGGTCACCACGTCGTCAGGCTTGGCATCTCCGATGCGGCAGGCCACGTAGAAGCCCACGCCAATTGGGGGCATCATCAGTCCAATGTTCATTGCACAAACGATCACCATCGAGTAGTGAATGTCGTGAATGCCCAGCTTCTTGGCGATCGGGAACATGATGGGAGCCAACAGCAGCACCGCGGGCAGCCCCTCCAGCAAGCAGCCGAGAATCAGGAACACCAGAATGGTCACCAACATGAAGGCCACCCACCCGCCAGGCAAGGTCGTGAGGAAGTGGGACAGTTCCTGAACGATGCCGCTCTGGGTGATGGCCCAGGCCATGGAAGATGCAGTGCCCAGAATCAGCAAAATCGCACCGCTCAGGGCTGCCGTCTCCACCAGCATGGCGTACAGCCGCTTCAGGCCAATACCGCCGTACAGCACCTGCCCAATCAACATGGCGTACAGCACGGCAATGGTTGAAACCTCTGTCGCCGTGGCAACGCCACCGCCCACCGCACTGCGAATCAAGAACGGCAGCACCAGCGCAGGGGCTGCGATCAGGGCAAGTCGGCCAATGATTTTGTAGCTGGGCCGCTGAATCTGCCCCGTGGTTTCATTGCGCGCCTTCCAGCGCGCCAGCACCAGCAAGGCCAGCAACAGGACCATGGCAACCACGATGCCACTCTCAAACAGGCCGGCAATGGACACACCCGCGACCGAGCCAAGGACGATCAGCACAATGCTCGGTGGCACCGTATCCGCCATGGCCGCCCCTGTGGCCAGCAATGCCACCATCTCGGGCTGCTTGTTGCCTCGCCGGCGCATCTCCGGGAAGAGTGCGGGTGCCACGGTGGCCATGTCGGAAACCTTCGAGCCAGAAATGCCTGACACGATGAACAAAGAACCGAGCAACACATAGGACATGCCCGCCTTGACGTGCCCAAACATTGACGCCAGCAAGTCAACGATTGCCTTGCCCATGCCGGTCGCGTCGAGCACACAACCCAGCAACACAAAAATGGGCACCGATACCAGCACGAGGTTGGCCATGCCCTCGTCCATGCGGCCAACAATGACCACCAGGGGCACGGAGCTTGAGAAGGCCAGGAAGGCCATCACGCCACATCCGAAGCAGAACGCGATCGGGACGCCCGCCACCAAGCAAAGCGCCACGAGGCCACACAAGAAAATCAGAATATTGAGCAAGCCCAAGTTGGCGATCTGCGAAGACAGCGACCAGCACAAGCCCACGAAAGCACCTACAAACAGCAGCGCAGTGATCAGCGCATGCAGGGGCACGGTTTTGGCGGCGTAGACCGCAACGACCGTGAGCATCAGAATCAGCCCAACGGCAATGGCGGTCACGCGAATACCACTGGGAATGTCCAGCGCGGGGGACCGCATGATCCATTCGCTTTCGACATGCTCGATCGCTGGCCAGATCAGCCCCATGAGGAACACAGCCACTGCCACCAAAGCAAAGGCATGGACGTAGACGCGAATCTGCGGTCGCAGCAGGTCAACGAACATGGTCAGACGAAGATGTTCGTTGCGGTGCATGGCCAGGACGGAGCCCAGCATGGCGACCCAGATAAAAGCGAAGGAGACTGCCTCGTCAATCCAGCCCACCGGCTGTGAAAACACATAGCGGGCAACAACGCCACCAAAAAGCAAAAACACAATGCCGACCATCAAGGCCGCACACATCACTTCAATCGGCACCATCCAGCGCTTGAGCAGCTGAAAAAGTTTCGACTGTTCCGGCGTTAATTCCTCAACTGCCGCCACGGCCGCGCTGGGGCTTGGACTCGACATAGAGATCCCGTTGTCTAAAGTTGCAGCGATAGATCAAAGCGGGCGGTACGCCACGGGCTAAGACCCATGACGTCCGCCTGCCGATCGTGGAAAAGTGAGCGCCGAATTCAGCGCTCTACGCTCAAGCCAGCTTGCCGGTGTACTTCTCGAGCAAAGCCCAAGCCTCGGCGCCGAATTTCTGCTTCCATTCAGCGTAGTAACCGGACTTTTGCAACATGTCGCGGAAAGGCTTGCCATCCACCTTGTTGAACTGCATGCCAGCGGCCTTGAGCTTGGCCTCCAGATTGCCATTCAGCACCTCATGCGCAGCGCGTTGCTTGAGCGCATGGGCATCCAGAATGCGGGTGGCCAAGGCACGCAGATCTTCAGGCAGAGCGCTCCATGAACGCTTGTTGCCCACCAGCGTGAAGCAGTCCCATACATGCGAGGTGTACGAGCAGAACTTCTGCACCTCGTAAAGCTTGGTAGCGTCAATGGTGGGCAACGCGTTCTCTTGTCCATCGACCACCTTGGTCTGCAGCGCGGTGTAAAGCTCGCCGATCGGTACCGTGGCGGGCGAAGCGCCGAGATCACGGAACATGTCCGTCAGGATTGGGCTGGCCGGAACGCGAATCTTCATCCCCGCCAGGTCAGCGGGCGAGGTCACTGGCTTGGACGAATGGGTCACCTGGCGGAATCCGTGGTCGAACACCTTGCCCACCGCGACAAGGTTGACCTTGTCAAAGGCTGCGCGCATGTGAGCGCCCAGATCACCGTCCATGGCTCTCCATACCGTCGCGTAGTCGGCAAAGGCAAACGCCACGGTGTTGATGGAGGTCACCGGAGACAGGTTGCCCCAGATGGTGCCGGCCGTGCACACGAAATCGATGGCACCGGAACGCACCTGCGAAACGGTATCGGTATCGCTGCCCAACTGTCCATTGGGGAAGACATCAATCGTCAGACGGCCGCCCGACTCCTTGGCAATCTCTGCGCAGGCGGCCTTGAGCGCCTGGGTCGTCGGGTGCGAATCCGGAATGGAGATGGCAATCTTCATTTTGTGAGTGCTGCCCTGCGCAAAGACAGCCGCCGGAACGACAGCGGTCGCTGCCAATCCGGCGATCTGCTTGAGCACGCCGCGGCGTGCATCGACGGTCAGGTCATGGCTCAGGTGGGAATTCGATTGAGATGTCATGGTTGTCTCCTGGTGATGAAAGGGGTGGTGTCAGAACACGTTGGGCTGATGAACCTCGATGACATGGCCATCGGGGTCGTGCAGGAACACCTGGTGCCAGCCGGGAATGGCCCAGCAGCCGTAGTCGGAGTAGCGGATGCCCAAGGCGTCGCATTTGCGCATGAAGCCCTGGATGTCATCGGTGCGGAAGCAGAAATGACCGTGACCCATGGGATTGATGAACTTCTTCATCTTGTAGCCCGTATCCAGGTCGCGTTCTGCCCAATGGAACTCGATATCACCGTCCGTCAAGAAATCGACCTTGCCGGTGTAGGCGCGATCTTCACGCTCTCTGCTGATGACGGTGTGGGCCTCATCGCTGATAGTGCCCAACTCAAAGAGCGTCTTGTAGAACTTCGTCAGTCGGGGCAGGTTGTCTGTACAGAGGTTCATGTGGTGAAACTTGAATTGCATGGCACTTTCGCTTTCATTGACGTGGTCATACCGCCGCGGACTGTCGGAAGTTTTGCGGCACGGCTCGTGGATGAAGTCACACCCTCACCCTGGCGCAACGATATCAAGTTTCATTGGTGAAGTAAATCTTTCACCAATGAATTTTTTTAGGTGTTTACCCTAGTACTTTTGCCAAAAAATGGCGGCAGAATGCCTTTAAATTTTTACCAATGCATAACAATATTCACAAATGAACCTCGCCGACATTGCCGCAAACGCTTCGACCGAAGAGATTGAGTGGTGTCACCGCTCGGAAATCTGCAGTGCCTCGGCCGTGCGCAGAGTGGCTGCCATGCTGGACCTCAATCCTGACGACATCCGGGACGGCGATCCCTTGCCCAGGGGTTGGCAATTCATCCTGATGGGGGCGGACACGCGCAGATCGCTACTGCGCGCCGACGGCTTTCCGGGACTGGGTGTCACCATGCCGGACCTGGGGCTGCCACGGCTGCTGCTGGGCGGACGCAAGGTGAGCTACCTCACGGACATACCGATCGGCTCGGCCGTGAGTCGGCAAAGCGCCATGCTCAGCCTGAACCGCAAGACCACAGATGCGGGGCCGATGGCGGTTGCGACGATTCAACACAGACTTCAGGTGAATGGGCATGCAGAACCATCGCTGATTGAAGAGCAGACCTACATCCTGCTGCCTGCACGCAAGGGTGGACACGCCGAGCCCGCTGCGGCCCAAAGCGTCAGCCCTGGTCAGGCACAGTCGACAGTCGTGCCCGACGAGACGATGCTCTTTCAGTACTCGGCGCTGGGCTTCAACTCGCACCGCATACACATCGATCGGTCGCACGCCAGGAACGTCGAAGGCTTCCCGGATCTGGTGGTGAACGGCGGGCTGGCCACCTTGCTGATGACCGAGTTCTTGCGGCGTCAGGTGGGGGTCTCTCCGTCCCGAATGAAAGTCAAACACGTCACACCCCTGTTTTGCGGGCAACCCATGACGATGGTTGCCAACAAGGTGGGCAGCAAGTGGCAAGTACAGGCGTTCGATCATCGGTCTTCGCTGGCCGTCGATATGGAGGTGGAAAACCATGTCTTTTGAACCCTTGAAAGGCATGCGCGTGCTCGACCTGACGAGCGTTGTCGTCGGGCCCGTGTGTACCTGGCGGCTGGGTCAATACGGTGCTGAAATCATCAAGGTCGAAAACCCCGAGGGTGACTTGATGCGCGGCCTGGGTGGCGCTTCGCCCACTGGGCAGCACTCCGGGACCTATTTGCACCTGAATCGGGGCAAACGCAACATCTGCCTGGATCTGAAGAAGCCCGGCGCGATGCAGGTCATGGACAGACTCGTGGCATCGGCCGACGTCATCGTTGCCAACATGCGCCCACAGGCCTTGAAAAAGTTGGGTTTAGATGCCTCGTCCATTCTGGCCAAACACCCCGAAAAAATCTACTGTTTGATCACTGGTTATGGCACAGACGGCCCTTACGCCGGTCAACCCACTTACGACAGCGTCATCCAGGGTGCCACAGGCATGGCTGGGCTGACGCTGCGACGCGATGGCAGCCCGAAGTATGTGCCCATGGTGGTTTGCGATCATGTGGCCGGTGAAATCGCCGCAAGTGCAATCATGGCAGCCGTGGTGCAAAGCAAAATGTCGGGCAAGGGTTGCAGCATTGAAGTGCCCATGTTCGAAACCATGGCCTCCTTTGTGTTGCAGGAACATCTGGCTCAACACAGCTTTTACCCACCCGTTGGACCGTCGGGAGATCAGAGGCTGCTCAGCCCGCACAACAGACCTGTCCAGACGGCCGATGGCTGGATATCGTTCACCATCAACACAGACACCCAGGTCCGGGCCTTCCTGCAGGTGGTGGGCAGGGGCGATCTTGTGGATGACCCAAGGTTCAACTCCGTGCCGGCAAGGGCCAGGAATGTTCAAGCCTGGTTCGAACTGAGAGGCGCCCCACTCACCAGCAAAACCACCAGCGAGTGGGTTGCGCTCATGCGCGCAGCAGATATCGCGGTCCAACCGTGTCACACGCTGGAGACGCTTCCCAACGATGAGCACCTTCAAGCCGTGGGGTTGATCAAAACAGAAGAACACCCCTCCGAAGGCAAGGTGGCCGCCATTCGATCGACAGTTCGCTTCAACGACGCCTACCCGCCGTTGAGGGAGACTGCTCAACCCAAAGGTTGGGAAACGCAGGCGGTGTTGAGAGAGGCCGGCTACTCCGAGGAAGAGGTGAAGGAATTGATGAGTGCGGGGGCTGCGGTATCGACGCGGCCCTGAGCAAACAAGCTTTTCAGGAACCTCAGGATTTCAACGCACGTCGCTTACCCGACAGCATGCCCATGGACATGCCCCCAACACGCTGGGACAAAGTCCGCGCGGCCAGTCCCAGAGCCTCGGTGACGTCGGGTATCGACTTGCGTTGACTCTGATCAATGCGCTCGGAATAAGGCACCGTCAACGCAGCCATGGCCATTCCGCGGGTGTCCAGGATGGGAAAACTCACTGCGTAGAGTCCTCTGACCTGGACACTGGGGATGGACTCAAAACCCGTGGTCCGGATGGTTTCGAGTATCGCCCCCAACTGCGGATTGAAATGCTCAGGGCGGCGCTCGAGAGACTCTTCAATCCAGAGCTGCTGGGTTTCGTCGTCCTGAAAAGCCAAAAGAACCCGTCCAGAGACGGAGATGATGACGTCCAGCTCGGAGCCAGCCCGGACACTGAAACCCATACCACTGGGCGTATCTACCTTCGCGAGAACCACCTGCTTGCCCTGGGAGTAGACGGTCAGGTGGCACGACTGGTCGAGCTCCTTGGCCAGCCGCTGCATGATGGGAACGGCTTCGAACAACAGTCGATGCGTTGGTGGGTTAACGTGAGACAGCTCGAACAGCTTGGTGGTGACGGTGTATGCGTTGTCATCCACCTGGGTCACGTAGTTGCGATCGACCAGACAGGTCAACATCCTGTAGATCTCGCCTACGCTCCTGCCCAGCTTCGTGGCGATTTCTTTTTGTGACAGCGGCTGCTCGCTGCGGCAAAGCATCTCCAGAATATCGAGCCCCTTCTCCAGCGCGGGGGCAGAATACGTCCGGCGCTCGGTGTCTCCTGCATCCGCAGTGGGGGTATCGGGTCCAGCAGCAACTTTCTTCATCAGGCCTCCATCGGCGATTTTACGCCGTTGGAAAGCATGCACTCAGCTGCTCAGCAGTGTCCGAGAATCTCGCCTCGGGCGCTGAAGATACTGGAAGCCCAGACCATCGTTGGCTTACGTTGCATCAACATCCACCAGTTTTTCACGGATGCCTTCCGCCAACTGACGTTGTTTCTCCAGTCCCACCGTGACGGCTGTGACAATTTGGACACGCTTTTTCGCGCCAGCCTGAATCTCGAGCATGGAGTCACGCGCTTGCTCGGCAATCGTCATCCCCAGCTTTACGTTGGCGCCGGTTGCTTGTAAAGCCTCCACGGCATCGCGTGATATCAACTGCAAGCTCTTGGCAATTTCGCCAATTTCAGAAGACGCAGATCGGGTCTTTTCAGCCAGACCACGCACCTCGGCGGCCACCACGGCAAAACCTTTACCGGCAGGCCCCGCCCGGGCTGCCTCTATCGCCGCGTTGATCGCCAGCAAATTGGTCTGGGCGGATATTTGCGCAATCGTGTCGACCACAGCCGAAATGCGAAGCGACTGACCGCCCAGTACGCCCATGTCGGCATGAGCCCGCTCGAGCGCCGTACCAAGTCGTTCGATTTCTGCGCCAGCAGCCATCATCCGGACTTTGCCCACCTCAACACTCTCGCTACCAGCTTTGGCAAGCGTATTCGCCAAGGCCATGTTTTCAAGCGCATCGTCGCAAGATCGAAGCAGGTCGCTGACCAGCAGCAGGCTCGCCTTGATGTCAGCATTCCCATGGAGGGTCTGCAGAGACGAATGATCAGTCTGGGCCCAGAGGTCATCGACGCGATCAGGACGAACCGCCATTGAGTGGCGAGCGTCTGGCATGGCAGCCTGACTCAACAAGTCTCTTTGATCACGAAGCGCTCGGTACTGAATGAAAACAATGACCAGCGTACAGAGGGACAAAAATGCCATCACGACAGCATTCAGATCACCGAACACCCTCAATCCAGCCACGTCCAGAACAAGGATCGAAAAAATGGCCACGACAGGCAGCATGCTCCAAGCATGCCGAGTCAGTACCCGATTCGACTGGGTCATCAACACCAATGCATCAGGAGAACTCATGCAGGACTTTCCAATCAAGGTCGGCCACGAAAACGACGGGAACCATCAAATGCAGAACACGGCGGACAGCAACTGTCCGCCGTGCGAATCCGGATCTGATTGAACCCCAAAGAGCCCAGCGAGATAACCGAGCCTTGCCCACGCTCAAGCAGCGACGGCATCAGGCTGCTTGCCAGGGGCTGCATCTGCAAACGCCGGCAAAGCCAGGCAGGCAGCTTCTACTTGTCGAATCAACGGCCAGCGGTTCAGGTCTACCTGGAAGCGGCGGGCGCTTTCCACCTGAGGCACCAGGTAGCAGTCAGCCAGCGTGGGCGTGTCCCCAAAGCTGAAGCGACCTCGCCGCACGTCGGCGGCCAGCAGGGCTTCGTAGGCGTCAAACCCAGCGCTGATCCATGTGCCACACCAAGCGTTGATGGCGGCTTCATCAGCCCCAAACGTCTTGCGCAGGTATTCCAGGATACGGCGGTTGTTGATCGGGTGGATGTCGCAGCCGACGATGGCGGCGAGTGCCCGCACCCGCTGGCGACCGTCGGCGTCGGCGGGCAGCAGTGCAGGTGTCGGGTACTTTTCCTCCAGCCATTCGATGATGGCTGGGGACTGGATCAGCACTTGCTCGCCGGTGTCGAGGGCAGGCACCAGCTGCTGCGGGTTCAGTGCCTTGAAGGCGTCGGTCAGGTGCGCTTCCTTGCCCAGGTGCACGGCCACATACTCGGTGCTCAGGCCCTTGAGGTTGAGCGCAATCCGCAGCCGGTGCGAGGTCCCGCTGCGCCAGAAGTTGTAGAGCTTCATCGCGTGCGGGCTCACTCGGCCGCGCCGACGGTCAGGGCGATCTCGGCCACACCCTGCACCCGCCCGGTGATCTGGTCGCCCGAGACCACCGCGCCCACGCCTTCGGGCGTACCGGTGTAAATCAGGTCACCCGGTTGCAGGTGATAGAACAAACTCAGATCCGCGATGATTTCGCGGATGTTCCAAATGAGCTTGCCCACGTCCGAGCACTGCTGGGTGTGCCCGTTGACGGTCAATGCAATCTCGCCGGACTCGATCACCTCACCCGGTAGCGGCATGACTTCGGAACACACCGAGCCTTGTTCGATGTCTTTGCCCAAATCCCAGGGGCGACCCTTGTCGCGGG
>JACCDV010288492.1_pt1 | contig 11352 bp, 9 predicted proteins | sample 7446131 | NCBI WGS metagenome assembly JACCDV01 (sample SAMN15323448, study PRJNA562643) | freshwater metagenome | isolation source: river surface water | place: USA:Blue River Watershed | collected 2017-08-17
CACGGCGTCTGCGTATTGCGCCACCACGCCCAGGTTGTGCGTGATGAACAGCATGCTCATGCCGGTCTCTTTCTGCAGCCGCCCCATCAACGCCAGGATCTGCGCCTGGATGGTCACATCCAGCGCGGTCGTGGGTTCGTCGGCAATCAGCAGCGTGGGTTGGCAGGCCATGGCCAGTGCAATCATCACGCGCTGGCGCATGCCCCCTGACAGTTGGTGCGGGTACTCGTTGACGCGCTGGGCTGCGGCCGGAATCTCCACGAGCTCAAGCATGCGCCGCGCGTGGGCGTGGGCGGTACTGCGGTCCATCTTCAGGTGCAGGCGGGCTGCTTCGGCAATCTGTTCGCCCACGGTCAGCACAGGGTTCAGGCTGGTCATGGGTTCCTGAAAGATCATGGCCAGCTCGTTGCCGCGCAGGGCGCGCTTGTCGGCCTCGGGCAGGGCCAACAGATCGATCTGGCGGCCATCGCGCCGCACAAACAGGGCCTGGCCGCTGACCTGCGCCTGCGAGGTACGCGCGTGCAAGCCCATGAGCGTGAGGCTGGTGACCGATTTGCCTGAGCCGGACTCGCCCACCAGGGCCAGCGTTTCGCCGGGGTGGATGGCAAACGACACATCGGCCACGCTCTGAATGCGCCCGGCATCGGTGGCAAAGGAGGTGGAAAGGCCGCTGACTTGCAGGCGTGGTGCACTCGCAGCGGGCGTGGAGATAACTGGGGTGCTCATACAGTCTTTTTCAGTTTGGGGTCGAGCAGGTCACGTACACCATCGCCCAGCATCTGCAGCGACAGCGCTGTGAGCACGATGGCAATACCCGGCGAGAAAATGGTCCAGAAGGCCTTGTCGGCGTAGTCCAGGCTGCCGGCAATCATGGTGCCCCAGGTGGGAATGTCGGGCGGCACGCCCACCCCCAGAAAGGACAGGCCGGCCTCGGCCAGGATGGCGTAGGCAAAGATGAAAGTGACTTGCACCAGGATGGGCGACATCAGGTTGGGCAGGATGTGGCGCCACAGGATGAGCGGCGTGCGCACGCCCAAGGCACGTGCGGCGTCGACAAACAGCAACTCGCGCAGCACCAGCGTGGTGGCGCGCACCACCCGTGCCACGCGCGGCGTGTAGACGATGACCAGCGCCAGCATCACATTCCATAGCGACACACCCAGGATGGACACCAGCGCAATGCCCAGCAGGATGTCAGGGAAGGACATCATGGCGTCCACCACGCGCATCAGCGGCGCATCCAGCCTGCGGAAGAAACCGGCAAACATGCCCAGCAGCGTGCCCAGCAGCACGGCGCCTGCGGCGGTGACCAGGCCAATCAGCAGCGAATAGCGCGCGCCGTGCACGATGCGCAGCAGCACATCGCGGCCCAGTTCGTCGGTGCCCGCCCAATGGTCGGAAGAGGGCGCGTTCAGCCGTTCGGGGATGGAGAGGGCGTTTGGGTCTGCGCTGGACAAGACCGGGAACAGCAGCGCTGTGGTCAGAACGGCGAGCAGCAACACGGCTGCCGCCAGAACCACCTTGCGGGCAAACAGCCGGCGCAGGGTCGCGGTGAGTCGTTGAAGGGTGGATGTGTTCATTGCGCCTCCAGACGGATGCGGGGATCCACCAGTGTGTAAAGAAAGTCGATGGCCAGGTTGATGAACACGTAGATGGCGGCAATCACCAGCAGCGTGCCTTGGATAACCGGGTAGTCCCGCCGCAGCACGGCCCGCACCACCAGGTTGCCCACGCCGGGCAGGTTGAATACGGTCTCGGTCACCACGGTGCCGCCAATCATCAGCGCCATGGTCAGCCCCAGCACGGTGACGATGGGCACTAGCGCATTGCGCAACACGTGCTTGACCATGATGGTGCCTTCGGGCAGACCCTTGGCACGCGCGGTGCGCACATAGTCTTCACCCAGGATGTCGAGCATGGACGCGCGCGTGAAACGGATGATCAGGGCGGAGTTGAGCAGGCCCAGCACCAGGGCAGGCAACAGCAGGTGCTGCAGGCGTTCGCCCAGCGTGGCACTCGGGTCGCCATAGCCAGAGGCCGGAAACCAGCCCAGCTTGACGGCAAACAGCTGGATCAGGATCAGGCCCAGCCAGAAGCTGGGCACGCTGGCACCCAGCATGGCGACGCTGCTGACGGCCTGGTCGGCCGCGCTGCCGCGCCAGATGGCCGCCGCCATGCCACTGGGCACCCCCACCAGCGCTGCGATGCCCACGGCAAACAGGGCCAGGAAGAGGGTGGGCTCGGCCCGCTCCATCAGGGCTTGGGCCACGGGCCGCTGCAGAAACAGCGAATGGCCCAGATTTCCTTGCAGCAGCTCGCTGACCCACAGCGCAAACTGCACGGGCAGGGGTTTGTCCAGCCCGTACTGGGCGCGGGCTGCGGCAATGTCCTCTACCGTGGCCTGGTCACCCAGCAACAGGGCCACGGGGTCGCCCGAGGCCAGACGCGTGAGGCAGAACACCAGCACGGCCACCAAGGACAGCACCACCAGGGCACCGCCCAGGCGCTTCAACAAAAATCGCATCATGGTGCTGTGGTTTCCTGCTTACTTGGCCAAACCGGTGTTCCAGAAGAAGGGCCAAATGGCGGGTGTGTAGCCCTGCAGCTTGGCCGAGCGGGCGGACAGGCTGTTGAACTTGCCCACTTCAATGAAAGGCACTTCGTCGTACACCACCTGTTGCACCTTGCCCCACAGGGCGCCGCGCTTGGCGGGGTTGGTTTCCTGGTTAAAGGCCGCAAGCGTGGCCTTCTTGGCGGCGGAATCCCACCAGCCCGGGGCTCCGTCACCCAGTTGTGGGGGCGAGAGCATGGGTTCGGGCAGCAGGCCGGAATGGGTGAAGTACACGTCCCAGAGCTTGGCATCGTTGCGGCGCTGCACCAGGGTGGCCCAGTCCACCACCTGCAGGTCGGTCTTGAAGCCGGCCTTCTTGAGCTGCTCGGCCATCACCAGTGCCATGTTGTAGTGGAACTCGTACTGGCGGCTGGCCATGATGCGCACGGTCTGGTCGGCGCTGTAGCCGGCCTTGGCCGCCTGGTCTTTGGCCAATTGCGGATTGCGCTCGTTGTAGAGCTTGCTGCCCGCGTCGGAGTAGTAGGGTGTGCCCTTGGGGAAGAAGTTGGGCTCCACGTTGAAGAAGCGGTTGTCGCCAAAGCCTGCGGCCATCAGCTCGCCGGTACCCACGGCGGTTTGCACCGCGCGGCGTACGGGTTGTGAGGCCAACACGCCTTCCTTGGTGTTGAACACGATGTAGGGGAAGCCGAAGTTCTTGGTCACGATGGGCACCACGGCCGGCGCGCCTTTCTCAACCCGGCCCATGGCTTCCACGGGCAGCAGGTCGGCGTACTGGAATTGGCCGGACAGGGCGCCTTCCACGCGGGTGTTGGCACTGGGCACAGGCACAAAGCGCAGTTCGTCCAGCACCGCTTCGCGCTTGCCTGCGTAGCCGCTGGCCGGTTCCTTGCGGGAGGCATAGCCCTCATAGCGGGTCAGTACCGTGAACTGATCGGGGCGGCGTTCCTTGAATTTGTAGGGTCCGGTGCCAATGAATTCCTTGAGCTGAGGCGCAATGCTGTCCTTGGCCATGATGGCGGCCATGCCGCTAGGCAGGGCCAGCTGGGCCAGCAGGGGGGCGTAGGGGTTTTTGAGCTTGAGCTCCACGCTCAGCGCGCCCTTGGCGGTGAGTGAGGCGACTTCCTTGCCCACGGCCTTGCCACGGGGCGATAGCTCCATCCAGCGCTGCAGCGAGGCCACCACATCGTCGGCGCTCAGGTCGCGGCCGTTGTGGAACTTGACGCCCTTGCGCAGGGGGATGGTGTAGGTCAGGCCGTCCTTGGACACGCTGGGCAGGCTCTCGGCGAGCATGGGGGCGATGTTCCAGTTGCCATCGAAGGTGTAGAGCGGCTCGTAGACGTGCTGCATGATGGTGCCCACGAGGTCGGCTGTGCTGACCATGGGGTCCAGGCCTTGGGGCTCGCCGACCATGGCCAGGTTGGCAGCTCCACCCTTGGGTAGGGCCGCGGTTTGTGCCCAGGCTGCGCCGCAGGCGAGCATGCAGGCCGTTGCCAGCGCTACCGTCTTCAATACTGCGCGGCGGGCAGGGGTTTGGGTGCCGGACAGTGCTTGCACCACATTGGTTCCAGAAGTTTGCATTGTACACCTCGAAGTAATAGGATTACACAAATAAGCACATTCGGTGCCAGAATTGCGCGATGTTTTTGCATTTCCGGTTGAAGGTGTGTAAATTCTTTACTTAAAGGAGTGTTTTTTATGTCAGTAGAAACCCTTGGGCAAGCCCCTCTCGCGTCGGACCGTCTGGCCCGCCCCCTGTCGCCCGCTACGCGCGCTGGTGACTTTGTGTTCGTCTCTGGTCAGGTGCCCACAGATGACAAGGGCGAGGTCGTGGTGGGGGGTATCGAGGCGCAGACGCGCCAGGTCTTTAAACGCCTCAGTGATGCCTTGGCCCTGGCGGACTGCACCCTGGCCGATGTGGCCAAGGTTAGCGTGTGGCTGGCCGATGCGCGCGACTTCGGTAGCTTCAACCGCGTCTACATGGAGTGTTTTGGCGAGCACCGCCCCGCACGCTCCACCGTGGAGTCGCGTCTGATGATCGACGCGAAGGTGGAGATCGACGTTACCGCCTACAAGCCGCGCGGCTGAGCCATGGACAAACTCTGGGATGTCGTGGCTCTGGGCGAGGCGCTGGTGGAATTCAACCAGACGCGTGCCGGCGAGCCGCAGTACCTGCAAGGCTTTGGTGGCGACACCAGCAATGCCATGGTGGCCGCCGCGCGCGCTGGCGCGCGCACGGCTTACCTGAGCCGGTTGGGGCAAGACCCCTGGGGCCAGGCGCTGCTCGCGCTGTGGGCGCGTGAAGGCGTGGACAGCACGGCGGTGGAGCGCGATGCGCACCACCCCACGGGCCTGTACTTTGTGACCCACGGCAGCGCGGGGCATGAGTTCAGTTACCTGCGTACAGGCTCGGCCGCCAGCCGCATGACGCCCGCCTGGCTGCAGGCGGCGCCAGCAAGCTTGCTGCAGCGGTGCCGCATCCTGCATGTGTCGGGCATTTCGCTGGCGATATCTGCCAGCGCCTGCGACACAGTGTTCGAGGCCATGCGCCTGGCGCGTGATGCTTGTGCGCTGGTGGCGTTTGACCCGAACCTGCGCCTCAAACTTTGGCCGCTGGCGCGCGCGCGCGCCTGCATCCGCGAGGCGGTGGCCCTGTGCGACATCTTCTTGCCGGGGCAGGACGACATGGAGGCCCTGCTGGGCATCAGCGACCCCGAGGCGATTGCCGATTGGGGCCATGCCCAAGGCGCAAGCCAGGTGGTAGTGAAGCTGGGCAAGGAGGGCGTGCTGCACAGCGCCGCCGGGCAACGCCAGCGCGTGCAGGGGCGCTCAGTGCAGGCGGTGGACGCCACTGGTGCGGGCGACTGCTTTGACGGCAACCTGCTTGCGCGGCTGGCGCTGGGGGACGATCTGCCCCGTGCTGTGCGCTACGCCAATGCGGCTGCCTCGCTGGCGGTGCAGGGCTTTGGGGCTGTGGCGCCTTTGCCCACGGCGGCAGAGGTGAGCGCGGTGCTGTAATCTGCGGGGTTTGACAGCCAAGCCCCCGCCATGAAAGTCACAGCCAACGGTATTTCCATCGAAGTCGAGGACAGCGCGCAGACTGACGCCTCCTTTGCCAACAAGCCCGCCGTGTTGCTCATCATGGGTCTGGGCATGCAGCTGATTGCCTGGCCGCCTGAGATGGTGCGCGCGTTGGAGGCGGGCGGCTACCGTGTGATCCGGTTTGACAACCGGGACGTGGGGCTGTCGACGCATTTCGATGCGCTGGGGCGCCCCAACCTGCTGTGGGCCAGCATCAAGTACAAGTTGGGTTTGATGCCTGCTGCACCCTACAGCTTGGCGGATATGGCGGCCGACGCATTGGGCGTGTTGGATGCCCTCAAGGTTGACCGAGCCCACGTGGTGGGCGTGAGTATGGGCGGCATGATCGCGCAGCGCGTGGCCTTGGCCGCGCCCGCCCGCATTCTGAGCCTGACCAGCATCATGAGCACCAGCGGTGCCCGCGGCCTGCCCCAGGCCGCGCCGGAGGTGGTGCGCGCCCTCATCAGCCGCCCGGCCGGGAAGGGCACGGAGGCCGTGGTGGACCACTCAGTGCGTCTGTTCCAGACCATAGGCAGCCCCGGCTACCCCACGCCCGAGCCCGAGCTGCGCGAACGCGTGCGCGCCAGCGTGCTGCGTGCCTTCTACCCGGTGGGCACGGCGCGGCAGATGCTGGCCGTGGTGGCTGACATCACGCGCGCTGCACTGCTGGGGCGCATCACCGCGCCCACGTTGGTGGTGCACGGCAAGGAGGACCCGCTGGTGCCGCTGGCCTGCGGCGAAGACACCGCCCGCCGCATCCCCGGTGCCACCTTGCTTACCATTGACGGCATGGGCCACGACCTGCCACCCGAACCCGTGCGCCAGATATTGGCCGCATTGATCCCCCATTTGAAAGCAAGCGCATGAACACCCCCGAACAATCCCAACTCGGCAAGGCCTCCGCCTATGTGGACCAGTACGACGCCAGCCTGTTGTTTCCCATCCCGCGCGCCGGCAAGCGTGCCGAGATCGGCATCACCGGCGCCGCACCCTTTTTGGGCGCCGACCTGTGGACGGCGTTTGAGCTGAGCTGGCTCAACCTGCGCGGCAAGCCGCAGGTGGCGCTGGCGCACTTCACCATTCCCTGCGAGTCGCCCAACATCGTGGAGAGCAAGTCCTTCAAGCTCTACCTCAATAGCTTCAACAACACCCGCTTTGTCGATGCCACTGAGGTGCTGGCCCGGCTGCGTGCCGATATCTCGGAAGCCGCGTGGCGCGGTGCCCCGGCGCCCGGCACGGTGGGCGTGAAGCTGATTGATGCCGCGCTGTTTGACCGCGAACCCGTGCATGAGTTGGATGGCCTGAACCTGGACCGGCTGGACGTGGAGTGCACCCACTACCAGCCTGCGCCCGAGTTGCTGACCACGCTGCCCGATGAAGGCATGGTGGACGAGGTGCTGGTGAGCAATCTGCTCAAGAGCAACTGCCTGGTGACTGGCCAACCCGACTGGGGCAGCGTGCAGATCAGCTATTCCGGTCTGCCCATTCAGCAAGAAGGCCTGCTGCAGTACCTGGTGAGTTTTCGCAACCACAACGAGTTCCACGAGCAGTGCGTGGAGCGCATCTTCATGGACATCTGGACACGCTGCAAACCCACCAAGCTGACCGTGTATGCGCGCTACACGCGCCGCGGCGGGCTGGACATCAACCCCTACCGCACCAGCCACCCGCGTGCACTGCCGGGCAATATACGCACCGCACGCCAGTAAATTCTGCTATTGTTTTAGGAGCTGTTAGCGCACATTCCATAAGGGCTAGACCGCAATTTCCTTGCGATTTAGCAAGATTTCCAGCTCTCGCACGGGCAGGGGTGTGGCAAACAGGTAACCCTGGAACAGGTGGCAACCGTGGGCCATCAAGAATTCGTACTGTTCCTCGGTCTCCACGCCCTCGGCAATCACCTCCAGGTCCAGGGTCTCGGCCATGCCCAGAATGGTTTGCACCATCACTGCGTCGGCCGCTTGCTCGCCTAGGTTGCGGATGAAGGACTGGTCGATCTTGAGCTGGTCTAGTGGCAGCTTGGTCAGGTAGGTCAGTGAGGACTGCCCGGTGCCAAAGTCGTCCATCGAGAAGCGCAGGCCCAGCGTCTTGAGCTCCCGCATCTTGGCGATGGTGCCTTGCACGTCATCCAGCACCAGGCTCTCGGTCAGCTCCAGTTTCAGCAGCTCGGGATTGGCGCCCGTGTCTTGCAGGATGGTGCGCACCAGGTCCACAAAACTGTCTTGGCGGAATTGCAGCGCGCTCACATTGACCGCCATCTGCAGCTCGGCGCGGCCGGGCTCCCGCGCCCACCGGGCCAGTTGTTCGCAGGCGGTGCGCAGCACCCATTCGCCCAGCGGCACGATGAGCCCGGTCTCTTCGGCCAGGCCAATGAAGACCAGTGGCGACACAATGCCGCGGCTGGGGTGGCACCAGCGCACCAGCGCCTCCACGCCCATGGGCCGATTTTCGTCCGAGACTTGCAGCTGGTAGTACAGCGCAAACTCGCCTTGTGCCAAGGACTGGCGCAGGTCACGCTCCAGCTCTGCCCGTGTCTCGATGGCAGCCAGCATTTGCGGGTCAAAAAAGCACAGGGCGTTGCGGCCCGCACTTTTGACCTGGTACATCGCGATGTCGGCCTGCTTGAGCAGCTCGGAGCTGGATTGCAGTGATTCCCCAAACAGGGTGGCACCCACGCTGCTGGTGCTGCGGTAAACCACACCGTTGAGTGAAAACGGTTCGTTCAGCGTGGCCAGAATGCTGTCGCCAACGATCTTGGCTTGTGATGCCGCCTCCATGGCGTGGGGGCTCAAGTCCTGCAGCATCACCACAAACTCGTCCCCGCCCAGGCGGGCCACCGTGTCTGCCTCGCGCACGCAGGCACTCACCCGCTTGGCGACCTGTTGCAGCAGCAGGTCACCCACGTCATGTCCCAAGGTGTCGTTCAGCGTTTTGAAATGGTCCAAGTCCATGAACAGCAAGGCGCCCTTGCGACCACTGCGGGCGCTGGCCACCACAGCCTGTTGCAGCCGGTCGCTCAGCAGGCGGCGGTTGGGCAGGCCGGTCAGGGGGTCAAAGAACGCAAGCTGTTCGATCTCGGCGCTGGCGCGGCGAATGTGGGTGACATCCTGGTAGACGATGACCACGCCGCCATCGGGGGTTGTGCGCTCGGTGATCTCGATCACATGCCCGTTGGGCAGATGGCGTTCGTGGCTGTGTACGCGCTTGTGCAACAGGGCCATGCGGTCTTGCACCCACTGGCGTTGCGCGTGTGCATCGGCCTGGGGCAGGGTGATGCGCGCCGTGGCTGTCAGCATGGTCTCAAACGGAATGCCGACGGCAATGTGGGCGCGTTGCCAGGGGTAAATCTCCAGGTAGCGCCGGTTCCAGTTCAGTACGCAGTGCTGAGCGTCCAATAGCAGAAAGCCGCTTTCCATGGACTCCAGCGCCTGATCCAGGGTGGACTTGGCCTGCGAGATGGAGCGCTGCGCCTGCGCCATTTGCTGCAGGTAGCGCAATGCCACGGCGCCTGCCGCGAGCAGCATGATGACAAAGACCGTGCTGACGCCCGCCACCCGCCAACTCTCGCGCCGCCATTCGCCCAGTACCGTTTCCATGGGAATGCTGGCGGTGATCAGGATGTCGTGGTACAGCATCTTGCGCTGCACGACCAGCGCGTCCACGCCGCTCAGGCGCGCCGCCATTTGGGTCGCACCTTGCGGGTTGCGCTCACCCAACGCAGGTCGCAGCAATGTGCCCGAGAGCGAGTCCATGGCCGGCGCGCTGGCCAGCAATTGGCCGTTGCCACGTTCCAGTGTGGCCTCCAGCCCTTCAATGTCCACGCCTTGCACCAGGATGGTGGAGAGCAGGGACACTTGGACCTCGGCAATGGCCAGCACTTTGGAACCATCAGCCAGTCGGATGGGTCTTGCGAAATAGAGCACCTGTTCCGAGCTGCCGAAATTGACCACTGGTGTGCTGATGGACAAGCCCGCGACGGCCTGCGCCAGCGCCTGTGTCAAAAAGTCTTGCGGGGCTGCCAGCACCAGTTCGGCACCGCGCGCATCGGAAGACGCCAACATGCGCCCCGCACCATCCAGCAAGGCCACATGGCGCACGAGCAGGTTTTGCCGCAATGCGCCTTGGATCAGCCGGCTCGCCAGCGTGCTGTCAATCCAGTCGGGTTGCAGGTTGGCCAGTCCCAGCAAGTTGTCCAAGCTGGCCAGTAAAACATCGACCCCCAGCAGATTGCGATTCACCGCGGCTTCGGCACCTGCCACAAACCGTAGGGCTTGGCCTTCACTGTTGGCGACAGCGGTGCGATGGCTGTCGCGCACTACCAAGACGGCGACCAGGACTACAGCCAGCACGAACAGCAGAACTGAGCCCGCTACGGCACGGGTCGCTCGGGAGGACACCAGCCGCATCACTTGGGCACCGGGGCCACGATGCCGTGGGCCTGCCCGATGGTGTGGTCCCAAAGCTCTTTGCAGCGCTGGTTGCAGCGCTGCAACCAGCGGGGGAGTACCGTGCCAACAAAAATGTCCTTGCGCTTGCGTTCATCCTCAGCGCTGCGTTGCACCTCGCTCATGTTGCCCTTGCGCGCAGTGGTGCAGCTGGGCAGGCCGCGGTTGCAGGCCAGGCCCTCGGCTGTTTCTCGTTCGCTTTCATTCCAAATAGCAGCCTCCAGTTTGGGTATTTCGTGGGACAACAATGCCCGCAGGTCCCCGGGCATGGCCTGCCAGGCGGACGCATTGGCGCCAAACACGGCCAAGCCCCAGGTCAGCGGCAAGGTGTGGATGTGGGTTGTGACCTCGTGCAGGCCCAGCAGATTACCCGACATGGTGCCGGTGATGGCGCACTCGGCATTGCCCGAGGCCATATTGGGCAGGATTTGGGCAAAACCCACCAGGACCGGGATGGCACCTACTGCACCCATGAAGTCGGCCTGTGTGGCCGACGAGACGCGCACCCGTCGCCCCTGCAGATCGGCCAGCGAAGCCAGAGGGCGCTTGCAAAACAGAACCTGGGCCGGGTACACGTAGACGGCCAGGACTTCCACACCGTGGCGCTCACGCAGCGATTTTTCTAGGTAGGGGCGGAAGGCGGCCAGGGTCTTCTTCAGGGTCGCCATGTCGGGGTTCAGGCCAGCCAGATCAGGGGCCGCGTACTCGGGGTACTGGGCCGAGATATTGCTCAGCAAAGCCGTGCCAAAAGGCACGACCCCCAGCTGGATGAGGCGCAACATTTCGGAGCCCGGGACGCCTGCGCGGTCAAACGGCGCAATTTCGGCGGTGTAACGCCCTTGGCTCAATCGCGGTAGCTCTTTGGTCCAGAACGGCTCTTCATTGCGGGTGTACTGATTCAGACCGGCCAGGCCACCCACGATGCGCAGCTTTTGTGTCGCGGCCGGGGGCGCGGAGGTCTCTGCCCAGGCGCGCGACAGAAGCCCGGCGCCCAGCAAAAGGGCCAAGGTGCACAAGCTTGCTGCAGTGTGTATGTTCATAACGACCTTTCACGCCCGGGCCGGGGGCCGGCGTGCTTGCGCTTCTGTGGCGCGGATGCAGCGCGTTTATCTTCCTGGCGCCAAGTCTAGCGGGTCTGGCAGTGCGCGCGCCGCCAAGTCTTGCGCAGATTCCGGTCGGCCAAAAAAATAGCCCTGAAAGGCGTCGCAACCCATCCCGGCCAAGGCGTCCCGCTGGGCAGCAGACTCCACACCTTCG
>JACCDV010956278.1_pt1 | contig 11349 bp, 21 predicted proteins | sample 7446131 | NCBI WGS metagenome assembly JACCDV01 (sample SAMN15323448, study PRJNA562643) | freshwater metagenome | isolation source: river surface water | place: USA:Blue River Watershed | collected 2017-08-17
GTAATGCTAAGCCGTTAAACCGCGAAGTAGAAGACCCAACAGACGAAGAAATCGAAGGCTACACCAAAGGTGTTCAAGGCCGAATCAAAGAATTGACACATGCCCGTCATGACGAGCGTCGTGCCAAGGAAGCTGCCCTGCGTGAAAAGCAGGAACTCGAGCGTCTTACACAGCAGATTCTTGAAGAAAACCGCAAATTAAAAGAGTATGTCAAATCTGGCGAAGCTACGTATAAGGAAACTTTACAAGCCAAGACAGAAGCAGAAATGGAAATGGCCCGCCGTAAGTACAAAGAAGCGGCTGAAAGCTATGACACAGATGCTATGATGGCTGCTCAAGAAGCATTGACAGAAGCGAAGATGAAGATGGAGCAAGCGAAAAATTTTTCGCCAACCCCTTTACAAACTCGTGAAGTAGATGTACAAATACAACAAGAGCAACCAAAAGCTCCCGAACTTGATGAAAAAACCTTGCGCTGGCAAGCCAAAAACCAGTGGTTCGGAAGTCCTGGTTACGAAGAAGTTACGGCCTTTGCACTAGGGCTGCACCAAAAACTAGTAAGCACCGGGTATAGCCCGCAACAATCCGAGTACTTCGAGCAAATCGATTCTCGCTTAAAACGTACTTTCCCAGAAATGTTTGAGGAAAGTGAAGACCGCGGCCAAAAAGCTGCCCCAACAAAGAAACCTGCAACGGTTGTGGCACCATCGTCTCGTACTACGGGCGCTAAAAAAACGGTGAAGATCACTGCTTCGCAAGCTGCGACGGCAGATAGACTTGGGATACCCCGCGATTTGTATGTTAAAGAGTTCTTAAAATTGGAGGCTAATAATGGCTAATAACCGCACACAACGTGACCTTGAGACACGCGAGCAAGAAAAGAGATATGTTTACACCCCGGCATCAACATTGCCCGACCCTGCACCTGAGCCTGGTTTTACCTATAGGTGGATTGCTACCGCGATCTTAGGCCAAGCCAACCCCACGAACGTTTCTCAGAAACTACGTGAAGGCTGGGAACCGGTCAAGGCTGTTGATCACCCTGAGCTAATGTTGCAAGGTGACAAAAACGGTAACGTGGAAATTGGTGGTCTTATGTTATGTAAGGCGCCAACCGAAATGGTACTGGCTCGTAAGGAATACTACGAGAACCAAGCAAGAGCTCAAATGGAGTCTGTGGATAACAACTTCATGCGTAACAACGACGCCCGCATGCCGCTGTTTGCTGACAAGAAATCGTCAACAAGCCGTGGAGGTGGGTTTGGAAATGGTTCAAAATAAACTTTTGGAGGTTTAAATGGCAACAACTTTTACCCCGTACGGGTTAGTGCCGCTAAATCTGATTGGTGGTCAAAGCTTCACTGGCGGTTCAATCCGCGATTACGCTATGACTGTTAACAGTTCAACGGCAATTTTTAAAGGCGACATCGTCGCTATCGGCGTGGCTTCTGGCGGACAGCCTACAGCACTTACTGCTACACCTACGACTTCAACTCGTGGTTTAGTTGGTGTTTGCGTTGGCGTAAGCTATGTAGACCCTGTTTTGAAATACCAAGTGTATTCAAACTTCTTACCTGCTGGCGCAGTATCTGCTGGTTACACTAACGTGGCTATCCGCGTTGTTGAAGACCCAGATCAGTTGTACCAAGTTCAGGCTGACGGTGCGATTACTTTGGCTCAAATCGGTCTAAACGCTGAATTGACAAACTTCGGTGGCTCAACAACTACTGGCAACTCTACGATTGCTTTGGAGTCAACAACTCCTGCAAACACCAGCACTTTCGCTGTACGTATCGTTGACTTGGTTAATGGTCCTTTCTCAACCCCAGGTGATGCTAAGACTGACTGTATCGTGAAGTTTAACTTCGGCGTGCATTCATATTATCAATCAGCTGGTGCAGCTAACTAATAGAGGAGCTTAAACATGGCTATTTCTCGTTCACAGCTCCTTAAAGAGCTATTACCAGGTCTAAACGCATTGTTTGGTTTAGAGTACAAACGCTACGGCGAAGAGCACAAAGAATTGTACGAAACAGAGAAATCTGAGCGTTCATTCGAAGAAGAGACAAAGCTTTCTGGCTTTGGCGCTGCTCCTGTTAAGAATGAAGGCGCTGCTATCGGTTACGATAACGCGCAAGAAGCTTTTACAGCTCGCTATACACACGAAACTATTGCTTTAGGTTTCTCAATCACTGAAGAAGCGGTTGAAGATAACTTGTACGACAGCTTGTCTGCTCGTTACACTAAGGCATTGGCTCGTGCTATGTCATACACCAAGCAAGTTAAAGCTGCTAACGTGTTGAACAACGGTTTCAACGGCGCATACCTAGGTGGCGACGGTGTTTCATTGTTCGGCGTAAGCTCAGGCGGTTCACGTGTAGGTCATCCATTGGTAAACGGTGGTGTTAACTACAACAGCCCAGCTACAGCAACTGACTTGAACGAAACAGCGTTGGAAAATGCTGCTATTCAAATCGCTGCTTGGACAGACGAGCGTGGTCTTTTGATCGCTGCTAAGATTCGCAAATTGGTAATTCCACCATCATTAATGTTCGTTGCAAAACGTCTATTAGATACAGAATTACGCGTTTCTACAGCTGATAACGACATCAACGCATTGAAACAGATGGGTACTGTTCCAGAAGGTTACACTGTTAACCACTTCTTGACAGACACAAACAACTGGTTCTTGTTGACTGATGTTCCGAACGGCTTGAAGCACTTTGAGCGTTCACCTATGGCTACATCAATGGATGGTGACTTCGATACTGGTAACGTACGTTACAAGGCTCGTGAGCGTTATTCATTCGGTTGGTCAGACCCATTGGGAATCTGGGGTTCAAACCCAGCCTAATAGGCGAAAAGAAAAAGGGGGCTTCGGCTCCCTTTTTTGTTGCATTTATTTTTATTTAGAGTAATATTCAATAAACCGGGCGAACCGGCTTATTAGACTGCCCCGGCAGACGCATACAAGACTAATAAGCTTAACTTTGTATGAAGGATAAAAATCATGGCACGTACCACGTTCTCTGGCCCAGTAGTATCACAAAACGGTTTCTTAGTTGGCTCTGGCGCTACAGTTACTAAAGTTCTTTCTGGCTCAGCTTCTTTGAACTTCCCTGAAATTGCAGCAGCTTCTCAAGCTAACCTAACTATTACTGTTACTGGTGCTGCGGTAGGTGACGAAGTTATCATGGCTCTTCCATCTGGCCCTGCAGCTGGCTTAGTATTCAACGCTTTTGTTTCAGCAGCAAACACTGTAACAATTCGCGCAAGCAATATCACTGCTAGCCCTGTTGATGCCGGAGCTGCTACTTACGGTGTAATCGTAATCGCTGCCTAATTAGGAGGCCCTTATGGGTATGCAATATGATGTAAAGTCGGCCTACACGGCCGCAGATGCTGCGTTAGTAACTTCAAGAACACGCTTAAAAGGCATGTACATTGTTGTGAGCACTGCCGGTTCAAACCCAGTCACTGTTTACGATAATTCAAGTGCAGGCTCAGGAACTATTGTGTTCCGTGCTGGCGCGTCTGTTGCTGGTGCACACACAGTTGTTATCCCTGGTGAAGGCATTCTAGCGAATAACGGTTTGTACGTAGATACAGGTAGCGCGGATAGCGTGACTATTATTTATGGCTAAGACCCCTGCGTGGCAACGTAAGGAAGGGAAGTCCGAATCCGGCGGTCTAAACGCCAAAGGCAGGGCTTCTTACAATGCCGCTAACCCTGGTAAGCCTGGGCTTAAACGCCCACAGCCAGAGGGTGGCGCACGTCGTGATTCTTTCTGTGCACGTATGAAAGGCATGAAGAAGAAATTAACTTCAGCCAAAACAGCTAACGACCCAGATTCACGTATTAATAAATCACTCCGCGCTTGGAACTGCAAAGAAGGTGGTTCTGTTAAGGGCGATGGTTGTGTGATTCGTGGCAAAACAAAAGGTAGAACAGTATGAGTGAAGAAGTAGTTCGCGAACTGGCTACACACGCTAGCGATATTAAGCATCTGCAAGATGACATGGATAAGCTTGTTAAAGATATGGAAGAGATTAAAAAGTCTCTTGCCGAAATTAACAAAACCTTGTCAGAAGCTCGTGGTGGCTGGAAAGTATTGATGTGGGCGGGTGGTGCAGTTAGTGCACTTACTGGCGTTGCAGGCTTTATAGCTGGACATTGGGGGAAATAATGCCAAGCGTATCTAAAAAACAACACAATTTTATGGCGGCTGTCGCCAACAATCCAAAGTTTGCCAAAAAAGTTGGCATCCCTAAAGCTACAGGAGAAGAATTTATGAAAGCCGATAAAGGTCGTAAGTTTAAAGAAGGCGGCGCCATGGATATGGCCAAAGACAAGAAGTTGGTTAAGAAAGCTGTTGGCATGCACGAGAAGCAGCTACACGGCGGCAAAAAGTCTAATCTAACTAAACTTCGTTCAGGTGGTTCATGTGGCAGCAAGATGCAGAAGTATAGAGCAGGCGGCAAAGTTCGTTATAACGACGGCGGTATGCCTGACTACGAGCGCGAGCCAGACGAGCAAGACCGCAAGATACAAGAAGGCGCGATGGCTGAATATACTGACCGCAAAGAAAAAGAAGCGATTATGGCTAAGCCACTAGCTAAAGCCTCGTTTAAAGAAGCGTTTGCTGATGCCCGTGCTTCTGGCGACAAAACCTTTGAGTACATGGGTAAGAAGTACAGCACAGAAATGGCTAAACCACAAAAATCATTTGCTGACAAAGCTAAAAAAGCTGGTTTCACATCTGCTGAAACTAAAGGCGGTGCAGCACTAATGACTCGTAAAGACCGTTCTACCGGCATGAAAGCTGGTGGCTCTGTTAAAGCGCGTGGCTGCGGTATTGCTTCTAAAGGTTTAACTAAAGGCAAGATGGTGTAATCATGGAACTCGCTAAAAAACTTTACGAAAATGTGATGGGTACGCCTGAGCAGAATGAAAAAGCCAAGAAAGAAATGGCTGAACAAGGCGCTAAGAACCCAGATACTACACAAGCCAAAGTAAATCGCATGATTGATAAAATCAAACCAGCAGAGCCTGTTAAAAAGAAAGCAGGCGGTTCAGTTGGTTACAAATCAGGCGGTAAAGTTCGTGGCTGTGGTATCGCACAAAAAGGCTTAACAAAAGGCAGAATGGTATGACACGCCCTTCACGCGGTATGGGTTGTATGATGAAATCTAAAATGCCTAAAGCACCAGGCATGAAAGAAGGCGGTAAAGTTAATGCCGCTGGTAACTACACTAAGCCTGGATTGCGTAAGCGTATCGTATCTGAAGTCAAAGCAGCTGCAACGCACGGCACTGGCGCAGGTCAGTGGAGCGCGCGTAAGGCACAGTTAGTGGCTAAAAAGTACAAAGCTGCGGGTGGTGGATATAAATAATGGGCGGATTAGCTAAGAGCCAACGTTCTTTAAAAGCTTGGGGTGAACAGAAATGGACAACCAAGTCTGGTAAAAAGTCGTCTGAAACAGGTGAGAGATACTTACCTGAGAAGGCGATTAAAGCGTTGAGCCCAGCAGAATACGCAGCAACAACCAAAGCTAAACGTGCTGGCAAGGCAGCTGGTAAGCAGTTCGTACCACAGCCAAAGAGCATTAAAGCAAAAGTAAAGCCTTATAGGAAAGTTAAATGACCACATCAGGCACAAGTTCGTTTAATTTAGACCTCTCAGAAATAGTTGAAGAGGCTTTTGAGCGTTGTGGCTCAGAGCTACGCTCTGGCTATGACATGCGCACAGCACGCCGTTCTATGAACTTGCTGTTTGCCGATTGGGCTAACCGCGGCATCAACATGTGGACGATTGAGCAGGGCACAATTAACTTGGTGCAAGGCCAGAACACGTACGACTTACCGGTCGACACAGTTGATTTGATTGAACATCAGATTCGTACAGGCGCTGGCAATCAATTTACGCAAGCAGACTTGACCATCACGCGTATTAGCGTGGATACATACACAACAATCCCAAACAAGTTGGCACAAGGTCGCCCAATTCAGGTTTGGATTCAGCGTATGTCAGGTGCTAAGTATCCAGCAGGTCTAGGCCCAAACGGCACAAACCCATCTACAAACATCGATAACCCACAGATTACTGTTTGGCCTACCCCAGACGGCTCACAGCCTTACCAGTTCGTTTACTGGCGTTTACGCCGTATTCAGGATGCTGGCGATGGTGTTAACACGTTTGACGTACCGTTTCGCATGATTCCTTGCTTAGCCGCAGGCTTGGCATACTACATGGCACTAAAAATCCCTGGCGCAGAAGCACGTTTGCCAGTTCTAAAACAGCAGTACGATGAAGCTTGGGAAATGGCTGCCACAGAAGACCGTGAAAAAGCCGCTCAACGATTCGTGCCGCGTCGTATGTTTATAACCTAGGAGTAACGTGTGTCTTATCCGTTCGCTTCTGGTAAATGGGCTATCGCGATGTGCGATAGATGTGGTCAACAGTTCAAGCTAAAGACGCTTAAAACGGAGATCATAAAAACCAAGCAGTACAACTTGTTAGTTTGTGACGCATGTTGGGACCCAGACCACCCACAGTTGCAGTTGGGTATGTACCCGGTCAATGACCCGCAAGCGTTGCGTAATCCAAGACGCGATATAACGTATTATCAAGCCGGTTTAAATGCTCTTGGTGATCCGACAGGCGGTAGTAGGCAGATACAATGGGGCTGGAATCCAGTCGGAATGGCACGAAGTTTTGATTCGGCGTTAACCCCAAACGATTTAGTAGGGCAGGGCCAAGTAGGCACAGTAACAGTAACAATAACTTAGGAGTAAATCATGGCAAAAGGCAACGGCATCGAAAGCAAAGGTAAAACCAAAGGTAAGAATCTTGGTAACACTGGCGCTACAGTAGCTGAGTTCACAGGCAAAGGCGGAAACAGTGGTAAAACTAACGCCGATATGCTTAAATATGGTCGTAACTTGGCTAAAGTAGCCAATCAAAAAAGAGGATAATCATGCCTTCATACAAACAAGCCACTAAAGTAGCCAGCCCAAAGGTTGGCCAAGCTGATGTTAAAGGTCAGTTAAGAGAAGAAGTGTCTGTAGGCAACGTTCGCAGCGGCGAATTTAAAGGCACAAAAACTTCAGGCATCGTGACTCGTGGCAACGGCTGCGCGACACGTGGTAAAACAGCACGCGGACCAATGGCCTAATACATGAATTACGCAGAATTACGTCAGGCGATACAGGACTACACTGAAACAACAGAATCAATTTTTGTTCAGAATATTCCTACGTTTGTTGAGCAGGCAGAAGAGCGCATCTATAACTCGGTGCAGATTCCTGCTTTGCGCAGAAACGTTACGGGTAACGTAACAGCCACTAACAAATATTTGGCTTGCCCTGACGACTTTCTTTCTGTGTATTCATTGGCTGCGGTAGATGCTACTGGGCGGTATGAGTATTTGCTAAATAAAGACGTGAACTTTATCCGTCAAGCGTACCCAAACCCTAACTCAACTGGTCTGCCTAGATACTACGCCTTGTTTGGCCCACGCTCTGGTAACTCTACTGAGCTATCGTTTATTTTAGGCCCAACACCTGATGCAGCTTACACGATGGAGCTGCATTACTTTTATTACCCAGAATCAATTGTCACGGCTGGCACAAGCTGGCTTGGTGATAACTATAGTCCTGTCTTATTGTATGGTTCGTTGCGTGAAGCTTATTTGTTCCAAAAGGGCGAACAAGACTTGATTGCAAACGTAGAAGCGAAATACAATGAGGCATTACAGCAATTAAACCGTTTAGGTACTGGCTTAGAACGTGGCGATGCTTATCGCGATGGGCAGGCTAAAATTAAAGTTAACCCATAGGAGTAAGAAATGGCAATCACCCAAGCAATGGCCACCAGCTTCAAAGTCGGTCTTTTAGACGGCGTTTTTGACTTTGGCACAGGCACAACACAAGTATTCAAAATCGCGTTGTACACAGCAGCAGCATCGCTAGATTCAACAACAACTGCGTACACAAGCTCAAACGAAGTATCTTCTTCAGGTACTGGCTACACGGCTGGCGGTAATACGCTAGTGGTTTCTCAAGTGCCAACATCAACAGGTACAACAGCGTTTTTAGACTTTGCAGACAGCACATGGTCATCAGCAACTATTACAGCTCGTGGCGCGTTGATTTACTTGGCTAACGGTACAACAAACCCAGCAGTTTGCGTACTAGATTTTGGTAGCGACAAGACATCAACAAACGGCGACTTTACTATTATTTTCCCTGCCGCTGACGCAAGTAACGCAATCATTCGTATCGCCTAAAGGAGCCAATCATGCCTTTGGTCCTAGAAGATCGCGTACGGGAACAATCGACCACCATCGGTACGGGTACTTTTACCCTTACTGGTGCGGTTATTGGCTATCAGACTTTTTCAAGCGCTATTGGTAACGGCAATACTTGCTACTACACCATTTCAAACCCAGGCACGACCGAGTGGGAAGTGGGTATTGGCACTGTAAGTGCTGGCCAATTAGCTCGTACAACGATTCTTTCTTCTTCCAATGCGGGTTCAATTGTTACATTTACGGCTGGTACTAAAGACGTATTTGTTACTTACCCATCTGAGAAGGCTGTTTATTTAGACGCAAGCGGTAACGTTTCAGCTCTAGGCAACGTCAATTCAGGCACTTGGCAAGGCACAACGATAACTGTCCCGTACGGCGGCACAGGAGCTACGTCATTTACTTCTGGCGCGCTTATTAAGGGTGCTGGCACTGGCGCGTTATCTTCAGCTTCTGCAGCCGATATTGTGGCTGCGATTGGTTCAACACCAGTAGCAAATGCAACAACAGCTACTAACTTGGCTGGTGGTGCTGCAAGCCAAATCCCCTATCAATCTGCGTCTGGCACAACAACATTTATTGCTAACGGCACATCAGGTCAGATTCTTAAGTCTAACGGCACATCTGCTCCAAGCTGGGAAAACGCATCAGCATTATCAGTAACAACATTTAGTGCTGGTACTACAGGCTTTACACCAAGTACAGCTACAGGTGGTGCAGTAACTTTAGCAGGTACTTTGGCTATCTCTAACGGCGGTACAGGTGCTACAACAGTATCTGGCGCACAAACTTCATTACAGGTCGACCCAGCAGGCACGGCGATCGCGATGGCAATTGCTCTAGGATAAAACATGGCAAATACATTTAAAAATTCATTCAGTAAAAGCGTAGGCACATCAGCCGCAACGGTCTATACCTGCCCGTCAGCAACACAAACAACTTTAATCGGTCTGTCTGTGGCTAATACGACTACATCACCTATTACTTGCGATGCTTACATCACATCATCTGCCACGGACTTTTTCTTGGTTAAAGGTGCTACGGTGCCTGTAGGCGGTTCTTTGGTGATTGTGGGTGGCGACCAGAAGGTGGTGTTAGAACCTGCTGATGCGCTTAAGGTAGTAACAAGTGCGGCCAGCTCTGCTGACGTTGTGGTTTCATACTTAGAAATTACCTAATCGGGGGCTTGAATGGCTTATCTAGGCAATACCCCAACAACGCAAGGTTTTATCCCAGCCATTGATTATTTCAGTGGTAACGGTGCTACGACTGCGTTTACTTTATCTCGCCCTGTTGCTTCAGTGGCTCAGGTGCAGGCGACTATTGAGAACGTACCTCAGAACCCAGGCACAGCATTTACTGTATCTGGCAACACCATTACGTTTGATGGCGCACCACCAAGCGGTACAAATAACATTTATGTGTACTACACCAGTCCTATTACTCAGGTGATCCAGCCAGGTCAGGGTACTGTTGGTACGGCTCAGTTGGCAAGTAATGTTTTAACACCCACAGCAATTTCAGACCAGTTAAATACGTCCACTGGGTATTTTGATTTACCCGCTGGAACTACTGCTCAAAGACCAGGAAGTCCTGTTGCTGGTATGCAGCGATATAACACCACGCTAGGGTATATTGAATACTATAACGGCACCGTTTGGTTTCAACTACAGCCCTCTCCTTACTCAATTGACTACCTTGTTGTTGCTGGCGGCGGTGGCGGCGGTGCAGTTTATGGCGGTGGTGGTGGCGCTGGGGGTTATATAGCATCCACAAGCACGCTTACACCGAGTACCGGATATGCCGTTACTATTGGTGGAGGCGGAGCAGGTGGTACATCTAGCGCTTCTGCGGGTACAAGTGGTAGCAATTCATCCATCGGCACGCTATCTGTAACAAGCACGGGTGGTGGCGGTGGCGCTGTTGCTCAAACTTCTGGGCCTAGTGCTCTTGGAAGCCCAGCCACATCAGGTGGTTCTGGTGGGGGTGGTGTTTCGTGGACATCATCTACTCCAACTACCTCCACTCAATCTAGTGCCAGCGGTACAGCTGGTCAGGGTAATGCAGGTGGTTCTTTTGCATCAACGAGTTCAAGCCAAGCAAACGGCGGTGGCGGTGGTGGCGCAGGGGCTGTTGGCAGTAATGGCGCGGGCTCAACAACGGGTGGTGCTGGCGGCGCTGGTTTGAATTGGCAATCGCTTGGCACTTTCTATGCTGGCGGTGGTGGTGGTTGCGGGTCATCTACTGGCGGCGCAGCCGGGTCTGGTGGTGGTGGTACGGGAAGCTCCAATAGTAGCCGCACTGGAATAAACGGCTCTGCTAATACTGGCGGTGGTGGTGGCGGCTCGGCAAATGACGGAACAGGTACAGGCGGTGCAGGTGGTTCAGGTGTGGTAATTATTCGTTACGCTGGTTCACAACGAGGCACTGGTGGAACGGTTACATCTGCTGGTGGGTTTACTTATCACACATTTACATCTTCAGGTACATACACAGCTTAATAGGAGCAATCAACATGGCACATTTTGCAAAAGTAGTAGACGGCGTAGTAACACAAGTTATCGTTGCCGAACCAGAATTCTTTCAAACATTTGTGGACTCAAGCCCAGGTGAATGGATTCAAACGTCTTACAACACACACGGCGGCGAGCATAAACTAGGTGGTACACCACTGCGTAAAAACTACGCAGGTATTGGTTACACATACGACCGTGTAAAAGACGCTTTTATTCCACCAAAACCATTTGCATCTTGGCTTCTAAACGAGGATACTTGCTTATGGGACGCTCCTGTAGCTATGCCTGATGACGGCAAAATGTATCAGTGGGACGAAGCAACAGTTAACTGGGTAGAAGTACCTGTAGAGGAATAAAATGCCAATCAGTAAGATAACAGCTGCGAGTATTGCCAACGGTACTATTGGGACTGCACAGGTAAATACGTCTGAAATTGTTACTATGTATTCAGTGCAATACTTAGTAGTCGCAGGTGGTGGTGGTGGCGGTTCTTGGGTTGGAGGTGGAGGTGGAGCTGGAGGATA
>JACCDV010593532.1_pt1 | contig 11346 bp, 15 predicted proteins | sample 7446131 | NCBI WGS metagenome assembly JACCDV01 (sample SAMN15323448, study PRJNA562643) | freshwater metagenome | isolation source: river surface water | place: USA:Blue River Watershed | collected 2017-08-17
AATAAAACCTCTCATTGATTTTGAATACTTATTCATCGTAGTACGGTATATTTTATACCCCAATTTATTTTTATCCCAAAAAGTTTTCAATCAGATAAATGTTCTCAAAGATCATAGAGGCTAAATTCCATGCGAATAAAGTAGACCTGCAATGTTAGCCACGTCGTTATTTAATATTTTGTCGACATTGGTTAGGTTTGAAACAGGTTTTCCTGCCTTATAAATAATAAAGCACGGGCAACGTTAATCTGGGAATTTCTCAATGCATTTAGTGGCGATCATCTTGATGAATTTGACATGTCCATAGATTTTGGCAATGGAGGGCAAATGCTGATTGATGAGCAGGCAAAACTCATTGGAAGTTTGGTACAAGTGAATCAGAACGAATGACTCTGGGTCTGCGTTAGTAACTTCCCTGATATACTCGTCTCTAGAAATTTCCATGACCTATCCATACTTGATTTTGGTGGCCTTGACCTTCATCTCCTGCATGCGGTTAGCCATATACTGCCTGGTGAACTAATCATCGAAGTCAAGGTCGTCATCAAGGTCCTTGATTTCCTCCACTGTCATCTTATCCAGTTTGTTTTAGAGTTTGTTTTACTCCTCGTGCTTTTCTTGCATGACCTTTTGCTCCTAGGCCAAGGTAGTTTGCTTTTAGTTAGGCAGATAGTTGCCGAATTTCACCTGCAGGTCAAACCATTCTGTTGAGACTCCGTTTGCCATTAATTCTTATAAATAATAAGTATGATTAAAAATATAAATCGAGGGAATTATACAAAGGAAAATCGTAGTTTAAGTGAATGGTAAATATATTTAAGTTTTTTAAATAATGCAGGATAATATTGTAAGTGACAATCGGCTTGAAGCTGATGGCAATAATCCAAATGAAGCCAATGGTGGGAGAAGACGAAGAAGGGACTAAATGATGAGTGTCTTTCGCACTGCCCTTACAACTTAAACTATTGCTTTTATTGAATAACGTAAGATCTTATTTTTAGCCGGGAAAATGGCAGTAATCGATCCTAAAGAATAGAGTTATTTTATGATGCTAAGAAACACATTCTGCCCTTTCGTTGAGTGGAGTTCCCTCACATCAATTTTAGTCATAATAAACGCAATAATTTTCATCATTGAAGTATCACTAGGATTCGATTCCTCAAAAACTGTTCTACAAGTCAATATAGATACTCTCATCCTGATGGGCTTGAACGATTCAGGCCGTGTTTATAAAGGACAAGTATATCGATTATTTGCAGCCCAATTTTTACATATCAATATGGTGCATTTGATCTCAAACACATTTATCCTAGCTTTGCTCATCAGTAGGCTTGAGTTTACCTTTGGGAGGGTCAAAGTCTTCCTCATCTACGTTATCACAGGAATAGCTGGGTGCATATTTAGCAATATATTCTATACCTAATTGATGCTGAAGGCTGGCTCATCAACAAGTCTTTATGGCATGATTGGTTTGAGTTTGGGCTACATCATCCTCAACTGGCCAGCCTTCGCGAGAATCGGATTTATATGTAAGTTCCAGATGGTCTTTATTGTGGTCCTCTTGGTTTTTCTACTCATCATATTTTGCGATGTCGCAGTATAGGTGGATTTTCTTGGGCATTTAGGCGCCTTCACTTGTGGAGTATTTATATCTGCGATGATGGAGAGTGTTGACGAGGTTTAAAGATGCAAATATTTGAGGATTATATTTGGTGTGCTACTAGTCTCACAAATAGTAGGATGCTTTTTGGTGTTTTATCTAAAGCCAAGTGCAAGCTATACTTGATTCGACTAAATAATGTATAAAATACTACTATTGCTTACTATGCTACTAATTTAATAGTATTTTCGACTGATCTTTTTTATATTGAGAATATGTTTCAATACAATCATTTTTTATAGTGGCCTTCCACATGGTTCCTGAGCTTCTCGCAGACGTCCTTTCCACCTCCAAGCAACATCATTGTGTTCTCCTTGAAGAAGAGTGGGTTATCAATATCAGCGTATCCTGTTCCCATAGTTCTCTTGTTCACAACCACGTTCTTTGCCTTCCAGACCTCAAGCACTGGCATACCTGCAATAGGGCTGTCTGGGTCTTCCAAAGCTGAAGAGTTTACGATGTCATTGGCTCCAACAATCAGGACGAGGTCCACTTCAGGGAAGTCATCATTGATTTCCTCCATCTCCTTGACGATGTCGTAGTTGATTCCGACCTCAGCCAAGAGCACGTTCATTTGTCCTGGCATACGACCAGCAACTGGGTGAATAGCGAATCTAACTTTAACTCCATTATCAATGAGGTGCCTTGTTAATTCAGCAATAGCGTATTGGGCTTGAGCGACAGCCATACCATAGCCTGGGACGATGACAACATTCTTGCTGTTGACAAGGATTTCAGCAACTTGCTCAGCAGTGGTCTCAACATGCTCACGATGCTCCACTGCTTTGGCTTTTGCTGTGCCAGTGGTCCAGCTTCCGAAGATGACGTTTTGAAGGGAACGGTTCATAGCCTTACACATGATGTATGAAAGGATAGCTCCTGAGGAACCAATCAGAGATCCTACAATGGTAAGCATAGGGTTAGCCAACATAAATCCTTAGGCGCACAGTGCCCATCCTGAGTAGCTGTTCAGGACTGTAATGGCCACTGGCATATCAGCAGCTCCAATAGAATTGGTGATATTCCATCCCAAAGCGAATGAGGTAAGAGTGGCATTGATAAGGACGGCTGATCCCAAAGCAGTACTGTCGTAGGCAATGAGGGCTCCAAGTCCAGCAGCATTAATCAAGGACAAAGGCTTGTTGAGGTATTGCTTGAATGGTAGGTCGAAGGTGAACTTAATGGCGGCGAGTTTGATGAAAGCTGCAATTGAACCAGTGAAGGTAATACCTCCAATTAAGGTACCTAGGAAGGCAGCAATTTTGTGCAAGTTCTCAACTTAGTGGAGGGCAGCATGGTCCCAATAGGATGCCAAGGAGGTTGCAACGGCGGCCAATCCGACTAAAGCATGGAATGCAGCAACTGTCTGTGGCAGCTCAGTGACTGCAACTCTCTTACCAAGGACAAGTCCTGCAGCACCTCCTGCTCCGAGAAGGAACAATGCTTGAGTAAGCAGAGGAGCAGGGAAGTTAAGCGAGCACAAGGCAGTGACAACACCAGTTGAAATACCAATGAGGCCCAATGCATTTCCTATTCTAGCAGTTGACTGTGAAGCCAAGCCAGAAATACCTCCGATGCAGCAGAGAGAGGCAGCGAGGTATCCCATCTGGTAGACTGATAGTGCTCCAGTGGTGTAGGCTGCTCCAATGGCACTGAGAGTGAGTGCTGCTGGGATGGCATAGAGATAGTTGTGCTCTTATGGGTCAGTCTTGCGCTTGAACATATCCAACATGCGTTTGGTCACAACGAAACCACCAGCGATGTTCACTGAGGAGATTATGACTGCGAGGGAGGCAAGAGCCTGAGGGAAAGTTCCAGGGAGGTATCCTCCGCCCATAATAAGTAGGCCTCCAACTGCAGTAATTCCTGAGATGGCGTTGGTGATTGACATCAAGGGTGTGTGCAAAGCTGGAGCGACACCCCAGACTGAGAAGTAACCTGTGATCACAGAAAGGGAGAATATGCTTGCCATTGTCAGAATTGCAGGATTAGCGCATGCGAATCCAAGGCCAAGAACGGAAAGAAGTCCGCCTGACAATCCAAGAGCGTTCTTCAATGACTTATTGAAAAGGTTTTCAGGGACAGCTTCCTTCTTCTTGTGCTATTCCTTTGGTTTTGACTTTGAAGCATCGAGCATTGGAGGGTTGGGGTTAGGCCAAAGGAGTTCCTTGTTTTGTGTAACTATTGCGCCTCTAACAACCTAATCCTTATGATCAATATTGTATTGGTTGTCTTTGCTGATCATGGATTGGAAGAATTTGCTGATGTTGTTGGAATAGAGAGCAGAGGACTGTCCACTCATCCTTGAAGGCAAGTCAGTATATCCGATGATCTTGACTCCATTGTAGGTTACTATCTTGTCTTTCTCTGTCAATTCGCAGTTTCCTCCAGTCTCCGCAGCCAAATCCACAATCACGCTTCCTGGCTTTAGCTTGTCAACCATGTACTTAGCGATGAGTTTTGGGGCTGGCCTTCCGGGAATCAAGGCAGTTGTGATGACAATATCGACTTCCTCGCATTGTTTGGCGAAGAGCTTCATTTCAGCCTCAATGAACTCTTTGCTCATTTCCTTGGCATATCCTCCAACTCCAGCTCCTGACTCACTGAATCCTTTGACTTCCAAGAACTCTGCTCCCAAGGATTAAACCTGCTCCTTCACTGCAGGCCTAGTATCAAATCCTCGGACGATGGCTCCAAGAGACTTGGCAGTGGCGATGGCAGCTAGTCCAGCCACACCACCTCCGATGACTAGTATTTTGGCTGGGGGTAGTTTACCAGCGGCAGTCATCTGTCCAGTGAAGAATCTTCCGAAATTCTAGGCAGCCATGATGACGGCTTTATATCCTGCGATGTTGGCCATTGAGGAGAGGGCGTCAAAGGTTTGTGCTCTGGTGATTCTAGGAATCTGATCCATGGCGAAGGAGGTAATTCCCTTTTATCTAATTTGGTCGACGAGTGGCTTGTTCTGTCCTGGATAGAGGAAGGAGATAAGAGTGGATCCTTCCTTGATGTGGTTGATTTCGTGATCTTTGAGGCTGGGGTTTTGTTGGGGAGGTCTAATTTTCAAAACAACATCAGCGGCAAATGCTTATTGGGCAGTTCCAATCTTAGCGCCAGCATTGATGTAATCTTGATCTGAAATGGATGCTCCCAAACCAGCACCGGATTCAACCACAAATGAACTTCCATTCTTCTTGATAACTCTCTGGATGGTGTCGGGGGTAATTGCGACTCTGGCCTCATTTTCGTGCACCTCCTTGGGAACACCAATCACCACCTTCTTGGCGTCAACTCCGAACGCAAATCTTTGCGAGGTAATAGAAGCAAAGGCTGAAAGCTTTCTCACTAACATAGTTAATTTATTGTATTAATCAACAAATAGTGCGAATATTCAACAGCATAGATATGAATAAATAAAATAAAAAGGAAAGATATTAAAATAAAAAATAGTCAGCTTAGTCTTGAGTAATACCTTTGTCGCTATTTCTCAATCTTATTCCTGAAAGCAAATTTTAAACCATCGTCCAAGGTATTTAGACTTGTGTCAATGGCTGCTCCACTGCTAATAACTCTATTTCGATGCAGTCTATGTATCTGGAAGGCAGAGTGAGGGACAGAATCTCGATTGGATTGTCTACTTTCTACTTTTTTCTTCATGTTTTGGCTGTGGCCTATTGAATAAGCTGGCACATTATGTTTAAACTGGATAGTATTCATTAGTTTTTTCTTCAGGAAAGAATCCTACACAAGTGGGTTTATTGTCTTCTTAGCCTTCTTCTTGGATTTGACCATTCTTGCTTAGTCATATTTGAAAGATGGGATTGTGGATTTCATCTTTTATTACTAGCTTTCAGATCCTTGTTTGTCGCTCTCGAAAACTCTTTTGCTTATAGGGGTTGGGTACTTCCTTTCAAAGCTTGTAATAGGGTTAACTGGTTCGTATTCAGCTATTTACTATCGATCCGAGTGATCATCATCTACAATTTCTCCATCGATGAAAAACCCTTTTATGAGCTAATTTCCATTAAAAAGTTCCCCTTCACCATTTTGTATGTCTAGCTACCAATTTCCTTTATAAAAAGTCCCATCTTCCCAAAACATTTCTCCATATCCGTTTCTCATATTATCTTTGTAATTCCCCTTATATAAATGGCCACACCCCCACGTATAAATTCCATACCCGTCTTTTTTGTTATTTTTAAACTATCCTTCGTATTTGTCACAAATACCCTTTCCCTTTTTCCATATTCCATGTCCGCTTCGTACTCCTCGATTGAAATGTCCTTTGTAGTAGCTACCGTCTTTCCAGTAGTATTATCCGAACCCATGAAATTTTCCTTAAAAGTATTAACCTTTGTAAAGATCTCCATTTTGAAAAAGCTAAGTTCCTTTACCGCTTTTGACAAAGTTAATAAATGCTCCCTAGTATCTACTACCTTGTGCCTATGTAAAAACACCAAAACCATTTGCTTGACCTTCCTTCCATTCTCCAATATATGAGTCACCTTTGTCATTTTTCCACAGGCCAGTGCCATGCTTCAAGTTATTGACCCATTAGCCTTAATAAATTTGCCCGTTTTTCCAGCAATACTTTCCTTGTCCATGCATTTTACCATTTTCATATGTACCTTAATAAACACATCCATTTGCAAATTTCTAATATCCTTAACCTGACCTAAGATCATTTTTCCATGTTCCTTCATAGACCTGTCCACTATTATAAATCATGATGCCGATTCCCTCTCTCTTATTTTGAAGGAACTAACCATAATAAACAGCTTCTTTGTACTTTTTGAGTCTAAGGTTGGGTGATTGATGAAGAGTACTAAGATCGATTTTGCCTGAAGAATATGTTTTAAAATGTTGGAGTAATTATTAATATGTATTTCGATAGCTATAGGTGGAAGTGATGACGGAGAGGTTGACAGATAGTTATCGTTTCTATTAAGGTTACACCTAGAATGTGTTTATCTACTCTTTACCCTCAAATCCCCTCATTAAAATATAACTATCTTATTAAATAGCATCTTTTATTCTCTTTGCTAAAATACAAATATTATCACTAACAAATTTCACTCGATAAAATGTCCAACAAAATGTATTTACAATGGGGTTTAGATTTAATGTTGATAATCAAGGGTTAACGCTTTCACGGATTGAAGATTGATCTGCTGAGGATCTGTTAATATCGATGTAATTGTTTTTGTAATCTTCGTCAACAGTCAGAAGTGTCTACTTATGATCTCTTAGCTGCTTTTCTTTCAAACTACGCTTCTGCTTGGAATATGCGATAATGAGTCCAATTATCATGATGCCTCCAATAGCCACAATTACAATCCACAAAATTTATTCTTTTTTCTTCTACTCTTCGTCGTCATTTTTGTCCTTATAGAAGTCTAAATTAATATTGAATGTGAAGTTGGTGTAGGGATTTTGTGCAGTAATCATTACTTCTTACTGACTCTTCGAAAGCCCTCTTATATGAAGAGAAATATTTTTAAACAGAGTAAGTTCAGTAATATTGTAGCCATCCACATCAGTAAAGAGTAATTTATCTGTTCCAAATGTATGGAACGCGAAAGCAGTTTCGTAAGTATCTCTCACCCAATGAGAGCCAAAGGCAGGAAGCAGTGGGACAATGCCATTGTGCATTTTGTAAGTATGAGGACTGTACTTTTCTTCATAGGTTGTAGCATCGCTTCTGACGATGTAGGGAACTGAATAAACAAGCACAAGCTGTCTTTGAATCTAATAATCGATATAAGGCACGGCAAAGTAAGTTTCATAGCTCCTTCCTCGCTTATATTTCAAGTAGTTTCCTAAGGTCCAGGGGAATCTTTCGAATAATCTCTATAGTTTGAAGCCAAGAAGATCATCATTGCTATTGAGTGTAATAAGGATTTCCATATGATGCCAGTTGGCGACCGAAAGCAAAAGATAGTAATCGATAACTCTGTCTTTGTTTTAGTAATTATAATGTATATTGATGGAATGTATCTTCAAAGGAGTTGGGTACTTCACTTCTTTAGGAATCAAAGTAGGTAAATCGATGAATTTCTTTGAGAGGTAAATGATTTATTACTCATCTGCTGACACCTAAAAGCCAAAGACAAAGATTGCTCCAGTTCTTGCCTCGCTTACAAACAAACGATACTCTGTCTCACTTGAAAAGAAAGGAAGGTGAAGGTCGGCTGAGCCAATATAAGGAACTCCACTAAATCCTTATATCTGAAGGTCAGCATAATCGATATAATCAAGGAAGCTGATAAAATCTTTCTCATCGAAATCAAAGTTCAAATGGTAGAGGTACACTCCTCCAGCTCTAGTGAAAGGATTATCGTCATTGTCGACGATCATGAGGATATCTCCAACAATCTTAGCATGGTTGACGGCCTTTGCATCAGTAGCATATGGCCCGAAAGTGAATGGCTTGGTGGCAACAACAGATGTAATATAGATATTAACTGCATCACCAATTTCACAAAGAGAAATAACATATTGATTGAACTCCCCAACAGCTAGTTTCCTACAAACTTCTCCTCTTCTTGATGTTGGGATCTGGTTGATAAAGTGCACTGAACTATTGAAATTATTTGTCTTTATGATTGAACTATATTGCTGAGCATAGATTCCTTATACTGTTGACTCAATGTCATATATGGCTTTAGCCTAAAGGAGCTATCTTGTCTATTAAACGTGATTAATGACGAATACTGATTTATCGCATTGAGAGCAGTTTGCAACGAAGCGTAAGACATTTCCTTAGAACCAATCAGTATCATTTATCTGTATGTCTGCACTGAAGGTTTAGTTTTTATAAGGAGACTTAATCTTTCCTAATCCTTTAACTTCGGTTTCATTGAACTTCTCAGTAGGCTTGATTATGGTTTCGTTGGTATCAAGGACATTGAATAAAAGAGGATATGCATCAGATGTTGTATTGGCATTACTGGCTGAAAGTGACAATTTAAAGTCAGTGACATTTCCTTTCCAAGAGATATAGAGTTTGGGGTCTTAAGCAAATACCCAGCCTACGATTTCATTCTTGGTTTGAACGAATAAGACCTACTTGTCTCCAATATTCACTGCATCTACACGAATTATTTCATCCTTCATCCAAATGTCAGAGTAGAATGCTGAGGTTGAGAATAAGTTGGGGTTTATGACGTTTAATGATGTGTTTCCGACAATATAGAAAAGCTTGTCTGAGCAAACTTCATCGTACTGTCCCAGCTTGAACTGGAAATCTACACTTTGCCTTTTGAGTGGTGGATCCGAGCGCCTTAATGGAATTTGAAGTTCATAGACAGTACTAGTCTTTTAAGTAATGATCAAGAGTCTGTCTTAGTTTAATTCAAAGTCATATTTGATGTTGGTGGTTGAAATGACAAAAAGTAGTTCCGGCAAGAAGTCCTCATTGATGTTGATGGCAATAACTCCAACCTTAGATTTAATGAAAATAGCCTCTCCATGGAAACGTGATACCTTTAGACTTACAGGTGCAAAGTACTCGACTCCAAAGAATCTCATCATGTTGCTGGTGATGACCATTTTGGGATTGGCTTTTACTGGAACAGTGGAGGGATCATTTAAGTCATCAAGATTGAAGATTTATACTCTCTTTTGATACTAAAGAATGACAAATAGCTTCCCTCTTGCAATGGAAACTCCAGTTACTATCTCAGCAGCTACTCCAGCATAGTCTTTTCTTCCAAAATATCCGAAACCAGCAGGCCAAAAGTAGTAAATATAGACTGTACTTGGCACTGAGTCAAAGATCATGGCAATTCTTCTCTCTCTTGGGTCAAACATTTGTGAAGTACTGACTATTCTACCCATCCCAAAAGAAACATTCATAATGGTTCGACAGTTTAGGTGATGCACTTAGTCTCTATCAAATACATTAATCTTGCAGTTAATGTAATAAGTTATATAGAGAGTTTACGAAGCAGTCTTATTTCCAGTTTGAACTAAACCATAAATTGACTCAGGTTTTTATTACTGTTAAGAAATCTCAGTAAACATTTCGAAATAAACAATAGTTGAGGGGACTATTTAGGGAGGAAGGTTAAAGGTGGCCTTATGTTGCTTGTCGACATACGCGTAAGGGGGAGCTTTAGACTAAGTATCGAATTTAGCATTGTAAGTCAGATTGGATCCAAAAAAGTCATAGGAGAGTGATATTTCCAACTAATCAGGACGATCAACATTGATTTAATCTGAAAACCATAAGCCAGTTTTAATAATTCTTGTATCTCCAGGAGGCAGATAGACAAAGGAAAATGTCTATGTGCAGTTTATACTGTCTTTGTTGTCTCCCAATGAATTAGCAATAACAACGAAATTCTAAGTTTTACCTGCCATTGAGCTGGTCACCGCCTTGATCCCAAGATAGGGGAGGTTGATTTGAATGTTGAAGCTGTTGTAAAGATGGAAGATCTGAAGATTGCGCCCATGCTGGTCCCAGTGAATTATATGGGGTGAATTGAGAGGTGCATAGAAGACATTGTAAGCATTTAGATATGACAAGGTTTTTTTAGTGAAAACCCAGGTTCTTCTTACCAATTAGTCGTTGATGACTGATTCAACCGAGGCAATAACAAAGTTATAATCCACAAATATTTGATTGACCTGTGAGTTAGGGATTAAGGTGTATTTGGCAGTAAGGGTGGGAGGGCGAGCCAAGTCCCATTCGAACTGATAAATGGTATTGCCATTGGTTGCAACAACATTTAGGTCATCGTTAAATCCTAATTGATCCACTCTGAATCGATTGAGGTCAAGTTGAATTCTAAGGATGGATCTGATGACAAGATGTTGATCTCTTGTCAATCTTATTTCATAGATCCCCTTGTTGTACGCAAGGATGTAGATCAGTCCCATGTTGATTTGGAAGTCAGCTATACTCAGCTTATCAATCTCTAAGAAAGTGTTATCAATCACATCCAAGAGTTGAGGCTTGAGGGGGTTGAGCATGAGGAAAACTTCAGCATAGGTTTGGTCCTGGTGTTCCCGACTTACTCCATCTCTCAAGGTAGCTCTCACCAAATATGGAATCCTGGTGAAAGGATCCTAAAGGATTTAAATCCTCCTATGAGTGACGATGTTGAAATCAACAAAAACATCAGTCATGTGGAAATCCTCAGTGACTGCTTTGGTGGTCAGGTTGATAAATAGAAACTCGTTGTAAATGACAACTCCATAGTTGTATACTGCGCAGTCTACAACAATGAGACTATCTGTCCTGAACACAATTTCATCAATGTCGTAGCAGTGCCTAAAAGGAATGTCCTCCACTTCGATATAGTCCTGAATAATGACTCCTTGCTATGGGTCATTGACTCCAAGGGCAACACCACTGTATCTCCCATTGCTGATCAACCCAACAAATCGATTGTTGCCTCTAATTTTGACGGAGACAAAGTTGTATGAGGTTCCGTATTGTTTTTCGGTGATGTTGTATTTGGGCTGGATAGTGATGCGTTCATTGTTGGTGCCGTTGAAGAAGAGATTATATCCTACTTCATGATAGATTTACCAGAGAACACATCCTACAGGTTGTATCTTAGCTACTCGCCCACCGTGATGGGGATCTGGGCAGGGAGAGGCGATATTCTGCAGACAGGGCTGGGTGGCTTGACACTGGCTGCCAGGCAAACTAGAAGTATTAGTCCTAATATCTTCAT
>JACCDV010549012.1_pt1 | contig 11345 bp, 7 predicted proteins | sample 7446131 | NCBI WGS metagenome assembly JACCDV01 (sample SAMN15323448, study PRJNA562643) | freshwater metagenome | isolation source: river surface water | place: USA:Blue River Watershed | collected 2017-08-17
AAAGGGAATTCCGTATATTGATCAATGATCGATGGGATGCGACTTTAAAGCAAACTGACTCAGAGTGCAGCAAACGCACCTCCTTCGATCTCTTTGCTTACTCAGAAGGCTATCTTTGAGTCCTTCGCGAATCCCTTCACAAACGAAGACAGTTTGGATGAGGACAGTCAAATGGACAGCAGTCAAACGAAACAGTCAAAAGCCCAAAGAACAGTAATCGGCGAGCAAATCCACGGAAGCCAATCGCCTTTGCCGAAGGTGAGCCGAAACCCCAAATCCCCCTTTAATACTCACATGCAAATCTATATCCATAATCATATTAAGAAAAATGGGCCCAATAGTCCTTATCATTGATATTGCGGCAATAGTTGCATCAGCCATTAGCCTTGGAGAAACGATAGCAGTTGAAGTTCTTCAATAGCAAATAAAATCCAAAATCAAAGAGCATCAAAAGTAGTTCGATGCCCTAAAGGATCTGAAAATATACCTTTAAAGTTTGCTTAAGTAAGATGATATAAATCAATAACAACAATTTCAGAGTTAAACTATTTACCAAAATATCAAAGAAATCTAGGCTTTTCTTGAAAACTCCAAAACCAATTTGGTTAAACTTGTTAATTCTTACCCTCAATAGCTTGTCGGTTAGATAGTCCCCACTGATGAATACACCAAAAAGCTCCTCGCAACTTTTAAAGCTGGGGATAATCTTCAAACCACAAAATACTTCTTGAATAAAGCAATAAATAGCAAAGGAACTCCACCTTTTACAGTTGGCGCACTGAATATAGTTGATAGACTTGATGGAATCGACTGGGAAAATCTTGGAAAACTACTCTTAGCCCCAGGATTAACTGCTCTTTAGTTAGGATTTAATATCTTTAGCCTAAAGAGTTTTCTAGATGCTGGAAAGGTCATTTCAAAAGGAATCGCATTTGGAAGCGTGCTTTCAGGTATAGGGCTCGCATATAGCATTTATAGCATCATAGATAATGCCTTTGAAATAAAAAAACTTGTGGATCAAAAAGATTAAATCAATAAGCAAATTGCATTATTACCTAAGACATAGGTTGAAGCCTTGGGCGTCGTAAAAGGCAGTTTGAGCTCTTTTCTTGCTTATTTGGTGGTTGCAGGGGATTTGATCTCAAGAATTCGGCAGAAATATTAATTTGTTAGTATTTTTACCTCCGATCAATAGATGAAAAATCAGTTGAAAACTTATTTGCAAAATATCCCAGGGCCACATTAGCTAATTTCATTGGAGACCATTAGAAAAACCAATAATTATGCCTCGCAATTATAAACTCTATTTAAAGGTGGGATTAATTAAGGCAATGCTAAAGAGAAAATTATCGGCTGTGACGATATTTTTAGGAATTTTTTTAGAGAGGTTAGAGTTAGTGAACTTCATGAGAAAATTAAGAATATCTTTACTTCAAATCTACCCTTGGCAAAGATGGTGAACGACTAATTTCAAAAAATGAAAAAAATTACAGACTATCTCGGATATGTTATCAGAACACTGTCCATGCCCAATATGACTGATGGTCAAGTTAGCTCTTCAATAAAACAAGAATATATCTTTAATTTTTTAAAAGATGTTCTCAGTAATGATGATAAATTACTTATCGTCAAGTGCGTAGCAAGTGCCCGTTCTAAATTCTATGCTGATGATGGATCAGGTTTAACCTATCTCGGATACAGGCTTGCAGATTATCATAGCAGTGCTTCTAATTACGCCAATGCTGGCAAAATCAATACTAATGAAGAGGATATCACTTAGTACGAATCGGATTGGTTTGACCAATACTCCCCAGCCATCATTAAAGCACTTTCGTATACTTATCCAAAATAAACCTAATTCCGGTATTATAAGTCTGTCTTGAACTTTGGTAATGCTACCGATACAATCACTGAGGCTCAGTTATTAGTTACCAAATCCATGTTTTTCAAGGGTCAATTCAATTTGTATAAAGTTTAGTGCGGACTTGAAGATTATCCTCAAATAAAATCATCAATCTACACAGGATAAAGTTTAAATTCCATTAAAATTCCATCGAGTCAAACTTTAAGAAGGGGAATGAAGCTCTTGAAGAATGAATATTTGATATCCTAAAATGGTGAGTATTATGCTGTATTGCAGTAGGACGGAAACTTTGTCGTTTCCAAAGGATTGCCTGGGCCATAAAATATAGCCTGGTCATCAAACACCCATCGATAAAATTCATGGTATACTTTGATTATGCAATATGATGGAAATCTAGTTATATATAACCAAGCTGGGACTGTAATTTGGGCATCAAATACCTGGAGGGCTGATAATCCTACTTACCATCTGTCCCTTTCGAACCAGGGAATACTTACTATAGCTGATCAGGACAATCATTCTGTATGGTCATCAACAAACGGAAAATTTTCCAACTGGATTTTAAGTTGCGGAAGTGGGTTGCGTAACGGGGAGTTTTTAAAGTCACAAAATGGCTATTTTATTGGTATAATGCAGGAGGATGGAAACTTTGTAATTTATAGAGGAGGGGGAATGTCTGGGCCATAAAATGCAATTTGGGCTACAGGAACAAGTCGTTCGATTTCATCCTATGAACTAATTATGCAAACAGATGGAAACCTCGTTATCTACGACCAACAACAAAAGACTCCTATCTGGTCATCAAATACTTGGAGACCTGTTATTTCTAATTTCAAATTGTAGCTTTTGGACCAGGGAGACCTTGTTATTGCAGATGAAAAAAATCAGGGAATATGGACAGCATTTGGCTGGCTCTCCATCTTGATTTACGGAAGTAGCTTACGTAACGGGGAGTTTCTAAGGTCACAAAATGGCGATTATATTGCCATCATGCAGAAAGATGGAAACTTTGTTGTGTATAAAGGAGGGGCTATGTCTGGGCCATAAAATGCAATATGGTCAACAAAGACGAACCGTAATGATTCAGACTATGAAATAATCATGCAAACAGATGGAAACCTCGTTATCTACGACCAACAACAAAAGATTCCGATTTGGGCCACAAACACTATAGCTCAACCGAATGTGCTCTCCCATCTTACGCTGCTAGAAAACGGGCGATTGGTCATTTTGGACCAGAACAATCAAACTCTTTGGCAAAATTGACCATGATAGTCTCGAAATTATAATAATTTAACATATATCTGTATTATAACTAAGATTAATATCTGGAGGATAAATACATAAATACATAATAAGGATCCCCACCGGGAATATGAAAATAATTTGACCTTTATTTTGATTTTATATCTTAAATAACATTTGAGTGTTGAGCTTTTCATCTTGGTATGACACAGGTTTTTTTGATCTATCTAAACGTTTCTCTTATAATAAATCTGGCCCTTTCTTTATTTTCCTTCTACTGGTATTACTTCGCCCATAGTAATGGGTTCCATACAATTCCTATTTATCTTAACGTTCTAGAATTTGCTATTTCGCCCGTGCTTACTCTGCTGGAGAAAACTAGCTTGATGAGCCTGATCAATAGTGATGGTACCTATTTAATTCTCTTCAGTTTGAAATTTAATGCTTCTAGTTATTGGATGATAAATAAATGTCGAAATGTTAGATCTCAAAAGTCTTTCCGATAGATAGATATACTCTCTCAAATATCCAGGCACCAACAAGACTACCGCTATGAACTAAGTTCTTTTCGTTATAAAAGAAGTCGATCAAATCGGTAAAACACTCCATTAAAAAAAAAAAAATAAGATAGGATGTCAATATAGATATGATGATGGCCCGAACCGAAAAAAACAATCACATTGTCCTATATTGAATAGCAAATCTTAAGTGAATTGATCTTCTGAAGCAAGTTCAAGTCATATTATTGATTATAATTGGTCGAGTTATACGAGGGACTGGTGAATTTATTGATTCAAGTGAGGCAATTACTTAAATCTAAAAATCAACTATGAAATCAGTACAAAGATTGCATGTCAGGAGAAGAATTCATAATTATAAAATATACTTTTAATAAATAGCTATCGTTTGATTTAATATTTGATCAAGCATATACATCTTGATCAATTTATGTCTACAAGAAAGGCAGCTCAAAAGAATCCAAATTTGCAATATTGAATAGTGCAAATTTTCGGGTTCTTTTCAACTTATAGAAATGCTATGCGCTGTCTGATGTTACCAATCAATTTTACATTTTTGTCGCATGATCTCGTAATACGCACTTAATGTAAATACAAGATTGGGGCCAGAAACATAAAATAATCATCTTTTATCAGGAATGATATTTAGTTTGTGATTAAATTTTGAAACATATATATTTTCTATCATCTATACTTTTTTCAGCGAAAGTAATCCTATTCATACACTCCATGATTTAATTAATTTTGGCTAGAGTTACTATTTATCTTAAATCAATATCGCTTATTAAATTTATAAAATCTGTTAGTAGTATCGAAATGTAAAAGATATACTTTCTTATCTTTTCAATTTGGTTTTTACAATTTTTCAACAAACTATTTACTATTAAAAATATATATTTTATATAGTTCTTTAGTTATAGTTTATAATGATTTTGGATGATAATCATGATGAAGAAGTCCATACGACTTGGCCATTCTCGTCATAAATGATCAAAACCCCATTGTTTAACAAAGAAAGGTTGAAATTGACTGGGTTTGACCTCCAAGAACTTTTATTTGCCCAAATGGGAGTGCCCTAGTGATATATAACAAGGTTTCCGTCTCCTTGCATGGTCAAATAATACTTTTAAGATCCTCCTTGATACGAACCTGAAGCCCACACCGCATACTGCGATTAGTAAAAGTGTAGCCCATTGTAGACAACAAAGTTTCCATCTGTCTGCATAAGTGCATAGAACTGTCCATTCTCTGATCTGATAAATGATCCGCTAAACATGCTGGTTCTGCTACTTAAAATCGAGTTATAACCTTTTGTTGATGACCACACTAATTGATCATATACATCCATCATTGCGAGAGTTCCATCATTAAGAATGGAAAGATGGTAAGTGGGATTGTTTGGGGCGTAAGTGTTTGTTGCCCAAGTAGGACTTTTATTTGAGTTGTATATAACAAGGTTTCCATCTGGTTGCATTATCAAAGTATACTGTTGTTATGAATTTGCTAGATTTGATTTTGAAGCCCAAATTGCGTTTTGAGATCCAGAAGTAGCTCCTTTGTAGACCACAAAGTTTCCATCTGTTTGCATTACCGCAAAATAAATGCCATTCTGTGATGTCAAATACTATCCACTACTAAGCGGCATCCCTGCCGATAATGTATCGCGTGATTTTGGATTAGGTTGGTTTGGTTCCTTTGGATCTGACCCTTGTTGAGATTGGCCTTGCTATGGTGGATTTAGTTTGTTATTTATAGTTCCTTGAGAAACTCTTATAAAGAGATCAGTAACACTATCGTACAAAACATAATATTTTTGATAATACTAGCCTGATCCTTTTCCAAAAACTTGCACTTTTGCATTAAGCCAATCCTACTTGTCTAACTGGCCTGTGTTTTAAATGTATATAGATGAAGATTCATATTTTAGATCCGATGCATTGATATTTGCTGCCTCAACGATTTTTCTCACCGACTCTTCCTTTTTTGACCCAGGCCAATCACCCATAATCTAATCAATCTTGACATCCTATCTAAAAAATATGGTACTTGCATTTAAGTGGTAGTGCTAATAGGATTTGCTTAAAATTCCTTCATTTCAAAACTGTTTAGATTGTAATTGCCGTAGAGTACGCTATTGGTGGTGTCTGTATAGAGAAGAACATACCTGTTGGGTAGACTTTAGTTGAAAAAGAAATGATTTGTGCAAGTTTGTATCTATCGGATTATTGCATTTGACTAATATCAATACCCATAGAAGTGCAATAATGATCTTCTAACTGGGCAAGTTTGTTGTTATATTTAACATCTGATTTGATTGTTTCTACAAGTGTTGCTAACTTTGTTGTATCTTTATATGTTGTATGTTAGAGTAGTTCTTTTGATTTTGTTAATAGTTTATAAAAATTATTAAAAATGTCAACAATGCCTATCTTTGTATTCAAGTCATCAATAATACCTGTTGCAGTATTAAATTGTTAAGTGGTTTTTTCTCTAGATTGATTAACAGTATAAACAAATTCACCTGCTTTAACTGTTGAAGGGCTTTATACTATATTCATCTCTGAGAGTGCTAATAACATCTTGGTTTTGGCTTTAGATATTTCATTTGTAGTTTGAGCATTAAGATGCGGAAATTATAAACTTTTGATACCTTAAAGTAATGCGTTTGGATCATTTGAGACTAATATATTTTGTCGGACTATAGATTTCACTTCATTCAGATAGATGGCAAAAGACAAGATTTGTTCATAAAGACTATCCATAAATGCATTCATATGATAGAGCATTTCCGCACAAGAGAGGTAAAGTTAATCGAATTTAGCTACCATATCTTCATAATTTTTTTGAGCTTCTTCTAGACTTTTTTTTGTTTCTACTATGGAATAAATTGATAGTGCAAATCCTGCAACACTCACAGCTAGCCCAATCCCTTTCCCAACTACCTTAAAAATCTTTTTGTTTTTGGCATAACATTAAGAAAACGACTTTCCAACATTTTTAATCGCAACTTTAAAACGACCTAGCTTAGATTATTTGACCAAATTATTTGCCATTGGATTGTTTGAAGTTGAGGCAATTTAGATGATGTTTTGAAGTTCCTTGGGAGAACTAGCAGTGTTTTTAATGAGTTCATTTGCTACGCTATTTTCTGTTGCAGCTTCTTAAATAAATTTTTCTTTATTAACATCAGATGGAGGAAGCTAGGGGGGTTCCTAAGTGGTACCTTGCTTTTTTGCACGGTATTATTTATATTGCTTTGCTAGCTTATAAAAACTATAAGCTGAGAAGACGCTAAAAAGACCTAATAAAGTATAATTAATAATAGTCAGAGTTAAATTTGATCCAGGCAAATTTTTGCAGATTGTACTTAGCTATTTTATGCTCTGTTGATCTTTTAGCAAGAATTTTTTTAAGAATTCCACATATTCTCTAATAGATTATACGTTAGCTGCTAAAGCAATATCAGATTTATCGTTTTAAATCTGTAACAGTGGGGAAGTAATAATATTCACAAGATTTATAAATTAATCTGAGGAATTGAGAAGGCTTTTATTTTGGTCACTTAATTCTTTTATCTTTTTTGTATAACCTGCTATTTAGGCTGACATTACAGAATCAGCAATACCAATACCTAATGAGCCAGCGCCTAATATTGCATTAATAATATTGACTGCAGCACCCATGAGTAATTAATTGATTATTAAGTGATAATATCATAGAGAATTTAAAGGAAAAAATTGAATCTGACGTCATTTGGGATAATTTTCTTCGATCATCAAAGATATTCATGTGGAGCATCTAAAGTATGAAGCTTTGATCCTTTTATGCTTTTTTTAAATACTTTTTAGCTATTTTTTGGCTATTTTTTTATATTTTGCTTTTGAAGTTAAGAATAATATAGAAGATAATGAGAGCATCTTAGTATTTAATAGACTGAATAGATGATATTTGCAATGGTTTTTTTAGAAAATCTTTGATTCTTTGGAAAAAAGCTCTTTATTTTTCTTAAATCGAATAAAAAGCACTCAAAAGAAAATGTTTTTTAATAATTAAATTAATATTCTTCTTCATTTCGATGTAAAGGTTATGTAGGCTCACTTTCGATTTCAGGAAAAGCTTCAAAGTCATTTATATTTAGATTCCATACAAAATCATAACAAATAAAAGAACTGATAGTAATATTAAAATAAATTTAGTTGAAAAGAATCATATCTTTTGCTAATAGACCGAATCTTAAGCAAAATTAATAAGTTTATGATTAGTTTTCTCTTATCATTAAAAAAGTAAAAAAAAGAATAAACATAAACATCGTTAAATTACGAAATTAAATACAATTCTTAGAATGATATTGCTCATTAATTTTTTTCCCAATTACCATATTTATCGAAGACTAAAAATAGCAAAAAGATAATCAAAGAAATATAATAATCATTTTAAAAAATACTAATAAGTTTAGGTTCCATATTATTTCAGTATGTATTCTTTGAAACACAATTTATTTATTTGATGAGGAATCAGAATACCTTGATTTGATTTGTAATAATTTTTTGATGGAATCTAATTATCAAGGACTTACAAGCTTCTCCTGGAACCAAAAGAGATTGATTATACACAGACTTTACATCAAAATGAAGAAAAATATTCAATAAATATTTACAATCACAGTTGTTTTCTTTACTTACTTCTCCTTATTTAAGAAAAGTAAAGGCTGATTTTGAAAAAACCAAAGAGTTTTCATAAATAAGCCACTCACTTCAAATATCGTCTTTCACGAACCCTCTGTATAAGGGCTCACAATACTTTGTAGAGTTGCCCAAGCTTAATAATTTCGTCAATGTTAAAAATCGAAAGAGACTAAATGATCATTAAATATAGTGCAGACTAATTATTTGAAGATTTTTATGAATCAATATTGAAAAGCTAGTAAATTACTCATGACTTAACCTTCTTCAAGCTATAAAAGTTTCAATGATGTGTTCAGTTTGGATTCAGAAAGAGTTTTATTTATGTCTAAGAGTACTTTAAACTATTCCAAGCACTCTTGGCCAATCGCCCAGTACGTTTTGTTCAGTTCACTTCGAGTTCTAAGCTCAAATATTTACCTTTTTGGTTTTGTATCGTGGTCTTTTTAGTCCTCCTTTTAGAAAATAAAGCTGGAGGATAGAATAAGAAGGTTATTAAGGCTCAATTCCTAAGCTCATTTTTCTACAGATAAAGTTTTTGGGAAATATTTGGTGATATTTTTGAATAATTATTGCATCAATATTAATATTTATAGCTTTAGAAAATTAAATTACTTTAGAACTGAGCTCATAAGCATAAAAAAGATTAAAAGACCATATCAATAACAAGCTTAGTAATGATGAATAGACGCTCTTTATGTTCCTTTTGGCAGCTTTAGTCTTTGAAAAGGAGCACTGAGATGACTGTGATTCAAATATATAAAGGGCAAACATTCAAATTGGAAAGTCAAAAGGAATTTAAAATTAATTTAGAAAAATAGCTAATGATTAGTTAAATCTTTGGTCAAAATCCTAGACCCAAATACGACACTTTTCCAATCTGATTCAAGAAAGATCATTGAAAATTTTCTAATATTGGAAATGTTAATTTAGGCCTATTTGCGTGTTTATCAGTAGAGGATCATAGAAACTCTTGATATAATGTATATGCGCTTATCTTTGTAATCTTTTAGTTGCTTGCTATTATCGATATTGATGAGTCCATCTTAATTAACCGAACTTCAAAGCATTATAAGAGAGCTTCATTGCTTCATTGCAGTTCGCGCATATTTTTTATCCTCATCTTTGATTGAAGATAAAGTCTTTGATTTTTGCAGGCTGAGTTTTCATTTTGCTAAATAATAAAGGAAAAAGCAAAAAATAATAAAAAAGAATTTTAAAATTTATTGTTTATTCTTCTTAGGTTTGGCCTCTTTGCTACAAATCATCATTTTTTACTTCAAGAAACGCTTCAAAGTCATTTATATTTAGATTCCAGACAATAGTCCTAAAAAATAAAATAAATAAGGTATTTTCTCAATTAATCTCTCGGCAGCAGATCTATCAGATATAATTTAAAGTATTAAAATATAATATACTAAAACATCCACGAGATTTCTCAAAATATGTTTAAATATATCCATATTAATGTCAGCTTTTATCCTTTAAATTCTCCAATGATATAATATCTTATAATCAATTCATTATGTAGGGTGGTACAAATTCAAAATTCGGTAATAAATTATCAATAGAGATGCCGCTAAGAAGTGGATAGTATTTAGTATCATAGAATGGTCAGTTCTATGCACTTATGCAGACAGATGGAAACTTTGTTGTTTACAATGGACCACACTTTTACCAATCGCAGTATGCGATTTGGGCTTCAGGTTCATATCAAGGAGGATCTTCACGGTATTAATTGTTTATCCATCTAGATGGAAACCTTGCTATATACAACCAAGTAAGCAATCGTATTTGGGAGGCAAACACTCAAAGCCCCTCCAATCCATACTACTATCTTTCTATCAGTAATGATGGAGCTCTCTAAATAAAGGATCAATAGAATCACTCAATATGGTCATCAATTAAGGGTTTTAACTCGACTTTGGATAGAGGAAGCTGCTTGATTAGCGGAGAGTTTATCAGATCATCAAATGGCACCTATTTTGCGGTAATGGAGGCAGATGGAAACTTTGTTGTTTACAATAGGCCAATATTTTCATCACAGTATGCGATTTGGGATGCAGGTATACATAAAGCAGTTTCGCAGTATACCTTGAAAATGGAAACAGATGGAAACCTATTTATATACAGTGATAACGATCCTATATGGGGATTGCCCATTATGAGCCCCATCCCCAATCCGATTTACCATCTTTCTATCAGTAATGATGGAAGCCTCTAAATAAAGGATCAATATAATCTTCTACTATGGTCGTCAACCAAAGGTTTTAAATCGACTTTGGATAGCGGAAGCTGCTTGATGAGCGGAGAGTTCATCAGATCACCAAGTAGCATGTATTTTGCGGTAATGGAGGCAGATGGAAACTTTGTGGTGCATTATGGAGCATCTACTGGAGCTTAAAACTCAATTTGGTCTTCAAAATCACAACAAACTATTTAAAGTAACTACTTCATAATAATGTAAACAAATGGAAACCTTGTTATATATGACTAGATCACTCCCATTTGGGAAAGTAAAATTTCTTGGAGGCCAAACCCAGTAAATTTCCATCTTTCCTTGTTAGACAATGGGATTTTGACCATTTATGACGAGAAAGACCAGCCCGTATGGACTTCTTAACCATGATCATCATCCAAAATCATTATAAACTATAACCAAAGAACTATTTTTGCAAATATTTAAACCCCCTAATCCCTAGATTCCCGCCATATGGCTCTATTATAAAATGGGATTCTGACCATTTTAAGCGAGGGCAACCAAGTTGTGTGGACTTCTTGGTCATCATTATCATCTAGGTTGTTTAATCTATCATAAAAAAGATATTAAATTTATATCTTTAAATTAATGTACTTGCTTTGAAGGCTATTCCTTGAAAGAATTCAATAATTAAAAAATATTTTTGCTTATTAAAGATCTTTTGTTTTTGTATTGCTGTATTTCATTTCATATACATGTTTTATGAAAATCATGAAAATTAAAAACCTTCAAAAGATTATATAATATGATATCATTTATAACTAATTATTTTGAAT
>JACCDV010095415.1_pt1 | contig 11344 bp, 11 predicted proteins | sample 7446131 | NCBI WGS metagenome assembly JACCDV01 (sample SAMN15323448, study PRJNA562643) | freshwater metagenome | isolation source: river surface water | place: USA:Blue River Watershed | collected 2017-08-17
AGACTGTGTTTTGCGAAACGGTGTCAAACACTCGTTGATGCCTTGCATCAGGTTGGCATGATCAAACGTACTCATAGCTTTCCTTTTTCAATTACTTCAGTTGCTGGCCTTCGCCATCAAACACTTCTACGGTGACGGGAATTCCTTGGCGCACGCTCTGGGTCACAGTGCAAAACTCTTCAAACTGCGCCAACACACGATCGACCTGCTCAAGTGATGCCGCCGCCACACCCAAACGAATTTGAGCGTTCATGTGCAACACGCGCAAACGGTTGTCATCATTGCGCCCAACTTCTGCAGTGACGACGCATGAAATCGGCTCTGGCACTTGCTTGAATTTGCGAAATGCAAACAAAAGCGAGTCAGACAAACAATTTCCAACGGCTGCACAAAGCAATTGCATGGGTGACGGACCCAAATCAGCCCCCAAAGGTGCTGGCTCATCACTGGTGAGCACAGGTATATCGCCGCCAAATACTATGTCGAAACGATAGTCATGACGTTGCGATAGCTCAACTCGGATTGTTTTTCCAGACATTTTTGTGCCTCATTACTCGAATGATGGTTGTGCGGGCTTGACCAACGTGTGGCCTGCAGCCTGCCACGCATCCACGCCACCGGCAATCGAGCGCACGTGGGTGTAACCCATTTGCGCCAACGACTGCGCACTCAGTGCAGCACGTCCACTGGTTTTGCAGTACAGAACAATATTCATGTCACGCGCTTGAAGGTTGGGGTTATTGGCCATCTTGAACTCGAGCATGCCGCGTGACATGTGCACAGCCCCAGGTAAAAAGCCAGCCATGTATTCCTCTGATTCACGGACATCAATCAAAAGGTCACACGATTGAATGGCCTCGACAGCTTGATCCACTGAAATTTCTTGCACAGATTGCTTGGCGGCAACGACTAAGTCATGAGCGGTTTTCATACAGTTTTCCTTTTAAGAACGGTTCGTTTTTTGGATGTCGCTAAGGCTTTGGGCCATGCTTGCTGAATATGTTGCTGCGAGATGCGGTCACAGACCAGATCGCACAGGGTGTAGATGGTGGGGTCAGAGATTTGGTAATACACGCTGGTCCCTCGCCCCTCGCGTGTCACAAAACCTTGTTGCATCAACATGGCCAAATGTCTTGACATGTTGGCTGCGGTATAGCCACAAGCTTCGGCCAATTCGCCGACGTTGTGCTCTTGCTCGCGCAGCAAGTTCAAGATCCGCAGCCGCGTGGGTTCTGCTAGGACTTGGAAATAGTTAGCCACACGATCGATGGCTTGCTCTGGAACTTGGGTCATGGCATGATTCTATGACTTATTTAACCAATTAATTAATTAATTGATTAGTTAAATAATCGCTCAATTATTTATAGAATAGCGCCATGACTGATTCCACACTCCGCATCTCTGGGCGACTTGCTCGCTTTTTCCAAGCCTCTCAAATCACACCGCTTCTCGCGCTGGTGTGTTTCTTACTGGGCGTGTTCGCTGTACTGGTGACGCCACGTGAAGAGGAGCCGCAAATCAATGTGACCATGGCCAACGTGCTTATTCCCTTCCCGGGCGCATCAGCCAAAGACGTTGAGCAAATGGTCTCGGTCCCTGCAGAGCAAGTGTTGTCACAGATCACGGGTGTTGAACACGTCATGTCTGTGTCACAACCGGGCATGTCTGTGGTCACGGTGCAATACAAAGTGGGCGTGCCCCGCACAGAAGCGTTGGTGCGCTTGTATGACACCGTCAATTCTCACGCCGACTGGCTACCCAAAGGTTTGGGCGTTTTACAACCCTTGATCAAGCCCAAAGGCATTGATGATGTGCCAATTTTGTCGCTCACACTCCACGGCAAAGACACAGACTTGAGTGCATTTGAACTCGAACGCGTCGCACAGAACATTGAGCTCGATATCAAACGCGTCCAAGGGACACGTGAGGTCACCACAGTGGGCGGCCCATCGCGCGCTATTCAAATTGACATCAACCCCGCACGCATGCAAGCCGCCGGTATCACAGTGCCCGAGCTTCGCATGGCTTTGCAAGGTGCGCATTTGGGCTCACCTGTCGGTGACTTGTTGGTTGGCAATCAGGCCATTGCCATAGAGTCAGGCCCGTTTCTGAGCAGCGCCAAAGATGTGGCCAGTTTGGTGGTCGGCGTACGCGCTGGCACTCCGATTCATGTGCACGATATTGCTCAAGTTCGCGACGGGGGAGCACAAGCCAACACAGCCGTGTGGCATGGCATGACAGGCGCCAAACCCGTTGAGCGCACAGCCGTGACGATTGCCGTCACCAAGAAGCCAGGTGAAAACGCCATTGAAGTTGCCAATGCTGTTTTGTCACAAGTGGAGTCGCTCAAACAAAGCAAGATTCCTAGCAACGTCGAAGTCACAACGACACGCAACTACGGCGAAACAGCCAATGACAAAGCCCAAAAGCTGATTCAAAAATTGCTGTTTGCCACCGCGTCTGTGGTCGCTTTGGTGTATATCGCTTTGGGTCGCCGCGAGGCTGCCATCGTGGGTACGGCTGTGATTCTGACCCTGACGGTAACTCTGTTTGCCTCATGGGCATGGGGCTTCACGCTCAACCGTGTGTCACTGTTTGCCTTGATTTTCTCCATCGGTATTTTGGTGGATGACGCGATTGTGGTGGTCGAGAACATCCACCGACACCAAGGCCTGCATCCAAACAAAACTCTTTTGCAGATCATTCCAGGCGCAGTTGATGAAGTGGGTGCGCCAACCATCTTGGCTACCTTCACGGTGATTGCTGCCTTGCTGCCTATGGCGTTTGTGACAGGCTTGATGGGCCCTTACATGAGCCCCATCCCAATCAACGCCAGCATGGGTATGTTGCTGTCATTGGCTGTCGCATTTGTCGTGACACCTTGGCTGGCTCGAATTTGGATGAAGGCCTCACACGGACATGGCCCCGAAGAAACCAGTGCATTCAAGCAATGGCTCCAACGCTTTTTCAATGGTGTCTTCAGTCCGTTCTTAAACGACAAATCGGGCCGACGTAACCGTTGGGGGTTGGGTGCTGCGGTGTTGGGCGCGATCGTCTTGTCCGTCGCACTGCCGGTGGCTGGACTCGTGGCCCTCAAGATGCTGCCCTTTGACAACAAGTCCGAATTCCAAGTGGTGGTTGACATGCCCGCGGGCACCCGCGTGGAAGAGACCGAAAAAGTATTGCGCGCTTTGGGCGCACATTTGGCCACTGTGCCAGAAGTCACACACTACCAAGCCTATGCAGGCTTGAGCGCGCCCATTAACTTCAACGGTTTGGTGCGTCAGTACTACATGCGCACGGGTGGACATGTGGGCGATATTCAAGTGAACTTGCAAGACAAGCATTTGCGCAAAGCACAGAGCCACATCATCGCCATGCGCGAACGTGCTGCGTTACAAACGATTGGTAAGCAATTCAATGCGAACGTGAAAATCATTGAAGTGCCACCTGGCCCACCTGTACTGGCCCCTATCGTGGCTGAGGTTTACGGTCCAAACGATGAAGGTCGCAACCAAGTGGCTAAATCGGTGCGCGCCATGTTCAATAAACAAAACGGCGTGGTCGATGTGGATGACAGCACTATCAGCGCAGCACCCCGTCAAGTGCTGCTGATCAACCGCCAAAAGGCGGCGCAAATGGGTGTGTCGCAACAAGCCATTGTCAGCACCTTGCGTGCAGGCTTGGCAGGCGAATCCACCGTCTACGCACACGACCAAAACAAATATGCAGGCGCTATCGTCATCCGCTTACCCAAGAGCGAGCAAGACTCTTTGGAGAAGTTGCTCAGCCTTGGTGTGCGCAACTCACAGCGTGAAATCGTGCCAATCCGTCAGTTGGTGACTATCAGTGACACCCAACGTGAACAGCCCATTTATCACAAAGATTTGCTGCCCGTCACCTACGTGGTGGGTGACATGGCTGGCAAAGTCGACAGTCCTTTGTACGGCATGTTTGGCATGCGCAGTGGCTTGAGCCAAATTCAAGCGCCCAACGGCAAGCCGGTTGAAGAGTACTTCATCAAGCAACCCACCGACCCGTACCAAAACTATGCAGTCAAATGGGACGGCGAATGGCAAATGACCTATGAAACCTTCCGTGACATGGGCGCAGCTTATGGTGTCGGTTTGATCTTGATCTATTTGTTGGTAGTGGCGCAATTTGGCTCCTACCTCGTACCACTGATCATCATGGCGCCGATTCCACTCACCATCATTGGTGTGATGCCAGGCCATGCTTTGCTGGGCGCTCCTTACACCGCCACGTCCATGATCGGCATGATCGCTTTGGCGGGCATCATTGTGCGTAACTCTATTTTGCTGGTCGACTTCATCCGCTTACAAGTGTCGCAAGGCATGGACTTGAAGGACGCGGTGGTGGCATCAGCCATTACCCGTGCGCAACCCATTGTGCTGACAGGCTTGGCCGCCATGATGGGTGCATTCTTTATTTTGGATGACCCCATCTTCAACGGTTTGGCCATCTCCCTCATCTTCGGCATTTTTGTATCAACGGCACTCACCTTGTTGGTGATTCCACTGCTCTATTTCATGGCGTTCAAAAACAAACCCGCCTCAATCATTTCTGGAGAACACGCATGAAACGCTTGCCACTCATAACAGCCCTTGCATTCGCAGGCTTCACCTCTTTCGCACAAGCCGCCGACTTGATGAGCAGTTGGGAAGCTGCGCAAGCACGTGACCCCGAAATTGCAGCAGCGCGTGCCTTACACGAACAGGCGGCGTTTCGCTTAGAACAAGCCAAAGCACTTTGGGCTCCGATGGTGTCTGCGGGTGGTGCTGTTGGCGTGGGTGGTGCTGATAGTCAAACCAAAGGTGCTGAAGCCATGGGGCAGAGCAATGTCACCTTCAAAACCAATGTCAATTTAGGTGTCTTGGCAAGAGCCAGCATCGGTGCCCAAAAAGCTTGGATCAGTCCTGAGCGCGAAGCCCAAAGTAAACAACTAGAGCTTTCAGCACAAATTGCTGAAAAGCAATGGCTGCAAGCACAACAAAACCTCATCATGAAAACTTCGCAGCGTTACTTTGACGTAGTTGCTGCTGAGCTCACGCTGACCGTGCTTCAGCGCCAACAAAAAGCGATGAAACAAGCTGCGGCTGAGATCACCAAGCGCCAAAGTGTGGGTGATGCCAGCGTGATGGATGTGCAAGAGGCCAACGCGCGTGTTTCAGAGATTCGCGCTCAGGTACTGACACAAGAAAACCAGCTTGCCATGAAAAAAGTGGCCTTTCGACAGTTGACAGGTCAAGAGGCCTCGCAACTGAAGGCCATTGCCAACATCAATCTCACGCCTACAAATTTGGCCGATCCAAGTGTTTGGGTTCAGCGTGCCAAGCAGCAGTCTCCTAGTCTTCAGATGATGAGTTTGCAACAAGCCATTCAAGGCCAAGAGGCCAAGCGCATCAAAGCGGGTAACGCCATGACCGTGGACTGGGTTGCCCAAGCTCAGTTGGATCGACTAACAGGCACCGGAAATTACAGCAACAGTGCCAGCAACCAGATGGCGCAGTACATGGTCGGCATTCAATTGAATGCCCCTCTCAGCACGGGTGGCATGGTGGAATCACGCGAGCGTGAGGCCCTGAAGCAAGTTGAGAAACTTCGCTACGACCAAGAAGCTGCCGAGCTCAACATTGAGCAGCAAGTTCGAGATGCATGGCAAAGCCTGAACAGTGCGCAAGCGCGCTTACAAGCCTTGTCACAGTCGGAGCAAGCAAGCAAAGCGCGCCTGACCGCAACCCGTCAAGCGCACCGCACGGGTTCGCGAACGACCAATGAATTGTTAGGTGCGGAACACGATACAGCTCAGGCTGAATTGGCATTGCTCCAGTTGCGCATTCAAACTGCGATGGATCAATTGCGTTTGTACGCTGCCAGTGGAGAATTGACTGAGGTTCAACTTCGTCAAGTCAACGCCTTGCTCAAGTAATTCATGAAATTGCGGTATTCGTCACACGCCACTTTGCTTCTTTGTGCGCTCGTTGGTCAGCCTGTATGGGCTGGCACTTGCGCCGAAGATATTGCGGCTGTTGATAAAGCATTGCGCAGCCAATACGGCGAAGACCGTAAATGGTGGCAAGTCATTGCTTGCCCAGTGGTCATGGATGGCAAACTTCGCAAAGACGCGGTTGTCAATGTCGAGCAGATCAAAGAAATCAGCTACTTTCGCAATATTGCCTACATGCAGCACGCCCGTGGCGATGACAAGATGTGCAAAGAGTCCCTCAAAAAACCTAAGCTGATGCTTCGCGTTTGGTGAATTCAAATCCCTCACAACAGGGAAACCCCTAAAAAAAAGTTATTTATTACTTGATTAAAATCATTGCATAAGCATCAATAAAACTTTTTTTAAGAGGAATGACACATGAAAAAATTGACAGCAATCGCTATCTTGGCATTCGCCAGCACCGGTGTTTGGGCCAGTGCAGATTTGGCTAAAAAGAACAACTGCTTGGCTTGCCACGCTGTTGACAAAAAATTGGTTGGCCCTTCTTACCAAGATGTGGCAAAAAAATATGCAGGCCAAGCTGATGCGGTTGCCAACTTGACCAAGACCATCAAAGCCGGCGGTAGCGGCAAATGGGGCCCTGTTCCTATGCCACCACAAGCCCAGCTCAGCGACGCTGACGCCAAAGCACTCGCAACATGGGTGCTCGGCGGCGCAAAATAATACGACTGGTACTCGTAACTTCATGAGCTTCCCTCGGGAAGCTCTTTTTTTTGTCTTCGCAACCCAGTGGCCCCGTGTCTTTTTGCAGTGTGAGCTCTTCAAATTACCCTTGCGTATTTGAGTGCTTTGACTCCACAAGATCTTGCCACTGCCAATCTTTACTAATATTGCAAATGGGTTCTATTCTGGGCTAGATTTTTGCCCAGTCACGCACATACATTTCTAAATAGGAGGCTTCATGCTCACCAACTGGATACAAGACACTCAAGCCTTGCTCAACAGCAAGGATGACGCAGCGCCCACGCGACGCTTGGCTTTGCAAACTGCATTGGGTTTAGGTTATGCCGCCGCAGCCGCCCCCCTGATTGCACAAACTGCCATCAAAACTTCGACCGAAGGCTTGATCGAAGGCGAAGTCATGATCGACGTCAACGGCTTCAAAATGCCCGCTTACCGTTCAGCCCCCAAAGGCAAAACCAATTTACCCGTGGTGTTGGTCATCTCCGAAATTTTTGGCGTGCATGAGTACATCGCCGATGTCACACGCCGCTTTGCGAAGGCCGGCTACTTGGCCATCGCGCCAGAATTGTTTGTGCGTCAGGGCGATGCCAGTGGATATGGTGAGATGGCCAAGCTCATTGCTGAAGTCATCTCTAAAGTGCCCGATGCTCAAGTGATGGGTGATTTGGACGCGACACTGAAGTGGGCCGGCCAAAACGGCGGCAATGCTGACCGTGCCGCTATCACTGGTTTTTGCTGGGGTGGTCGCATCACTTGGTTGTATGCCACGCATAACCCCAAGCTCAAAGCCGGTGTTGCTTGGTATGGCCGCATGGAAGGCCAAACCAACGCCAACAACCCCAAGCACCCTATCCAACTTGCTTCAAGCCTCAAAGCGCCTGTGCTGGGCTTGTATGGCGGTGATGACGCCGGCATTCCCGTGACATCGGTCAACAACATGAAAGAAGCCTTGGCGCAAGTTGCCACAACGGGCAACAAAGCGGCCAAGGCCTCTGAGTTTGTGCTCTATCCAGATGCACCACACGCCTTCCATGCCGACTACCGTTCTAGCTACCGTGCGGCAGCAGCGACAGATGGTTGGAATCGTGCGATAGCGTGGATGAAGCAGCACGTTTAACTGCTTCACCCACTGCTGCTGTCACGCTGATTCAGCGGGGCAGCAGCCTTTACCTTCAGGCACACCTAACTTGCGCAAAATAATGCCCATAGGGCAAAAGTTTGTGATGCCAAACTGAAACAAGTTCAATCCAACAAATGCTGTGAAGGCCAAGGCCCACTCACTCACAAACACAGGGCTCTGCTCAATGCCCAGTGCCAAAGACACCATGATGAACAATCCCGCGAAAACGCGGATGTAACGTTCGACCGTCATTTCAACTCCTATTTAAAAACCGATTTAGGCTGCAGCAAAACCTTGGTTTGGCAAGACGCCTTCCAACTTCGGTGTGTTGAGCTTGCGCTTCGACACTTTGCCGCCGCTGGCTTTGAGCCATTGCTCAGCAACTTCCCAAACTGGCTTGAGGTTTTGCGACTTGGCCTCTTCCGACACTGGCGCCCAGCCTGCCACTTTGTATTTTTTGTTGGCATCGATGAGTTTGCCTTTGAGGCGCATCTCACCAATACGATTGCCAGCCGAATTGTTAGGACGGCACACGTATTCAAGACCACCCACACGCACCATGTCACCACCTTGTTGGTAGTAAGGATCGGGGTTGAACAAGTTGTCGCACACGTCTTCGAGCACGGTCTTGATGGTTTCGCCCGTCATTTCAGTGACGGTGGCGTAAGAGTATGTTGTGGCTGTCATGTCCATCAACCACTCACGTGTGATGGCTTGACCTGGCAACAAGGATGTACCCCAACGGAAGCCAGGAGAGAAGGCCAAGTCAGCACCTTGCACGTCCATCAAAGCATCCAACAATAACTGGTCGCCTGTACCGTTGAAGTTACCGCGACGGTACAAAGTACCTTCTGTGATCGCCAACTTCTCATTGAGTTTGGCTTCATAAGGAGCGCGAATCTTGGTGATGAGCGCATCCATTTCTTTGTCGGCAGGCAACATGTTTGAGAACACGGGCAGCAGCTTGTAACGGAAGTCTGTGACCTTCTTGTTCTTCAATTCAAAGTCAAGCACGCCCAAGAACTTGCCATTTGAACCGGCGTTGGTCACGATGGTCTTGCCACCTTTGTTGTTCACCAAAGTAGCGACTGGCATACCGTCATGCGTGTGGCCGCCCATGATGGCGTCAATGCCACTGACGCGGCTTGCCATTTTCAAGTCAACGTCCATGCCGTTGTGAGAGATGACGACCACGACCTGCGCACCCTTGCCGCGTGCTTCGTCGACCATCTTTTGCATGTTTTCGTCTTGAATACCGAACGCCCAGTCAGCCACCATGTAACGTGGGTTGGCAATGGGTGTGTATGGGAAGGCTTGGCCGATGATGGCGCAAGGCACACCATTGATCTCACGGATCACATATGGCTTGAACACTTGGTCGCCAAAGTCATTGGTCTTGACGTTTTGCGCAACAAAGTCGAGTTTGCCAGCGAAATCTTTTTCAACGATCTCTTTCACACGGTCCATGCCGTAGGTGAATTCCCAGTGACCTGTCATCACGTCAACGCCGAGCAATTTACAGGCGTCAACCATGTCTTGCGCGTTAGTCCACAGAGAAGTAGCAGAACCTTGCCATGTGTCACCACCATCCAGCAGCAATGAACCTGGGCGGCTGGCTTTGAGGCGCTTGACCAAAGTAGACAAGTGGGCAAATCCACCCACTTTGCCGAAACGCTTGGCAGCAGTTTCGAAGTTCAGGTAAGTCATGCCGTAGGCTTCAGCACTGCCGGGGCGAATGCCTGCAGTCTTCAACAAATGCTCACCCACCAAATGTGGCAACTGGCCCTTCATGCTGCCAATGCCGAGGTTAACGCTTGGCTCACGGAAGTAAATTGGCTTCAACTGCGCGTGGCAGTCAGTCATGTGCAGAAATGACACTTGACCAAATTTGGGGATGTCATACAAGCCTTTGGCCGCAGTGGATGCGTCAGATTGGGCAAAAGCATTCATGTTCATGCCGGCCATCGTGCCAGCGCCCATGACTTGCATAAATTCGCGTTTGGTCAAGTTCATATCAGTACCTACTTATTTATTGAACGGAAAAAAGCCGCAGCAGGAGTTTCATGCTGCGGCTTGAAGGGAAGGATTACTTATTGATGGGTGACGCAGGGTCAAGCAACAATGCCATCACATCTTTGATTTGCTTTTCAGTCAGGATGTTCTTGTGACCGAAACGAGGCATGTTGGTACATGCGTTGTAAGCACGTGCGTTGTTCAACTTACCCCATGTGTACTCAACGATTGGCTTTGCAGCAGCGTTGGTCGGATCAGTCACACCACGAATTTTGCCGTAGTTGTAAAGGCTTGGACCCAAGTTACCGTAGGACAACTCAGTCTTGCTGATTTGGTGACAGTTGTAGCAGTTGCCGCCATTCTCAGAACCTTCTTTGTCAGTCCAAGTCAGACCACGACCGCTTTGTGCGACCTTCTCGCCTGCTTTGAAGTCACCCAGATATTTACCATCTGATGGTGGCTTGATCGTTTTCAGGTTGCGTGCCTCAATGGCTTTCGCATTGGCTTCGCTGATAGGAGTACCGTTCGTATCAGCTTCAGAGCAGAGACGGTTATCTTCATCTTGATTGAGAACATCAAGCTTTACTTGCCCTTGCGCACGGAATGAACGTTTTGCAATATCTTGCGCCAACTTATCAAGGTCGGCGCTTGAGGGCATTGGCGTTGCACAAGCAGTCAACAAAACGGCGGCGATGGCAGTCAGGGCCAGGGTGTGTTTGCGGTTCATTTTTGTATTCCTTATCGTTTGATCGCAGGTGCAATGGCTTCGCCACCTTTGCCGTTCACGCCCATGTAGACGCCCAATGCAATCGTGGCATCACTGGTAAACAATGGATATGGGAAACGTTGTTGGCGATAGCAATCGTTCAAGCGCAACTGAGCGCTCCACATTTGACCGTTTGACACACGGTAAGCAGGCCATGCGCCAAAGCCGTTTCCAGCACCTGGGTTCTTGGTCAAGTTAGGCAAATCTTGCAAGCGAATACGCTTCTCATCATCTGCATGGCAAGTGGCACATGCAAAGTCATGTGGGCCGCTGCGCATGAAGAACAGGCGTTTGCCGACTTCGTACATTTTTTTCTCTTCCACATGAGATTGTGAAAGATTGAATTTCATACCCTTGGACTCAGCGGAGATCCAAGTAGCCAATGCTGTCACGTTGGCTTGCTCACCCTTACCAAAAGGTGTTTTTGCAATTTCTGCAGCATCGAAACCTTGCAAGGTTTCCATGCATGTCACCAAACGAGACTCTAAATCTTGTACACGACCAGTGTCAGCGAAGTAACGTGGCAACTCTACCCAAACGCCTTTGACCACGCCTGCGCCTTTGCCCAAATCACACTTTTCAAGTGTTGCATTTTTTGGGCCACGAGCTTTTTTCCACAGACCTTCACCCTTGACTTCATACAAGTCTGCGGGGTTACCGTCTTGCAGCATCGCACGGTATTCGGCAATGCTATCTGTTGAGGATTTTTGAGCGAATGCAGTTGCAGTCAAGC
>JACCDV010546479.1_pt1 | contig 11337 bp, 7 predicted proteins | sample 7446131 | NCBI WGS metagenome assembly JACCDV01 (sample SAMN15323448, study PRJNA562643) | freshwater metagenome | isolation source: river surface water | place: USA:Blue River Watershed | collected 2017-08-17
CGGATCGAAGCGGCGTTAGAAAATGGTGTTTGGAACCCCATGACTGGACCGCTGTGCCGATTCTGCCCCGTCAAACAATGTGAACACAACAGGAGTGAATGATGACAGACGAAGACAAGGCCCAAGCATTGGCGTACATAAAGCTGCATGACGACGTGAAGCGACTGATCGTGGATACGATCTATGCTGAGATGCAGAACTATTCAAGCCTGCTCCACAACCACATCCAAGCAAACCTGCTGAACGCCCCACAGTTTAGAGACTCGGTAAAACGAGTCATCAAAGATCAAATGGACAAATACTAAGGAGTCAACATGCCCTACGTGAACAAACCCCGCCCGTACAAAAAAGAGTACGAGAACTACGACGGCACTGAGGCCGTCAAGAAGAAGCGAGCCCAGCGCAACAAAGCGCGGCGACTCATGGAGGCCGCTGGCAAAGTCAGCAAAGGCGACGGCAAGGACGTGGACCACAAGAAGGCCCTGTCCAACGGCGGCGAGACAACCAAGTCAAACCTGCGTGCTGTACCTGCGTCAGCTAACCGTTCGTTCAAGCGCAACTCCGGCCACGACCTCGTATCCCAAACCAGCACAAGAGAGCGCAAAGCAAAATGAACCTATCAGAATATGAATGGCCCCGCCCTCATGGGTTTCAACCATTCGACCATCAGAAGTTAACTGCCGAGTTCCTTGTTAGTAACCGCAAAGCGTTCTGCTTCAACGAGCAGGGCACTGGCAAAACAGCATCAGTGATTTGGGCGACCGACTACCTCATGAGCGTGGGTGCGATCAAGCGTGTCTTGGTTGTGTGCCCCCTGTCGATCATGAAGTCAGCGTGGCAGAACGACCTGTTCAAGTTTGCTCTGCATCGCACTGTAGCCGTAGCTCATGGGTCTCGGACCAAGCGCAAAGAAATCGTCAACGGCAGTGCCGAGTATGTCGTCATCAATTTTGACGGGCTCGGTATTGTCAAAGACGAGGTTATCAATGGTGGCTTCGATCTGATCGTCGTAGATGAAGCGTCTGCGTACAAAAACGCGCAGACAGACCGTTGGAAAATTTTGCGTGACATCAACCGCAAGGTCAAAGGGCTGTGGATGCTGACAGGCACACCCGCTGCTCAGTCCCCTGCGGATGCGTATGGTTTGGCAAAACTCGTGAACCCCACGGGCGTGCCCCCCTTCTTCGGACAGTTTCGTGACTCCGTCATGAACAAGATAACGATGTACAAGTGGGTGCCGAAACCAACAGCCATCCATGTAGTGCACAAAGCACTGCAGCCAGCGATTCGGTTTGAGAAGGCCCAGTGCCTTGACCTGCCACCAGTTACGTTCGTAGAGCGTGACGCTCCGCTGACAAAGCAACAGCTCGGGTTTTACAAGCTGCTCAAGTCGCAACTCATGATCGAAGCTGCCGGGGAAGAAATCTCTGCGGTTAACGCAGCAGTGGCAATCAACAAGCTGCTGCAAATATCCTGCGGCTCCATCTACACCGACACTGGCGAGGTGGTGGACTTTGATGTGTCGAACCGTCTCAACGTGGTGCAGGAAGTGATCGAGGAGTCGTCACACAAGGTACTCGTCTTTGTGCCGTTCACGCACACCATCAACCTGCTGAAGACGCACCTCGAAAAGAACGGCATAACCTGCGGTGTCATCAACGGCGAGGTGAGCTTGAACAAGCGCAGCGATACAGTGAACCACTTTCAGAACCAGACTGACCCAAAGGTGCTCATCATCCAACCGCAAGCGGCCTCCCACGGGTTAACCTTGACTGCGGCTAACACTGTTATCTGGTACGCTCCTGTCTCCAGCGTTGAGACCTACCTACAAGCCAACGCACGGATCGATCGCCCCGGTCAAAAGAACAATATGACAGTGGTGCACATCAAGGGCAGTGCAGTTGAACAGCGTCTGTACAACATGTTGCAGAACAACATCAACAACCACTCAAAAATAATTGACCTCTACCGCGAAGAAATTTCTGATGACCTCTTGACAGTGTCAACAGAAGCCATATAATAACCCCATCACAACACGAAGGAGCTAGCATGAACGACGAAGTTCAGGGGGGAACTCCCTCCGAAGACCGCAACGTAGGCGATTTGGCTGCGGTCTACATCAAGATTCGCGACCACCGCGCTGACCTCAAAAAACAATTCGAGGCTCAAGACAAAGACCTCGAAGATCAACAGAACCTTCTGGCAGAAAAAATGCTGGACATCTGCAAAGACATGGATGCCGACAGCATCCGCACCTCGCACGGCACGATCATCCGCTCAGTGAAATCACGGTACTGGACGAATGATTGGGATTCAATGTACACGTTCATCGAAGAAACGGGTGCATTCGGCCTGCTTGAGAAGAGACTTCATCAAACCAACATGAAGGACTTCCTCTCAGAGAATCCAGACCTCTACCCGAAAGGGCTGAATGTCGAAAGTCAATATACCGTGGTTGTTAGACGTGCAAAGGAAAAATGAAATGAGCAACATTACAGTGATCGACCAAAACCTGCCTGACTTCCTGCAAACTGCTGGCGTCAGTGAACTCACCAAGCAACTGGCTGGCAACTCCGGCGTCAAGCGCATCGTGCCCAAAAACGGCATCTTCCGCAAAGTCGTCGGCAAAGAAGAAATGGGCAAGATCAAGGGCAACCTCAATGCCATCGTGGTCAGCGCATCTCCCAAAGTCGGACGTATCTTCTACGTCAAGCAATGGACTCCAGATGCTGAGCCTAGCGCACCTGACTGCTTTAGCAATGACGGCGCGACACCAGATGCTGGCTCGCAAAACCCACAAGCAGCTCGCTGCGATGCCTGCCCCCAAAACATCAAGGGCTCTGGCATGGGTAACTCCAAGGCATGCCGCTACTCCCGCCGACTGGCTCTTGTGCTCGAAGAAGATTTCGGCACATCGCTTGAGGGTGAGGTCTACCAGATGAACTTGGCCTCCAAGTCTCTGTTCGGTGAAGGCAGTGGCGACAACTCGCACACGTTCGAGAACTACGCGAAGTATCTGGCCAACAACGGCAAGAGTTTGGACTACGTCGTTACCCAGATCAGCTTCAACGAAGACAACGACAACCAGTCGGTGCTGTTCACTCCAGCGCGGTTCATCAACAAGAACGAGTACGCAGTCACGAGCGTGGCCGTGCAGAAGCCTGAAGTGCACAAGATGGTCGTGATGACTCCGTACCAAGCGGACGTGTCTGGCCGTCAACAGAAGTTGGAAGCCCCCGCACCTCAAGCAACTATCGGTAAACGGGAAGCAAACACCCACGGTGACATTGACGCAGTGGCCGAGCCCGAGCCAACAGTTCGCCCTAGCAAGAAGGCTGCAGCACCCGCACCCGAGGCTAAGAAGGACTTGAACTCTGTGCTCGACGCATGGACTAAAGAGGAGTAATCATGAGCCACGGTTACAGCCAGAGCTTGGTGCAAGCGAATAAGCAAGCAAGTGCTAGGTCTCTGGGTGTGGCCTTGGGCCGTGAGTGCATCCGTGCCAATATAAGTGTAGATCGCGTAGCGGCTGCGTTCGGCGTAAGCCGTATGACGATTTACAACTGGTTCAAGGGGGACGGTGTTCCCCTGCCTTCCCGGCATGAGTACATTCGCGAGCACATCGCCGCACTGAAAAACAAAACTCACAACTGGCTAGACTGACCCATGCACAACTTCGACCTACTAGACGTGGTGCTGCCGCCAGAGGGCCGGTACTGCGTGATGGGGATTAGTCGGTACGCAGACCAGCGGTTTGCAGACACGAGAGAAGAAGCTGAGGAGCTGATCCAAGAGTTCGTCCAGAACAAAATCGATGCCTATTTCGGGTGCGCCAAGTTTGGCCCCGAGAACAACCGCACGCACGAGAACGCACAGTTCTTCAGAGCACTGTGGATGGACATCGACTGCGGCCCCACAAAGGGCGTGCCCGACGAGAAGGGCATTATCAAGGGCTATCTCGACCAACAGATCGGACTCACAGAGTTCTCCCGTTTTTGCAAGGCAGTCGGCCTACCCAAACCCATTCTGATCAACTCCGGTAACGGCATACACGCCTACTGGCTGCTTGATAAAACCATCTCCCGCCGCGAGTGGGAGCCACTGTCGCAACGCCTACGTGAGCTGTGCGAAGAAAACAATCTGATCGTTGACTCCTCCGTGTTTGAGGCGTCTCGGGTACTGCGCCCACTGAACTCGTTCAACTTCAAGGACAAGGCAAACCCCAAGCCTGTCGAAGTGTGGAACACAGACACCCCCCGCTTCACGTACGAAGAACTGAAAGAACTGCTCGGAGCACCGGAGCCAAAAGACAGCATCCCTGACTTTCTGCCGCGCACGGTCAGTCCTATGATGGAAGCCCTGATGGGCAACAAGGTCAAGAAGTTTCAGACCATCATGATCCGCTCGGCCCAAGGCGACGGATGCAACCAACTGCTGCACTGCTACGAAAACCAAAACGACATAGAAGAGCCTCTGTGGTTCTCCGCGCTGTCGATCGCTGCACACTGTATTGACGGCACATGGGCTGCACATAAGCTGTCAGATCAATACGCAGGCTACGACGCTGCCGAGGTAGACCGCAAACTTGCAAACATTCACAAGAGCGGTGGCCCACACCACTGCGCTACGTTTAAGAAACTCAATCCCAGCGGCTGCACCGGATGCCCCCACGAAGGGAAGATCAAGTCCCCAATCGTTCTGGGTATGGAGATAGCTGAAGCCGACGATGACGGCGAAGTTGAGGTGGAAGACGAAGACGGTGTCGTTGAGACGGTACGTATTCCAGAGTATCCGTTTCCTTATTTCCGTGGCAAGAACGGCGGTGTGTACAAGAAGGCTGAAGACGACGAAGAAGAGCCGACACTTGTGTACGAGCACGACCTGTATGTGGTCAAGCGCATGAAACATTCAGAGATGGGCGAGGTCGCACTCATGCGGCTGCACCTTCCACAAGACGGGGTCAAGGAGTTTGCCGTCCCCGCAACGGCCATCGTGGTCAAAGAAAAATTACGTGAGGTTCTGGCGCATTACGGTGTGGTGCCGACTACGAAGCAAATGACTTCTCTGTCGAACTACCTGACTACGTTCATCAAGAATCTGCAGTTCAAAAAGAAAGCTGAAATTATGAGGACACAATTTGGGTGGATCGACGACGACAGCAAGTTCATTCTGGGAGACCGGGAGATCACCAAGGACGGCGTTTTCTACAGCCCTCCGTCTGCGACAACCAGAGACATATCGGCCAACATCCGCGCTGAAGGCAACATGGACGCTTGGAAAGACGTGTTCAACATGTACAACAGGCCGGGGCTGGAGCCCAATGCGTTTGCTGCCCTCACAGGCTTTGGTTCTCCGCTGCTGAAGTTCACCGGGATGAAGGGTGCGATCATCAACCTGATCCACAAAGACTCCGGTACGGGCAAGTCAACTACGTTGTATGTATGCAACAGTATCATGGGGCACCCCTCTGAGCTTGCATCTATCTGGAAAGACACAGCCAACTCCAAGATGTTCCGCCTCGGTGTCATGAACAACTTGGCAAATACGATCGACGAGATCACGAACATCCCAGCAATGGAGTTCTCCGACCTGATCTACGGTATCAGCCAAGGCCGGGGCAAAGACCGCATGAAATCTCAGAGCAACGAGATGCGGATCAACAACACCAAGTGGCAGGGCATCACGCTCACCTCATCGAACGCATCGTTCTACGAAAAACTGGGTGCGGCCAAGAACTCCCCCGACGGCGAGAACATGCGTCTGCTTGAGTACAAGATTGCCCCCACCACGGTTATCTCGGTAGCCGAGGGTAAGCACATGTTCGACCACCAGTTGATGCAGAACTTCGGCCATGCCGGAGAAATTTACCTGCAGTGGCTCGTCAACAACTTGGAATCGGCAACCGATTTGGTCAGGAAAGTCCAAGCACGCATCGACAAAGACCTGCAGGTCACAGCCAAAGAACGCTTCTGGTCGGCCACAGCAGCTTGCAATATCGCAGGTGGTCTGATCGCCAAGAACCTCGGGCTCCACGACTACGACATGCGTGCGGTCTACGAGTGGACGATCAAGATGCTCAACGAGATGCGCGGCGATGTGAAGCCTGCAGAGTTCAACTCAACCGCATCCGTCCTCGGCGAATACATCAACGCGCACATGGCAAACACGCTTGTGGTCAACGGCCTGAATGACGCCCTGACAACCCTGTCGTCGATGCCTCTTATGGAGCCGAAGGGGGAGTTGCTGGTACGTTACGAGCCAGACACAAAAGAACTCTTCATCGCTGCTAAGAGCTTCAAGGACTACTGCGTCAAGTACCAGATAAATTACAAGGACACCATCAGAGAGCTGACAACCACCGGGGCCTTCAAGGAAGCAACGAACAAGCGGATGGCCAAGGGCATGAAAGTGTTGTCTCCTGCTGTGCGCGTGCTGCGCTTTAACGCCGAAAACTTCGACTTTATCCACATCGACCAACCTGCGCCAAGCGATGAAGATCGAGACAGTGACGTATCAAATTAACTGGCAGAAGTTCCGCAGGGGGCGATCGTTCTTTGTCCCCTGCATCGACACCGTGGCAGCTCGCGCAACAGTTGCTCGCGTAGTCAAACGCCTACGCATGGAGGTAGTAACGAAGGTGGTAGTTGAGGACGGCGTGAAGGGATTGCGGGTGTGGCGCGTTTGAGCTACACTCATTTTGTTGGTTACATCGCAGTTGCCGACACTTCCAACGAAGTTAGCTCCTTCTGCTGGAAACTCCCCTTCACCCCCGGCAAGTCCGGGGGTTTTTTATTTCTCGGGTTTGGCAGCTTCCCGCTCAATCTTCTCGCGTGACAAGTCGAGCAGCTCGGCGAGATAGGGGTACATGTCCTTGTCCACCTTGAACCCACGGTCTGACATCGCACGCTGCTTGGCCCGGTTGAGCAACTGCTTGGGCAGCTCGCTGGCTTTGATCGCCGACTGCGGATTCTTAGCGTTGAACTTCAGCAGATTCTCCATCGCGTCGTCCACGGCCTCATCAGAACCCAGCTCAAGCTCTCGATCAAGGCGTGCGCGTACTTTGCCCTTTTCCTGCACAACCTTCTGGCGAATTGCCTCGGCTTTGAAGTTTGCTTCTTGCACAGCAGCCAGACCCTCGGTGCGGAAACCTAGAGCTTGGGCAACGAGCTGGCCCTGTGTGAACTCGTCGGCTTCCTTGAGCACGGCCCCGGTAGTTGTACGAGCGCCTTCTTGCGAATACCGATACGAAGTGAGAGGCTGTCGGAACAACGCTGGCAGCAGCTTCTCAAACCCCTGCATAGTTCTACCAGCGGCAAAGTCATCGTAGGCTGCGGGAAACTGCTTGAGGTACAGACTTGCGCTTGGCCCCAGCAAAGACATGGCGTAGTCCATCATCGTGGCTTGCGCAGTCTTCTGCTCTTTGAGCTCGGGCATCCACATGTTGTTCATGGACAAGCTGCTGGACATGTCGTACCCAGTGAGCGAATCCAGACCACCTGCCTCAATGATTTCGCCGAGCTTTTGGTCGCCGATCTTCACGTCACCGAACAGGTTGGGTATATACACCGACCGAACCCAGAATATCAGGTCGCGCTTCTCCAGAGGATCATCTTCCTCGTCTTCGTCTCGCATTGCGTTGATAAATGCCTGAGCTGCGCCAAGCGCCATGTCTGCACCGGGAATACCGACGTAACCCGCAAGCAGCAGTGACATGCCCAGCGTGCCGAGCAACTGAATCCGCGCTTCCTTCTTTGTGGCTGCGTCCATACCGGCAGTAGCACGATACCCGTTGCGCAACAGGTAGGTAGTCAAGAACATCGGGAACATCTTGAACTGCAGCAGCACGCGCCCAACCGGGGCTCGCATGACACGGGGGCGGTTCTGGGCGGTGAAGTTACCAAGAGCTGTGTGCGTATCGCTAACCGCTTGCTCGATGGCGTCCTCAACACTCATCCCCTCGTTGCGGCTCAAGCGGAACGAAGACATGAACATGATCTCGCGGTTAAGACGTTCGGTGTGATGGAACAGTGCGCCCATCAAGTTGGTTCCGGTGTTGAACGCACTGGAGTACTTGGTGGTCGGCTTATCTTGGCGGTCCATCAAGTCATACGTCAGCGTGACTTCCGCGATACCCCGATCGTGCATAGCCTCGATAGCCGCACGCTCGTCTGCGTTCATGTTGATCTCTTTGGATGCCTCGATAGTCGGCATCACCAGCTTGCCGTCCTTGACCACACCGAATTGGTTGTAGACCAACATGAAGCGGCCCATCTCCTTGACCACCTGCAGTGGGTTGTGGCGAGACATGAGCACTGGTGCACCGAAGATAGGCAGCGATGAGAGCTGCACGAGGGCAGTCTTTATCGAGGTCATGAAGTACAAGAACGCCGACTTGTTCAAGAAGTTGGCTGCGTCATTCATGAACGGGCTGTCCACTTGCGGGTACACGTCCAGCTCCACGCGCTTGCCCATCTCCTTGACCAGCATTTCCAGCCGTGCTTTGTCTGGGTTTCCATCTAGCGACGCTTGTGCAGTGTCGATAGAGTTGAGCATCTGGTAGCCGTACTTGATCCGCGACAACTGGTTCGCCATGTTCACAGACGACGTGATGAAGTTGCGCAGCGCGTCACCGGAGAAACCAGCAGTACCCTTGCGGTGGATGAACTGCCTGCGGAAGTTGTTCTCTGGCATCGTAGTCAGATACAACTGGTAAATCTGATCCTTGAGCGCCTCAATGTCTTGGTTGGCTCCGGGCACGTCGAGCAGCTCAAAGATGTTCTTGAGCATGGTGCTGTTCTCGATGCTGGACTTGCGCAGGCCGGACAGCTCGTTACCGCTGTCGAGGTCTTGGTCTTCACGCATCTCTGCCTCGGTGCGGCTATCTCCAGCGGCTTGCAACTGGCGCACGCGCTTCTTGATGAACAGCTCCCGAGCCACTTGGCTCTCGAACATGTAGAACTCTTTGGACTTGCCGCTGCCGACGCGCACCCAGAAGTTACCGTAGCGCATCAATGGGAAGTACGGGGCCATGCCCTTGCCGTTCTCGTACGCCTTCTTGATCTCCGCCATCAACTGACCCTTGGGGGTGTCTGGGTCGTCAATCTCGCCGGGGATACTAGATTCGGCAATACGGGCGTCGAGCAAGCCGCGATACAGGTCGTACTGCGCCTGATAGAAGTCACGGACTTCGACGTAAACCTTCTGGGCTTGTGGGCTCAGAGCGTTCCACATCTTGTTGAGCACGGGGTCCTTGGTGCTCTTGGTTGGGTCGATTCGTTGGTCGGTCGAGTAGTGCATGACGTCGGCCAGAGCCGTCAGCTCGTTCTTCTTGCCGCGCATCTTGCCGACCACGCTGGGTTGAATTTTCAGCCACTCTTGCACTACGTCAGAAGACGCAGTCAGCATCTTGTTGCGCATCGCGCTCATGTCTTGGCTCATGCGCCAAGTACGGCCCAGCTCGGGGATACCCAAGTTCTGTGCCCATTCCACCAAGTTGCTGGTTTGAACCGCAGGCAGCAGCGCCCTCAACTTAGCAGTGTTAGCCGTAGCCCATAGAGCGCCGAGCGTATCCACAAACAACTGGGGGTCGCGCAGTGTGGTGAGCAAGCCGATGTCGTCGATCGTGTCCTGTGCGTCTTTGCTGCGCATGAGCTTTCGCGTAGCAGCCGAGACCTTCTCTGTTTTCTTCTTGAGCTGCGACACAAGAGCTGTGCCGGGCAGCGCCTCACCGCGAGGGAGGCGGGAAGTAAGCAGGGAGTCAGTAGCGATGATGAGGTCAGACAGGGCGTTAATGTCCGAGTCGTCCATGCCGAACATGCGGCGGATAGCGTCCACGAAACGTGTGAAGAACGATGTGTCTTCCTGCACGCCCTCAGCAGACATGAGGAACTCTTGGAACTGCTCGTCCGACATGCCATACGCCAAGAACTCACGGGGGTCTGCAACGATCTCGCCGTCTGTGCTCTCGTACAAATCAGCAAGCGCGTCGGTTACCTCACCGTTGTCGCTCATCTCAATCAGGCGGTCCTGCGCTGCCCGCATGGTGTCGAGCAGGTCCTGATACGCACGTACCAGTGGGGTGTTGAGGTTGATGCCCTTGTTGATGTATTCCTGCGCCAGTGCGATCTTCTTGACCGTGGCGGCGTGCAGCAGTTCGTGCAGCACAGTGACGTTGTTGACCCCTTGGGAGTTACCGAAGGATGCACCACGCACGTAGACCACGCGCCTGCCGGTCTTGAAATTCTCGATATACAGAGCGCGTGACCGTTCCCACTGAGGTGCGTATTTGGCTTGTTGAAGCTGCGCAGGGATTTCAGAATCTTGCTCAAGCACAACGAACTCAACGTCGCGCACAAAGTTGCGCAGGCGCTGGGCAACGGCCTTTTGGAACCGGGTGCCAGTCTTGATGATGTGAGCGATGGCCTGTGCGCCTGTCTTGAACGCGCCGAAGGCTGGGTCTGCTTTGGTAACCGCTGCGCCCTTGCGCTCAGTAGAAGAGGCTGGACCCAACAAGTTGGTTTTGTCCGAGAGCGCTTTCTTGGCGCGAGCTAGCCCACGCTTGATGTCGTCGATCTCTGTCTGAGGGATGTTGGCATCCTTGAGAATCTTGCGTGCACGCTTGCCCTCGGGCTTGAGCCCGGACTCCTCAGACACGCGCAGGAGTTCTTTGACCGCGTTGCGGCGCTCGGCACGCTGATCGTCCTGAGCTTCTTTGAGGTCGGCTTCATTGGCAAACTCGCCTTCGTCCAGCGGAGTTATGGCTTTTTGCAGCGCAGCTTCTGCTTTGTTTACTGCACGCTCGTGCCGACCGCGAGAGGCTCGGTCCTCTTTGCGCTCTTTATCCCGCTGAGCTTTTTGCTCGGGCGTCAGCGTTATCGGACGTCCTCGTTTGGCTGCTGGTGCTTCTTGTCCTTCTTCTTTTGCTTGGACGGTTTCAGTGGTCTCAGTGCCATCGGTCGTGGTTCCTTCGGTTTCAGTGGGTTTAGCAGCTTTTGCTGCCCGTGCTTCTCGAAATGCTCGCCCTTCATCGGAACGAATCTGTCCGTACTGCCCAACGTCAGGAATCTTTGCACCGGATTCTTCCGCCAAGTCATACAGAGCAGTGGCTAAGCCTTGCCGACGTAAACCCTCATCCACAAACGCCTGTGGGTTATATCCGTTACCGTCTTCGTCGGTAACCTTAGTGAACATGAGCTGACCAACTTCTTGCCCTTGCTGATCTAGCGCGATAACACGGCCACCCATGTTCTCTTCGTCTTGGCTCACCACCAAGTTAACTTTCTCGCCGTTCTTTAACACGACAGGTTTGAAGTTACCTTCTTGGACGGCTTTCCGTGC
>JACCDV010956140.1_pt1 | contig 11335 bp, 6 predicted proteins | sample 7446131 | NCBI WGS metagenome assembly JACCDV01 (sample SAMN15323448, study PRJNA562643) | freshwater metagenome | isolation source: river surface water | place: USA:Blue River Watershed | collected 2017-08-17
ATTCATCGATAACAGTCGAACCAATAGTCAAAGTGCCGCTGGTCACAATATTGTCTAAGGTACCCACATGTGTAATATTATCTTGAGAAGCTGTCTGAAGCGTACCAGTTAGATTAGTTGCAGATAGACTATTGATTCCAGTAATATTCGAACTCGAATCGAGCACAAGTGCCTTGCTTGCACTGGCAGTACCGGCAGTCACTCCATCGATCACACCAATCTCAGATTCATCGATAACAGTCGAACCAATAGTCAAAGTGCCGCTGGTCACAATATTGTCTAAGGTACCCACATGTGTAATATTATCTTGAGAAGCTGTCTGAAGCGTACCAAATAAGTCAGTAGCGGACAGACTATTGATTCCAGTAATATCTGAACTCGAATCGAGCACAAGTGCCTTACTCGCACTGGCAGTACCGGCAGTCACTCCATCGATCACACCAATCTCCGCCGCCGAAATAGTAGTCGAACCAATAGTCAAAGTGCCGCTGGTCACAATATTATCCAAGGTGCCCACATGAGTAATATTACCTTGAGAAGCTGTCTGAAGCGTACCAGTTAGGTTAGTTGCACTTAGATTACGAATACTAGCAATATCTTTATTGCTATCGAGTACAAGTGCTTTACTTGCGGTCGCTGTACCTGCAGTTACCCCATCAATTACAGCAAGCTCAGATACAGAGATAGTGACTGCGCCAAGAGTAAATGAAGAGTTATTGACATTCAAGTTGCCAAGGATTGAAAGGCCGGTCAAGGTACCAAGTGATGTAATATTGGGCTGAGCTGCAGTTTGGAGAGTGCCAGTTAGGTCGGTTGCGGACAGACTATTGATGCCAGTAATGTTTGAACTTACATCGAGTACAATTGCCTTACTCGCAGCTGCCGTACCTGCAGTTACCCCATCAATCACACTAATCTCAGCCTCAGAGATAGTAGTCGAACCAAGAGTCAGTGTGCCACTGGTCGCAATATTATCTAAGGTACCTACATGTGTGATATTATCTTGATAAGCGGTTTGGATCGCGCCAGTTAAGGTATCTGCAATCAAGTTGCGGAAGCCGGTAATATCGTTGTTTCCATCTACAACCACCGCACTGTTCGAACTGGCCGAACCTGGCGTAACTCCAGTTAATCTATTGATATCATCGGCTGATGCTGTAATCAATGTTCCATCGAACTTGAGCCCAGTACTCGACCCATCAAAGTTAGATAAATTAAGACTACCATTCACTATAACATCACCAAAGACACCCGATCCCGAACCGCTTGCAAGAGAATTGAGTTGAGCAGCAGTAGCCGTAACAAGCACACCACCAAGGCTAAGACCGACAGTAGCACCATCATGCACCGTAATATCAAGCGCATCTACAGAAGTAATTTGCGGTTGGTATGCAGTCTGAATCGTACCAGTAAGCGAAGTAGCACTTAGATTACGAATACTAGCAATATCTTTATTGCTATCGAGCACAAGCGCCTTGCTTGCAGCGGCGGTACCGGGCGTGGTATCCACATAGTTGAGCTCGGTTGCGGTTGCGGTGACCAAGGTGCCATTAAGACTCAAGCCAAGAGTAGATCCGTTGTGATTGGCGATGTTGAGTACATTCACTGAATTGATATTGGGTTGAGCTGCAGTTTGGAGAGTACCAGTGAGTTGCACTGCGGACAAATTGTTGATAGTATCGATATTGCGACTTGAATCGACAATCAAAGCCTTACCTCCAACTGCACTACCAGGAGTAGTTCCTTGTAAGTAGTTGATCTGATTAGCGGTAGCGGTAATCAAGGTACCGCCAAGCTTAAGTCCAGCAGTAGATCCATTATGAGTAGGAATGTTCAAATTACCGCCACTTGGACTGATAGAGAGATCGCCTCCAGCCGATATAATCATGTCGGTATAGACTGTAGGAGTGCCGCTTGGCGTATCATAGACCAATTGAAGACAGTTGCCTACCGCACTATTTACGATTAGCGTACGACCGGTAGAAGTTGTGCCAATACCTAAGTCAGTCAATCCAGTGAGCGATCCATCAATATCTAACCCAAGTAGTGTGCCCACGTTAGTAATATTGGTTTGAGACGCAGTTTGCAGGGTACCAGTCAGACTAGTAGCAGTCAAGCTATTGATATTGGTAATGTTGCGACTCGAGTCGAGTACTATTGCCTTGCTGGCCGAACCAGTACCTGGAGTGACACTAACATAAGCGAGCTGTTGAGCAGTGGCCGCAACCAATACTCCTCCTAACTTGAGCCCGACGGTAGATCCATCATGAGTAGTAATGTCAAGAGCACTAACTGAAGAGATATTGGGCTGAGCTGCCGTTTGAAGCGTACCAGTGAGTTGGGAGGCAGTAATGTTGCGCAAATTGGTAATATCGCGATTGCTATCCACAACCACAGCCTTCGATGCAGAAACAGTACCTGGCGTGACTGTATTGTAATTGATTTGGTCGGCAGTCGAACGAACCAGGATGTCATTCAGCAGAAGACCAGATGTAGTGCCATTGTGACTCTTTACATTAAAGTCATTGCTCGATCCCACATTGATCTCACTACCAGATGTGGCAAAAGTCATCTTTCCATCAGAAGCAATTCCCAATGTAGAGCTGGCGGATGTACTATTATAGGTCAATCGCACACAGTTGCCATCGGCGGCATTGACTTCGAGTTGGGACGTAGGAGATGATGTATTGATACCAAGGTTCTGGTACTTATCCATATAAAGTGCAATTGTATCATTGGTCTGGACCACTACTGAGCTATTAGTCAAGTCGGCATCAAAAAAGATGCCAGTATGATTGTCGATCCCTGTAAGCGAGGTTATGGCTGTAGGATCAATAGTCACTGAGCCAAGAGGTTGATTACTATGTGCCATCTTGGTCAAATTATCAGGATATATATACTCACCGTTAGAAAGAATTTATTATGTGTATCGCTTGCACCACTGCTGGATATAATTCCATCTTCCTCGATTACTCGGATTGTCCTACCATTAGAACGCTGCCATCGCCAGATACAGTTCCCAATCTCAAATTCTTGGCCATATATGACACACATATCGCAGATGTTCCAAACTATCCTTCACTTGAAGCACTGTACATGATGGGATGTCCAATCAAATCACTTGACAATCTGCCCAAGTTGCGCAGACTTAATGCCAGCGGATCTGAATTGCAAACTATACCAGACAACCTTTTCCGATTGGAATGGGCCAAATTAGACGGATGCCCACTCAATACATTGCCAGATACCTTGATTAGCATGCAGACTTTATCAATTAACAATTGTCCTAACCTCACATCCATATCGCCCAAATGGATCAACTTGGAAACACTATCCATTGCCAGCACTGGGATATCCTTCATATCGGGATATCCTAATCTGTCGTATCTGGATATTACTGGACTGGATATTAGTGAGCTGCCTCTCAAGCGATTACCAAGCCTACGCAAGGTGGTCGCGCGCGAGTGCAATCTTGCAGATCCATTTGCTATCATCGAGCGAGGAATCAACCTCGAGAACTAAGGCATATTTTTTTGTCAAAAGTATCCAGATTGAATGAATACAATTTAGGTGTATCAATATATAGCCATGACGATCCAGCTTCAAGCACACCAACAGGCTGTACTTGAGCATTTCGAATCTAATAAACATGCTCGAGGTATGCTATTATTTCATGGAACTGGATCTGGAAAGACACTATCAGCGATCGCCATAGCTGAACGCCATAGATATTTCAAATCAATATTAGTGATTGCGCCAAAGTCTCTGCATGATAACTTTCGTAAGGAACTTGGCCGATATGCATCAAAAAAATCGGCAGAGCGATACAAGTACATATCTTCCAATGCTGGAAACATGATTGATAAGCTAGAGACAGATCTTGATCCATTTACAGGAATGGATATCAAATCTCTACATCCAATGAACGATACATTTATAATTATCGATGAGGCGCACCGATTGCTCAATGGCATGGTCAATGGGAGTAAGAATGCTACCGCATTATACGATATACTGATGAATGCCCACAACTGTAAAATACTTTTCCTAACGGCATCCGGATTGATCAATGATCTATTCGAAATAATCCCATGTCTCAATATTTGCAAGGGGTATTTACTGTCCGAAGATGGAGCCAAGCTCACCCTTTTTCCGGAGAATCGCGAACAGTTTGTCAGATATTTCGTCGATGAGAGATCCTTCACACTGAAGAATGTAGATAAGCTGCGCAATCGAATGCAAGGACTTGTGTCCTACGTAGGCCCGCTCTTCAATCAGAAAGTGGATGGCTTCTACCCAATGCTCAAACGCACTATCAAACAAGAACACTATCCCGATCGCCTGCCCATCAAGATAGATCTAATCAAGATGAGTCCAATCCAATATGGAGCATACTCGGCAGCCCGCGAGAAGGAACGTCTCGAAACCAAGCAAGCAATCGGTGGGACCCCAATCATTGACAAATCTATTCAGAAGATGCGTACGATATTTGGAGGAGAGCTCACCAAAGATAGTGCATTCTCTCGATCAACATCCTATCGGATCAAATCTCGCCAGCTTAGTAATGTGTATTTCCCTGAGGATCCATCAGTGGATATGTACGAACATATCCAAACATACGCCCCAAAAATTTATACGATTGGCACTCGAATCAAGAAAGGTCGTAAGGCAATTATCTATTCCAATTTCGTTCGATCTGGAATCGAACCTATGGCCAAGTATCTCGAATTACTCGGATATGCTAACTATGATCCGAGTAAAGAATCGGCTATCGGCGAGAATGGTCAATATGGAGTATATTCAGGAGATGTATCACCAGATGATCGCACGCTAATTTTGAATGAATTCAACAAGACAGATAGTCCGCTTACAGTACTCTTAATTTCATCATCTGGGGCCGAAGGTTTATCTACTAAGGGTGCTCGCGATGTACATATTATGGAGCCGTACTGGAATTGGGAACGCGCTCTCCAAGTAATGGCTCGTGCTATCCGATACTACTCGCACGAACATCTACCTGAGGCTGAACGCAATGTGAAAGTATATCTATACTTGGCGGACTACCCAGAGGGACAACGTCAGAAAGAACTCCCCACCGATGTATATCTATTCACTGAATCAGTGCGCAAGTATGAGATCAATCTACAGATGACCAAACTACTCGCATCCGTAGCGGTAGATTGTGATCAGTTCAATAAGGGCCTGAACTTTGAGTGCTATAAGTGTCAGCCGAAGGATAATAGTCCTGTGTATCTGCCAGATTTGGATAAAGATATGCAATACGAATCGCCATGCGCACACGAACAACTCAAAGTTCGCGAGTTCAAGCTCAGTGGATCTCTATACTATGTAGATGATCAGAAAAGAATATATACCAAACAAGGCGATCGATATGTAGAGATAGTAGATCCTGATGTATTGGGATACATGCGCGAGAAACTGGACGCTATCAGCACATAAATGACATCATTTACACATATAGAAGCTACAAAAATTGACAGGCATACTGGTAATATAATTCATAGAAACGATGAATCAACAGCTAATTGATGCCTTCCATGCTTGCAATACCATTGCAGACATATTGAAAGTATGCGATGAAGCTACTCTGATTCAAGCCATTCGCGCGCAGTTTCCTCGTGTCGATTCTACACTATCGCAGACTGATAACAATCGTACTGAAATCGATAACAATTGTGCCGAAGCCGATAACAATCGTACCGAAGTTGATATCAATCGTACTGAAGTTGATGATTCATCCAAGAATGTAGAGTTATCCGAAGAGCAGCGTGGGTTCATGCGACTTGCACTTGGCGGAGAGAATATATTCTTGACAGCAGCAGCAGGCGCCGGCAAAAGCTATGTGATCGACAAAACCGTTATTGAACTGCGTAGTCGATACGATACTAATCCGGATATACCTTCGCGAGTTGCAGTATGTGCATCTACAGGCAAGGCTGCATCTTTGATTAACGGTCGCACGATACATTCATATTTAGGTATTGGTCTCGCCAAACAAGATGCCGAAGCTTTGTTTGAGAAGCTCATTACCGTTCGACGCCTCAAACCTAAGTATAAGGAACTACTGAATCTGCGAGTATTAATCGTAGATGAGATATCTATGATCAACAATATTCTATTGGATAAGATCTCGGACTATCTCAGCCTGATCAAGAAGAATCACTTACCATTTGGCGGGGTGCAAATGATATTTGTGGGAGACTTGTGCCAGCTCGCACCAGTCGAAGGCAAGTATTGCATTGATGCACGTAGCTATGCTGAGTTGTGTCCAATCGTGATTCAATTTACGCAATGCTTTCGTCAGCGCGACCCAAAGTTTCAGCAGATTCTCGCAGAGGCGCGGGTGGGCAAACTGTCCCAAGCATCATTCGATGTACTCATGAAACAGAACTCGATTGATGAAAGCCAATTTCCCAATATGCGACCTATGCTCATTTGCTCGACCAATCGTGAAGTAGATGCAATCAATCAGCGCGAGTTGAACAAGCTTAGTACAGACCAGAATACTTATGCCATTCGTCCGATCTCGCTGGATAAGAAGAAGATAGAAATCTCCGCCAAACAAGAGGGCATTCCAGAGCAAGTCGATCTTGCAGTAGATGCCCAAATCATTATTACCACAAACATATCTATGGGTGGCGGACGAACTATTGCCAATGGCACTCAAGGTAAGATCGTATCCATGCACGAATCGCACATTAATGCAAGTCTTGTTGGGTGGCGCAGCGATGTCAAGATCGGATTTCAGAAGGTGATCGATCCAGATTGTATTGATCCGGATGTCAATCCAATCTATATCTTTGAATACTTACCCGTACGCCTCGGATGGGCAACATCTATTCATCGAGCTCAAGGTACAACTTGCTCTCTACTCGAAGTAGATCTCAATCGAGTATTTGCTGCAGGACAAGCCTATGTAGCTATCTCTCGAGTACAGAGTCTCGCGGGACTCAAAATTACTGGGCTCAAGCGAAATGCATTTATTGCGGATCCTAAGATTATCGAATTCTATGCCAAATAGGCATATATAGGTCTCTTTTTTACCCAAAATTGACACAGACACATGTTAATACATAAGACCATCAAGACCTATTTGAGCATGAGCAAATCTATTCAATCTGAAATCATCGAATCTATGGAAACACGGATTGCGACCAAAGAACAAATCGATTGGATGGGGCTCATTGAAGAGATTGCTGGCGACAATGAACATTTGATGAACTATCTACCCATTTTGAAATGTATCGAATCCATCAATCAACCATTTGAACTATCGGTTCATTTCAATACGATTAAAGGACAATTTGCATCTTCTGAAAGTAAGATGGTTAATTTACTTACCGAAGCTAATTTCGTATCGGAAATAGATTTCTGCATTATAGAAAGCGATTCCGACTCTGAACTATTCATGAACTATAACTGCCTCAAGTTGTACATCATGGATAGGGCGGATATCAATATGATCAAAGCATTGATCTTGGGAGAACAAATCTATTCTATGTACAAGGGATCGCCAATCGAAATCAAGATTTCGACACACCCTCGAACGCATATCATGATCGTTGAGCAATCCAAATATGACAGCAAATCTATGGACAAAACTGCGAAAGAGCTTGGCTATCCGCCCGCAATCCTTGCTATCTATGTTGGCACAAAGAAGAATCTGCTTGCTAAGCATGAAGTCATAAAAAAAGATGATACGCATAAGTATGGCAATGTAATCGTACCACCAACACATTCGATATATGCTAATGGATTGACTGATGCAATGCGCATTAATCGACATTTGACTGAAACGTTGGGCGATCCATACAAATTGAATCTACGCAAATCATTGGCTAAAGGTGATAAGGCTCCTACAAAGACCGAAGCCTGGGGATTTGTGTTCAAGTCCAGTATGTTTGGGGTCAATCCAGAAAAAAAGGTACCATTCACATTCGATGACATCGTCAAAGAAACCAAGTCCATCTTTATTCAGATGTTGGCCCAACAACATGTTGATACCTATGAACTTTCTGACGTAGAATACTATCAGTGTATCGATAAATGGGAAGCCAAACGCAAAGAAAGATCTGGATACTTTAGCGCGCTCAAGACGCATTCAACTCGTATCGAGTATATCAAACTCCAAACAAAGAAAGCAAACCGAGGCAAAAAGACAGGCAGATCAACGCGTGCAACCATTCCAACACCAACAGTAGTCCCTACAACGACCAATGGATATGAAACTGATGGATCAACTCATGAACAAGATGTTGAAGAGGAAGAGGAAGAAGAGGAGGAAGATGTTGAAGAGGAAGAGGAAGAAGAAGAGGAAGATGTTGAAGAGGAAGAGGAGGAAGAAGAGAAGCCTCCTGCCAAATCTACTAAGCTAAAGGGCAAGACATCTAAGGATACATCCGAAGAGAAAGCTCCGGCTAAGCCAAAGGGCAAGACATCTAAGGATACATCCGAAGAGAAAGCTCCGGCTAAGCCAAAGGGCAAGACATCTAAGGATACGTCTGAAGAGAAAGCTCCGGCTAAGCCAAAGGGCAAGACTGTACGCAAAAAAAGTAAGAACGTGGTAGAAGAACTTCCATCATCGGACTCTGAATAAGCATTTTGCTATGTATATTTGTATTTTTTTGTCGAGCAGATACATAAAATTGATCATCTTACTTAGTTATATACTCAATAAGAGCCATGACTAAACCTACGTGTGTCATTTGCATCGAGCCTACGACAAAACTTAACTGCCTAATCAATTGTATTGCATGCGATTTTGAGTGTTGTAAGTCTTGTTTCAAACGATACATCACTGACTCGGATCATTACTTTAAATGTATGAATCCGAGTTGTGCTATCGAATTTGATAGATCAAGCCTACGCAAACGCTTAGGTTCTGGTTTCATGTCAAACGAATATAAGTACATTCGCGAGATTATGCTGTATGATATTGAAAAAAGTCTTATGCCGGCAACTCAACTCATATTGGAAAAGGAGATTGAAGTTGGCAAGCTAACTGCTTCATTAGAGACAGTTGCTGGGAAATATGAGAAGATTCGCGAACAAAAGGAACAAGAACTCAATGCTTACATTAACCTTAAGACATCGATGCCGATAGATGAAACGATTAAGAGATTCATGACTCTACAAGAGGCTACGCATATAGAAGACCTTATATACGAAGAAACGCGCGATATCAATCAAAAGATAAAAGACCTACAATCGTCATCGACTTTGGTAAAGAAAACATTCATTCGCAAGTGTCCAGAAAATGCATGCAATGGCATGCTGAGTCAAGAAAACAAAACAAATCTGGACAACTTCGAATGCATTTTGTGCAAGTCAATTACATGCTTTACTTGTCGAGAGATCATAGCAAGAAAGGATACGCGCGATCAAGAAGCAAACCATATATGCGATCCGGATACAGTTCAAACAGTTAAATTCATTGAAGAAAGCTCCAAACCATGTCCATCATGCGCATCTCCTATTCACAAAATAGAAGGATGTTTTGGCGAGAACACGATCATTCCACTTACCAATGGAATAAACAAATGCGTACAAGAGGTCATATCTGGTGATATCTTGATTGGAGATGACTTTACTCCAAGAACGGTATTACATACATTTGTCGGAGTAGATATGCTCTATCGCGTATATCAATCAAATGGCGAATCATATGTAGTCAATAGTCGCCACAAGTTGATCTTGTGCAAGCAATCTGGAACTCAGTATCTAATGGATCTGACTACATATATGAATCTATCTCACGAGCAACAAGCTGAGCTATATGGATACAAAATCAATGCGATGACTCATCATAGAGTGCTCAGTAAATTGACTATCGAACCGTATAAGATTGGGCAATACTTCGGATTTGTGATCGATGGAAATAACAAATTCTTATACACGGATGGTACCGTGCTGTCTAATTGCGATCAGATGTTCTGTACTAATTGCAATTCGGCATTCAGCTGGAAAACTCTTAAGCTAGTTAATGGAAATATCCATAACCCCCACTACTTTGAGTGGATGCGACGCAGCGGACAGCAAGCACGCAATCCATTAGATATTCAGTGCGGACAAGAAGTTGATCATCATATTATCAATATGATTCAAAGATATCACATGGATATGTTTATTAGAATAAATAATGGACAGTACATTGAGGAATTTACCAATACGATTGCAGAACTTGATAAAGAACATAAACAATTGACCATCCCGAATGCCGATCAAATTATCTCTGAAAGAATTAAGACGGTACAAGATGAACTTGCAACACTCAAAATCCGAAGGACTGAATTAAGCGAACTCATGGGCAAACCATTAAGCCAAACTGAAAGGCAACCATATGACCAAGAATGGAATAAGCTCTCGCAAGATATAAATTATTTGAATAGGACTGCCAGACTGACACGTATTGTAGATACAAAAGACAAAAGACTGGCACGTATTGCTGAAATAGATGCTGACCTTGCAAAGTTTCGCGAACGATTGATCCAAACAATCAAGTATGCAGAGAATCCTACATTTGCAAAGGATTCTAATGATTTGATGAATAGGATCATTCAGAAAGTAATCCATATCCATCAAATTGCAATTCCTCAATATCAAACTACCAATCTGGTACAACGCAATCAAAATCTGCGATTATCATTACTACGCAAAACTATGGACGAAACTACTTTCAAGATTCGTATCCAACGAGGAGACAAAGCTGAGAGCAAAAAGAGAGATATACTCAATGTATTTATCACATTTAGAGATGCCACTTCGGATATCATATTCCGCATGGTCGCAATGATAAGACATGAGCAGCAGACTGATGACTGCTGCTATGGAATAAATGAATATCATATGTTCTATAACGAGCTCATGGCTCTGCGAAAGTATATCAATGGATGTCTCGAGGACATTGCCTGCACTTATGGATCGAATATGACCACAGACATTATATTTTGCTAAGCAGTTTGCTATACATTTTTTTGGAAAAATTGATCAAGACATACTGAATATATCATGAACGCATTTGCATTGTTAGACCAGACCAAAGAATATCTTGATAACTATGCAGAGGCCGAGTGGAAACAATCGTTTCGCCTAAAGGATCCTGCAACCAATAATTTCATGCAGAATCTCAATGATTTAGCCATGATTATCAGAGTTGGATATCCGCAAGATACAAAGCCATTATTTGCATTCTTTTGGATATATAGCATGACCGATGCGCGTATGCTAATTGAATTCATACATGAAGCACTACGACTCGAGACTCATGAAATCATATTCGATAGAGATATCAAACTATTCTATGACATTGATCTCG
>JACCDV010395596.1_pt1 | contig 11333 bp, 14 predicted proteins | sample 7446131 | NCBI WGS metagenome assembly JACCDV01 (sample SAMN15323448, study PRJNA562643) | freshwater metagenome | isolation source: river surface water | place: USA:Blue River Watershed | collected 2017-08-17
CTGCGCGGTAGTCGGGCAGCGTGAGCGTGCGGGCCGAATAGACCGAGCACCAGTCCATCTCCCACGGCTTGCCGCCGTGGCCAATCAGTTCCAGCTGGGCGTTGATGCGGGCCTTGAGCGATTCGGGCTCGAGCGCCTGTTCGGGCGTTTCGCCTTCGGGCAGCTGGTAGTCCACGCGCCAGATGTTCAAAGGCTCGCGGTGCATCAACACCGTGTTGCGCGGGTTCCATTCAGGGTCAAAAAAGGCCAGGCGCTCGGTGGGCAGCGGCAGGTCGATGCGGATGTCGGCAATGACGAAGCGGCCTTCATAAGACGCGCCTTCGAGCTTGAGATCCAGCAGTGTGCGGATGCCCGAGCGCGCGCCGTCAGACGCCACCAGCCATTCGGTTTGCAGCTGGTAAGGCCCCTCGGGCGTGTCCACCTCGACCACGGCGTGGTCGGCGTGTTGCTCCAGGCCGGTGACGCGGTTGCCCCAGCGCAGGTCAATCAGGGGGTGGGCTTCGCAGGCATCGACCAGGAACTCTTCCAGGTACTGCTGCTGCAAATTGATCATGGGCCAAAAGCGATCGTTGTCGTCGTGTGGCGCTTCCATGCGAAACACGCGCTGGCCTCGGTAGAAGGAATTGCCGAAGCGCCAGGGCAGCCCGTGCTGCGTCACACGCTCGGCCACGCCCACCTGCTGCAGGATTTCCATGGAACGGCGGGTGAAGACGATGGCGCGGCTGCCTTCGCTGACCTGCAGCTCGGATTCCAGCAGCACGCAGGGCACGCCGTGGCGGGCCAGTTCCAGCGCCGCCGTCATGCCGACCGGACCACCGCCAGCGATCACCACCTGATGGCGTGGCTGGGGACCGTTTTTCGAAGCCAGCCAGGCTTGGTGAACCTTGTAGTCGTAATAGATAGAGCGGCGTGGCTCGGTGGTGGGGCTGTGCATGGCGTCTCCTGGGCTTCTGTCCGGTTGAGCAGCAGTTTAGAGGGAAAGGCCGACCATGATGTCCCCAAAAAAGGACGTTACACACGCGAAGCGAGCAGCCAGCCCACCAGTTCCTTGTGCCCCGAAACGCCCAGCTTGCGGTACAGGCGTTTGGTGTAGGTCTGTGCGCTGGCTGCGGTCAGGCCGAGGCGCTCGGCCAATTCGGTGGTGGACAGGCCCTGCAACAAGGCACGCACCACGTCTTCATCGCGTGGCGTCAGTTGGGGCGCACGCAGGGCCAGACGGTCCAGCATCAGGCCCGTCAGGTCTTCGCTCAGCTGCTGCCCGGCATGGTGCAGGCGAACGGCCTGCACGATCAGGGGCGCCAGCGCTTCGACGATGCGCAACTCGCTGTCATTGAGCAGCCCATGCTCGCAGCCCCGGTACAGGTTGACCGAAATCCAGCGTCGGCCTTCGTGCAGTGAAAGGATGGCCAGCCGCTCGGCCACTTGCGGCAGTTCGTAGCAGACCCGGCGGTAGTCCGGGTGCTGCACATCGCTGACCGCCTGGCGGTGCAGCACGATGTGCGGGCGCTGCGGCGTGGCCTTGCGGGCGGCGGCCTCGTGCGCCTGCATGGCCTGCTGCGCGCCGTCAAGCCGGTAAAAGCGCTGCACATAAGCCTGAGAAATGTCGGGCAGCTCACGGGTGCGCGAGCGGTCCCCCACCGCCACCGTGCGCGGACGGCCCGTGCCCTCGAATGAAAAAATCGTGCACTGTGCCAGGGGCACCAGCGGCCCGAGCAGGCGCAGCACCTCTTCGGCCACGGCGTGTCGGTCCGACAGGCCCAGCTTTTCAAGCAAGGCGCCAATCTGGTCATGTGGCAAGCTCAACCCTATTGGCTGGGATGGGGGGCAAACCCAAAACGGTAAGGCAGTGTGTGGCAAAGGACCCATGGCTCCTGTCCGCCTCCGGGCGGGAGCAGAAATCATCGCACGATCTTTGCAGCCTGGACGTGCTTTTGCAACGCTGGCGCCACTTGCATGCATTTCGTCGCATCGCACTGTTCAACCGACATGGCTTCTGCAACAGTCCCGCCCACTGCCACATCGAAAACACCGGGATCGTCATGCCTTTCACGCCAACCGTCGCCATCCACACCACGTTTGCGCTCAGCGCCGTGGCACTTGGCCCCTTTGCCCTGTGGACCCGCCTGGGCCAGACCGTTCGCCCGCGCTGGCACCGTGCCGCAGGCTACGCCTGGGTCACTTGCCTGACAGGCGCAGCCCTGAGCGCGGCGTTCATTCGAAGCGAACGAATGCCCCTGTGGCAGGGCTACGGCCCCATCCACCTGCTGATTGTTGTCACCTTTTTTTACCTCTGGCGGGGATTCGCCTGCCTGGCCCAAGGCAATACCGAAGGCCACCGCAAAACCATGCAGCGGCTCTACATCGCCGCCTGCGTTGTCACGGGTCTGTTCACCCTGCTGCCCCAGCGCACCCTCGGGCAACTGGTCTGGGGCCAATGGCTGGGCTGGGTCTGAACAGTCTTGACCATGCCAACACACACCCATATGCCTCTCTGGGTCTTTGTCGTCCCCCTCGCGCTGATCGCCATGGGTTGGCGCCTGACATGCCCCCGACAGCTGCGCAACCGCTGCCTGCTGGCCACCGGACTTTGGCTGGCCAGCGCCTGCCAGGCCCAAACTGGCGTGCAGGTAGGCCTGCGCCAGATGCAATCGGGCGATCTGCCAATCACCCTGGTTTATCCCACCAACGTCCCGCCGCGCGAGCTTGTCCAGGGTGCATTCACCTTGCAGGTCTCACCCGATGCCCCCATGCTTCCGGCCAGTCAAGGGCGTCGGTCGCTGATCGTGCTCTCGCACGGCAGTGCTGGCAGCGCCTGGCCCGACCACGCGCTGGCGGCTACCCTGGCCAGGGCAGGCTTTGTGGTGGCGCAACCCCAGCACCGGGCAGACAACTGGCAGGACTACAGCCGTGCAGGGCCTGAGAGCTGGAAGACCCGCCCGCAGGACGTGATCGCAACCATCGATGCCGTGACACGCGACAAGCTGCTGGGTCCGCTGGTGCGCACCGACCGGGTGGGCGTGCATGGCATGTCGGCGGGGGGCGTCACCGCCTTGGCACTGGCTGGCGCCCAATGGCGCCTGCTGGATGTGATTCGCCACTGCGCCCATTTTCTTCAGGAGGACATCGGCTTTTGCCTCAACGGCTTGGCCCGGCACCCTGTGCTGCAACAGATGCGCCGAGCGCAATTCGCGATGAGCCAGAAGCTGCCTGAAAAATTCTTGCCCGACGCCATGCGCACTGCCCACGGCGGCACGGACCCGCCCGACCCGCGCCCCGACCCGCGCGTTGCCGCCATCAGCCTGCTGGTGCCCGTGGGCGCCATCTTCACGCCCGAAAGCCTCTCGCGCATCCGCATACCGATGGGCCTGACGCTGGCCGAGGGCGACAAAGTCCTGCTGCCCCGCTTTCACAGCCAGCATGTGCTGCGCCACTGCACCCACTGCAGCGTCTTGTCTGAGCACCCGGCAGCAGGCCACTTTGATTGGCTATCACCCTGGCCCGACAAGGTGGCCCAAACCGTGGCCGCAACACAAATGCGGGGTGGCCTGGCCCATGCGGCTTTCACGGATGCGCAGCGACAATCGGCCTTTGACCGCATCGCCGATTTCTTTGCCAAGACACTGCGAACCCCATGAACATCACAGGACTCATTCCTCCAGGTCAGGGCAAACCTCTGCTCAAGCGTCTGCTGATCGTCTGGTGCGTGGCGCTGCCGATTGCCGGTCTGACCTGGACCAGCCGCGAGTACGGGCACTTTGACCGAAGTCTGGTTTACAGCTACGCCGTTTCCACCCTGATCTGGGCCTTCACCGATCTGCCCCGTTTTGTACTGCGGCGCTGGCTGGGGGCGCAGGCCCCGCATTACTGGCCAGCGCCCTTGCCAGCTGCGCTGATGCTGCTGATCAGCATTCCTGTGGGTTACGCGTTGGGCACCTGGATGGGCGATACGTACGCCGGACACTCCACCTGGGCCCTGCTCGACCTCAACCGTCAGCGCTTTGTGGGCATGCTGGTCTCCACGCTGGCCATCAGCGCTGCTTTTGTGGCCTATTTCTACCAGCGCAGCAAGGCCGAGACGCTGGAGCGACAGGTGCGAGAAGCCCAGTTGCGCCTGCTTCAGTCGCAGCTGGAGCCCCACATGCTCTTCAACACACTGGCCCATTTGCGCGCCTTGGTGCCCGTCGATCCGGCGCAGGCGGTGCGCATGATCGACCACCTGGATGATTTTTTGCGCGGCGCCTTGCAGGCCAGTCGCCAGAGCCTGCACCCCTTGCGCCAGGAAATGGCACGCCTGCACGACTACCTGCGCCTGATGCAGCTGCGCATGGGGCCACGGCTTCAATTCGCACTGGAACTGCCCGACAGCCTGACTGCACAGCCCGTACCGAGCCTGCTGCTGCAACCGCTGGTGGAAAATGCCATTCGCCACGGCCTGGAGCCCAGCGTGGCAGGAGGCCGCATCACCGTGCGCGCATCCAGCACGGCGGGCCAGCTGCAGATCGAGGTGATCGACACCGGCGTGGGCGCTGCGGCCGGGCAAAGCGCCGAAGGCTATGGCCTGCACCATGTGCGCGAACGCTTGCGCAGCCTGTGGGGCCCAGGCGCCACGCTCACCCTGAGCCAGCCGGACACTGGCGGCACCCATGTCTGTCTGCGCTGGCCGCTGGCCGTGACCAACACCTTGACCACCCTGCCATGACCACCGCCCTGATCGCCGAAGACGAACCGCTGCTGGCCCAAGCCCTGCAGCGTGAACTGCTGGCCTTGTGGCCCGAGCTGCAGATCGTGGCCCAGGTGGGCGACGGTCTGAGCGCTGTGCAAGCGGCACTGACCTATCAGCCCGACGTGCTGTTTCTCGATATCCGCATGCCAGGTCAGGACGGTCTGCAGGCTGCGCAGGCCATTGCCGAAGAGTGGCCGGAGCGCTTGCCGCTGCCGCGCATCGTGTTCGTCACGGCCTATGACGAATACGCCTTGCAGGCTTTCGATGCTGCCGCCGCGGACTACGTGCTCAAGCCCGTGCGCCCGGACCGGCTGGCGCGCACCGTGGATCGGCTCAAAGCCACACTCAGCCAGTCTGTCGCTGCTGACGAAGCCCTGCTGGCGGCCTTGCGCAAGCTGCAAGGCAACAACCCGGCAAGGGCTGCGCCATTGCAATTGCTGCAAGCCAGTGTCGGCACGCAGCTGCGGATGGTGCCGGTCGAACAGGTGGTTTTGCTGGAAGCGGCGGACAAATACGTTCGCGCCGTCACCCGCGATGGCGAAGAACTCTGGCTGCGCACCCCGCTCAAGGAACTCCTGAACCAGCTCGATACCCGGGTGTTCTGGCAGATCCACCGGGGCACCGTGGTGCGTGCCGATGCCATTGCCAGCGCCAGCCGCGACGCCCAGGGGCAATGGCAGGTGCAACTGCATGGACACAGCAGCCTGCACAAAGTCAGTCGGGTGTTTACCTACCGGTTCAAGGCCATGTGAGGCCAGACCCGGCTTGACGCCGATCCTTGCCTGACATCACGGACAATCGGTTCATGCCGTTTTCCCTGTCTGCCCCCGCCCACCATGAGCTGATTGTCAAGAAAAGCCGCTTCATCGCATGCGTGGAGCCGGTGTCCGGGCGCGAAGCGGCGCAGGCCCGCGTGGCGCAGCTCAAGGCCGAACATTCGGACGCCCGCCATGTGTGCTGGGCTTTGCTGGCCGGTGGGCAGTCTGCCGCCAACGACGACGGCGAACCCGGCGGCACCGCCGGGCGCCCCATGCTGGACGTGCTGCGCCACCAGGACCTGCAAGGCGTGTTGGCCACGGTGGTGCGCTACTTTGGTGGCATCAAGCTCGGGGCGGGCGGGCTGGTGCGGGCCTACACCGATGCGGTGGCCCAGGCCCTGCTCGCCACCGAAAAAATCCCCTTGATCAAACAGACACATCTGGCCTGCAGCGTGCCCTATGCCCTGGAAGGCCTGGTGCGCCGCGAGGTGGAACTGGCGCAAGCCCAGCTGCTGGAGGTCTCGCACGGCAGCGTGGTGACGCTGCACTTTGCCCTGCCCGAGCCTGAAGCCCCGGCACTGGTGCAGCGCCTGGGCGACAGTGGCCGGGGCCAGCTGGTGTGGCTGGATGCGGATAATGCCGCCCATGTCTGAGCACGAAGCGCCCTATCGCCCGCGGTCCAAAACCGATCTCTTTCTGTCCTTCACCTGGCTGGCCCTGCAGGGTTTTGGCGGGGTGCTGGCCGTGGTGCAGCGCGTGCTGGTCGAAGAAAAGCGCTGGATGACGCGCGAACAATTTGTTGAAGACTGGGCGGTGGCGCAGATCATGCCCGGGCCCAATGTGGTGAACCTGTCCTTGATGATCGGTGGCCGCTACTTTGGCCTGGCCGGTGCGCTGGCCGGTCTGGCGGGCATGCTGGCGGCACCGCTGGTGGTCGCCCTGCTGTTGGCCATGGCTTTTGGCGGCGTGTCGGATGCCGCCTGGGCACAAGGCGCGCTGCGGGGCATGGGGGCGGTGTCTGCCGGTCTGATCGCCGCCGTCGGACTCAAGTTGATCGGCGCGCTCAAGGCCAACCCCATGGGCATGCCCGTCTGCATTGGCCTGGCGGTGCTGAGTTTTGCGGGGGTTGGCGTGATGCGCTGGCCGCTGGCCTGGGTGCTATTGGGCACAGGCCTGCTGGGCTGTGGTTGGGCCTATGTGCAGCTGGCCCGGCAAGTGACGGCCAAGGAGCAGGCATGAACCCGGTGCTCACCCTGACCGCCTCCGACTGGCTGGGCATGTTCCAGCATTTCGCCTCGCTCTCGCTGCTGGCGGTGGGCGGAGCCATCACCACCGCGCCCGACATGCACCGCTATCTGGTGGACGAAACCGGCTGGCTCAGCGACAGCCAGTTCACCTCGTCAATTGCCTTGGCGCAGGCCGCCCCCGGCCCGAACATCCTGTTTGTGGCCCTGATGGGCTGGAACGTGGGTCTGAACGCAGCAGCCAGCCAGGGCGGTGGCTGGCACAGCGCCACACTGGCCGCGCTGGGTCTGCTGGTGGCCATGCTGGGCATCATGCTGCCCTCCTCCATCCTGACCTACACGGCCACGCGCTGGGCGCATCAGCACCGCGAGATGCTGGCCATTCGGGCCTTCAAATCGGGCATGGCGCCCATCGTGATCGCGCTGCTGCTGGCCACGGCCTGGCTGCTGACCGTGAGCCACAACCAGCCTGCGCGCGACTGGCCGCTCTATGCATTGACCTTTCTGACCACATTGGTCGTGTGGCGCACCAAGGTGCACATGCTCTGGCTGATCGGCGCTGGCGCCCTGCTGGGCGCCTTGGGCTGGGTCTAGCACCCCACCCACTCAGGGGTGAGGCCCCCAGGGCGCTGCGGTCATCAGCTGGTTGTTCTGCGACTGCAGCAAGGGGCGCAGCTTGGCCACAAAGGCCAGAAAGTCGTTGTCGGCCATCACGCCTGCCCAGAAGGCCCGGCGGTCGGCGTCGTCCTCGAACTTCCACAGGTGCACCAGCTGGTTGAGCGCCCCCACATCGCCGGTAAAGTACCCCACCAGACGCTGCGGGTGCTTCTCCAGCGCAGGCCAGCCCTCGGTGGCATACAGCTTGACCACTTCTGCCATCTTGCCCACGGTGACCTGGTAGGTTCTGAGTTCGTAAATCGCCATGCTGGTCTCCTGATCAATGCGGGTTCTCGAAGAACACCGTGTTGGAATAGTCGCTGACTTCGAAATACACCTTCTTTTCGCCCGGATCGACCAGCATGTTCAGGTTCTCGTCGAGCACACCGTAACCGTAGCGGTACGAACGCGGCGTCTTGTCGTCGGTGCCCAGGGCGGTGCTGACCTTGTCAACCTTGAGGAAGCGGCGCACCACCTTGTCACCGGCATAGACCTCCATCACGCCGTTGGTGCCGGTCCAGTTCTGGATGTCGCGGCTGATCTTGTTTTGCTGCTCTTGCGTGCAGGCGCTCAGCAATATCGCCAAAGCCGCCACCGCGAATGTCAAATGCTTCATGTCGAACTCCCTGCTGAATTGAAAACCGTCAACCGCGCTGGCGCAGCGCCTCGTACAGGCACACGCCGCTGGCCACCGACACGTTCAGGCTGTCGACCGCACCCTTCATCGGGATGTGGACCAGTTCGTCGCAGGTCTTGCGCGTGAGCTGGCGCATGCCGGGCCCCTCGGCACCCAGCACCAAGGCGGTCGGGCCCTTGAGCTCAACCTGGTAGATGGATTTTTCTGCTTCACCGGCGGTGCCGATGATCCAGATGTTGCGCTCTTTGAGTTCGTTCAGGGTCCGCGCCAGGTTGGTCACCATGAAATACGGCACCGTCTCGGCGGCGCCACTGGCGACCTTGGACACCGTGGCGTTCAGACCGGCCGCGTGGTCCTTGGGGGCGATCACGGCATGGGCTCCGGCACCATCGGCCACACGCAGGCAGGCGCCCAGGTTGTGCGGGTCGGTCACGCCGTCCAGCACCAGCAGCAGGGGCGGTTCGGTCAAGGTGTCGAGCAGGTCGTCCAGCGAATGGGCTTGTTCCATGGGCTTGACCAGCGCGGCCACGCCCTGGTGGCCGTGGCTGCCCGCCAGCTTGGACAGGCGCAGGCCGTCGGCCTCGATCAGGCGCACACCCGCCTCCTTGGCGCGTTCGATGAACTGGCGCATGCGGGCATCGCGGCGGGTGGATTCGAAATACACCTCGATGATGGAATCGGGCGCGACTTTCAGGCGCACGCCCACGGCATGGAAGCCGAAAAGCACTTTGGGGGAAGACATGCCCTGATTATCCCCGCTCACTCAGGCCTGCTCGCGCAGTTGCCCGGCTTCGATGGTCAGGCGTCGCTCGCAGCGTTCGGCCAGCTGGCGGTCGTGGGTGACCAGCACCAGCGTCGTGCCCTGCTCCCTATTGAGGGCGAACATCAGGTCCATGATGGCGGCGCCGGTGGCGTGATCCAGGCTGCCGGTGGGTTCATCGGCCAGCAGCAGATCGGGTTTGACCACAAAGGCACGCGCCAGGGCCACGCGTTGCTGCTCGCCACCCGACAGCACCTTGGGCCGGTGCTGCAGCCGCTCGCCCAGCCCCACCCGCTGCAGCATGGCCTTGGCCTGCGCCCGCGCATCGGGCACACCGGCCAGCTCCAGCGGCAGCATCACGTTTTCGAGTGCGCTCAGGTTGGGCATGAGCTGAAAGCTCTGGAACACAAAGCCCACATGGCGGGCGCGTACTGCGGCCCGCTGGTCTTCATCCAGCGCAAACAGGTCTTGTCCCGCCAGATGGACCGATCCGGCCGTGGGCGTGTCCAGCCCGGCCAGGATGCCCAGCAGCGTGCTTTTGCCCGAGCCGGAGGCGCCGACAATGGCCGCCGTCTGCCCGGCGCCCAGCTCGAATGAGATATCGCGCAAAATGGCGAGCTTGCCGCTCGCGTCCTGCACTTCCTTGTACAGACCGCACACGGCCAAAATGGAATCAGGCATGACTGCACCCTTGTTCAACCGCCGCCACTTTACCGCGAGCCTGCTGGCCCTGGCTGGCGCAGGCTTTACCGTGGGTGCGCAGGCCACCAGAAGTCGCAAGATTCTGGTGCTGGGCGACTCGCTCAGCGCCGAATACGGCCTGCCACGCGGCAGCGGCTGGGTGGCCTTGCTGCAAAAACAGCTCGACCAGAGCCATCCGGGCACCATCCTCGTCAACGCCAGCATCAGCGGCGAGACCACCTCGGGCGGTCGCTCGCGCCTGCCCGCGCTGCTCAAGCAGCACCAGCCCAGCCATGTGCTCATCGAACTGGGCGGTAACGACGCGCTGCGCGGCCTGTCGCTGGGCATGACCAGTGACAACCTGATGTTCATGGCCAAGGCCGCCCGCGAGGCCGGGGCGCAGGTGCTGCTTTTGGCCATGCAGATGCCGCCCAACTACGGCGCCGATCTGACACGCCAGTTTGCCGCGCTCTACCCCACGGTGGCCAAAGCCACTGGCGCTGCGCTGGTGCCCTTCTTTTTGAAAGGCGTGGGCGACGACCCCGATCCGACCCGCTGGTTCCAGACCGACCGCATCCATCCCAACGAGGCGGCGCAGCCCCGCCTGCTGGCCAATGTCTGGCCGGAACTGAAGAAACAACTGAAATGAGCGTCCATCTGATTTCGGCCGATGAGGCCATGGCCCGCTACGGGCAGTTCGACGCGGTCATCGACGCCCGCTCCGAAGGCGAATACGCCGAAGACCACCTGCCGGACGCGATCAACTGGCCCTCGCTGAACAACGAAGAACGCATCCGCGTGGGCACCCTCTACAAGCAGGTCAGCCCTTTTGAGGCGCAAAAGATCGGCGCCGCGCTGGTGGCTGCCAACATCTCGCGTCACATCCAGACCCATGTGCTCGACAAGACCAAGAACTGGCAGCCGCTGATTTACTGCTGGCGAGGCGGCAAGCGCAGCAACTCGCTGGCGCTCATCCTGGGCCAGATAGGCTTCAAGGTGCACCTGATCGAAGGTGGCTACAAGGCCTTTCGCAAGGCCGTGATCGAGGACACCCCGCGCCGCGTGGCACCGCTGCAGTTTCGCGTGCTCTGTGGCCCGACTGGCTCCGGCAAGACACGGCTGCTGCAGGCCCTGGCCGCCCAAGGCGAACAGGTGCTCGATCTGGAAGCCATCGCCAGCCACCGCGCCTCGGTGCTGGGCGTGATTCCCGGTCAGCCGCAACCCACGCAAAAGGCTTTTGAAACCCTGCTGTGGAACGCCCTGCGCCGACTCGACCCGGCCCGGCCGGTGTTTGTCGAGGCCGAAAGCAAAAAGGTCGGCAACGTCACCATTCCGGACAGCCTGATCGAGGCCATGCGCTCCAGCCCCTGCGTGCGGCTGGACCTGTCCCTGCCCCACCGCGTGCAGCTGCTCATGGAAGACTACGACTACTTCGTCAAGGACCCCGCCTTCTTCTGCGATCGCCTGGACAAGCTGATCGACCTCAAAGGCCGCGCCCTGATTGACGAATGGAAGAGCCGCGTGCATGCCGGGCAAACCGCCGCCGTGGTGGCCGAGCTGCTGGAAAAGCACTACGACCCGGGTTACGAAACATCAACGGCACGCAACTTCAGACACTATGCGCAAGCCCCTGCATTGAAGCTCGATGGGCCCGATCATCAGGCCATGGCCGAGGCCGCACGGCATTGGCTTGAAGAGTCAGCAGGCCAGGCCTGATGTCCGGACATTTGTCCCCCAACTTCCAGCGCCTGGCCTGGTCCAACCTGCTGGCCCAGTCGGCCGAGCAGCTCAGTCTGGCGGCCGTGCCGATCGTGGCGGTGCTCCTGCTGCAGGCCGGACCGGGCGAGATCGGCCTGCTGGCCTCCATCCAGTC
>JACCDV010653404.1_pt1 | contig 11332 bp, 11 predicted proteins | sample 7446131 | NCBI WGS metagenome assembly JACCDV01 (sample SAMN15323448, study PRJNA562643) | freshwater metagenome | isolation source: river surface water | place: USA:Blue River Watershed | collected 2017-08-17
AAAACCAATCTCGATTCTACAGTATACCGTTGGAATCCTGAAGCAGTAAACTGGAGCACATACAATTCCACTACTGGTGTTGCTACTGGTCAAGGCAGCCGCTTCATCGAGTCTGGTGCTGCATTCTTTGTAAAAGCACTTGCTGTAAGGGGTACACCTGCAGTTGCTTTCGCACAATCTGCCAAAGTTGCTGATGCGGGTACTGCTGATCACTTGGCTCGCAACGGCAAAAAACTTGATATTGCTTCACAGCGCATGGGTACGGCATCTTCATCTCAGCTTTCCGGTTTGAGGGTGAAGACTTCAGCTACTGGAAACCCAATTCCTGCTGACATCTATCTTGATCTCTCCAAATCTGATGCTTCTGCTGGCTATGACAACAAATACGATGCCATTGCCATGGGCCGCACTGCTGGTGCCGATGTGAAGTTTGTAGGTGAGCAAGACAATTTCGCTGTACAATTCGATGCTCCAATCAAAACTCCAGGTGCTGAAAAGAGGTACTATCCCCTCACTGTTTCTGCTCCTCAGCAAGGTGCTGCTTCTATTGACGTAGCTGTTGAGGGTACTTGGAATACACTGAATACTGTTTCCCTGATTGATACCAAAGACAACAAAACCATCCCAATGGTAGGTGGTAAGTTGAATTATGCTTTCAAAATGGAAGAGCTTAAGGAAGAAGGCAGGTTCTTGCTTGCCATCAATCATGTAGCTGCCAAGGGAGTAGACAACAGTAAGGAAGTTACAGTACGTGTACTGAATAACCCTGTAAGGTCTGAAACCATCCAAGCATTGATTTCTCACCCAAGTGCCAAGGCCAAGAACTGGAGCGTTCTCTCTGCATCTGGTTCAGCCATGTCTAATGGTCAGATCAACCCTGCTGATGCTTCTGTTCAACATGAACTCAGGGCAGGTAAGCTGAACAGCAATGGTGTTTATTACCTGAAAGTGAATTTCGAAAATGGCGACAGCAAAACCGTCAGGTTCGTAAAACTCTAATTAAAGTCAGGCACGTTAACTTTTAATCTGTAAAAACAGTAAGATGATTATCAAGACAGCACGAAAAATAGTAACCCTGACGCTTGTGGCAGTATCGCTTTCAGCTACTACCTTCGCCCAGGATAATACAGAGACAATTTATTTTGATGAGCAATCGTTCCCACAAATTGATTTCAGTGCAGGAACAGAAGCTTTCGGACAAAAACTTGAACTCGCATTCGGTGATATGGCTACCGCAGCCAATGCAGGTCCTGATCCCGGCGATATTCCGGTAGACGGAGGTTTGGGTTTCCTTTTGGCAGCAGGCCTTGGCTATGGTGCTCGCAGGTTGCAAAAGAACCGCAAAAACAATAAGGCATAATCAGCATGCTGAAAATGCCACTGAAAGGCTTTAAAAAGTCGTTCGAACAATTTCCCCCTCAGGTAAGAATTTTCTTACTGAGGGGGCTTGTTCTTTTTGCCCTGTGGAAGTTCGTTTACCTTTTTTTCTGGGCACAACCGAGAACCTTGGATGGACCACTAACCAATGCAGTTGGAAGACAATCCGTTTGGCTGTTGAACCAATTGTATCAAACACAAGGATTCAAGGCTACCCCTGTTGTGGCTGTAACCAGGATGGAAGGCGAATACCAGGTTGCCAAGGTCAGCAAGATTGATAAAAATGGCAAGCACCTGTTGAACATTGCTGATGATTGCAATGGCTTGGAGTTGTTTGTATTGTATATCGGCTTCATTTTAAGCATGCCTGCGTCTGTCAAACGCAAAGCCATATACCTCATGTGCGGAGTTGCCATCATTCACTTTGTCAATCTATTGAGGTGCGTAGGTTTGAGTGCTTTGTTGATGCATTGGGATCGGTATTTTGATCTGGCTCACCACTATATTTTCAAAATCATGGTCTACAGTACCATTTTTGTGCTGTGGGTACGTTTTTCAAACAATCTTTCTGTATTCAAAGCTACCCATGAACCTGTACAATAGTGAAAGGAAAAGATGGATTGGCGGTTTGGTTGTCATCATCATCTTGTATTCGCTTTTTTATCTCTTGTTTGCCGACAGAGCTTTTACTTATGATATCCCACGCAAGTTGAGACATGTCATAAAATTTGGGGTGACCATTTTGGTTTACTTTGTTGGAACCTATCACTTGGGTAAGCTTGAAGATAAATGGATGTCGCAATTATGGCATTTCATCCATATCAGTCTCCTGATTACCATCACCGCCATTGGAGCCTATGATTGGGCTTTTGGCATGGTCGATAAGAAGACAAAGGAGTTGGCTGCAACCATGCAGGAATTTCTAATCTCTCCGGTATTGTATGTGGCAATGGGGATTCTCAACAAGAGACTTAACAAGGATCAGCAAGCTGTTTAGGATTTGATGAACACCTGTTTGAAACGGGCAATGGGATCCTGAAAATAAGGCATGTATTTGGTTTCGTGCAAAGATGTCCAATTCCCCTTCATTATCCTTTTGAAATAGGCATTCAAAGAGTATTGTCTGGCTGGTTTAGGTGAAGGAATATCAGTGGTTATACCAAGAGACAGGCCCGCCAGTATTGCGGGAAAATTGACGCCAGCTTTGATGTAGGAGGGCAGTACTGATCCCCAAAATCGTCCATTGATTTCCAGGATATATGGTTTTCCTGTTTTAATATCCCTTCTGAGGTCAACACAAGCAACGCCATGCCAATTTAGTTGCTTCATCATTTCTCCAACAATGCGCAAAACTTCTTCATCTTCATGATACGTTAAAGTATCATTGGCATTGTATTCCTCTCCGGTTTTGACTGGGGATTCCTGCAAGGTATGGCAGATGATCTGCCCCATATTACAAATGATGTTGCATGTGATATCCGTACCTATCAGAAAAGGTTGAATCAGGTAATCATCAGGGTCATTGGCATTGAAGAAGTCGGATAATTCACTTGCTGAGAATATTTTTTGAATTCCCCTACCTGCTGAGCTTCTTGTTTTTTTGACCAATAAGGGATATCCAAAGTCATGAATCATCCTACTGATTTTCCCTTGTTCATGCGGAAGTGCTGATGGTGGATTGGGGATGCCCTTCGATTCCAGAAATGAGGCCAAGACAGCTTTGTTGATTCCAATATTGAATTGCTCGGGAGCTGTGGCCCATGAGCAATAAGCGTATGGGGCAATTATTGCCTGATTTTCCTTAATGGTTCTGGTCTCAATCTCGTCGTATGGCATGACGAGATCAATTTTTTCTTTTTTGACTATCTCCAGAACTGCTGAGGCAAGATCGGATTCAGTGGAATAGCTGAAAGTTTTGGAAATAAACTTCGAGTACTTTCCGGCATTTTTTTTGTTGTGGGTGAGCAGGTAAACGCTGTATCCCGCTTTACTCAGGCAATAAGCCACACCAAGGCATATATTGGAATCCCAGCCAATGGTAAGAATCTTTTTTACTGCCTGCATTTGATGAGTTTCCGCAAAAATAACAAAAGCCGCTATTCGATAGCGGCTTTTGTTGTAGTCCCGACAGGAATCGAACCTGTATCTAAAGTTTAGGAAACTTCTATTCTATCCATTGAACTACGGGACCTCCGCTTTGCAGCAGGATTGCGAAATTAGGCATTAAATCATTTACTGAAAACTAATTTTACTTTTAATTCAGCGAAAGGCTTTGGCTTAAAGAGCCTTTCGCATGCGAACAAGTCCGATTTTAGTATCGGTAACTTCGAGAATTTCGAATTCATACACACCAATGATGATGTGCTCCCGCAGTTTAGGTATGCCTTCGTGGTGGTGAATGATATAACCAGATAGTGTTTCAATGCCATCGCTTTGAAGATCCAACTTGTATTTTTCATGTAGAATGTCCATTTCAATTCTGCCGGAAAATTCGTATTCCCCTTCAGCAGTTTCCCTTTCAATCAGTTCTTCCACATCATATTCATCCTTGATTTCACCAAACAGTTCTTCAAGTAAATCTTCCATGGTGATGATGCCTGCTGTACCGCCGAATTCATCAACAACCCAAGCTATACTTTTTCTTTCCCTGATGAAACGGTTCATCAGCTCAGTGGCGCTCATGCTCTCTGGCACAGCTGTAATGGGCAACATGGCTGATTGGATACTCTGTGGATTTTTGAAGAGAGATATCTGGTGAACATAGCCTATGATATGATCTATATTTTTGTCATAAACAATCAACCTGGTCAAATTGGTTTCCATGAACCTGTTTCTCAGCGTTTCTATTGTTTCCTGTACCGGAATGGCTTCTATTTCTTTGCGAGGTACAAGACATTGTCTGACTTTGAGGTAAGGCATGGTCAAGGCCGCTTCAAAGAGTTCCTTATTGACTTCCCCATTGGCTGATTCCATTTCATCCCGATGTTGGAGGAAATAGTCGAAGTCAAGCCTATTGAAATTGCTTTTGTTTTTCCTGATTTTTACGCTGAGCAGATTCTTGAGGATCCATTCTGAGAGCGTTACCAATCGACGTGCCAGAGGATCCAAGCATTTGAAGCTTAATCTGATGACTGGATTCAAAAAGAACATCAGTGTATCAGCTTTGCTCCTGAAAACAGCCCTAAAAAAGAAATAACTGATCAAAATGAATCCGGCAGAAACTATATGATCGAACAATATCCTGGTCAGGGTAAGCACTGGTTCCAGCTGTTGTGGTATGTATTCACCTATCATCAGCCAGGCTGGACTGAGCAGCTCATCCACCAGTAGGCCGTAAATGCAAAGAAATATCACTAACCCTGCAATCATGGCGCCAATAAAGCGGGAAGGCTCATCCAGGTAGCGCGATAGGTCCATTGCGCTCACCGATTTTTGTTTTTTTCTCAGTTCAACAGTTATCCTATTCAATGAAATGAATCCTACTTCGATGCCAGCAAAAAAGCAGGCTAAAAAAAACGAAATTATTATACCGATGATAATGAGCGTATCCATTATAGTATTCAAAAATTCACATGTCCGGCAGTTCCGGCCATGTTTTTATCATTTGCAATACCGAGAAAATTGGTAATAAGTTTCAATACACGTGCACTTGCCATGTCAAGATCATCATTCAACACTACTTCATCAAAATGTTGCTGTTGCTGAATTTCCAAATCAGCTTTTTGCAGCCTTTTATTGATGGTTTCCAAACTGTCTGTACCCCTCTTGACAAGTCTTTCTTTGAGTACACCAATAGAAGGAGGAGCTATGAAAATGGATAGGGCTTTGTCGCCAAAATTGTTCTTTACTTTAATGGCTCCAAATACATCGATATCGAGCAACGGGGTTTTTGACATCTTCCAGATGCGTTCCATTTCAGCTTTGGTGGTGCCGTAATACATCCCTTCATAAACCATCTCCCATTCAACAAATCCATCGGCATCAATCATGTTCCTGAATGCATCCGCTGTGAGGTAACAATAATCGACGCCCTCTTGTTCTCCAGCTCTCTTTTGTCTGGTTGTTGCAGAAACGCTGAAGGCAAGATGTTGAGGCAATGCAGCCATGATGCGACCTTTGATCGTTGTTTTGCCGGCTCCCGAGGGTGCTGCGAGTATGATGATTTTTTCGTCTTTACCCTGCTCCATATTCAATTGTCTATCCTCCTGATATCGGCACCCAATGCCTGAAGTCTTTTATCGATATATTGGTAACCCCGATCAATCTGTTCAATATTTTGTATCGTGCTTTTGCCTTCAGCGCTCAAGGCTGCAATAAGCAAGGCAACTCCCGCTCTGATATCCGGGCTGCTCATGGTAATGCCTCGGAGTGCCTGTTCTCTTTCCAAGCCAATGACTGCTGCCCTATGGGGATCGCAGAGAATGATTCTCGCGCCCATGTCAATCAATTTGTCTACAAAGAATAACCTACTCTCAAACATTTTTTGGTGTATCAGCACGCTGCCCTTGGCTTGAGTGGCCACCACTAAGATTATGCTCAGGAGATCAGGTGTGAGTCCTGGCCACGGATGATCGTAAATGGTCAATACGGAGCCGTCGATATAGCTTTGGATGGCATAGGATTCCTGTTCGGGGATGATGATGTCATCATCCTGTATGTGCATCTGTATCCCGAGCTGACTGAATTTTTCGGGGATTATACCCAGGTGTTCAGCACCTGCATTTTTGATGGTGATGGCACTTTGCGTCATAGCAGCCAGTCCGATAAATGAACCCACTTCAATCATGTCTGGCAGCATGGCGTGTGAAGTACCGCCGAGATAATCCACCCCTTCAATTTGCAGCAGGTTTGAACCCAGTCCGCTGATTTTCGCGCCCATCCTGTTCAGCATGCGGCAGAGTTGCTGGATATATGGTTCACAGGCTGCGTTATAGATTGTCGTCTTGCCCTTGGCCATCACAGCAGCAAAAAGGATGTTGGCCGTTCCAGTTACGGAAGGTTCATCCAGTAAAAGGTTGGTTCCTTTGAGTTCATCGGTTGTGAGTCTGAAAAACCCTTCACCTTGCACATAATTGAATTTCACCCCCAATTTTTCGAATCCGATGATATGGGTATCCAATCTTCTGCGTCCGATTTTGTCCCCACCTGGTTTAGGGATGAAAGCCTTGTTGAATCTGGCAAGCAAAGGACCAGCTATCATAACGGATCCCCTGAGTCTGCTGCTATTCTGCCTGAAACCGGGATCTTCCAATTTCTCTAGTTGCACACTTTTGGCTTCGAACCTGCAAGTGTGCCTATCTATTCTATCAACTGAAACACCCAATTCTTCCAGCAAATCGATCAGGAGGTTAACATCCAATATGTCTGGAATATTGCTGATGGTAACGGGCTCGGGGGTTATCAGCGCAGCACTGATGATTTGCAAAGCTTCATTTTTGGCACCTTGCGGAACGATTTCCCCTTTCAATCTTTTTCCACCGATGACTTCAAATGCTTTCATGCATGATTTTGCGTGGGTTATCGATTATTTGAAACGCTTTTTATTGAACTTTTGCGGAGGTCTATTTTTGCCACCGCCCATGCCATTGTTAGGTCTGTTGCGCTGTTGGAAGCCTGGTTTTCCCCTTTTTTGGAAGCGTTCATCCTGTTCTCTGTAAGCGCGAACAAATGGTGTGCTCGTGAACTCGAGTTGCCCCTGTGTAATTGCATTCAATTCACTTCTGATGCTTTCATCTGGAATCAATTCCTTATGCCAGGTGTTGTATGCTAGCTTCATATAGTAGGCAATGATGTGTGCGAAACCTGACTTCTTCTCAGGGTTTTCTTCCGCCAATGCCTTTTTGATTACCAGTTCAAGGTGTTTGCCAAGGTGGGAATACTTCGGATAACGTTTTGGATAGGGGAGTGGAGCAGGTTTGGCTTGCAAAGACTCTCTGGTGGGGATAGGGTAAGGACTTTCAACTTCCAGTTTGAAATCGGAGATCAGAAAAAGATGGTCCCAGAGTTTTTGCCGATAGTCTTCAATATTTTTAAGCTGGGGATTGAGAAATCCCATCAGTTCAATAACCGCATGCGCATTGCGTTGCCTCCTCTCCTTGTCTTCTATGGTCAGCAAATGGTCAACCATCTGTTGCACATGCCTTCCATATTCCCTCATTTCCAGATGGTTTCTGGTTGTATTGTATTCCATTATTATGCTTTGAGAACAACAAAAATAGTGATTATGCCCTGATTTGCTGCATATTTTGCTTTGCTGCTGCCTTTTGGTAATTTGCGCGTATGTGCTTTCATAACGGTATCGATGTCAGCCGGGCAAGTCATATCAAACTTAAACGTCGGGAAAAAAAGATTGCCGACAGCGAATTGAACCTGCAAATGCCCCATGCCAGCGGATTTGCCTATCCCATGTGGCCTGTTCTCAAGCCGTTAGGTGGTGATGGTGACTTCCAGCCGGTGATGATGCATTGGGAATTCATCCCATCCTATATTCGCAGCAAGGAGGCCTTGTTGCATTTTAGAAAGGGTGGGTTAAATCCCAAAACAGGCAAAAAAGACATCCCACACAATACTTTGAATGCCATTGGAGAGGAAGTATTGAACAAGCCCACTTATCAGCAAGCAGCATTGCAACGGAGGTGTTTGGTCCTTTCCTCCGGTTTTTATGAGTGGAGGCACTTCACGCCTCCAGGGGGTAAAGACACAGCATATCCTTATTACATAGCCGCAAAAGGTCAAGAGTACTTTTTCATGGCGGGCATTTGGAATCCTTGGGTTGACCAGGAAACAGGAGAGGTAGTCGACAGTTTTGCCATCCTCACCACTGCTGCCAACCCACTATTATCGGCCATCCACAACAAGAAAAAACGCATGCCTGTCATCCTGCCCGAAGCGGAAGCATCTGAGTGGATTTCAGGGAATATCTCCAGAGAACGGATTGCGGAGCTTGCCCGGTACGTCATAAGCAATGAAATGCTGGAAGCGCACACCATTCGAAAGGATTTCCAGTTGCTGCAGGAACCGCGGGAGCCATTTGAATATCCGGAACTCCCAGCTATACCCTGACATATACTTTTTTCTTATCCATCCAATAGCCAACCAGCCAGCAGAGCATGGTAAGACTCACTGCATACAATAGGGTACCCCACTCACCAGGAATGTATTGTTGGAAGACGTCCTGGGTAATGAGTTCCCCAAGTGTTTTGTCTTCTCCCACTCTGATCATGGAAAATAAGCGTGGGATGACACCGGAAAGCACATATATGAAGAGGGGATTCTTGCCAAAAACTTCGAAGAAATAATTCCACTGCTTGCTCAAGGATGATTTGTCGATCACATACACCAACAAACCGATCATTAACAGAGAGATTCCACTGGTATGCAACACGTAGGAGCTTGTCCATAATTTTTTGTTGATCGGGAAACTGTAATTCCAGCAATAGGCAATTGCCATCAAAACTACTCCAGCCAGCAGAACCCTGGCAATGCTTTCGTAGTCTTTCCCTTTGTCGCGCAACAAAACCCCTGCAAAATATCCGATGACCACATTCACCACTGCGGGGAAAGTGCTCAGGAATCCTTCCGGATCAAAGGGCACCCCTTCCCCTTTGTACATGTGGTTTTCACCGACCAGCCATTTGTCGACTGCGATGCCGGCATTGCCCAGCATGGTAAGATCGCCATTCAGCAACAAGACAGCCCAATAGCCCAGCAATAAAATAAGGGAGGCGATGACAACTTTACGCGCAGAAAGGAAATGGATAAGCAAGGCAGCGATGCCATAGCAAAGGGCAATACGCTGCAATACTCCGAAGATTCTCGTATTTTCAATAGGTTTGAGCGACCATACACCTGAGGCGTCTTGTGCAACAAAAGGAAACCAACTCAGGAGGTAACCAATAAGGAAGATCAATATTGTTCTTTTGAGGATTTTGGTTACCACACCGGTTGCGGGCAATCCTGTCCACTTGGGCATGGTAAAGGCCATGGCATTACCCACCGCAAAGAGGAAGGAAGGGAAAACCAGATCAGTGGGCGTAAAGCCATCCCATGCGGCGTGGTGCAAGGGAGTGAAGGCAGGTCCTGCCTGATTGTTCACAATGATCATGAAACATACAGTCATACCCCTGAACACATCCAGGGCTGTAAAGCGTTGTGCAGACATATTGCGGTTGTTTTGGTGGTATTAAGTTAGTGAATTCAAATGAATTTCGGGTTTGTATATTTTCCGGTCTCTTCATCATTGCTTATATTCATGCCTGCAAAAAAAATACATGAATAAGTTTGGGATGAACCTGCTGTTGTGGGGTACAGCAATGGATGAGGAAATGTTTCCGGTATTGGAACAAATCAAGGGGGCGGGTTATGATGGGGTTGAAGTGCCCATATTCGATACGGATCCTGCTGTATGGAATGCTTGGCGGAACAAGCTTGATGCGCTGGGTTTGGACCGGGTGGCTGTAACCATCAATGGTCCTGACCACCACCAGATTGACGCAGATCCCTCCATGCGGAGAAAGACTTTGGAACGCAACAAGCGGGCTTTGGACTGTGCTGCCGTGTTGGGCTCCACTTTGCTGACTGGTCCTTACCATTCCGCACTTGGTGTATTTGCCGGCAGGACGGCAACGCCAGATGAAAGGAGTTGGGCTGCGGAAAACCTGTATCAGCTGGCAGAATACGGGCAGTCATTGGGTATTACATTAGGGCTGGAGTATTTGAACCGGTTTGAAAGTTACCTCGTATCCTGCTCGGACGAGCTGATTGCCTTGGCAGACCAAGTCAACCACAGCCACTGTAAGCTCATGTTCGATACATTCCATGCCAATATTGAAGAAAAAGATATGGGTGAAGCCATCCGGAAGATGGGTAGCAGATTGGTTCATGTGCAACTTTCTGAAAATGACAGAGGCACATTAGGTGCTGGGCATGTGGATTTCGAAAGTATTTTGTCAGCATTGGCATCTATTGGTTATTCTGGGATGATTAGTGTAGAGGCTTTTAGCAGCAAGCTTACCGCTGCTAACATCTGGCGACCTCTTTTTGTATCGGAGCAGCAGCTCATTGAAGACAGTATTCAACATTTAAAAAATATAACCCAATCATGAAGATCAACATTGCCATTGTGGGGCTCGGTTTCGGGGCTGAGTTTATTCCCATTTACCAACGCCATCCCCATGCCAATATGTATGCCATTTGCCAGCGCAATGTGGAAAAATTGAACGCCATTGGTGATGCCTTTGGAATTGAAAAACGCTATTCGGATTATGATGAGTTATTGAAAGACCCTGCCATTGACGCGGTCCACATCAACTCCCCGATACCCAATCATGCTGAGCAGTCTCTTAAGGCTTTGTATGCCGGCAAGCACGTTGCGTGTACGGTACCTATGGCCACCAGTGTGGAGGATTGCATGAAAATTGTGCAAGCCTGCAAAGAGACCGGCAAGAAGTACATGATGATGGAGACTGTGGTTTATGCTAGGGAGTTCCTCTATGTGAAAGAGCTTTACGAGAAGGGCGAATTGGGCAAAGTGCAGTTTCTGAAAGCTTCCCATCAGCAGGATATGGATGGCTGGCCAGACTACTGGCCTGGATTGCCTCCGATGCATTATGCTACCCACTGTGTTGGCCCTGTAGCAGGTTTGTTGCGACTTGAAGCTGAGTATGTTTCCTGCTTTGGTTCAGGAACCATCCGTGAAGAGCTTGCCCAGATTCATAATTCACCCTTTGCGGTGGAGTCGGCACACATCAAATTCAAAAATTCTGACCTGAGTGCATATGTTTACCGTTCTCTCTTCGATGTGGCACGTCAATATCGGGAAAGTTTTGAAGTGTATGGTTCCAAGAAATCTTTTGAATGGTCTTTGATAGAGGATGAAGAGCATGTGCTGCATACGGCCAAGTTGCCTGAGCATGAAATTCCCTCAAAAGTAAGGGTACCCGATTACGCCCACCTG
>JACCDV011149842.1_pt1 | contig 11332 bp, 8 predicted proteins | sample 7446131 | NCBI WGS metagenome assembly JACCDV01 (sample SAMN15323448, study PRJNA562643) | freshwater metagenome | isolation source: river surface water | place: USA:Blue River Watershed | collected 2017-08-17
AAGACCAATGCTAGATTGCACTCCTTCGACTTGCCTTTCTCCGATATCATCTTCACCATCTTTATAAATAGCATTTGAGAATAGAGATCCTGGGACATGAGTAATAACTTTTAGATTAGATTGTAAGCCACCAAATAAATATTTATCACCAAGTTTAGTGTTGGCTAAAGCATAAAAATTTTCACCAAGATTTCTTAATTGAACTCCAAGAACTGATAAGTCTTCACCACTTACAGTATCAGAAGCACCTTGTAAGGCATCTATTTTGATTTGGTCTAGAATATCTTTCATATTGCCAAGAGCAGATTCAGCTAGTTCTAATTCGGTTTTTGCTTTACCTTGAACTTTAATTAAAGTGTTTTGTTTTTCTATTAGGCCTGTAACTTGAACTAAATCTCTACCACCTGTGAGAGTGTCATAGTTATTAAGAAGTTTTTTGCCTGTGTTTAAGTGCTGAGTATGGCGTGCAAAATCAGTTTGGTTACGTATAATATTGTCTTTATTGCTAGAAAATCTAGATAGAGAACTGATTCGACCGATCATTGACATAGATTAATATCCTTAAATCCACTAAACCCAAAAAAAATCAATAAAAGGCTAGTCTTTTTGACCCAACTTGTATTATCATTAGATCTGCTTGGGGGATAGAAAATTAAATATTTTCTATTTAGAATAGTTATTAAGCTATCTATTCTAGTTAGTTTGGCCCGAATATGAATACTTGTACTAGATCAAATAATTTAGATGGAATAAAGCAAGATTCTTTGTTGTCTCAGCTAAGTTCTGATAATTTTCTTCCTAATCCTAAGACTTCACGTATTGCTGTTGCTATGAGTGGTGGGGTTGATAGTTCTGTTGCTCTGTATCTTTTGAAAGAAGCTGGTTATGAAGTTGTTGGCATTACGGCTTGGATAGTTTCTGGTGGTGGTAAGTGCTGTGATTATGGAGTTGTTGATGCCTACAGGGTTTGTGAGGCTCTTGGTGTTGAGCATCATGCTGTGGATTTGAGAGAGGATTTTAATCAAGGCATTATGACAGAGTTTCACCAAGCCTATGCTCGTGGTGAAACACCAATTCCATGCATTAGCTGTAACAATGATATTAAGTGGGGTTCTCTTTTGGCCTATTCCGTTGATAAATTAGGAGCGACTCATTTAGCTTCTGGGCATTATTCTAAATTGCTTTATAACAATGGTTCTTATACTTTGTTGCGTCCTTTGGAATTGAATAAAGACCAGAGCTATATGCTTTGGGGGTTGACTCAAGATCAGCTCAGCAAGACGGTTTTCCCTTTGGCAGATTTTCTCAAACCTGATATTCGCAAAATCGCCGAAAAAGCTAATCTAAGTGTAGCTAATAAAGCTGATTCTCAGGATATTTGTTTTGTGCATAGTGGAATGACTAATTCTAGCTATCTTACTAAGATACTTGGCGAGAAAAAAGGTCAGATTCTGGAAATCAGTTCTGGAGAGCTTTTGGGCGAGCATAATGGCAGCTACAATTACACTTATGGACAACGCAAAGGACTTGGTATTGCGTATAAAGAGCCTCTCTATGTAGTGAAAATAGATTCTCTGAACAATATTGTTTATGTTGGTACTCGTGACAAATTACAAGCACAAGTCGTTATTGCAGCTAATAGGAATATTGTTTCTCAGGAATATCAATCTGTGACTAGCTTTGAGGCATTAGCTCAAATCCGCTACAATATGGATTTAGCAGCAGCAACCATTAATTTATTGGATAATGGAGAGGTGGAAGCTATATTTCATGAACCAGTTTCGGCAATTACTCCAGGACAAGCCTTGGTGTTTTTTGATGCTGAGACAGGCAATCAATTAATAGGCGGAGCTTGGATCAAAGAGGGTTTATGATTCAATTAACAAGAAAAATGCGCAAAGATTTGATTTTACTGAAAGACTTAAGCCGTGAAGAAATCGAAGCGATTTTGGATAGGGGAGAGTATTGGGCTGATAATCCTAATTCTAGGCTTTCTGCTTCTCCACGTAATGTTGATAATCCGATAGTTACTAATTTGTTTTTTGAACCTAGCACAAGAACTCGTTTTTCTTTTGAGGTGGCAGCCCAAAAACTTGGTTATCATGTTTTGAATTTTGATCCCAAATCCTCTAGCACCGAAAAGGGTGAAACTTTGTACGATACTCTCAAGACCTTTGAGGCTATGGGAGTTAGTGCTGCAATTATACGTACATCAGAAGAGAATATTTTACAGGAGATCTCTGATAAGGTATCAGTCTCTGTTATTAATGCTGGTGCTGGAGCTAATGAACATCCAAGTCAGGGTTTGTTGGATCTCTTAACCATGAGGCAATATTTTTCTAATATCCAAGGACTGAAAGTCGCTATTGTTGGTGATATCAAACATAGTCGTGTTGCTAATTCTAATATTATTGCTTTGGAGAAGTTTGGAGCATCAGTTTTATTAACTGGTCCTAAAGAATGGATGCCCTCTGGTTTAGAAACCCAAGTCTGTTCTATAGATGAGGCTATTCTTTCCGCTGATGTAATTATGCTTTTGAGGGTGCAGCGTGAAAGGCACTCAGCCAAAGTCTTTGACAGCGAAAAATATTTCCAGGATTTTGGATTAACTAGAGCACGTTATGCAATGATGCAAAAGCATGCTGTGATTATGCATCCAGCACCATTTAATCGTGGTGTTGAAATAGATGGTGATTTGGTTGAATCTCCTCGTTCGCTTATCTACAAACAAATCAGTAACGGTGTGGCTATTCGTATGGCTATACTTGAAAGAAGCGTTGGATTATAAACACAAATAAAAAGCCCCCTCAGAGAGGGGGCTTGGGAGATTTAACCTTCTTTGTGAAGAATGGTTTTAGTAATCGCCGTGCATTCCTGCTGGTGCTGGAGCCGAAGCTTTGTTGTCTTTGGCTTCAACTACGATAGCATCAGTAAGGAGGATTTGACCTGCTACTGAAACTGCGTTTTGGAGTGCAGTACGTGCTACTTTAACTGGATCAACGATACCAGCATCAAACATATCCACATACTGACCAACAGCAGCATTGAAACCAACAGTTTCTTTCTCGTTAAGTACTCTTTCGATTACTACTTCACCAGAGAAACCTGCGTTGTTTGCAATCTGCATGCAAGGTTTACGAAGAGCATAGACAATAATCTCAGCTCCAAGTCTTTCTTCGCCTTCGAAATCAGAAAGCTTAGCTTCTAATTTACGAGAAGCTTTTACTGCAGCAGTTCCACCGCCTGGAATAATGCCTTCTTCAACAGCAGCACGAGTTGCGTTGAGAGCATCTTCTAGACGAAGTTTGCGGTCTTTGAGTTCAGGCTCAGTTGGAGCTCCGACTTTGATGACAGCAACACCACCACTGAGTTTGGCTTTGCGTTCGTTTAGTTTTTCTTTGTCGTATTCTGAATCAGATTCAGTGATTTGCTTCTCGATTTGAGCGATTCTTGCTTTAACGACTTCTTTGGTGTTGTCATTAGCAACAATCACAGTCTTGTCTTTAGAAGCAACAACTCTACGAGCAATACCTAAATCTTCGATAGTGAGGTTTTCTAGTTTCATATCAAGATCATCAGATACTACTTTTGCGCCTGTCATGATAGCAATATCTTGCAACATAGCTTTGCGTCTATCACCAAAACCTGGGGCTTTGATAGCACAGATTTTGATTACTTGTCTCATGTTATTGATGACAAGAGCTGCTAAAGCTTCGCCTTCTATGTCTTCAGCAATAAGAACCAAAGCTCTTCCAGATCTAGCTACTTGTTCAAGTACAGGAACTAAATCATGAGCGATATTGATTTTCTTATCCACACAAAGAACGAAAGGCTCATCAAAACTAGCTTCCATTCTTTCTGAATCAGTTACGAAGTAAGGAGAAATATAACCCTTGTCGAATTGCATTCCTTCTACCACTTCTAATTCAGTAGTCATAGATTTGGATTCTTCAATAGTAATCACTCCAGATCTGCCTACTTTTTCCATGGCTTCAGCAATAAGCTTACCCACTTCATTATCGTTAGCAGCAGAAATTGTAGCCACTTGCTCGATATCACGAGATGACTTAACTTCTTTTGCTACTTGTTTGAATTCTTCAGTTACAAGAAGAGTTGCTTTGTCCATGCCTCTTTTGAGGAGTACAGGATTAGCTCTTGCAGCCAAATGACGCATACCAGCTTCAACTATAGCTCCTGTAAGTACTGTTGATGTAGTGGTTCCATCACCAGCTATATCATTAGTCTTACTAGCAGCTTCTTTTAGAAGTTGAGCACCAGCAGTTTCAAATGGACACTCAAGTTCAGTAAGTTCTTTAACGATGGTAACACCATCTCTTACTGATTGAGGAGCACCAAATTTCTTCTCAAGGATCACGTTACGTCCTGCTGGTCCAAGTGTTACAGCAACTATATCTGCTACTGTTTGAACACCGTCAGCAAGCGCTCTGCGAGCCTCATCTTTACGTAATATTTTTTTTGCCATAGTTTTTTCCTCCTGTTTTAACTATTCAATAATTGCCAATACATCTTTCTCAGCAATGATAAGTAATTCTTTACCGCCAGTCTTAAACTCTGTACCAGAGTACTTAGAATAAAGAACTCTATCACCCTCTTTTAGCTGAAGAGCTTGTCTTTCGCCTTTTTCGTTGGGCGTGCCAGGACCAACAGCTACTACTATGCCTTCAAGCGGTTTTTCTTGGGAAGCACTCGGAAGGTAAATTCCACCTTCTGATTTTTCTTCAGGTTCAGCTTTAGCGATAACTACTTTATCGTTAAGCGGTCTGAGTTTTTTGTTTGTGTTTGTCTTTTCTGCAGTTGCCATCTTGACCTCCTTGTTTGTTTGATTTAGAAACAGCATCCATGAGGCTATTACTAAGATCAGAGCTAATTTTAGCATTTTAGCTCTCTGCTTATAAAGATTAAGAAAATTAAATGATGATTAATGCTAATGCTTGATTTTAGCTAGTTTGGACTAGGTTTTACTTGTTTTTAGAAGAAAAAATAATTTGCTTTGGCTAGTTCAATTAGAGTGCTTTAGTCCAAAAACTTGGACTCTAAGTTAAGCAAATAGGGTCAATTAAAGGATATCAGGGTATGACTGGCGTTCTCAAGAAAAATGAAAAAACGCCGATTAATAATATATTTTGCGATATTTCTTATTTACTCTAGTGGTCTAGCTGTAGCAGCAATGCCACAGTCCACGGATAATTATGATTTTAGTGACAATGAAATTATAATCAAAATTCGCAAAAAATCCCTCAAGCCCGAGCCACAATTGGCTTTTATTCGGGATTTTCGTAATAAGCATCACTTAGATAAGCAATATCATACTCAGCTTTATTCAATGAAAAAAACTCAAGCCAATCTTAGTGAGGACTTGGCTTTACTCGAAATTCCTAAATTCAAAAACAAAGCAGAACTCAAGAAACTAATTAATCAAATTAATCACGAAAAATTCAAAAATCAAGATTACGAAATTATAGCTGCTTATCCAAATTATATTTATGAAACCACATCTGAAACTCTTAATGACCCATATTACACTAAGCAAGCGGTTTTCAAGGTAGTTAAACCAGAGAAAACTTGGGAGCTAAGTAAGGGTAAGGGAGTAGTGGTTGCCGTTATTGATACAGGTGTTGATTATAAACATCAAGATTTGGCAGCTAATATTTGGGCAAATTCCGATGAAATAGCATCTAATGGAATTGATGATGATAACAATGGATATGTTGATGATATTCACGGTTGGGATTTTATAGAAGAAGCTGGCTACAACTGCTCTTGGGGAGAGGATTGTATAGGGGAAGACAATGATCCAATGGATTATTCTGGACATGGAACTCATGTTTCTGGAATTATAGCTGCTACCCAAAACAATAAAATCGGAATAAGTGGAATTGCTCCAGAAGCACTTATAATGCCTTTGAGAGCGGCTTATGCTACTAGTCCTAATTCAGCTAGTCTTAAGACCTCAGATATACTAAAAGCAATTCGCTATGCAATTGTAAATAAAGCAGATGTCATTAATATGAGTTTTGCTGGTTATGAACTTGGTGTATTAGAAGAGATTTTGGATTTGGCTGATGATGTTGGGATAGTCTTAGTCGCTGCTGCGGGTAATAACAGTAGTGATAGTCGTGTTTATCCGGCTGCCTTACCGAAGGTATTGGCTGTAACGGCGATGGAGTATGATGGTGAAGAATCTTATTATGCCAATTACGGTTCTTGGATAGATATCGCAGCCCCTGGAAGCCGCATACTGAGCACAACTCCGAATAATTCTTATGATATCAAGCAGGGCACTTCTATGGCAGCTCCCTTGGTTAGTGGTTTAGCGGCATTGATTTTAGGGCGTAATCAAATACGCAGATTAAGCAGTAATGAAGTCAAAAAACTAATTCTCGCTAATGCTGTTGAGAGTAAGTTCGAAATAGAAAAAAATTCTTCGGAATATTTTCCGGCTATGAATGCAGAGATTAAATTCAACCTTGAAATAGATTCACTAGAGTTACCAGATTATTTACTCGCAGGAACAGTGTTAGAAGGAGAGGCTAAAGCTAGCAGTTCTGATAAAGGAATTATTGCTTATGAATGGACTTCTGATAAGCTTGGTAGAATAGGTTCTCAAGCTAGTCTTAATGTTGATAATTTACCACTTGGTACTAATTTGATTTCAGTGAAGGCTCAAGATAGTGATGGTAATTGGTCTTCAGAAGAATACAAATTAATAGAAGTTGTGGATCAAGAAATCCTTGTCCCAAGTGATTTAAGCGATAAACTCAAATTCAAAATACTACGTAAACCTCATGGCTTGAAAGCATCACTTGCTGGTGAAGCTAAAGCAAGAGCCAAAAGTTATAGATGGATTTCTAGTATTAATGGTGAACTTGGCAGTAAAGCTTTTGTTAATCTCAATAAACTCTCTCCAGGTTTGCATTTGATTTCATTGTCTGTTCAAGATCTTTCTGGAATCTGGACTAATACTCTACAAAGAATAATAAGGATCAAAGCATAATGTTGAATACCAAAGTTAATTTTGCACCAAGCCGTAATATCAAAGAATCTATTGCTATATTGCGTTCTCAACTAAGAAAAAATCCCAAGAACTTAGCTGCTTTAGAAAAGCTGGGAGAGATTTTACTAAATTCAGGACAATACGATGAAGCCGTTAATTGTTTGCAACAATATATAATGGCTAATCCTCATAATGCCAAGGTCTTTTATAATCTGGGAGAGGCTTTTGGCTTCCAGAAAAAACATGGACATGCTTTGGAAGCATATAAAGCAGCTCTCAAATTAGATATTAATAATGTAGTTCTCTATCGCAAAATTGCACAAATCCTCTTGCTAGATATGCAATATGCTATTGCCATTCTTTATCTAAATGAAGCTCTCAAAATCTCTCCTAAAGATGCTTTGATTCATTGTGGATTAGCTCGTGCTTATCATACTCTAGGTAAGGGTGAGCTTGCTTTGGATCATATACGTCAAGCCTATGAAATAGATCCACAAACCAAAGAATATTTAAGTTCGATTTTGTTTATGATGCATAAACTTAATCAATATTCATGGGCTGATTATCAAAACATCGCCAAAGAATATCATCAGCAATATTTATCCAAACTCAAGCCTAAAGAAAAATATGATTTTTCTGAACGCCGCGATCCTGAGCTTAAAAATTTACGTTTGGGTTTTGTCTCATCGGATTTTCGTAAACACCCTGTTGGTAGTTATACTTATCATCTCTTTGAAGCCCTTATCGCAAGAGGCTTTCATTTGGATTTGTATTATACCTATGAGCATCCTGATGATATCACCAAACAATTCATGAATCTTCCTCTGAATTTTCATTCAGTGTCTAAATTAAATAATTCAGATCTGGCGGATAAGATATACAAGGATAAGATAGATATATTATTCGATTTAATTGGTTTTACTACTTATGATAGGCTTGAGTTGTTTAAGTATAAACCTGCTCCTATACAAGTAGAGCATTTGGGATATTTCGGCACTACGGCTATTCCCGAAATCGACTATATTATTGCAGATGAGAATTTAGTTCATGCTGATGAAGAGCAGTATTTCAGTGAGCAAGTTTACAAAATCCAAGATTGCTATGTTCATGCTGCTATTAGTGGTTTACCCGAAGAATATAATCAAGAAGCACCTTGTATTAAGAATGGTTATATTACTTTCGGTTGTACTAATACTTTCCATAAGATTAGTATAGAGGTCCTTAAAACATGGGCAAGAATTTTAGATCAAGTTCCTAATTCTAAGTTGCTTTTTGATGCTAGAACCTTGGTTAGAGACTCCAATAAAGACTATATCAAGCGTTATATTTTAGAGGCGGGAATAGACTTAGATAGAGTGATTTTGCGTGGGAATTTTTTCAGAGAGGATTTTTTGAAAACTTATAATGATATTGATATTGCTTTAGATCCCTTTCCCTATGCTGGTGGAACTAGTTCTAATGAGACTTTGAATATGGGAGTGCCTTTGATTACTTATCATGGGCATAATTGGTTATCTCGCCAAAGCACTAGTTTTTTGCGTTGTATTAATTGCGAAGAATTAATCGCTCAGAACCTAGATGACTATGTAGCTAAGGCTGTAGCCTTAGCAAATAATACTGATCAAATCCAATATTATCGGCAGAATTTACGTCAATTAATCCAAAGCTCAGCTATGAATTTGGAGACTCACGCAGATAGATTGGCTGAGGCTCTGCATTCTATGTGGAAGAAGTTTACTATTTCTGCTTTAGAACAGCGTTAGTCCACTCAGTCGCAACTTCAGCAGCATTAGTATTTTTCTCCTGCTTGCTGAGTTCTTCTTTCATGCTACCAAGCATAATACCTTCTTGAAAAAATGTAGGACTAAAGCCCTTTTCTTTAGCAAGGGCAATAAGCTGTTCTGGTGTTTTATTAGCAAACAATATTATCTCTTGAGCTGATTTATCAGAGTCACAGACTCCATTGACACAGCCACCTGAAGCAGCCATCATGGCTTCAGCCCATAAATTCTTAGGGTTCCAAGACTTACTCAAGTCCCAGCTATTCTTGTTTTCTGTTTTGAGAGCTTCTAACTTATTTGAGACTTCCCCTTCTGCTTTTGGAATACCTACTCCCACTGTGAGGCTTTCAATCTTAGCTTCTGATTCAGCAAGTGCTTTTAGTTTCTTGTATTCTTGTGAAATATTATTTGCACCACCTGACTCTAAGTCAGTATCATGCTTGTCATAAGCTTGCATTGTCTTTAAAAGTTCAGGATTCTTTTGTACAATCTCCTGTACTTCTTTATCATAACGATGCCTATAAACGAAGGCGGCTACTTTTTCTGCACCGCTTAACTCTTTATCATTTTGGATAAAACTCTGCACTCTAGAATTCTCATTCTCTGCTTTACTTTTACCTATCGCATCTGCATTTTTCACCGCCCATTCTGTTTGCTTTTGGATTGCTTGTGCTTGTGCTTCTACCTTTGGATCAATAGGCTTAGTGCTTGGGTTTTCTAGTTTGATTTTACCCTCAGCTAGAGCGTTGAGGTTATTCGGGATTGCTGAACCAGAACCGAAATTATAAGCTAGATCTTGACCATTTCTTTTTTCGAGTAGATAAGCAGAAGGATAACCTGAAACACGCAAGGAATCAGATAGAGACTTGGCATTAGCATGAATTGGATTATTATTCTTATTAAGATCTTCTACAGCGTAATATTCTACAGCTTTACCCTGATAAGTCCCTGTCCATTTCGATTGATCCTTTTTGTCTTGCGTTAGACCTAGAGTTTTCTTTAGCTGATCACATGGACCACAGCCATGGGCTCCAAAAACAATTAATTTGGAATCACCATCTTTCATTCCTTGAGTGAAGGGGGCTGATAATTTAGTATCTAAGACTTTGGCTTTGGATGGGTCTAGAGTTGATTGGTCGTTTTTGAGAGGGAGATTAGAGTTAGTGTTCCCTAAGTTACCAAAACCGCCACCACCGCCTGTATTATTATTGCTACTACTATTGTTATTGTTGGGGAGTTGTTTAAGCACATCACCTAGAGCTTGAATTCCAGATTGAGCCTGCTTAGCACCCATCATAGACATCATTAATCCCATCATGGGATCCATGCCGCCATTACTATCTTTAGCGGCTTTGGCTACAGCAGAACTAGCATCTCTAGCATAGCGTAGTAGGTTTTTTTCTTCTTCTGTTAAATTATTAACGGTCTTTTCGGTGTTTGTGGCTTTTTCTTCTTCACTAGCAGCTGCTTTATTAGCGGAAGCTAATTGAGCTGCTTTTTGACCGACTGACCTGATAGTCTGTCCAGTGCCTTTTATGGTTTTACCAAGATTAGAGAAACGTGTTCCCATATTAAGTTCAGTGGAACATAATTAGGTTATGAATTAGTTATGAGTAAGTTTTCAATTAGCTCTGCAACCTTCTCTAAGACTTGTTTAGCATCAAGCTGATCTGTATCTATTGCAATAGCATCTTGAGCTTGCAAGAGAGGTGCTTCAGATCTTTCGCTATCTAGGCGATCTCTTTCTTCGATTTCTTGAATTAATTGTTTGAGTTCTATTATTTCAGATCTAGATTGAAGTTCCAGCTGTCTTCTTTGAGCACGGCAAGTAGCAGAAGCTAGTAAGAAGATCTTGAGGTTAGCGTTTGGGAAGACTACAGTTCCAATATCACGACCATCAAGAACGACATTATGATTGCGGCTCAAAGCACGCTGCTGTTCAAGTAGATGGGTTCTTACTACTTTGAAGGAGGCTATATAACTGGTGTTGAGGCTAATCCAATTCTCTCTGATAGCTTGACTGACATCGGTTTCATTGACGTAAACAAGTTTGCTATTTTCTGCGAGTTTGATTTCGACATGCTTGAGTAATTCACTTAGTCGCTTTTCTTCGGATTGGAGATTGTCGGCTCTGTGACCTTGGTAAGCTTGGAACCAAGCCCAAGTTATGGCTCTAAACATAGCACCTGTATCAATGTAGAGAAGCTGATATTGAAGTGCCAAACTTTTAGCTAGAGTGCTTTTGCCACTAGCAGCTGGTCCGTCAATGGCTATGATTAAATTCTTCATTAGTTCTCTTGCAGTTGTGGATTGAGTTTCGGGGCTTCGCGTTTCTCGTAGTATCTATTGATTGCAGCCAAATACGCTTGAGCGGAAGCTAATATTACATCAGTATTGGCTGAATGTCCTGTGTAAATGCCTTTGTTTTCGTCGTCTTTTATTCGCACTATAACTTCACCTAAAGAATCTATACCTTCGGTTACAGATTTTACCGTGTATTCGATTAAGGTTGCTTCGGCTTTTGTTAGTTTGCGAA
>JACCDV011299615.1_pt1 | contig 11331 bp, 9 predicted proteins | sample 7446131 | NCBI WGS metagenome assembly JACCDV01 (sample SAMN15323448, study PRJNA562643) | freshwater metagenome | isolation source: river surface water | place: USA:Blue River Watershed | collected 2017-08-17
CGGTCAAAGATTCACCAATAGCCCGAGTGAAAAATTCCTGCTGATGATTCTCGGAAGTCAGGCGAAGCTTGAGAACGATAACAGAGGTATCAACGTAAAGCGCGGATTGCGAACGAGAGTGGAGATGGGGTTATGGCCTGGAATGGCACCGCTTGGATACCTGAATCAGAAACTGATGGATAGGAAGTGCCAAATAGTGATTGATCCAGAACGAGCACCGATCATCAAGAAAATGTTTGAGAAAGTGGTATACGAAAAATGGAGTGGAAGAAAAGTATACAACTGGTTACGATTCGACCTGAACTTCTATACTCGAGGAAATAAACCCCTGACGCTCTCAGGGGTTTATCGTATCTTCAACATGCCGATCTACTATGGACCATTTGAGTATCCACGGAATAGCGATAACTGGTACCAAGGAAGCCATACGCCGATCATTACTCAAGACTTATTTGAGAAAGCCCAAGCACAACTGAAGCGAGATAGAATAGTCCGAGAAAATAGAGAGTTCGCATTTACCAAATTATTTACCTGTGGAATGTGCGAATCAGGAATAACGGCGCAGGAGAAGTACAAGGAACTCAAAGATGGTACGACCGCCAAGTATGTCTACTACTCCTGCTCGAAAGCGAGAGACAGGAATTGCAAGAATAAGTACATACGAGAGGAGGAACTGATCGAGGAACTATTCAAAGTCATAGACAAAGTGAGTATCAATGAATTAGGTATGCGAATCAAGCTTGAAGAAGAAATCAAGCGATTTAACAGACTACAACGACTGGCAACCAAAGGCACACCGAAATACAGCATCAATGAAGATGATGTGAACACAAGGGAGTACGCCAAGTATGTATTACGAGAAGGTACACCACTTGAGAAGCGTGAACTTATGGGACATTTGAGGAGTAGGTTGATACTGAAAGAGAAGAAAATTACATTGGTTGATTAGTACTACTATTGACATATAGGGTATAGGGGTATATCCTATATATAGATCGATTCTCATTATTAACTAATTGTTTATTTATATGTTAGATCAAAAATTAAAAAATAGAGCAGTACATAGAGCAAAAATTCTTCGTGGTCAAATGGATGGTCTTATAAAGGCTATTGAAGAAGAAGTGTATTGTCCTGTTTTGTTGGAACAGTCTCTTTCAATTCAAAGGTCACTCAAGAGCCTGAATAGTTTTCTTCTTGAGAATCATTTACGCTCACATGTTAAGCATCAGATGGAGAAAAAAGGAGGCACTGAGTTAGCTGTTAAGGAATTAATAAGAGTCTACAATTTATCAAATAAATCATAGAATAAATAATTATATGCATAATTCATCATGTTGTGGAGGAAGTGATAAAGAAAAAGATATGTCTTGTTGCAGTGGAGAAGATAAGTCCTGTTGCGGTGGAGGAAAAAATTCGGACGGTATGGTCGTAGATGTAGTCTGTGGTATGAAACTTGATCCAAAGGAAACTAAGATTCAACTTACCTATAAAGATAAAGTGTATTATTTCTGCAACGTCGATTGCAAAGATATGTTTGAAAGTGATCCTGAGAAATATCTTGGTAAAAGTAACTAAAAAATTATGAAACTATCAAAATTATTTCACGTAGTAAACGTTATCGTTGGTTTGGCAGGTATTCTAGTTGCCTTAATTGCTACCACTATGGATGCCAATGCTCTTGTATGGGGAGTTTCCCGAGAACACCTTCTCTTTTGTGCAGGGCTACTTATGTTGATTGCGATTTGGATTGCAATTTCAACTATTCACCACATGATGCTTGAGAAGAAGGGAGAGATAGTTTAATTGAACTAAATTATGAATCATAACAATCATACAAACCACAGTGCACATACAGATCATGTTATGGGTGATCCATCTAAAATGGGTTTTTGGAAGAAATTCAAAATGAGTATGTCGATGACTATGGGTATGGATCATACTGGTCTTGCTGGACGAGAGATGGCACGACTCATGGAGGTAGACATTCGAAACAAATTCTTTTTTGCTCTCATTCTGACGATTCCCATAATTCTTTATTCTCCACTAGGTACTGAATATTTAAAGCTCAATCTTCCATCCCCGATCCCTTTACCGTGGCTTCTTTTCATTTTAACGACACCGGTATTTTTATATTCCGGTTGGATCTTTCTCTACTCAACATACTTCGCTCTCAAAAGTAAGGTACTCAATATGGCGGTGCTCATTGCGGTTGGCATTACTGCGGCCTATGGTTTCAGCGTTTTATTGACCCTGATCGGTAGTGCTGATTCTTACTACGAAGCGGCTGCGATGCTTATTACTTTTGTCTTGTTCGGTCATTGGATGGAAATGAAATCTCGTCGTGGTACAACAGATGCCCTTCAGGCCCTTTTCAACCTCGTACCGCCCCAAGCAAGACTATTCAGAGATGGAAAGGAGATGATGGTTGCAACGAGCGATATACAACTTGGCGATATTATTATTTTAAAGCCAGGAGACAAAGTTCCTGTTGATGGAGAAATTACTGAGGGAGAAACTGCTATTGATGAATCTCTGGTTACGGGAGAATCAATCCCTACTGCTAAAAAAATAGGAGATCAGGTCATCGGTGGCTCAATCAACACTACTGGGTCGGTAAAATTTAAAGCGACAAAAATCGGCAAGGACACCGCACTTGCACGAATTGTTGCGATGGTGGAAGAAGCGCAGAACTCAAAAGCTCCCGGACAAAGAATTGCTGATAAGTTTGCAAAGTACTTGGTCATCGGAGCAGTCGGATCCGGTCTTTTGGTTTTCGTTATTTGGTACTTTGTTATGGGAGTACCAATTATTCTCGCCCTATCATTTGCTATCTCAACAATCGTAATTGCTTGTCCGGATGCTCTCGGACTTGCCACCCCTACTGCGGTTGCGGTCGGTACTGGTCTCGGTGCAAAGCACAACATTCTCATTAAAGATGCTCCGACCCTTGAGCAAGTTTCAAAAATCCAAGCCATCGTCCTCGACAAAACAGGGACTCTAACCGAAGGTAAACCGAAAGTAACCGACATAGCCACCGTAGATGGATACGACGCAAATGAAGCACTTCGATTAGTCGGTGCGGCAGAAGCTAAATCGTCTCATCCTTTGGCTGGTGCCGTACTCGATGAGCTTAAAAAACGAGGACTAACTTTACCTCAATCTGTAGATAAATTTGAAAATCTTTCAGGCTTGGGAGTGAAAGCTGTCGTTGACGGAAAACCCGTACTCATCGGTACAGTGAAGCTCATGAAGGATAGCAACATTGCCCTAGGTACATTGGAGAAAAAAATAGATGAGTTTTTAGAAAAAGGAGAAACGATTATGATCCTTGCTGTTGATGGATCTATCAAAGCTGTAATCGGTGCACAGGACCCAATAAAGCCAAATGCTATAAAAGCAGTAGAACGTCTAAAGGCACTAGGGATCGAAATCGCCATGATTACGGGTGACAATAAAATGACCGCAGAAAAAGTAGCGAGTCAAATTGGCATAGAAAGAGTCTTTGCGGAAGTGATGCCTGCCGACAAGGCAAGTTATGTTAAAAAGCTTCAACAGGAAGATAAATTTACAGCAATGGTGGGAGATGGTGTCAACGATGCTCCAGCACTTGCCCAATCTGATGTGGGCATTGCCATTGGTGCAGGAACGGACGTAGCTATAGAAACTGCAAAAGTTGTGCTGATGAAGTCTGATCCCTTAGACATACTTCGAGCAATAACTTTGAGCAAGGCGACAGTCCGGAAGATGAAGCAGAACCTTTTCTGGGCTTCAATCTACAATGTCCTCGCTATACCAGTTGCTGGCGGAATCTTGTACCCAAGCTTCGGCATTATGCTTCGTCCTGAATTTGCTGCGTTGCTTATGAGCGTATCCTCAATAATAGTTGCAGTGAATGCGGTCATGCTAAAGCGGGTGGAAAAGGATTTAATAGCAGTGTAAAGAAAATACAAATTAATTAATAAAAAAATATGAATAATAAAATTGCATTTGGAATAGGAGGAATTGTAGTCGGTTTGGTTTTGGCTGGTATCTTTAGTGGAACTATGTTTTCTGGATATGGCAATGGAATGATGGGCAATAATAAAAATCTGAATAGTCAAAATAAAGGAAATAATCAAATGATGGGAAATATAGATAAACATTTCATTGAGCAGATGATTCCACACCACGAGGGAGCTGTTGATATGGCGACACTTGCTCTAACAAAAGCCACTCACCCAGAAATAAAAACTCTAGCAACTGCTATCATTGAAGCTCAAAATAAAGAAATAGTGGATATGAAAAGTTGGTATAAAAATTGGTTTGGCAAAGATGTTCCAAAAGTAAACACGGGAATAATGGGCGGAGGAATGATGTCAGGAAGTGGAATGCATATGGGAGACCTTGAAGATATGAAGGCTCTGGAAAATGCAACTGATTTTGACAAGGCATTTCTTGAAGCTATGATCCCACATCATCAGCTTGCTCTTATGATGGTGCAAATGCTCGAATCAGGAACTAATCGCCCAGAAATGCTACAGCTTGCAAAAAATATTACAGTATCACAGTCAAAAGAAATAAAGGACATGCAAGGGTGGTATAAGAGCTGGTATGGTAATTAAAAAATATTAAACCAAGTACGTAAGCATATACTTTACCGATTTATTGCATAAATGTTATAATCCAAGTATAAGATGTTAAAAAAGTTTAAATCATTAAAGGTATTTTCCGTTCTCCCAGTCCTTGTTTTACTAGGGTTTTTGGCATGCGTGGTGCATATTGTGCCACAAGTCGACCATGCAGTAGATTCTCAGACAGAGCATAATACAACCCAAGTTGCCTGTGTTGATCATCAAGTATCGGTATCTTCATCTCACAAGGATCACAGCGATTCTATACAGGTTGCTATACTTCCACAGACGAGCATTCAGCCTGTATTTGCTTCAAATGTTGAGTTTATATACTCAAGTTGGAACAAACTCTATTCACCACCCAATAAGACGGCCCTTTATATAAAAAATAATACCTTTCTGATATAGATAGTAAATAATTTTTATTAATTATTTAATCTAACTATTTATATCGTATGAACAAAAATATTATTATCGCCCTTGTGGCAATCCTCGTAATAGGAGGAGGTATCTACTATGTAACTTCAAAAAACACTATACCTGCATCGGATGAACAAAAAGAAAATTCTCAAAATGATACGAATCCACAAACTCTAGGAGAAGACCATATGACGAACACCTCAGCTGGAGCTACTCTTGCAGGAACTCGTATCATTGTTAAAAACTCAACACTAAAGTCAGGAAATCAAAATCTTTCTTTCGAACTCTATGGGAAAGACGGTCATGCCTTTGGTGACAAAGAATTAAATATTGCACATGAAAAGAAAATGCACCTAATCTTGGCATCTTCTGATTTTTCTGATTATCAACATGTGCATCCAGAATTCAAAGATAAATTATGGCAAGTACAATTAACCCTTAAAAACAACACCTTATACCAAGCGTACGCTGATATTGATTCTGACGAAGACGGAACTGAAATATTAAGATTTCCTATCTCTGTAGGCACACCGCAAGCTGTGTCTAAAGTATCACAAAAAGAAACAGTACTTACAAAAGATGGTATTACAGTAAAAATGAATACAGAGAATAACCTTGTAACTGGGACAGAAAATCCTGTTACTTTTATTGTTTCAAAAAATAATAAAACTGTTATTCCTGAAAACTATCTTGGAGCTAAAGGTCATGTGGTAGCACTTGGAGAAGATCCAAATACATTCGTTCATGGACATCCTGACGATCATGGAGACAATGAAATTCACTTCGCCTTTAGTTTTGAAAAAGCCGGAACCTATACTCTCTTTGCACAATTTCAAGTTGGAGGAGTAGTTCGCACATACCCATTTACTATTACTGTAACCGGTGCAACAGGTCGTACCGATGAGAGCAAACCTCATACAGATATTGTTCCTCATAACTAAAAAAATATATGAAAGAAAAAATCTCTTTATACAAAAAGAGGTCTTTTGAAACACTGCAAAAGTTAACAAAAAATCAAAAGATCTTTTCGATAGTAATAGTATTGATTCTTGCTGGAGCGATAGCAGGTATTGTGTATGCTTCGCCTGAAGGTCACGACACTCCTGTTGCCGAAGTAAAACAAAGTGAGCAAGTGATAGTTAGAAAGGTTGGTGATACAGATTCTGATGCAATATCACAAGAAGGATTGAGCAGTTTTTACGGTGAGATCGTGTCAAAGGATGTAGCCTCAATTAATGCTTCCAGGGAAGGGGTAATTAGTTCGTGGAATGTGTCTGTGGGTGACAATGTCTCGGCTGGAGCAGTCCTTGGATATGTTACCGTTACAGGAGTATCCCCTGAACAACAAATGGCCTTATCGGAACAACAGGCAAATGCCTTAAAAGCACAACTTGATCTTGAGACTGCAAATAAAATATCGGCTCAGACCGAGTCAGTATTTGGAAAAATAGCTGAATCTCTTAATTCAGTCGCAAATAAACAAAGATCAATCTACGATGGCACAGGAGGGACGGTGTCCACAACATACCAGACTGAATTACAAGCTATCACCCAACAACAAGCACAGCTTGCAAGTAAGTTGCAGGATTTTGCTAATACTGCGCTTACGGAAATATATCCGCAAGTAAGTGCTTATGGAAATTCGCCCTTCAATGCAAGTTATTACGAAGCAAATCTTAATTGGGGGTTTGGTGTGAAAAATAGCAGTCTCAGAAGTTCTTACGCATTTCTTAGTAGAGATTTGGCAGTAAAAATTAGGAGTCGGACTGTTACTGATCAAGACATTAGAAACTATCTAGATAAAACAATAGAAATGGTAGATGCTTCTATTGCCATAGAAACTTTAAATCTAGAAGGAATAACTGACTCAGTAAAAGACTTACAAACAGAGCTTCGAGGTATTAGCAGCGAACTCACTCAGGCAACAATTGATAAGGCAGCAAAGGATCGTGAACGGAGCCAAATTGATATAGAACTTTCACGAAGTCTTTCTGGTTTTGAAAATGATCTTAGTTTAAAAAAACTTGAACAGCTTTCTGCTAATGAGCGAGCAAAAAATGAAGCAAAGGGTGCGGAGCTCCTTGCACAAAAACTAGCAGTAAGTGCCGGTGGGGTTATTCCAATACTTGCGGCAAAGTCAGGTGTTGTGGCGACAGTTGAAAAAAATGTCGGTGATTATGTCACAATCTCGGACCGTGTTGGATTTATCTCAAATGCAAATCCACGAAAAAGCGTGAGGTTTACCATCCCTGCGTCATGGAAAGATATAAACAAGGGAGATACACTCTCGATCGCATGGCGACCAGAGTACACAATGGGCAATGCCACTATCACCGGTATTAGTCCTGTGATCGATGAGAAAGGTGGATACCAAGCAGAGGCTGTAATTTCCAAAGAGACGGTATTTCCAGTTGGAGCGTCGGTACGCATTATTCCTGAGAATTCTAAAAAAGGAGTGTTTGTGAATCGCAAAGCAGTTGTCTTTGAAGGCGTTACACCATTTGTCTGGATTGTTACCGAGAGCAATACGCTACGAAAACAGGAGGTAAAAGTAGGAAGAGGTCTTGGCGAATATGTGGAAATACTTGCAGGCCTTGAGCGAGAATTTTCTTATCTCGTTATTATTGATCCACTTATTCAAATTAGATCAGGCATGATGCTTTCAGAAATTCTTAAAACAGAGACAAAGGTCGAGGCATCACCGTCAGTCATACAAGACGAGAGTCAACCCCATGATCACTAAATTCAAACAAACATATGTTTAAAAAGATAGTTAGCTGGTCAACCTTACATAGAAATAAGACTATTTTCCTGGCAGTACTATTTACTGCCCTGGGTATCTATTCGTTTATAAATATGGAAGTAGACGTATTGCCTGACATTAACAAGCCTACAGTAATAGTCTTTGCGGAAGCAGACGGGCTTGCGCCAGAAGAAGTGGAAAAAGCGGTGTTGATACCTCTAGAAAATGCTGTACTTGGTACGGCAAATGTTGAAAGAGTCCGCGGAACAGCGTCTTTTGCATTGGGTATTATCAATATCGAATTTCCGTTTGGTAGTGATATATACAAAAATAGACAATTAGTCCAAGAGAGAATATCGACTGTTGCGTTACCTTCGAATGTCAAAGTTTCGCTCGGCCCAGTTTCTTCTGTTATGGGAGAAATTATGTGGGCAGGTGTAAAAAGTGATTCGCATGTTTCGCCTATTGATTTACGAACATACGTAGACTTTACACTAAAACCCAACCTGCTGAAAGTTAAAGGTATTTCCGATGTAATTGTCATGGGTGGAGACGTGCTTGAATGGCAAGTGCGTCTTAATGCGGATGCTATGGGTAAATACGGTCTTACCCAAGAAGAAGTAAATCTTATTTTGGAGAGGAATTTACAAAACGCCTCTGCAGGCATACTGCAACAACAAAATAAAGAATATTCCGTTCGAATTTTTGTGGCCCCAAAAGAAATTACCGAATTAGCTGAAATTGCAATACCAACAGAAAATGGTGTGGCTCGACTCGGAGAGATCGCTTCATTTGTTGAAGGAGCTAGTATTGTTCGTGGTGGTGCATCGGTCGACGGTAGTCAGGGAATAATTCTTAGAATATTCAAACAGCCAGACGCAGAAACACTAAAAGTAAGTAAGGCGGTAGATATACTTTTCGCAGATTTACAAAAGACAGCCCCGAGCGGAGTAACACTCCGTACCGATCTTTTTAGGCAGGAATGGTTTATCTCCGCGGGACTTTCAAATGTAGAAAAAGCACTTGTTGAGGCACTTATAATTGTTGCGCTTATTGTCTTTCTTTTTTTAGTAAAATGGAAACCTACACTTATAACCTTACTAGCCATACCTACATCGATCGCAGTCACTGCAATCATATTTTACATCTTAGGTTTATCTGTAAATGTGATGACGCTCGGTGGTATAGCGGTCGCGATTGGTGAATTGGTGGATGATGCAATTGTAAGTGTTGAAAATATCATCAAACGATTACGGGGCAAAAAAGTCACAGGATTGGAAAGATTGAAGATCATTGTGAATGCAGTTCAAGAAGTCAGAGGATCCATCATATACGCAACTATCTTGGTAGTTCTTGTGTTTATCCCTGTATTCTTTTTGCCTGGAGTTGAAGGAAAATTACTTACTTCGCTTGGACTGTCGTATATTGTCTCATTAATTGCATCTCTTATTGTTTCTTTGACTCTTACCCCCGCACTTGCCTCATTGTTCTTAAACGAAGATACGCATGAGGAGAAACCGCCAAGAATAATAACATGGATTGAGTCAGGAACAGAAAGGATATTAAAATCAATTATTTATTCTTGGAAAACAGTTACGGGCATATTCGTCATAATGATGATTGCAACAGTCGTCTTGTATGCCAATGCGGGCAAAGAAGGAATACCGCCCTTTAATGAAGACTCATTAACCATAGGCATATTACTTCCGAATGGGACGGGTCTTGAAACAACAAATTTGTTTGCTCAAAATGTCGGTGCACAAATAAAATCACTACCTTTTGTATCGAACGTGAGTAATACGACTGGTCGTGCAGGAGCAGATGCTCATGCGAGTGGTGCAAATTCAGGTGAAATGCAGGTAGTATTCAAGGAAGGATCAACAAAAAAGATAGATGAGTATATTCCACAAGTTCAGGACGTCCTTAATAAATTCCCTGGCGCTAGCTACTCACTTGGTAAACCCATCACTCATCGGGTTGAAGAATTACTTTCTGGAGTGCGCGCGCCAATCGTTATAAAATTGTACGGTGATGATGTAGATAAGTTGCGAAGCTATGGAAATGTCGTAATAAGTGCTCTTGATTCACAACCTGGAGTAAGTAATGCTCAACTTTCCCGTGATGTAAAAGTTCCAGAAATACATATTTATCCAGACTTAACCATGCTTTCCGCACAAGGAAACGATCCTGGTCTTCTTGGCGAGGAAATTGAATCAGGATTTATTGGAAATCATGTTGGCGAAGTGGTATCAGGATTGCAACGAATACCAGTAGTCACAAAACTTGATAATGAAAGTAGAAATTCATTTAGTGGTTTGCGTGATACGCTTATCAGCGAAACAGGTGTCAATATTGGGAATAGTTCAAGTATAGAATTTGGTGAAGGAAGAACGTCTATAAGCCATGAAGGTGGCAAACGTGTCGTAGTTGTGAGTGCAAACTATGAAGGTGGTGATATTGTTGGAGCGGTAGATTCTGCAAAATTACTCCTAGAAAAAGGAGAACAACCAGAAAATATCACTATTAGTTACGAAGGCACCTATCAGAGTCAAAAAGAAAATAGCACCAAATTGGTATTCTTGTTTATTGTAGTAATATTGCTCATTGCGATTATACTTTACAATGCATTCTCTTCTTGGATACTTACAGCACTTATACTCCTTAATATACCTGTAGCATTCTTTGGCGGACTCTTGTTTGTGTATATAGAAGGTGGCACTATCAGTTTGGCCCATCTTGTTGGTTTCATTTCTCTTGCAGGAATAGCTTCTCGTAATGGAATTATGCTTATTTCAAGAGTAAAAGAACTAGATAATGAGAATATCCCCGGAGTAACATTAAATACAGTCATTACCGCAACAAAGGAAAGAGTTGTCCCTGTGCTTATGACTTCAATAGTTACAGGTCTAGCTTTGATCCCATTTATTCTTGGTGCTAGTTCTCCCGGTAAAGAATTTTTAGCCCCACTAGCTGTTGTTATTACCGGAGGACTTATAACCTCTACGATAACATCACTGTTCTTTATGCCAGTTTTGCTAGAGAGATTCGGAAAGAAAATATAGGGTAATTAAAAAGAGCGACAATTGTCGCTCTTTTTAATTCAACCAGTAGGTTTGTGGGTCGCACTTAGTACATAACTAAATGGGTCGTCAAAACTAACAGGTTGTCAATGCGGAGGGTGCTAGACGAAGTTAGAACCTACCTTATGGCTAATTCTAGTAGTAATTTCTCGATTGTGAATACGTGGTGTTCATACCAAAGCAAGTATTATTCACTAGTTTTTAGAAATCCACTTTATCAAAAAATTATGGTAAAATAGAAACTGTTATTATGCTAAGAAATATTCAAAAAATAATTAAGCTTCCAGTAATCTTTGGACTATTATTATTCCTCATTTTAGGAGTTTCGCAATTTGGAATGGGGATGGAGATGAATGGAAAAATGGTAAATTGCCCCTTCACGAGTCATTCAATGTCTATTTGTAAAATGAATCCACTTGAGCATATAGAGGAGTGGCAAAGCATGTTCACCACTTTACCTGCGAAAGATATCATCTCA
>JACCDV011300800.1_pt1 | contig 11330 bp, 9 predicted proteins | sample 7446131 | NCBI WGS metagenome assembly JACCDV01 (sample SAMN15323448, study PRJNA562643) | freshwater metagenome | isolation source: river surface water | place: USA:Blue River Watershed | collected 2017-08-17
GGCGCGGTGGCTGCGCTCAAGACGGCCTATGTTGTCCCGCAATTGCCCAAGACCCGATCGGGCAAGATCCTGCGCAACCTGCTGCGCAAGATCGTCAACGGCGAAAGCTTTGATACCCCGCCGACCATCGAGGATCCGGCGGTGCCTGGCCTGCTGCTGGCCGCAGTCAGGGGGTAGCGCGGCGGCTTCTCGTTGCTGAAGCTTGGGCCGGAGACGGGTCAGGCAGCTTTGCGGTGAGAAGCGGACGCGCAGACGGTCTGCAAAAGCCGGTTCGGCGTCCAGGCTGCTCCCCCCAATGTAACCGCATTCTTCCTGCAGATTTATCGATTTAAATTCAGCTATTTGCGATATACTTCAGGCCATCGGCATTTATGACTGTAATTTTGCCATATCCGACATGCACCAGGCCCATCTTCTCGAACGATGAGAGATGGGCATTTACTGTCTTGCGGGTCAGCCCCAGCATTTCGCCCAGTAGTTCCTGACTGACCCGCAAGGTCGGTGTGCCACCAAGGCCGCCACCATCGATTGCGGCCAGCAATCGCGCGGCGATCCGCTGGCGAGGTTTCAAAGAAATGACCTCTGCCGCCATTTGCAGTGCTCTGCGGGTGTTGGCGTAGGCGAACCCCGCAATCGCCCGCCAGACTTCGGGGAACTGCACCGCAACCCGCTCAAGCGAAGCCTCGGAAATTTCCAGCAGCAGGCTCGGCTCAACGCAAACCGCTGTGACCAACCGCGGGCCGCCGCTGTAGCGGGTGGCGTGGCCAAGCACTGCGCCCGCGCCCACAACGCCGATCATGACAGCTCGCCCCCCGGGTGCGGCGCAGAAAGAATGGAGCGCGCCATCGATCACAAGAAACAGCCCGCTGCGATCGTCTCCTTCCACTTGCGCCCATTCATCGACGTCAAGACGGACCAACCGGCTCTCTGCCACGAGCTGGCGGGCCAGGGGCCCGGGGTAATCCTTGAGCCAGTCCGATGCGCTCAGGACATCCAGCGCCAGCTTCTGTTGCTCCTGCCTCATTTGCCAACTGTAACTTTGGTGACAGTTTGAAGCAAGCGGACCTGATATTGACTGCCACCGGAGAGATCAGGAGCCAGATATGGCCGAAGCGCTTGCAACCGAGAAAGTGGTGCGGATAGGCGGTGCGACTGCATCCTTCTCCGATACCGCCCTGTCCGTGCCGCAACTGCTGGCCAAGGGGGAACTGGACTACCTGATCTTTGACTACCTGGCGGAAGGATCGATGGGGATCTTCGGCCGGATGCAGTCTGCCGATCCGGCCGGGGGATACGGAACGGACTTCCTGACCGTTCATGTTGGTCCCTATCTTTCCGAAATTGCATCGCAAGGCATCAGGGTGGTTGCCAATGCCGGCGGCGTGAACCCGGCCGGGTTGGCAGCCGCGCTTGAGGATCTGATCGCCGAGAAGGGGCTCGAACTGACCGTTGCCTATGTTGCGGGAGATGACCTGAGAGGGCGCGACGCTGAATTGCGAGCCGCAGGCCACCGCGACATGTTTACCGATGCCGGCTTTCCGGACGGCGTATTGAGTTCCAATGCCTATCTGGGGGCATTTCCCATTGCCGCCGCTCTCGGTGCGGGCGCGGACATCGTCATTACCGGGCGCGTGGTTGACAGCGCGGTCGTGCTGGGTCCGCTGATCCACGAATTTGGCTGGCAAGCCGACGACTGGGACCTGCTGGCTGCCGGGACACTGGCCGGGCACGTGCTGGAATGCGGCGCGCAAGTGACCGGCGGCACTTTCACCGATTGGCGCGATGTGCCCGACTGGGCCAATATCGGATATCCGGTTGGCGAGTGCCGCGCCGACGGAACCTTCATTGTCACCAAGCCGGACGGAACCGGCGGTCTTGTCTCGATCGGAACCGTGGCGGAACAGATCCTCTATGAGGTGAGCGATCCGACCGACTATATCGTTGCCGACGTTCGCTGCGATTTCAGCAACATCACGCTCAAGCAGGTCGGGCCGAACCGCGTGCTTGTATCCGGAGCAAGAGGCCGGCCAGCCACGGACACCTACAAGGCGTGCGTTACCTTTGATGCCGGTTGGCGCGCCGTCGCCTATCAGCCGATCATCGGGGAAGACGCAGCCGAGAAGGCAGCGCGCCAGGCAGAGGCACTGTTCAGCCGTTCCCGGGCGCTGCTACGGGCGCGAAACCTGCCGGACTTCAGCCGAACCGATACAGTCCTGATCGGAGGCGAAGCAAGCTTTGGGGCGCACGCCAATCCGGCCGGATCGCGAGAAGTGATTTCCAAGCTGGTCGTCGACCACCCAACCCAGGAAGGCGCAGGAATCTTCGCCCGCGAGCAATGGGCCGGAATCTCCGGCATGGCAGTGGGAACATCGATCAATCTGGCGACCAGTGTCATGCCCTTGACGGGGATCTTCCTGTTTCTGATCGACAAGCATCTGGTCGTCCCCACGATGACCGTTAACGGGGTGACGCAGGACCTTCCCGCACATCCCGGTTCGCCGATCAATGGCGAAAGGCCCGCGCCGCCCGAGCTCCCCCGGCCAAATCTGTCCGAAAGTGATCGAATAGCCAGCCTGGTCGACCTGGCCTGGGCGCGCAGCGGTGACAAAGGGCATCTGTTCAATGTCGCGGTGATCGCCCGCAAACCGGAATATCTCCCTTATCTGCAAGCCTGCCTGACGCCGGAAGCAGTAGGCGAATGGTATCGCCATTTCGGTCAGGATGGGCACCCCCCGCGGGTTGATTGCCATGCGGCGCCGGGGCTCCACGCACTCAACTTCGTGGTCCATGACGCGCTCCAAGGCGGCATCAATGCCAGCACGCGGCTTGATCCTGCCGCCAAGGGCATGGCGCAGATGCTGCTGCGTTTCCCGATCCGGATACCGGGCGCGATCTGGTCCGGACCTTCCGCCCCGGCACAGGCATAGGCTGGCGGATGCAACCGGCACGCCGCCCGATCCGATCCGGTCAGACAAGGAACCCGACCATGGCCGCTCCCATACGATCCAACCCAATTCTGGAAAAGCTCGCGCCCAACCCGGGGCGTTACCCGCTCCTGCCGGAACTGACCCCGCACCAGGAGCTTGCGCTGCTGTGCCGCGCCCTTCACCGAGAAGGTTACGACGATCACGTTGCGGGCCACGTCACGTCGGCCCAGCCTGACGGGACATTTCTGGTCAACCCGTGGGAGCTCGCCTGGGATGAGGTTACCGCTTCCGATATCATCCGGATCGACGGCACCGGCGCCGTGGTGGAAGGCGATTGGAACGTCACACCCGCTATCGGGCTCCATCTGGCGGTGCACCGGGAACGGCACGACATAAAGGTTGTGATGCACAATCACCCGCGCTGGGGTCTGGTCTGGTCCGCGTCCGGCCGGGTCCCGCCGGTCTACGATCAGACATCCGGGCAGGTCGAAGGCGATCCTGTTTTCTACGACGAATATGCGGGCACGGTCGATGGCGCGCCGGAAGCCGAAGCCGCCGCTGCAGCGCTAGGCAGTGCGAAGTGGGCAATCCTGAAAAATCACGGCGTCTTCCTGGTCGGCAAGGACATTCGCCAGGCGCACCTGCGGGCGATCACGCTGGAGCATCGCTGCCGCCTTGCGTGGCAGGTCGAGGCCCTGGGAACGGGCACCCCGATCACCGATCCTGAAACGCTCAAGATTGCGCAAATGTCGGACGATCTGGGCTTTCCGTTCCTGTGGGAAGCCATGGCCCGGCGCGAGATCCGGCAGGACGCTGCCGTGCTTGGCGAAGTCAGTGCGGCAACCGGCAAGGGAGCAGCTGGATGAACACTTGCGTGATCACCGGCGCGGCAAGCGGCATCGGCGCTGGCCTTGCCCGCTACGCGGCATCGCTCGGCATGAAGCTGGTCCTGGCGGACTGGAACGAAGGCGCGCTGAACCGGCTTGCGAAGGACCTGCCAACCGAAGTGCTCGCCGTGCCAACCGATGTGCGGGATGAAGCGGCGGTCGAAGCTCTCGCCAGGGCAGCTTTTGAAAGGTTCGGCGAGGTCGATCTGGTCTTCAACAATGCCGGCGTGCTTTCCAGCGGGCTGACATGGGAAATTGACGCAGCGACCTGGCAGCGATCGCTTGCAGTGAATATCGGCGGGGTCGTCAACGTAATCCGCGCTTTCGTGCCGAGGCTTATTGCTGCCGACCGGCCGGCCCGGATCGTCAATACGTCGTCGCTGGGCGGGTTCCTGACCTCTCCGTTCATGGCTCCTTATTCAGCAACCAAATTCGCGATTGTGGCGATTTCCGAGGCGCTCGCTGCGGAACTGGCCGCGACGGGCAGCAAGGTCCAGGTTTCGCTGCTTGCGCCCGGTCCGGTCAAAAGCGCGATCATGGATGCGCCGGCGCCTGCTCAAACGGCGGACTTCATGGCCATGCTGCGCGGGATGAGCGATGAAAACGGCATGAGCCCGGATGAACTGGCCAAGCTGGTGTTCGAAGCCATCGGTCGGGGGGAGTACTGGATCATTCCGCATCCCGAAATGCTCGACCAGGCGCTACGTGATCGGACCAGGATGATCATCGATCGCAGTCCGCCAGCCGGCGTCAGCCTTGTCGCAACCACTGACGAAAGCATGGGGCAGCATCATGGCCAATGATCCTGAAGTCTTTGATGTCGTGATCATTGGGGCCGGATTTTCGGGCCTTTATGCCATTCACAAGCTGCGCAAGACACACTCGGTCATCTGCCTGGAGGCAGGCGACGGCGTCGGCGGCACATGGTTCTGGAACCGCTATCCGGGCGCGCGGGTCGATATCAAAAGTGTCGAATACTCGTATGGCTTTGACGAAGACCTGCAGCAGGAATGGAAATGGCCGGAGATCTTTTCCGCACAGCCCGATCTTGAACGATATGCCAACCATGTCGCCGATCGCTTTGATTTGCGGAAGGACATCCGGCTCTCGACCGCGGTCAGCTCGCTCACCTTTGATGAGCGCGCGAACCGCTGGCACGTGCGTTCGGCCAATGGCGATCACATCGTCTGCAGATATGTCATTGCCGCAACGGGTGCCCTGTCTGCGCCAAACATGCCGGACTGGCCGGGACGGGAGCATTTCCAGGGCGAGATCTATCACACCTCGCGGTGGCCCGATGGACCATTGGACCTGACCGGCAAGCGTGTGGGCATCATCGGCACCGGTTCAACCGCGATCCAGGCCGCCCCGATCCTCGCTGAACAGTGCCAGCACCTTACGGTTTTCCAGCGCACTCCGGCTTACAGCATGCCTTCGGGAAACCGGCCGATGGACGCCGCGTTCGAACGCGACTGGAAAGACAACTATCCCGACCGCCGCGCCCGGATGCTCGACACCTACGGGGTGTCGATCATCGACTACCCGACCAGGTCCGCGCATGACTTCACCCCGGCCGAACAGCGGGAGATTCTTGAAGCCGGCTGGGCTTCGAAAAGCGCCTTTCAGCTGATGGTCGCTTTCACCGATGTCATGACCGATCGTGCGGCGAACGAAGTGGTCTGCGAGTTCGTTCGCGGCAAGATCCGCGAGATCGTCAAGGATCCGGAGACCGCGGAGAAGCTGTGTCCAAAAGACTATCCGATCGGTGCCAAGCGGCTTTGCATCGACAACGGCTATTACGACATGTTCAACCGCGACAACGTTTCGCTGGTCGATGTGAAAAGCGCCCCGATCCTGGAGTTTACGCACAGCGGGTTGAAGACGAGCGAAGCCGCCTATGATCTGGACGTAATCGTCACCGCAACCGGCTTTGATGCGGTGACCGGGGCTTTGACCAGGATCGATATCACGGGCGTGAACGGACTGAAGCTGAAAGAAAAGTGGTCCGACGGACCAACCAGTTATCTCGGTTTGATGGTTGCCGGCTTTCCGAACCTGTTCATGGTTCACGGCCCGCTAACACCGGCCGCGCTGGCCCAGATGATCACTGCGGGTGAGTGGCAGGTCGATTTCATTGCCGGGGTGATCGACAATCTGGATCAGGGCGGCTTTTCCCGGATCGATGCGACTGTGGAAGCCGAAAGCTCCTGGGCGGCGGAAGTCGATGCTGCCGCATCGCACACGGTCTATGGCCTCGCTGATTCCTGGTACAACGGCAAGAACATCGACGGGAAGAGGGGCGGCTTCATGATCTATGTCGGTGGCTTCCCGCGCTATCGCGAACTTTGTCAGAGCGCCGTTCAAAACGATTTCTCTGGCTTCCTGAGAAGCTGAATGACCAGGAGGCTACGATGATCGACCCACATTTGCAGGCTGTGCTCGATGCCATGGTGCAAGCCGGTTTCGCGCTGCCGGATCCTCTGGAAGCGGATGCCTTGCGCGCCTCTCTGGATGTGCCCATCCAGGGACCGGCTGTTGAAATCGCAGAGCGACGCGATCTCGCCATCGATAGCGATGGCCGCAAGATTCCGGCGCGGCTTTACCATCCGGAGCCGGGTTCAATCCTGCCACTCACGGTATTCTTCCACGGTGGCGGGTGGGTTCACGGTACGCTGGAAACGCATGACCGGCTTGCCGCAGCCCTGGCCAGGGAAGCGGGCTGCGCGGTGTTGTCCGTAGCTTATCGGCTTGCGCCAGAGCACCCCTTCCCTGCCGCCTATGAAGATGCGCTGGCGGCAATCCATTGGGCCGTGGGCGCGGCTGCAAAGCTCGGCATCGACCCTGACCGAATTGCCCTGGCCGGTGACAGCGCGGGCGGCAATCTTGCCGCCGCGGCGGCGCGGTCCTTGGCGGGCAATCCCGCGATCCGCCACCAGCTGCTGATCTATCCGGCCTTGGATGCAAGCTGCTCGGCGTCATCGTTCGACACCGAGTTCCCTGGCTTCCTGAGCTCTGCGCAGATGCGGTGGTACTGGGATCAGTATGCGCCAGACCGCAACGGCAAGACCCTGGCCAGCGACTGGCGGGCCTCGCCAATGGCTGGGCCGATCGGTGCGAACATGCCGGCGGCGACAATCATCGTGGCGGGCAATGACCCGTTTCATGATGAAGCGCTGGCATACGCGGAAAAGTTGCAGGCCGCCGGAGTGCAGACCGCCCTGCACGCCTATCCAGGCGCCATCCATGGTTTCGCAAGCTTGGTTGGGCTGGTGCCCGTGGCCAATGAAGCGGTCTCGGCCGCTGCCAAGGCCCTTCGCGCGGGCCTTGGTGATGGAATGGGAGCACGATAAGATGAGTTCCAACGCTGGTGACACCCCCTATCTGGCGCGCGGCGTGGCGCTGCTTGGCACGGATTCATCGATACTGATCTCGTCATCGAAGTATCTGAACGAGCCAAGGCTGCGCGACTGGGTTGCAAAGATCGCGCTGAAAAAGAACGGCGCCGATTACCCGCCGGCCGCGGAAATGTATGAACTGATCCAGATCCTCCAGGACCTGCGCGACTTTGATCGCCTGGAAGACCTCTTTCGTGAAGAGCGGAAAACCAATCCGGCGCTGGACAACTGGTTCAACGCCTGGTTCTGCTCGGACTACACGATCGAGGATCTCAAGGATTGTGCGCCCGGTACGGTTGGGGGCATCTACTATCGAGCTGCCACGCAAGGCAGCTACGATGTTCAGATCGTTCCGAACTTCAAGCCGCAAACCCAATGGCAGTATTATTCCCTGCGAGCCGGCCAGACGCACGATTACGAGCATATCCTGACCGGCGGCGGCTTCAACTATATCGGCGAGCTGCTGCCCTACTGGTTCCGTCTCGCAGCCATCGACCAGCATATCCAGAACAAGGAGCTGGCCGGAGAGATGAACGTGATGGGCATTCTGGGCACCACGCGCTACCTGCTGCGGACCGTGCTGCATTATCCCGAAACCTGGGGGGCGGCCCTGAAGTGCATCGAGCAGGGCATCGCGATCGGGCGCAATTCGGATCCGTTCTGGATGGCGAAGATGGAGGATTATTGGCACACCCCGCTGGATGAAGCGCGCAAAATCCTGGGTGTTCGGGGTGCGGTCGATCTAGATACGGAAGCCGAAGGCCAGATCTGGAGTGGCTTGAAGGTCTGAAGCTGGCTGGTGCCTTGATGCGTCAGACGGCAGCAAGCCGCCTAACCCGCCTGTGGGTATTCTGGCCGATTGACTGTCATCGACATCACCCAGCCATGCCTGGAATTGCGCGTTCATGCGCCAATGCCGCCGCCAGCCCGTCAGATCGAACCGAAGTATTCCGCAGCCACCGCCTTGAACGCGAGCGTAAGGCGCGACGGGGGCAGCTGGCTTGAAACAGCGAAGGCATATTGGTGAACAATTTCGGGGAGGAATGGCACCGCGACCAGGTTTTCGCGGAGGTAAGGCTTGGCCAGCTTCTCGTTCAGGATCGCCATTCCGATCCCCCTTGATACCAGCGCGCAGGCCGAACCATGGGTGTGGGTCTCAACCGAAACATTCGGGACTTGGTCACAGTCCCCGAATGCTCTGTCAACCTGACTGCGCCACCGCCGCCCCGCTCCAAGCAAAACCAATGGTGCAGAACCAATTTTCTCCGGTGAGATTACCGCTTCCTGCGCAAGCGGATGGTCCGCCGGCATTACGCACACAGAGCCATTCGTCATCATGACCTCGGTCGAGAGATCGGTCTGGTCGACGGGCATTTTGACAAAACCGCAATCGGCATAGCGCATCGCGATCATTGACCGGGCGGTCTCGGCACTGCGCGAGTCAATGCTGATCTCGACACCCGGGTGGCGCGCGAGAAAAAGTGCGACAACGTCTGCCAGCACGGCTTCCGAAAAGCTTGGCGGGGCAACGACCCGGATCGATCCCGCCGTAAAGCCGGCAATGTCCCTGCCAAGATTGGTCAACCGCTCAAAGCTGGATAGGGTAAGTTCGACTTCGGTCTGGAAACGCTTTCCGTCCTCCGTGGGAATGAGCCGACCCTTCTCACGGTAAAACAGCTCGAACCCAAACAACGCCTCGACTTGTGCGAGCAATCGGCTGATTGCCGGCTGCGTCATCCGAAGTTGCTTCGCCGCGGCTGTCGCGGAACCGGTGTTCATGACCTCGGCGAAGGCGCGCAGGGCCTTGATACTGATCTCACGGCCGTCAGAATCGGCGCTACCGCGCAGCCGGACCTTCATCGACGCTCAGCCCCCGCTGAATATCGGGACCTCAATTGCAGAGGGATGATTCCGCCCACACAGGATTTTAATGTTGGCCCGCCGAGGGTCAGCGTCCGGGTCTGTCCAGTCATTGTTCTGGTTGACGTCAAAGTGCGGAAAATTGCTTCCGGCGAGGTCGATGCGCAGACGATGCCCGGCCTTGAACAGATTGCAGGTTGGGAAAGTTTCAATAGCCACCTCATATGTCTGATCAGGTAGCATCGGCTCTGGCTTCTCGAAAGAGTTGCGGAAGCGCAGCCGCAATATCCCGTGCGCCAGGTTCATGGCAAATCCGTCCGGATAGTCGCTGCTTGGCGGGTATTCGTCGATCAGCTTGATCGCGATATCCGCGTCAGGCGTATCGCATTGCACGAAAAGCCGGGCGGTCAGGGCGCCTGCCACCACCGTATCGGCAGGCAGGGGTTCGGTCCGGAACACCGCGACGTCGGCCCGATCGGCCAGGGCCCGACCGGGACAGCTGGCTGCGAAAGTGTCAGCGCGTTCACGTTGGTCGAACGCACCTGCAAACATGATCGGTTCGCCAGAGGTGATTGCCCCGCCGATTGTCGGGACCGGGTTCAGAGGATCCGCATCAACCTCTCGCACCGCATCAGGCGATGTCGGCGCTGCGGAGTGCAGTCGACCGTCGGAATGAAGGTGGAGCCGATCAAACCGCGTCCCAGGAAGCGGCCAGTTGTCCGCCCGCAGCCACCTGCCGCCGTGGTCCAGTCTGCCGGCTGCGTTGCGCCGGCCCGAGCCACCGCCCATGCAAAACACCGTTACGGGATCAGGCAGCGGGTCTGGCACGGGCAGGTTGCGCAGATGATGGTCAAACCACCTGCGCCGCAGTTCAACATAGTCGACTGCAAGATTGCCATCGAGGGTCGCCAGCGCTCCGAAATCAACCTCGCCAGCATGGGAAACCGAACGCTGGCCATGGGTCCACGGCCCCAGGATTAACCGGATCGGGGCCTTCTTACGGCTCGATAGCGCCTGGAAATTGTCGATCGCGGTGCGGGAATAGGGGTCATACCAGCTCGACATGTGGACCTGGGGAACGTCGGAAAAGCTGTCGTACCACCCCGCAGTATAGATCCCGCGTTGCTGCCAGTAGGGCTCGAACCGATCGTTGTCCCACTGCTCGATGATGTAGTCTTCATACTCGGGCGCAGCGGACAGCGGCGACGCGCCGCGCCGCCAGCGCCGCTGCATCCACGACCGAATATCCTGCGCGGCAATGGCGGCCCGCATCTGTTCGTCACGCATGCGCTCGCTTGCGATCAGCGCATGCTTGTACCCCCAGGTCAGCTGCTTGAGCTCGTAGGCACCGCCCTGACGGATGCCACCATGATAGGCGCTGGAAAAGCCGCCGGAATCGAGGAACATCGCCCCCAGGCCCGCAGGATTGCCGCAAGCCAGCGCCGCCTGGACGTGCGCTCCGTATGACAGGCCAAGCGTGCCGACCTGGCCGTTGCACCAGGGCTGCTCAAGGATCCAGGCGAGCGTATCCTCGCCATCCTCGCCTTCGGAGAGGTACTTGGTAAACTCACCTTCCGAAGCATAGCGCCCGCGGCAGTCCTGCAGCACATAGGCATAGCCAGCCGCGACGAACTGTGTCGCGATTTCCGGCTTGGATCGTGCCGTAGGATCAACTGCCGTGCGGTCCGCCCGGTTAGCGCAGGTTTTGCCGTAGGGTGTGCGCTCCAGCAGCACGGGGAAAGGCCCCTCCCCCGCCGGCAGATATATGTCCGTTGCCAGTCTTACATCGTCGCGCATCGGCACCATCGCATCAGCGATGGCGGGCGCAGAGCCGTGTTGCATCGGCAAGCTCATCGCGCCGCCGCAACGGTGATAAGAGCCGGCGCTCCTGGGCCAGTCGGCAGTCCCATGCCCGCCCAGACACCAATCAAGGCAAACCCGACCAGGCCGATGGCCATGCTGTAAGGCAACATCAACGCGATCAACGAACCAATCCCGAAATCAGGCCGCCAGCGTTGAGCCAGGGCCAGAACCAGGACGAAGTTGGATGCCACGGGCGTAATGATGTTGAAGATTGAATCCCCCATCCGGTACGCTGCCGTGGTCAGCTCTGGCGACACTCCGAGCAGCATCAGCATCGGCACAACGATCGGCGCCATGGCCGTCCACTTGGCCGAGGCAGAGCCGATCGCAAGGTCAAAGATTGAAGACAGGACCAGCAGCAGCAGCAGCAGCAACACGACTGGACGGCTCAGGATGGA
>JACCDV011227700.1_pt1 | contig 11326 bp, 13 predicted proteins | sample 7446131 | NCBI WGS metagenome assembly JACCDV01 (sample SAMN15323448, study PRJNA562643) | freshwater metagenome | isolation source: river surface water | place: USA:Blue River Watershed | collected 2017-08-17
AGTGCTTTGATTTTACTCAGAAACACCCAGATGAGGGCAATGATCTGACCGAACCGTTCTTCCATATCTTTGAGACCGTCTTTCATGGTATAGAGAGCACTCTTTTGTGTGACATATCATCCCAACATGGGAGCTTAATGGCGTACAAATGAGTTCTCACACCACCCTACTCATAGAGCACCCCAAAGTCAAATAGCAAAAAACCGCCAGAGGGCGGTTTTTCGGGCTACTATGCGATTGCAGTAATCGCTACTTTAAAGAAAGGTTGTCGGTGACCGTATTTCTTGAAGTACTTAGACTTTTGTTTGTAGTGAATAACAGTTACCTTTGCATCGCGATCAATTTCTTTGATCTCAGCAGAAACCTTGGTTCCTTTGAGGAAAGGCGCACCTACTTTGGTCTCACCTGCTGTATCGAGGAGGAGAACATTATCAAATACAACTTTGTCACCTACTTTGTGTTCACCTGAAATTTTCTCGATTTTTACGAGATCTCCTACCTTTACTTTGTACTGTTTACCACCTGTTGCGATAACCGCAAACGTATCATTACCTGTGTTAGTTGCCTTAGTTGTAGCCATATTTTTAAAATTATAGAGCCCTGGGGAGGGCTGTTGTCCGTATACTATCGCATATAACCCTTAAAAATGCAATATCTCGAGACCTACTCATCTATCTCAGGCTTTTCGAGGGTAATAGGCTCCAAAATAGCTCCCGTTCCTGTGATACGGAGCACGTCTTTATCCACCTTTTTAAGCTCTTTTGATGAGAAATTGTACTGATTTATAACTGTAGCAAGATTGTTACCGAGTTTGTTGTGATAATCCTCATAGGCTTTTAAATGCTTGCCCAACTCACCCACCCTCTGCACAATTTCTTTTGCACGCTCCTCTATCTCGAGCGCTTTGAGTCCTTGGATAACGGTTTGGAGATATGCGAGAAATGATGTCGGCGAAACGATAATGACTTTATAATCTTTGACTGATCTTTCAATCAAATTCTCAGAATCAACGGTATTTACAAGCAAATCATAATAAATTGCTTCGTGGGGAATAAACATAAAAGCAAAATCCATCGTGCCTTCGCTCGGACGTATATATTTTGAAGTTTCTTTAATGCGGAGTTTGAGATCATTTACAAACAATTTTTTATAGCGCTCTTTTTCTGAATCCTGTCTCTCACCCACCATACGATTATAGTTTTCGAGAGAGAATTTTGAATCAACAGGAATGATTTTGTCTTTAACACGCACAATAGCATCGACTATTTCACCGTCTTTAAATGCATACTGCATCTCATAATCACGTGGACTCATTACATTTTTGAGTAATGTTTCGAGATAATATTCACCGAGTACCCCTCGCTGTTTTGGATTTTTAAGCATATCTTGAAGTCCCTGGAGCTGATCAGCGAATGTCACCATCTGTTTACCCGTTTCTTCTACTTTGGCTACTTTTTCGGTGACGATTTTTATTTCACGCAAAAACTGATCAACGAGCCTCTGTGATTCCCCTGCTACTTTTTGTGATTCATTACGTTGATCACGCATAGAATCAGTCATGGCCCGACTCGTATCAGCTATTTTCCTATCAACCGTAGCGTTGAGGTTATTTATCTGCTCCAACAGGAGTTTGAGGCCGGTATCGTCTTTAACCTCAGGCTTTTTGCGCAGGATAAAGATAAGGACACCTACATTGAGTCCAATAATAATGACGGCACATATGACGATAAGTACGGTTTGCATGGAAGTATTATACCAGAGTAATACGTGCTAGAATGCATGTATTCCTAAGTTTCAATATATATGACACTACATCAGCAAATAAAAGCAGATACAAAGGCAGCAATGATAGCAAAAGACAGCGCAAAAACTATGGTTTTGCGAGGTATTGCAAATGAGATCCAAAAAGAACTCCTTGCAAAAGGTTCATTTGCGACCGAAGGTACCGATGAAGAAACCCTCGCGGCTATTAAAAAACTCGTAAAACAGCGCAAGGATTCTATTGATCAGTTCGTAAAAGGTGGACGACCAGAACTCGCCGAAGGTGAAAAAGCAGAGCTCTCTATACTCCAAGTATACCTTCCTGCTACGATGCCTAAAGAAGAAATTCTCAAAGTGGTACTCGCAAAGAAAACCGAAATGGGTGTTACTGATAAAACAGGTGCTGGAAAACTCATCGGTGCTGTTTCAAAAGAACTCAAAGGTAAAGCAGAAGGTCTCGATATCAAAGAAGTTGTTGACAGTTTGTTTGCCTAGACAAAACAAGATTCATATTTCCTAATGTTGACAAGTATACCTCAAAATGGTATACTTGTTTTCAAATGATCTCTGACGTTTCAAGTGCTCTGGCAACGAGCACAGTCAACGACAAGGTCTTGAAAGAGATCGTTAGTGTTGCCATCGGTGAGATGTTTGCACAGCACCTCAATCCCGCATGTGCTGTGAACTATGTCTTCACCCTGCCCCAGTTCCGATCGGTTGATTGCAGCCGTGGAACGGTAGTGACGATGATCAACGAATTCTTTACGAGCCACCCGCATATTCGTGATCACATCCTCTGGGACAGAAACGGGGCACCGTGCCGGTGTGGTAAGCACTCTTGCTCACCCACCTACGTTGCCATGACACACCAGGCGCTCCAAAATTTGGAGAGAGCCTCGTAAAATACTGGGCTGGATTCGCTTCGCGAATCCAGCCTATTTTTTTATTCACACCTATCATTCAAAAGTTTTGATAATAAAAAAGACCCTCGCGCACAAAATGCGAAGAGGGTCATATAATCGGGACTGTTTCAGAACAGTCTACGTCCTGCGACTTCCATGTTCTTTGTTACCACAAATGATCAGTTTATGGTCCCGAACTCATGCGTTTAGCAGTTTTTGAGCTATTCCCGTTAACGTATTCCAACAGCTCGAGACCTACAAGGATTTCACGGGTAGTCCGTCTACTATCCTGACGGAGAGCACGATTACAGGTAAAAGTATACACTCCGATAATAAAAAGTAAATGCGAAATACTTATAAAATAATAAAACTAGAGAGTAGTTATATATCCCTAAAGCTTATGAATGTCTCTCCTTATATCTTTTTCTTTATTGTATTTAAAAGTGACTTTCATATCAGTTCTATTTTTATTGCCAACACCCCATATTTTTTCTCATATTCACGAGAATAATACTTGTACATATCAACATATTCATCTTTGCTCGTACTACCATAAAGCGCAGGAGTAAAAGTAGAAAATAGCTCTTTAAAGGAATTGAAAGACTGTGCGTCAAGTATTCTGGTTTTTACCTTATTATCAGCATTGGTAACCATCTAGAATTCAATCTCATCTCCTTTATGAAGAAGTCTGCGTTTTTCATCATTGAGTCTTATTTCAATTACCTTATTACCATTTTTTATCATTTCAAATAGGGTTGGCTGTAATTTCATTACATGCTTCATATAACTTATATAATAGCATTCAAACCTGTGGTTTTTATTTCGTGTGACCCACGTTGTACGGGATTGGAACCACTTGATTATGGAAATAAAAAGCACCCTGCGGACAGGGCGCTTGCTGTTACGCTAGCAGAGCGATGAGCTGAAGGTTCTCGAGAGGGTCGCGGTCGCACGTTCCTTTTTTTGAGCCATCCTCGGCTCTTTTTGTAATCATCATCCCGGTTGTGCCAATTTTTAGAAGAGTGCGATTATCCCAATTTCCTACGACAGGTAGCGGCTTACCGACCTCTATGATGCCTTTTGCCACCAGCGCATCATTCAGGTGTTTTCGCAGTCTTATCAATACCGCTTTGACAATTTTTCTGCGTAGGACACTGACATCGTTGTCTTCGTCGCCGGGTCGGGCCTCGATTTTGGTTGCCTTAATCTCATCATGAGATATAGCGAGCTCCCTGATGAGACTCTGGCAATATCTGGTAACACCGCCGCCTCTCGCACTTTTGAGTCCTTGGCAAATTTCAAGCAGACGTTTGCTTTCCATATTTTCCCTTCTATTGGTTGATTGTTGGAACTGTAGTTCGGTAAATTAATAACATGCAAGCTATACTTAGTCAATTATTTAAAAAGAATCGGTCACAGGTCTTCGCCTGCTGGCTCAGCCTGCGACCCCGCCTCGCGCCGTCGCGCTCCGGCTTTCGATTCTCTCCACTGGTGATCACTGGACGAATATGAAAAGCACCTCACTCGAGGTGCTTTTCATATTCGTTGTGACCCTACGGGGAATCGAACCCCGATTTAAAGCTTGAGAAGCTTCCGTCCTAACCATTAGACGATAGGGCCAAAGCGTATCGCCCCATAAAACTACACCATATTTATCGCCTCGTCCACTCACTCTCCTGACGCACGAGGAGATTCTCTGCTTCGTGGGGATTATCCATGAGCGCTTTGGTAACCCGCTCCATGCGCATAGACTGAGAGCCTTTTACGAGAATCACATCCCCTGCCCGCACTATATCACGGAGCGCTTTACCTGCAGTCTCTGCATCAGGATAGGTAAAGAGCCTATCACCCGCTATACCTGCTTCACGTGCGCCTTCTGCGATATATAAACCGAGCTCACCCACACAGACGAGTGTGTGCACTTGTTCAAATGCTCTACGACCTATGGTGCGGTGCGCCTTTTCTGCTTCGTGGCCGAGTTCTTTCATATCAGCGAGCACTGCTATTTTCCTGCCTTTTAAAGACAGACCGCCGAGAGCACGGAGAGCTTCAACCGTAGCGAGAGGTGATGCATTGTACGTATCATCAACAATGACACTGTGAGATATACCCGGGATCAGTTTCATGCGCCCTTTAGGGGTTTTAAAGTCCTCAAATGCTTGAACAATGTGATGTTCAATACCCATGACACTCGCTACTGCACACGCAGTAGCGAGACCATAGATCAAATGTCCTCCAATAACATCATGGAGGGTGAGATTGTATTCTTTACCTGCTATGAGGAGTGTTGCCCGTTCACCTGTAGGTAAAGGCAGAGCTCCCGTACCGTATACCACCTCCCCGTCTTTAATCTGAACGAGAGTATCGGTACCTTTTCCATAAAACACTTTTTTACACATGAGAGGTGCTGTCGCTTTCATAAACTGAGGGCAATCAGCATTAATAACGAGAGTGCCGTCTGGTTTTAACGCCTGCGCCAAAAACATTTTTTCACGGAGCACCGCCTCGGCATCAGTAAAATACTCGAGATGCACTGGTATTTCAGACATACGCGTGAGCACCACAATATCTGGTGAAAGCCACTTTGAAACACTCTCTATATCTCCTGGATGATCAGCACCTACCTCGAGTACGAGCCACTGCGGAAAAGTTGTATCGAGAAAAGCTACTCGAAAACCAATAACAATATTCCGTATCCATCCACTGAGAGATGACCATGCATTGTCGAGACCGAGAATAGTGAGAGGAAGACCAATTTCACTATTCATGCTTTTTTCTGTTTTACGTGTAAAAAACGCCCGAGAAACTACAGCATAGATAGCGTCTTTAGTAGACGTTTTACCCACATTTCCTGTTATAGCAATAATACGAGGCTTGTGACGCTTGAGAGCCTTGTGCGCCTGCCATGTAATGATTCTTACGACCGTATTTTTTAAGAATTGCTTCATACAATATTATCTATCCGGCTGGATTTCATAATAATTAATTAAAAACTTTGTTAGGTCAATAAATGGTTGTGTTAGAGTATGGGACGCATACTGAGCGCCTTTTGGATATACGGTAAAGAAAAAGATAATGAATCGTGGTTTTGTTGCTGGAAAATATCCAAAAAATGAGTGGAGATATCGATCATCATAATAACCACCCCCTGGTTTTGCTATTTGAGCGGTACCTGTTTTTGCAGCAATACTGTAACGGTCTTGTTTGACCGTACCTCCGAGGAGAGCTTTATCCACCACGGTAGTGAGCATACGAGTAATCGTTTTTGATGTCTCGGGAGAAAGCACTTGTTTACCCTGATCGTATGAAAGCTTTTTTACCGCACCGCTCGAATAACGTATCTCTCTCACGAGATGAGGACTCGGCAAAAAACCTCCATTACCGAGCGCAGAAAGAGCTCTAATAGTTTCTATAGGTGTCATAGCAATACCCTGTCCGAATGACGCCGTGACATGTTCAATATCACGAGGGCTTTTGAGATTTGATACGAGGCCTCGAACTTCTCCAGGGAGATCAATACCAGTCTCATCACCAAAACCAAAATCAAGGAAATAGTTTGTCAGTTTCTGGTTACCAAGACGATTGGTAACAAAAGCCATACCGGTATTGAGCGAGTCGTTTAATACCTGTTGCATATCAACCACACCTCGAGCACGTCCGTCATAGTTTGATACCTTTGCTCCGTTTATGAGCACAAAACCTTTATCATCATAGGTCGTCTCTGGCTTTACCGCACCTGCATCAATACCCGCCGCCATAGCAAGCGGTTTTATGATAGACCCCATTTCATAAACACCTTCAACAAGCTGATTGTTGAATATACTCGTTGTTTTTTCTTTTGAAAAATCATTCGGATCAAACGTAGGATTCACTGCCATGGCAACTATTTCACCCGTATAAGGATCCATAACAATACCTCCTGTGAGATCAGATTTCCATTCTTTTACAACGGCACCGAGACGATTTTCGAGTTCATGCTGTACCGAAGGTTCAATCGTTGCAACAATATCCCCTTCTGTTTTTTCATCAGTAAAAAATACAGAGCCGAGATTTGAAAATAATTGTGCAAAGAAATTAACCGAAACATCGTTCGTACTACGAGACAGTATGTCGTTATAATATTTTTCCAATCCATAACGACCATTGACTGTAACACCGTCGGGAGCAAATCCTGTAAAACCGAGAACATTAGATGCTGTTTTACCTCCTGGATAAAAGCGCCAACGTTCTTTGGTTGTATTTACTCCGGTAAGTTTGAGACTATCAATACGTTTTGCAGTTTGTTCATCAATACGTTTTGCTATTTCTTCATACGTATCTTTAGTGTCGTCTATTTTTGAGAGGAGTAGATCTTCATCAAAGTTAATAATTCCTGACAACGCATTATATACATCTTCACCGTGAACTATTTTGCGAGGTTCAAGAAATACCGTGTGACCTGTTTTGAGGGTAGCTGCCGATACCAACTCACCGTCTTTACTCGTCAAAAATATCGTACCTCTATCAAACACACTTTGACCTTTTTTTGTATATTGTTTATCTGCTTTTGCTCTATAGACGTCGTTGTTTATGATCTGAATATAGTAAAGCCTCCCTACGAGAAAGAGAGCTCCTGCACACATACCGAGGGCAATAAATTTTATTCGAGAACCAGATAATGTATTCATCGCGATTTAGCGATTGAAAGAGAGTGATTGAGCCTGGCTGTTTTTTGCGAGATACACGGTAGTCTCTTTTGGTAATACATACCCTTCTGCCAAAGCCATATCGAGAGTGAGAGATGATTTTACTGAAAGATATTGAGATTCAAGAGTACCCACATGAGAAGTAAGGAGAACCATATCAGATTGCATACCTTTGACTGAGAGAGCGTGTACCACAGCACCACTCACAAAACACATGTACACGAGAGCGAGTGTACAGAGAACACCGAGCAATGCCCAAGCCACAAAAGGCTTTTCAATTTTTTCCACCTGCGCTGTTATATGTGATTTCATTAGTTTTTTATAAAAATTCTTAGTTTTGCACTGCGTGCTCGTGGGTTTCTCTCTACTTCTTCTTTACTTGCTTCTATTGGTTTCTTTGTTGCTTGTTTTCCCAAACCTTCCTTTTCCCATTCCTTCATTGCTATCTTTACTATTCTGTCTTCGAGACTATGAAAGGATATGACTGCTATTCTCCCCTCGGGAGCGAGGAGTGCTACAGCTTTGGATAAAGCCCTCCGAAGGCTACCCAACTCATCATTTACAGCTATACGGAGAGCTTGAAATGTTTTTGTAGCCGGATGTGTTTTACCTCTACGATACATACCTGGTACGGCGCTCTCGATAAGTGCAACGAGATCGAATGTTGTTTCGATAGGTGCGGTCTCTCGAGCTTCAACAATCTTTTTTGCTATACGTCGCGCGTAACGTTCCTCGCCGTAGCCGTATATAACGTTAGCGATGTCTTCTTCGCTCCAGTTATTAACGATATCTCGTGCAGTGAAAGCCTCCGGACTCGGAGTTTTTTCCATAGTCATCATGAGAGGTTCATTAAAGCGGAAAGAAAATCCGCGACCTGATGAATCAAAGTGTGGTGATGACACACCGATATCAAGCATGATTTTGTGAGGATTTCCCTTGCCTGCTTCTTTCAAAAAGATATCGAAGTCTTTGAAATTGCCTCGATAGAGTTTGAAATCGGCTCCTGCTTTGGTGAGACGAGCCTGTGACTCTGTGATCGCATCTTCGTCTTTATCAATTCCGAGTATAAAAATATGTGGTTGTGTGTTCCAAGCAGCGAGAGAGTGGCCGGCACGTCCGAGTGTACCGTCAACGAGAATATCGCCCTGTTTGAGCGCCAATCCGTTTATAGTCTCATGTAAAAGAACTGATTCGTGCATATTAGAGAACGCCTACCTGACCTAATTTCTCAGCCAATGCACCGGCTTTACCTTCAACTTCTTTTTTGTAACCTGCCCATGTTTTGTCATTCCAGATTTCAACACGTGACTGAACACCTACGACGGCTACTTTGCCCTCGAGTTGTGCCCACTCCTGGAGAAAATCAGGAACAAGGATACGACCAATAGAGTCAATGTCTGCCTCTACTGCTCCTCCGAACATGAATCGTGAAAAAGAACGTGTATCTGACTGTCCAAAAGACGCGTCAGAGAGCTTGTTGGCGATTTTCTCCCACTCTTTGGGTGTAAAAACAAAAAGACAATGATCGAGGCCAGGGGTGACTACGACCTTCTTACCCATCTTTTGTCGGAACTTTACCGGCAAAGAGATGCGATTTTTGTCATCTATTGAGTGAGTGTATTCACCTATAAGCATGAATGAAGGCGCTACCTACTTTTTGACTGGTACGAGTTTGCGAAGCTTCATACCTTTTACCTGCGTGACCGTCACTTCGAATGTTCCAAAGCTTGTGACCACTTTAGAAATTGTTTGAATGATTCGCATGGTATCGTGGGTTTTTAAGGTGAAAAATTATTTTCCACTTTTTCCCACTTGTCATATATTTTATAACACTTTGTCCCACAATGATACACGGTAAACCACTTTATATGTGGATAAGTTTTGCAAAAAAATAGTATGCGGAAATATATACAAAAACATGTATAAAAAAGCGCCGAACCCGGAGGGTTCGGCGCAGAATAGTATTCAGTTGTTACCTGCACACTACTCTCTATTCACCTTGTTTTTTGATCATCTCGATCAGAGCTATGATTTCACGAGGCATATCGGTGGATTCTTCAGACTTCCACACGACCAGCTGCCAATTCTCACGAATTGCCGCCGCGACCGAATGATGTGCAGCTTCAGGAAACTGCGTTTTGACGTTGATCCAGAACAGTTTCCGGACCACACGAGCGAACTCGAACACCATCGCCAGATGAACACGGATCTCTTCGGCCTCTTTGGGCTTATTATTCGCCCCGACCGTGCTGGTGTAATCTTCGAGATAGGTACCAATACGTTTTCCAAGCGACATGAGACGTTGGGTCACAGGATCGCTGATCGATCCGATGAGTTTTTCACCCGGCAAGACAGGATCGTCAACCGGAACATCGATCACCGTATCCGGATTATTGTTCGTCAGGATACGAGCGAGTTCCGCTTGCAATTCAGGGATTGTGAATTTCATAACAGGAGTAACCGACTATTGTATTTTGATGTACGTTTTTGTATTCCTCGGCACTATACCGAGGTAACAAATATTTTGCATATTTTACACAAAAAGTCAATACTGCTCTAATACCTTAAAATCTTGGATTTTTATCACAAACATCTAACGAGGACGCATGGTGGGAAAGAGAATCACCTCTTTAATATTATGAGAATTAGTGAGGAGCATGGTGAGTCTATCGATACCAATACCTACACCCCCTGCTGGTGGCATACCGTATTCGAGAGCTTCAATAAACTCTTCATCATTTGGCTGTGCTTCTGCATCTCCAGCTTTGGCATTTGCTTCTTCTTTAACAAATCTCTCACGCTGATCAATAGGATCGTTTAATTCAGAGAATGCTTTTACGAGTTCCATACCACCTGCAACGAGCTGAAATACATCTACGACCGAAGGATCTTTTTCTGATCTTTTGGCGAGAGGAAGCATATTGACCGGATAGTCAGTGATAAATGTAGGCTGAAGGAGTTTTGGTCGAGAAACTTTCTTGTATACATTATCAATTATTTTTTCTCGTGAATCTGAAGGTTCTACTTTAACACCGAGTTTACGTGCCTTCTTTACCACCTCATCAATAGGCGCAGTAATAGGATCGAGACCCGTATCTCCTGATACAAGCTGTTTATAGGTAATACGCGCAAACGGTTTTGAAACATCAATAACTCCCGCATCAGTTTCAATAGAATCTTTACCGAGTACCTTGGTAACCAATTCTTTACACATAGATTCTACAAAATTCATCTGTTTTTCTGCAGTACTGAATGCTTCATAAAATTCGAGCATGGTGAACTCTGGATTATGCGTCACATCTATACCTTCATTACGAAAATTACGTCCTATTTCATAGACTTTTGGAAAACCTCCTATCAAAAGTTTTTTCAAATAGAGCTCAGGTGCAATACGCAAAAAGAGATCTATATCAAGAGCATTATGATGTGTTTTAAAAGGTTCAGCATTCGTACCTCCTGCGAGCGGTTGGAGTGCCGGTGTTTCCACTTCGAGATATCCTGCACGGTCGAGAATGCTACGGAGTGCAGTTATTGTTTTGCTTCGTACTACAAAACGATTACGAACCTCAGCAGACATGACGGTATCGAGATAACGGCGTCTGAAACGCTCTTCAACATCCTGGAGACCATTCCATTTTTCAGGGAGAGGTCTCAAGGTCTTTGTGAGCATGGTCCAGTTTTTGACAAGCACGCTCTTTTCTCCTTTTTGTGTGAGAAAAAGCTCTCCGGAAACTTCAATAATATCTCCGATATCAACAGTATTGGTAAAAAGATCAAAAAGTTTCGGATCAAGTACGTCTTTTTTAATAACGGCTTGAAACGTATCAGTACCATCAAAGAGAGGTGCAAACTGAATAGCACCCTGACCACGGAGAGCCATCATCCTTCCTGATACTACGTGTTCACCCTGTTTTGAAAGTTCATCAAAACGAGCTTTGATGGTAGCGAGATCATGAACTCGACGAGAATTAATAGGAA